>ERZ791815.69-NODE-69-length-112829-cov-95.004682_pt1 | contig 112829 bp, 97 predicted proteins | sample MGYA00510302_ERZ791815 | MGnify/ENA primary metagenome ERZ791815 (study PRJEB30046, sample SAMN00791995) | human gut metagenome | study: EMG produced TPA metagenomics assembly of the A metagenome-wide association study of gut microbiota in type 2... | reverse complement strand
TGAAAATAGGAGGCAAATGCCTTTTATGATTAGCATTTACCTCCTACCCGATTATCTATTTCTTCTTCGGCAAACCTATCTTCTTGCCTACCTTGAAACGGTCGAAACCTTCGCCATAAACACCGATGACGGCACTCTGGCTGACAAAGGCGGTAGGATCTATCTCGTCGATAAGACGGAATATCTTCTGAGACTCACGCTGACGCGCCAATACAAACAGCATGTGGACATCCTTGCCACTGTAACAGCCATGACCATCCATCACCGTACAACCTCGGTCGGCGGCGGTATTGATGGCTGCACTGAGCTCCAGATATTTGTCGCTGATGATGAAGAACTGAACCGAACGGCGCAACGCATTCACTACATGATCTACACAGAGCGACTGCACAAAGAGGCAGACATAACCGTAAATCACCATCTCCCAATTGCGCAATACCAGATAAGAACTGGTGATGATACACAGGTCGCAAATCATGATGGCATGACCCAGGGAAATGTTCCAGTACTTGTTGATCATCGCCGCTACGGTATCAGAACCACCCGTAGAACCATTGCAGGAAAGACCCAGACCGGCACTGCTGCCCATGAAGAACGCACCGATGACCGTTGCCATGAACGGCTGGTCGTGAAGCAGCGGTGTCATGCCTACCATATGCGTCTCTATCAGACGGGTAGTTAAGGCAAAGATACCAACACCATAGATGGTCTTCAGACAGAACTTATAGCCCAGAATGCGGAATGCGATGAGAAGCAGGAACACATTGAGCGCCAGATAAGATACAGATGCCGGGATGCCAAATCCCCAGTAAAGGATAGAAGCGATACCTCCTACACCACCCATCGTGATATGATTGGGAAGCAGGAAGATGTTCAAACCGATACTACCTTCTATCATCGCCAGGGCAATGATAACGTAGTCGCGGATTTCATGAAGTTTTGTTTTTCTCGTCATATAAATATAAGTATTTCTTAAAATGCGGTGCAAAGGTACTAAAAAATAAGTAAAAAAAGGACAGCTACGTGAAATATTACTTAAAAAACAAATCTTTTTTATGAAACCGGCACCTTAATTCGAAAAGATTTCCTATTTTTGCAGAAACTATGCATTATTAATTATCAAAAAATTCTAGTCTATGGCTAATTACGAAAATGAAATCAACTCGTGGCCAGTCCTGAAAAACGGACTGCACTACAAATGGCTTGTCGACTACGCTGCATTCAGCGCCTTCGGTACTTTTGAACTCACAGCAGAGGAATGGGAAAAACGTGACCTTATCGCCAACTTTAAAGGTAACTCTGAGCTCACTACGGAGATGGACCATCAGGAAGCCCTGAAGAAGGCTATCAAAATGGTATCAGACAAGCTGAAGAGTCTTTTGGGCGAAGAGGCAGCACAGTTTACCCTGGTCTGCATTCCTGCTGCTCTTGAGGCGCATACCAAGCGCCGTTTCAAGGAGTTCAGCGAGGAGATATGCAAGGCTACGGGCATGACCAATGCCTACCCTGCCTTCAGCTACACGCATGATGTAGATGAAGATGGCGATCCTGTAGATGAACTCCATATCGACGAGGCTTTCTTCCAGGGCAAAAAGATTATTCTCTTTGATGACATCATCGCATCCGGCAATTCGGTAGCCAAGTTTGCCGACCAGCTGGAAGGATATGGTGCCAAGGTTGAACTGGCGATAGCACTGGGAAAAAAGATTTCTGACGGATATGACCAGAAATAAGATACTATAAATTAATAGTTTTTTAGGCACGGATTACACGTGCCTAAAAAACACCGTTTATTATCAGAAAGCGATTTGCTTTCCCTTTTCTATGAACTCTGCATTCACAATGTCGATATCCTTCCACATCGCCATATCCGACTCCAATGCGGCAAGGCTTGAGATATCCTCGCCATAACCGAAGAGGCGCTCTATCATCACACCATAGGTAAGATGCTCTATCTTCTCTATCGGATGAAGAACCACCGATTCCTCAAAACTGCTTTTCTTACCATTCCGGATTTCTACCAGCAAACGGGCACATAACAGTTCCTTAACCGACTGGTTGACAATCTGTTGAGGTATCTTCGTTAAATCATGAATTTCTTTCGGAGTATACGCCTGTTCGCCCTGATTGAACCGACGACATACCAGATGCATCACTACCCCACAAACCTTGATGCGCTGCACCAGTTTCAGATGATCGTACTGCAAATCACCATCATAATAATGGATGTTCTGGTTGGTATGACAAAGCAAGGCGCCAAACACTACGATAGCCCACGAAATCTGAAGCCATAACAGGAAAAGCGGAATGGCTGCCAGCGAACCATAGATGACATTGTAGCTAGAAAGGAAAACCTGCAGATAGATATATCCATACTGAAGTGCCGTCATGCAGACACCCGCCAGGAACGATGGAACCAGGGTACTGCGAACCCGGATATAGGTATTCGGGATGACATAATAGCAGAACACGAAGAACAGGAACATCGGAACAAAAGCCGCCAGATGAAGGATGAACGAAGGAATGGTATCACCGATATCCGCTATCCTGTCTACATTATCCACCATATTCACCGTCCATACATTGATGCTCGAAGCAAAGAGTATCAGCAGTCCCAGACCAAACAGAATGGTAGGATATTCGGTAACAATCTGCTTCCACGAACGCTCGCCCGTATGCCAGATGTCATCGAAGGTAAGCTCTATCTTCTGCATCAGCGAAACGATGGTATAGAGAAACATTACGATACCCGTACCGATGATATAGTTGCTCTGCGTATTCTCGATATAATTATGTACGAAGTTAACGATGGTCTGCGCTACAACAGGCTGTGCCTCGAAGGTGGTAGAGAGCCAGGATTCGAGCAGAGAGGCATAGCCGAAACCACGGGCTATGACAAACATCATTGCCATGAAAGGTATCAGAGCCATGAAGGAGGCAAAAGTCAAGGCAGCCACATCCCTGGCCCACATATCCTTGAGATAGAAGATGCGACCGGCAAGCATACCCATCTTGATCCAAGACTTGAGCCTGCCCCGGAAGTCTTTGATATTAGAAGAATTAAACTCTCTGATATCTTCGTAAAAACCTAGTATTATGTTTATTACCCCCATAAGTTTAAAATATTGGTTTCACGATAAAACATCAAATCCCTCCACAACACCACTGGGATGCCGTGAAGGGATTTGTCTTAGTATAAATTGCTTCTGTTCAATGGATTAATAGAACTTGAAGTAGTTGCGAGCATTGTTGTAAGAGATATCCTCTACCATGCGAGAGAGGCTCTCCATGTCGTTAGGAAGCAAGCCCTTCTCAACATCATTGCCGAGGAGGTTGCAGAGCAAACGACGGAAGTACTCGTGACGTGGGTAGCTGAGGAATGAACGTGAGTCGGTCAACATACCTACGAAACGGCTCAGGAGACCCAATACAGAGAGTGCGTTCATCTGGCGAGTCATACCATCGAGCTGATCGTTGAACCACCAGCCAGAACCAAACTGAATCTTGCCTGGGCAAGAACCATCCTGGAAGTTACCGAGCATGGTAGCGATAACCTCGTTGGCGCATGGGTTCAAAGTATAGAGGATAGTACGTGTGAGCTTACCCTCCATGTTGAGCTCATTGAGGAAGCTGCTCATAGCCTTGGCTGTAGTGAACTCACCGATAGAATCGAAACCGGTATCAGCACCGAGCTTGTTGTACATCAGTGTATTGTTGTCGCGTATAGCACCATAGTGGTACTGCTGTGTCCAGTCGGCAGCATGATCCATCTCAGCGCAAACCTTGAGGAATGCATGCTTGTACTGACGGATTTCGAGAGCAGAAAGCTGCTGGCCACGCATAGCCTTGGCAAAGATAGTCTCAATCTGAGAATCTGTGTATGGCTCATCGTAGAACTCCTCGATACCGTGGTCGCTCAACTTACAGCCGTTCTCAGTAAAGAAGTCGTGACGCTTCTGCAAAGCATCTACCATATCCTGGAATGTAACGAGATTAACACCTGCTACCTCACCGAGCTTGTTCATATAGTCAGCGAAATCTGGCTTCTCGATGTTCATAGCCTTGTCAGGACGCCAAGCAGGAATCATCTTGATTTCGAAACCGCTCTCACGGGTCTGCTTGTGGTAACGCAGGTCATCGATTGGGTCATCTGTTGTACAAACGCACTCTACATTATAATGACGCATCAAGCCACGAGCGCTGAACTCAGGCAACTGCAACTTCTCGTTACACTCATCGTAGATTTCACGGGCAGTCTTAGGGCTGAGCTGCTTATCGATACCGAAAGCAGTCTTGAGCTCCAGATGAGTCCAGTGATAGAGAGGGTTACGGAAAGTATAAGGCACTGTTTCAGCCCACTTCTCGAACTTCTCCCAGTCGCTAGTATCAGTACCTGTGCAGAAGCGCTCATCTACACCGTTGGTACGCATAGCACGCCACTTGTAGTGGTCACCGCCGAGCCAAAGTTCTGTAATACTCTTAAACTTGTGATCATTGGCTACCATCTCAGGGATGAGGTGGCAGTGATAATCGATAATTGGCATTTTAGCCGCATGATTGTGGAAAAGATCCTGTGCAGTCTTAGTGTCGAGCAGGAAGTTTTCATCCATAAATTGCTTCATAATTCGTTATCGTAGTTTTTAAATGTTTATTTATACATTTCAAATTGTAGCGCAAAGATACAACAAATATCGGAAAAAAGAATCGTTTAAGCGAAATATTTTTGATAATTTCACTTAAACGATTACGTTGGCTGTATTATACAATGATTCGTGTCTTATGATAGCTTTCACGGAACTCGCTTGGCGAGCATCCTTTCTTTTTCTTGAAGATGCGGTTGAAGTTGCTGAGATTGTTGAATCCGCAATCAAAACCTATCTCACTGATGCTCTTGGCGGTATCTACCAGCATGCGGGCTGCATAACCCAATCGCAGGTCGATAATATACTCAGAGATATTTCTGCCGGTATGGAGCTTGAAGAAACGGCTGAACGCACTGCTGCTCATGCCTGCCAGCGAGGCAAGCTCCGGCAGACGGAGTTCATCCATATAGTTCTTGGAGATGAAATTCTTCACCTTCAGGATGCGCCGGCTATCGTCTTCTACCGTTACCTTGGCATAACTGCTGGAAGCCAGGGTGCGGGCATTTTCGCAGCGTGACAGTTCATAGAGAATGGTCAGGAACTGCTGTACGGCATAGAAACCGTCTTTTACGGAACTTAAAGTATCAAGCATTCCGTATACCTTCATGATTGCCTGCATCGGAAAGACCAGTCCCTTCTTCGCTTCCTGCATCATACGGGTAATGCTGGCGTAGGGATTTCTTCCGAAGAGCGTTTCATCACTCATGGAGAAATCAAACTGGATGGTAATCTCACGGATGTCATCGCTGTGGCATTCGTTCTGCTCCCATACATGCTCCAGATCGGGCGAAGTGATGAGACAGAGATCATAGTCGCCTATCACCTCCTGCGAATCTCCAACGATTCTTCTTACTCCCTTTGCATTCTCAACAAAGTTCAACTCGTACACCGAATGGTTATGGATAGGATAAGTAAACTCCTTCTTATGCCTGTCTGCAATATAGAGCACATCTTTACCCATCAGCGGTGTTATCTCGTGTATGATTCTTCTATCTTCTGCCATGGTACTAAATGATTAATAACTAATCACTATTTTAGATATTCAAAGTCTTCAGAATGTCGCTCATCTTCTGCTTGGTTGCGATACGGGTAGGAACCAGAGGCAGACGGAGCTCGTTCTCGATGAAGCCCATATCATTGAGGAGCGCCTTTACACCAGCAGGGTTACCGTCAACGAAGAGCAGACTGTAGAGCTCGGTAAAAGAATGATGAATCTTACGGGCTGGCTCATATTCGCCACGGAACTCAAGACGGATCATACGGCTGAAAGCCTTAGGCAAGGCATTGCCGATAACAGAGATAACGCCGGCAGCACCACTGGCAATCATTGAGAAGGTAAGCGCATCATCGCCGCTGATAACATCAAAATTATCAGGCTTGTTCTTGATAATCTCATCTACCTGCTCCAGGCTGCCACTAGCCTCCTTCACGGCTACCACATTAGGGAAGTCGCGGGCGATACGGCAGGTTGTTTCAGGCTTCATGTTGATACCGGTTCTGCCAGGAACATTGTAGAGCACGATAGGCAGCGGACTAACCTGGGCGATGGCCTTGAAGTGCTGATAGAGACCTTCCTGAGAAGGTTTGTTGTAGTAAGGACAGATACTGAGGATGCCATCGATGCCACTCCAGTCGGTGTTCTTGATTTCTTCAACGACAGCAGCAGTATTATTACCACCACAATATTTCAATATCTTGATGCGACCCTTGTTCACGTCTTTCACCAATTCTGTGATTTTATCTTTCTCTTCCTGTGTAAGACATGGAGCCTCACCAGTTGTGGCAAGGATGCAAAGGAAGTCTGCACCATTGTCAATTTGAAACTCTACCAATCGCTTGAGCGACTGATAATCAACCGAGCCATCGGTGTTGAAAGGAGTAATAAGGGCAACACCTAAACCCTTGAATATGTTCTGTGCCATAATCTATAATATCAAAAACGTTGGCAAAAGTACACAATTATTGTCAATTTGCAAAATAAAATTGAACTTTTCTTTCAAGATTGTACCATTTTTGAAAAAAATCTGTATTATTATACCATATTTCACGTTTTTTTAGTAACTTTGCACCCGAATTAAGCAAAGAACGTAGAACAAATCAAAGCTCAAAGTTCATAGCAAAAAAACAAAAAAGTTCAAAGATCATCATGAGATATTTCATATTCTTCGGTTACGACGGCACCAACTACCACGGTTGGCAGATTCAGCCCAATGCCAATTCGGTGCAGCAGGAGTTGCAGCGCGCCCTCTCCATACTTCTGAGAAAGGACATGGAGGTGGTGGGAGCAGGAAGGACCGATACCGGCGTACATGCCCGACACATGGCAGCCCACTTCGATACAGACAGGATTCCGATGGAACCCGACCAGCTGGTATACCGCCTGAACCGCATCCTGCCCCGCGACATCGCCGTATACGAAGTAAGGGAGGTAGCCCCAGAGATGCATGCCCGTTTCTCTGCCATCTCGCGCACATACCATTATTATATACATACGCAGAAAGATCCGTTTGAGCGCCATTATTCACTGCAGATGAACTATCCCCTGAATTTCGAGAAGATGAACGAGGCGGCTCAGCATTTTCTGCATCACGAAGACTATGCAGCGTTCTGCAAGGCTGGTGGCGACAACAAGACTACCATCTGCCATGTAACAGCCGCCCGATGGATACAGACCTCTCCTACCACCTGGTATTTTGAGATTACCGCCAACCGTTTTCTGAGAAACATGGTGAGAGCCGTAGTGGGAACGCTCATCGATGTAGGCAGAGAAAAGATTACGATGGAACAGTTTCTCGATATCCTGCACAACGGAAGCCGCAGCGATGCAGGCGAAAGCATGCCGGGTAACGCACTGTTCCTGGAAGAGGTAGGGTATGATTTCAAAGATTAAATGATTAGAAACACAAGGGCGCGAGCCTCATTCAACATTCAACATTCAACATTTAACATTCATAAAAATGTGGTTAGTATTAGCATTTCTCTCAGCAGCGCTGCTGGGATTTTATGATGCCTTCAAGAAGAAGGCGCTTTCAGGTAACGCAGTGATTCCCGTGCTCTTTCTGAACACGCTCTTCTCATCGCTCATCTTCCTGCCGTTCATCGTGATGAGCTATACAGGAAATTCGCTGGATGGAACGATGTTTCATGTAGCAGAAGGCGGATGGGAAGTTCACAAGTACATCGTGCTCAAGAGTTTCATCGTATTGAGCAGCTGGATCTTCGGTTATTTCGGCATGAAACACCTGCCGCTCACCATCGTGGGACCTATCAACGCCACCCGACCGGTAATGACCCTCGTGGGTGCCCTGCTGGTTTATGGCGAGGTACTGAATCTGTATCAGTGGATTGGTGTCATACTTGCCATCATCTCCTTTGCCATGCTTTCGCGCAGCGGCAAGAAAGAGGGTATCGACTTCAAGCACAACAAATGGATTTACTTCATCGTGCTGGCTGCCGTTCTCGGTGCAATAAGCGGTCTCTACGACAAGTATCTGATGGCTCCACCAGAGAATGGTGGTGTAGGATTAGACAGAATGATTGTGCAGAGCTGGTACAACATCTACCAGTGTTTCCTCATGGGAGCCATGCTGCTGATGATATGGTGGCCTACCAAGAAGAATTCTACCCCATTCCACTGGCACTGGAGTATCATCTTCATCAGTATCTTCCTTTCGGCAGCCGACTTCGTTTATTTCTACGCTCTGAGTCTGCCTGGCGCCATGATCAGTATCGTGAGCATGATTCGCCGCGGTTCGGTTATCGTCAGCTTCCTCTTCGGTGCAGCCATCTTCCATGAGAAGAATCTCAAGGCGAAGTTCGTAGATCTCCTCCTGGTATTACTCGGAATGCTCTTCCTCTACTTCGGAACGAAGTAATGATTAGATAAAAAAAGTCTTGCAAGCATATAGCCTGCAAGACTTTTTTATGTTTTTACCAGATATGTGCACGCTTGTTCTTAGGAACAAAGAGCTTGTCGCCCTTCTTGATGTTGAATGCCTTATACCATGAATCCACCATAGGGAGGGCACCGTTTACACGAGCCTCGTTTGGAGAGTGAACATCCACGGTCATCAGATACTGCAGGTACTCAGGACGGGCATTGCCTGCCCATACACGTGCCCATGCCAGGAAGAAGCGCTGTTCTGGAGTAAATCCATCCTTCACACCCAACTTCTCTGTCTTCATCACATTCTGAAGTGCACGGAAAGCGATGTTCAAACCACCATTGTCACCGATGTTCTCACCCAGGGTCATCTGACCGTTTACCTTCTTGCCAGCCAACTCAATCTTGTTGAAGTGGTCAACCAGAATCTTGGTGCGAGACTCGAAGTTCTTCTTGTCAGCAGCAGTCCACCAGTTATTCTGGTTTCCGGTCTTGTCAAACTGGCTGCCCTGATCGTCAAAGCCGTGGCTCATCTCATGACCGATTACACCACCGATACCACCATAGTTCATCGCATCATCAGCTGTTGGATCGAAGAATGGAGGCTGCAGGATAGCTGCAGGGAAGCAGATTTCGTTGGTAGTTGGGTTATAATAAGCATTGATAGTCTGAGGAGTCATTCCCCACTCTGCCTTATCTACAGGCTTATTCACCTTACGGGCAATGGCATCCTTGGTAAAGAACTCAGAGATGTTTGCCATATTCTCGTAGAGAGAAAGGCTGTCATCTACCTGCAATCCGCTATAGTCCTTCCACTTGTCAGGATAACCTATCTTGATGATGAAGTTTTCCAGCTTGTCCTTAGCCTGTGCCTTGGTAGCAGCACTCATCCAGGTAGCCTCATCGATGCGCTGAGAAAGCGCAGTCTGGAGATTGTGAACCAGGTCGAGCATACGCTTCTTGCTGCTCTCCGGGAAGTACTTCTCTACGTAAATCTTTCCGATAGCCTCGCCCAACACACCGCTCACGGTACTTACGGCACGCTTCCAGCGAGGACGGTCCTGCTGAACACCGCTCATTACCTTGCTCAACTCAAAGGATACGGCACGGAAATCATCGCTCAATACGCTGGTTGCACCAGAAATCACCTTAATCTCTGCGTATGTCTTCAGATCATCCAGAGAGGTCTCTGCGAGAATCTTCTCAACCTCGTGGATTGGTTCAGGCTGCCCCACGCAAATTTCCTTGAAAGCAGGGAAACCGGATGCCAGGAACACATTGCCCCAGTCGATGCCAGGATAATCGAGCACGAGCTGATTATAGGTCATCTTGTGATAGTTCTTGTCGATGTCGCGGAGCTGTACCTGACTATAGCTTGCCTTAGCGATGCGGGTCTCGATAGCCATCACAGCCTCCATCTTCTTCTGGGCGGTAGCCTCGTCGTTGCCTACCATCTGGAAGAGCTTCTTCATATAAGCCTTGTATGCATCACGAATCTTCTTGGTCTGCTCGTCATCGTTTACATAATAATCGCGTACACCAAGACCAAGACCACTCTGGTCTACCTCAACGAGGTTGTTGGCGGCATCACGAAGATCGGCGCCCACACCGATGCCATACATCATGGTACCCTCGCCACGGAAATCGAGCTGAGCGGTAACGAGCTGATACTCTCTGCGGTCCTTGATGGCTGCAATGCGGTCGAGAGTTGGCTTGATAGGTGCCCATCCCTCCTTGTTCAGGCGAACGCTGTCCATACGGAGGTTGTAGAGCGAACCGATCTTCTGTCCGAGTGACCCCTTCTGCTGTGGCTTGGAAGCATATTCAAGGATGATGTCCTGGATGCGCTTCTGGTTCTGCTCAAAGAGATCGGTGAAAGCACCATTGTCGGTATGCTCGGCATCGAGTGGATGATTCTTCATCCAGTTGCCTGCGGCATAGCGATAGAAATCATTACCCGGCTTGATGGTCAAGTCCATGTTGGTCTTGTCAATACCGGAGCCCAACTTCTCCTGCTGGGCAAAAGCAGTTGTTGCACTGAGCAACAATGCTGCGAATAATACTTTTGTTCTCATTATTGTTTGTATTTAACTGTTTCTTTTTTTATAAGGGCGAGACCTGCAAATGTCAGAGCGCCATTCAGCATCAGAAGCTCATAGCCGAACTTATAGCCCACATACTGCGAGGTAAGGGTATCGATGGCGAAGCAGATGAGAGGACTGGCGATGCAGACCCATGGCGACCAGCGGTCGTTTACCTGACGCTTGGTGAGCAGACTGAAGGCAAACAAACCCAACAGCGGGCCGTAAGTATAAGAGCAGAGGATATAGATGGCATCTATCACGCTCGTAGAATTAATCGCCTTGAAAGCAATGATGAAGAGCATGAAGACGAAAGCCACCAGCAGATGCATGCGCTTGCGGAGCTTCATATCCTCTTTCCTGCCCAATATATCCACACAGAGACTCGTAGTAATCGCGGTCAAAGCAGAATCGGCACTCGAAAAGCTCGCCGCCACGATACCGATGGTGAACAGTACCACTACCAGGTTTCCCATCGCCCCCGAAGCCGCAAACATCGGCAACAGATCATCAGGAGCATCAGGCAAAGCCACTCCCTGTTTCTGAGCCAGCATCACCAGCAACACACCCAGACTCAGGAAAAGCAGATTGGCAGGCACAAAGGCAAAACCATAGCTGCAAACATCCTTCTGGGCCTCACGGAGCGACTTGCAGGTAAGATTCTTCTGCATCATGTCCTGATCAAGACCAGTCATCACAATCACTACAAAGACACCGCTGAGGAACTGTTTCCAGAAATTCTGTTTCGACATCCAGTCATCAAAGACAAAAATACGGGAATGACTGTCGTGAGCAATTGCAGTGATCGCTTCGGAAGGAGTCATGCCCAACGCCGACATCACCTGACAGATAATGAGGATGAGCGCAGCAAACATACAGAGCGTCTGAAAGGTATCCGTCCACACCAGCGTCTTGATGCCACCCTTGCGCGTATAAAGCCAGATAAGCAGTACCATGACAGGAACCGTGACCCAGAACGGAACACCAATCCCATCAAGCACGAAACGCTGCAAGAGGATACAGACGACAAAGAAACGGACCGCCGCACCCGTCATCTTGGACAAGAGGAAGAACGAAGCTCCAGTCTTATACGAACGCTCCCCCAACCGCTGCTGCAGATAACCGTAAATCGTAGTGAGATTATACCGGTAATAGATAGGAAGCAAAAGAAAGGCAACCAGGAAATAACCCAGGATGAAACCGATGCACATCTGAAGGTAGGTCATATCCGTTCTCATCACCATGCCCGGTACACTGACAAAAGTGATGCCCGAAATAGATGCTCCCACCATACCGAAAGCAACCATATACCAAGGCGAACGGCGGTTGGCACGATAGAAAGTTTCATTACTTGCCATTTTACGGGCAGTAAGATGACTGAAGAGCAGCAGCACACAGAAGTATGCCAGAACTGTGATAACGATAGCCATATTCTCTTAAATTTATATAAAAACAAAAAACCTCCGAGATCACTCTCGAAGGTTTCTGCGGTGCGTACGAGACTCGAACTCGTGACCTCCTGCGTGACAGGCAGGCATTCTAACCAACTGAACTAACGCACCAAACTATTTTGGCAAACCTGCAAGATGATTTTGAGCGGTGCGTACGAGACTCGAACTCGTGACCTCCTGCGTGACAGGCAGGCATTCTAACCAACTGAACTAACGCACCAAACTATTTTGGCAAACCTGCAAGATGATTTTGAGCGGTGCGTACGAGACTCGAACTCGTGACCTCCTGCGTGACAGGCAGGCATTCTAACCAACTGAACTAACGCACCAATCATGAAATCAAATTGAATGGCTTAGCGCTCATTTTTCATTTGCGAGTGCAAAGGTACTACTTTTTTTTGGTTCTACCAAATTTTTATGCAACTTTTTTACAGAAAATATTGAAAAAACATCGCATCCTCATATCCAACTGGGCTACAAAGCCATTGTTTCAGGATATTATTCCCCTCAAATCCAACAGATTGCAGCATTTTAGCCGCTTTTTGGTTTCTGATACCTACAATAGCATAAATCTGCTGAAGATGAAGTATATTCCGGGCATATTGCAACAAGCGTGACACAGAAGCCTTCGCGTAACCCTGCCCCTGAAACTCCTTTTTGATGACAATTCCGAGTTCGGCACGGTGATGACGGGGATCAAAATCTGTAAGATCCAGGATGCCCACCTGCTCACTCTGCTCATTCTCTACTATCAGGCGCACCTGATTGTCTACATAAATATCTGCCGAAGCACTGGTTATATAGTCGAGCAGCACCCGGCGCGAATATGGAACATTGGAAACACCCAGTTCCCAAAGCCGATCATCATTCTCTATATGGTAGAGAAAATCCAGATCTTCCAACTCTAAAGCACGTAATCGAATATTCGGTTCTTTCATAAACTACACTTATTAATAATGTACGCGCGTACCTTATAATATAGAAATAAATCTATCCTTATAAATAACCAAATTCATCCTTATCCATCACCTCCCTATCCGTAATCACCTTACCGATGTCCTTCGTATAGGTAGCCAGTTTGATATTCTCGTCAGACCGCTGCGCAAGCTGATGCAGCATCTCTTCATAGCTCATCTCGTCAGCATCAAACAATACCTGGTTTGACAGGTCGACATGAGAAGGAGAAAAGAATCCCAGACTCTTTCTGATTCTCGCAGTCATCATCTGCGTAAAGGCTACAGAGGCACGGGCATAAATAGCAAATTTGATAGGAATACTCAAGAGATGCGACATACCCGAATAATGTTTACGGAAGAAGATAAGCATCGCCTCGTAAAACACATGAACATAGCGGAAGCTCGACTTCTGAGTACTTTCACCTTTGTAATGCAGGATATCTACAGGCAGATAATAGTTCTGATAACCTCCCTTCAAGATACGGTAAGAAAGATCAATATCCTCGCCATACATGAAGAAATCCTCATCCAGCAATCCCACCTTCAGCAAGGCTTCACGACGAATCATACAGAAAGCACCGCTCACAACCTCTATCTTTGCTGGTTTATCCCATGGAAGATAACCCATGTAATAATGACCGAAACTGCGATGCTGAGGAAACCGGCTGCACAACCCCATCATCTTATAGAAAGCCACCATCGGAGAAGGCAATCCTCTCCTACTCTCAGGAGCTGGTTTGCCATTGGCTCCCAACATCCTTACACCCAGAGCACCGGCATCAGGATGAGAAAGCATAAAACTGACAGCATCCTTGAGAACATGCTCACCGATAATGGTATCCGGATTCAGCAAAAGAACCAAATCACTCTCGCTCTTGCGGATAGCAAGATTGTTGGCACGGGCAAATCCGTTATTATGCGTACAGGCTACAACATGGAGATTAGGATATCGGGAAGCCGGGAAACACTGTTCGAGATATTCCACCGTTCCATCCTGAGAATGATTATCAACCACGATAATCTCTGCCGTATCGCCACTTGCATCCCCCTGCTGCCCACACTCCAACACGCCGATAGCTTTCTCTACCGAACGCAGACACTGGGCAAGATAGTACTTCACATTATAGCTTACTATGATAACACTGAGTTTCATACCGAATATCAAATATTAGATACTGAGAGTTTAACCTTCCGCCTCAGTTGTTTCGTCCTCACATCTTCCGACAGAAGGATAAACAAAGAAGAGACAGAGAAAAAGGATGATAGCCATATATCCAAAAGCAGGCGCCATCGTCTGATAATACATAAACGTATTGATCAGCATTGGCAAGCAGAGCATATTCAGACGGGCAGTGCCCAGAGGAAGAAGTGCATCTCCCTTACGGGTTACCAACTGACGGTGAATAGCCTTGAAACTGAAGAGTTTGAGCGCCAGAGGAATAACGGCAATGGTAAGAAACTCCATCGCTACGGTAATCACATAGACCAACGTAACATCCCCTGCCAGATTAGTAGGTTCCAAAATTTCTGTCTCATAGAGCAAGACCAGCAGGAATCCTACCAACAGGACAAAGAGGAAATTGGTCATCAATATTCGTTGTACTTGTTTGATTTTCATTTTGTTGTCGTTTATTATTGTCCAAATGGAGTTCTGTTCAGAATACTCCGTCCGAGGGTAACCTCATCTGTATACTCCAATTCGTCACCCACCGAGATACCACGGGCGATAACAGAGAGTTTGACCGGATAATCTGCAAGCTTACGGGAGATATAGAAGTTGGTAGTATCACCCTCCATCGTACTGCTGAGAGCAAAAATCACCTCCTTCACCCCACCATCAGCCACACGCTGAACCAGAGATTCTATCTCTATATCCGAAGGACCGATACCATCCATCGGCGAAATGATGCCGCCCAAGACATGATAGAGTCCGTGAAACTGCTGCGTGTTTTCTATCGCCAGTACATCCTGCACATTCTCGACGACACAGATGGTAGAAGCATCGCGCCGGGAATCAGAACAGATCGGACAGACATCAGTATCGCTGATATTATGACAAACTCTGCAGTATTTCACTTCACGCCGCATCCTAGAAATGGTATCAGCAAAGAGTTCCACATCCTCACTCTTACGCTTGAGCATAAAAAGTACAAGGCGCAAAGCTGTTTTGCGCCCTATACCTGGCAATTTAGAAAACTCCGCCACTGCCTTTTCCAACAAAGTCGAAGAAAACTGTTGTTGCATCTTAGCAGTTTAGAGATAAACACCAATACCCAGTTTCAAACCTACAGTAGAATAATCTACATGCTTTTTGAAACTCTGATCGTAGTAGATAGCTGGCTCGAGGGTAACCGACTTGCCGAGGAAGAAAGCATAACCTACCTCTACCCCTGGCATGAAATCATTATAACCTCCTGAATGAGCCAACTTTACGCCGCCACCCAGATACAGACCATTCTGCTCGATATAATAACGAGCCTGGGCACCAACAGAGAAATAATCCTTCACGCCTTCAAGACCAGAATGATTATATTCTACCTGCCCCAACAGCATCCAATCGTCTTCTACGAAGTATCCAGCCTTAGCCTGAATACCGAGATTGAGGTCCTGAGAGCCATTATAACTCAAGTTTAAGCCCGTCATCGACGCACCGATATACTGTTTTCCACTTTCAAACTGAGCATGAGCAGCTGTCGAAACGACAAGTGCCAATGCTGCAATAGCTAATTTTTTCATTCGTATCATATAAATTTACGTATATTGATTAATACTTATATATAAATTATTGTTTCTTCTGATAACTGCGATACCAACCCAGGAACCAAACCAAGGCTATCACCAGAATGATGACACTGCCCGTATAAGCCAGGCTCTCACCCAAAGCCAAAGCTGTTGGCGAAATGAGCAGGAAGGTTGAACATATCACGGTCATAAACAAGGCAGGAACCAGCGTCATCACAAAAGGCTTCTTCTGCTGTACCAGATAAACCGTCAATGTCCAGAGAGTGAACACAGAAAGTGTCTGGTTAGCCCAGCCGAAATACTGCCAGATGATATTGAAACCATCAGGATTCTCCATCTGCCAAACCAGAATGCCCACCGTAAGAGCAAACAACGGAACGCAGATATAAAGACGCTTGCGCATAGAGCGCTGCTCCAAACCGATAAACTCGGCGATAATCAGACGGGCACTTCTCAAAGCCGTATCGCCACTGGTAATAGGCGCTGCAACAACACCAAGCAGAGCCAGGATTCCACCAGCCACGCCCAACCAGCTGGAACATACAATTTTCACAACGGTAGGCGCATCGAAGTTCTGGATAAGCGACTTGCCGCCATCAAACTGAGCTATAAACTGCTGAGCGACCTCAGGACTTACGCATTCACGCCATCCACCATAATAGAAGAAATACATGGAAACCGTAGCCCATATCAAGGCAACGACACCTTCTGTAATCATGGCTCCATAGAAAATAGGGCGACCCATCTTCTCATTCTTCATGCATCGGGCCATGAGCGGACTCTGCGTAGCATGGAAACCACTGATGGCACCACAGGCTATCGTGATAAAGAGGCAAGGGAAAATCGGACTCTTCTGTACAAAAGGCTCCGTTCCCAACCAAGCCGGATTCTCATTGAGATTGCAACTCTGCAAATTGCTCCAGAGTTCAGGCAATGAAGGCCACTTCACAAAGAGACCTATCATCAGAGCACCTGCCATAAAGAGAAGCGAGAAGGCAAAGAGCGGATAAACCTTACCGATAATCTTATCGATAGGCAGTAATGTAGCAATGACGTAATAAACGAAAATCACCACAATCCAAAACATCTGGCTGCCCCAGAATGCATCCGTATCACAAATGCCACTCATAATGATAGCCGGACTGTATACAAACACAGCTCCCACCATCATCAGCAAAAGTACCGAAAAGACCAACATCACTTTCTTGGTGCGTCCACCCAAATACTTACCTACCAATTCCGGCAAACCAGCTCCACCGTTACGGATACTGAGCATACCGCTCATGTAATCATGCATGGCTCCTGCGAAGATACACCCGAAGATAATCCACAGATAAGCCACCGGTCCGTACCAGGCACCCATAATGGCACCGAAGATAGGACCCGTTCCTGCAATGTTGAGGAACTGAATCATGAAGATCTTCCAACTAGGCAGTACCATAAAGTCGACCCCATCGGCTTTGGTCACTGCAGGCGTAGGGCGGTCATCAGGACCGAACACATGCGCCACAAACTTTCCATAAAGAAGGTAACCCAATACAAGGGCGACCAAACTAATAACGAAACTGACCATTTTGCTTTTATTGCTTAAAATTTTCTCTCTTTTCGGTGCAAAATGCACTTTATTTTAATATTTCAACCGCAAAAGTAATATTTTTATTTGAAATAAAAAAAAATATTGGTATCTTTGTTGCCAAATTGTAAGATTATGAAGAGATTTAAGATATTTTTTATCGTTTTATGCTCTGTTTTGGCCGCTAAAGCCCAGAGTATCGTGTTCAATAACCAGGTGCCGAAACATGAAGTAAGAGCTGTATGGCTAACAACCATAGGAGGTATCGACTGGCCACACTCTTATGCCCAGTCTTCTTATTCTGCCGAAAAGCAGAAAAAGGAACTGACGGATATACTGGACCGGTTACAGCAGGCTAAAATCAATACCGTACTGATACAGACCCGCGTAAGAGGTACCATGATTTATCCGTCGGCATACGAACCTTGGGATGGATGCCTGTCAGGATTTCCGGGCAGAAGTCCGGGCTATGATGCCCTGCAGTTTGCCATCGACGAATGCCATAAGCGCGGTATGGAACTGCATGCCTGGGTGGTAACCATCCCTGTAGGAAAATGGAACGCACTCGGCTGCAAAACCCTCAGACAGAAGATGCCGAAACTCATCAAGAAGATTGGAGCCGACGGATACATGGATCCGGAAAACAGCCGGACAGGTGATTATCTGGCAAACATCTGCAGGGAAATTACACATAAATATAATGTAGACGGTATTCACCTCGACTACATCCGTTACCCTGAAACCTGGAACATCAAAGTGAGCCGGGAACAGGGACGCCGGTATATCACCAACATCGTAAGAAAGATTCACGATGCAGTGAAGGCTGAAAAACCTTGGGTAAAAATGAGCTGCTCACCTGTAGGAAAGTATGATGACCTGAGCAGATACCGGAGCTTTGGCTGGAATGCATACACGAAGGTCTGCCAGGATGCACAGGGCTGGCTCAAGAGCGGTCTGATGGACGAGCTCTTCCCTATGATGTATTTCAAGAACGAACACTTCTATCCGTTTGCCATCGACTGGCAGGAACAGAGCCATGGCAAGATTGTGGTTCCAGGACTGGGCATCTACTTTCTCGATCCGAAAGAAGGAAAGTGGAACATCAATGACGTGACGGCAGAAATGTATCACATCCGAAACCTCGGAATGGGATATGCATTCTTCAGAAACAAGTTCCTGCTGGACAACAAACAGGGTATTCTCGACTTTACCCAACGTTTCAATCCATACCCTTCATTGGTTCCGCCGATGACTTGGGCAAGCAAGAATCAACCGGAACAGCCACAGCAATTATCGGTAATCACCACCGATAACAAGGTATCAGTTTCCTGGAGCAATCCTTCAAACTATACGGATGGCACTAAAATCGCAACCCCTTATATATATAATAATGTATACGCGAGCAAGAAATATCCGGTTGACATCACCGATGCACGCAACCTGGTTGCCGCACGAATCATAGGAAATTCGTTCAAAATAGAAAATCCTGATGCAAAACGTCTGTTTGTTGCCGTAACTTCAATGGACGGATATGGCATAGAAAGCCAGCCAACCCAAGAAAAAGAGGAAGAGAATCCACTTTTTGCCCAAAGCACAGGAGCTGCAAAATTACTCGAATGTGACGGAAAGAAGGTATATCTAGCAGAAACCACCAAAAATCTCGTTTTTGACGTTCTGATGGTCGAAACCCTGCAAGGATGCGATATTCTGTACCTCCATGCAAAAGATAACACGCTAGATGTTAGAAACTTAAAGGAGGGTATCTACCGCGTGGTAAGCATCAACAAGAAGGGGTATAGACATACATTAGGAACCTTCAAGATGAAGAAAAATTGATTTTTTTCGAAAAAAGTTGCGAAAAAATTTGGTGGAATCAAAAAATAGTAGTACCTTTGCACTCGCAATTCAGAAATGAGGCTTTTAAATGTTGCACCCTTAGCTCAGTTGGTAGAGCAACTGACTCTTAATCAGTGGGTCTAGGGTTCGAATCCCTAAGGGTGTACAAAAGATAAGAATTGGCTCCGTAGCTCAACTGAATAGAGCACTTGACTACGGATCAAGAGGTTCAAGGTTTGAATCCTTGCGGAGTCACTCTCCTATCAAAACTTCACTGAAACAAATGGTTTTGGCTCCGTAGCTCAACTGAATAGAGCACTTGACTACGGATCAAGAGGTTCAAGGTTTGAATCCTTGCGGAGTCACCAACTAATAGTTGCACCCTTAGCTCAGTTGGTAGAGCAACTGACTCTTAATCAGTGGGTCTAGGGTTCGAATCCCTAAGGGTGTACAAAAAGAGCATTTCTTAACAGAAATGCTCTTTTTTGTTTTGTATTTCTCCCTACCATTTCATATCACCTTTAAATATTACTTTATATCTCTTTAAATATCACTATAAAAAAGTTGCAGCCACCCAAAGTTTACACCCAGACAACCGCAACCAATTTACCAATCAAAAATATCTAAAATCTTATCCCGCCATCATTACACAACTCTACTATCAACAGAAGAGCCAGTAAAGAACTGCCAGCACGGCTATCATAACAACAGCTACCATTGCTTTAATCATGCAGGTAGCCACCTTCTTTAAGACAAACAGTCCTACAACAAGGACTACCAATGCCAGCGCATAATATCCAAAATCATTCATATCACATTATTATATAGTATAAACTACCAATCAGTATTCATCACCCTATTAACGATCATTCTTTAATGCCCTGCGGAATTCAGCCGGTATCGGAGTTTCAAATTCCATAGGCTGATGCGTTACGGGATGATAGAAACACAGCACATAGGCATGCAGGCACAAGCGCTGGCATGGATCATCACCATTACCATACTTGATGTCACCACACACCGGATGCCCCATATCAGCTGTATGAACACGAATCTGATTCTTACGGCCCGTTTCGAGTTTGAACTCCACCAGAGAATGAGCCGTTGTACGCTCTAATGTATGGAAATGGGTAACAGCATACTTGCCGCCATTATCCGTATCACTACTGTAAGTAATATAAGCCTTGTTATCTTTCAGCCAGTTGGCAACGGTACCTTCATCTTCTTCCATCTCTCCGGAAACCAGAGCCACATATCTGCGGTCGTACACATTATGATGCCAATCATCCTCCAAAGCCAGTTCCGTCTGCTTATCCTTGGCATAAATCATCAAGCCCGAAGTATCACGGTCAAGTCGGTGTACTACATGCGCCTGGCAGTTCTGGCGAGTCTTATGGAAATAATCATCAAGCACAGTTTTCACATTCAGAGTAGAATGACCGGCTGCCATACTCAAGATACCAATGCTTTTCTCGACAACAATCAGATATCTATCTTCATAAACAATCTTAAGGTATCTGCTTTTAAATACCTCCTGATTCTTCTTTGTCTTGCTCACACTCACCTTCATACCCGGCTTCAGGGCATAATCAAACTGGGTAATGGTTTTGCCATTTACCTTGATTCCCCTACCCTGCAGAGTCTGCTTCACCTTGGTCTTGCTAGGTCCCTTCACATTCTCCATCAGCCATTCCAGCAACGGAGCAGGTTTTTCTACCTTGTAATGCTCATATTCATTTGGGTTTCCGTAGCCATAAGCATTATTGGTATGCTTATTAAAATTTCCTTTTCTATTTTGTTGTCTCATATTGTTATCGATATCATTTTCTTAACATGAAAAACACAGAATCAATGCTGCATTTTCTCCGTTTCAGCCTACAAAAGTAAGACTTTTCTGCAAAATAACAAAAAGCCACCATGTTTTTAACTAAAAATTAGTAACTTTTGCCAATAAATCATTGTGTTTCAAATATTTTTTTGTAATTTTGCAGCAGAATTAAAGATATAATCAGAATAAAAGATATTTAGGAACAAATAATGATTACAGTACAAAATCTTGCGATCCAATTCGGAAAGAGAGTGCTTTACAAGGATGTAAACCTCAAGTTCACTCATGGTAATATTTATGGTATCATCGGTGCTAACGGCGCCGGAAAATCTACTTTCCTCCGCGCTATCAGCGGCGACCTTGAACCAAACAAGGGTACAGTAGAAATGGGACCAGGCGAGCGACTTTCTGTCTTGGAACAGGACCACTTCAAATATGACGATTTCCGCGTGATGGATACCGTTCTGATGGGTCATCAGCCATTATGGGAAAACATGAAGGAGCGCGAGCGCCTCTATGCTAAGCCAGAAATGACAGAAGAAGATGGTAACCTCGCTGCTGAGCTGGAGCTCAAGTTTGCAGAAATGAATGGTTGGGAGGCTGAAAGCAATGCCGCACAACTTCTGCAGAACCTCGGCGTAAAGGAAGACCGTCACGACAAACTCGTAGGTGAACTCTCTAATACAGAGAAGGTGCGCGTGATGCTGGCAAAGGCACTCTTCGGCAACCCAGACAACCTCCTTCTCGATGAGCCTACCAACGACCTCGACCTCGACACAGTTGAGTGGTTGGAAGACTATCTCAGCAACATTGAACAGACCGTACTCGTAGTATCTCACGACCGTCACTTCCTCGATGCAGTAAGTACCCAGACCGTAGATATCGACTTCGGTAAGATTACGATGTTTGCAGGTAACTACTCTTTCTGGTACGAGAGTTCTCAGTTGGCTCTCCGCCAGGCTCAGAACCAGAAGATGAAGGCTGAAGAGAAGAAGAAGCAGTTGGAAGAATTCATCCGCCGATTCTCAGCTAACGTTGCTAAGAGTAAGCAGACTACATCCCGCAAGAAGATGCTGGAGAAACTGAACGTTGAAGAAATCCGTCCATCAAGCCGTAAATACCCAGGCATCATCTTCCAGATGGACCGTGAGCCAGGTAACCAGATTCTGGAGGTAGAGGGACTGAAAGCATGCGACGAAGACGGAACAGTGCTCTTCGACAATGTAAACTTCAACATAGAAAAGGACGAGAAGGTAGTATTCCTCTCTCACAACCCTAAAGCGATGACCGCACTCTTCGAAATCATCAACGGCAACCGAAAGGCTGACGCAGGTGACTACAAGTGGGGTGTTACTATCACAACAGCTTATCTCCCACTCGATAATACTGAATTCTTCCAGAGCGACAAGAACCTGGTAGACTGGTTGAGCCAGTATGGTCCAGGTAACGAAGTTGCCATGAAGGGCTACCTCGGAAGAATGCTCTTCAGCGGCGAAGAAGTACTGAAGAAGGTAAATGTCCTCTCCGGAGGTGAGAAGATGAGATGTATGATTGCACGCATGCAGTTGCAGAACGCCAACTGCCTGATTCTTGATACACCAACCAACCACTTGGACCTGGAGAGTATTCAGGCATTCAACAACAACCTGGTAGGTTTCAAGGGCAATATCCTCTTCTCTAGCCACGACCACGAATTCATCAACACCGTGGCAAACCGTATCATCGAGCTCACTCCATCAGGCACCATCGACAAGCTCATGTCTTATGATGAGTATATCTACGATGAAGCTATCAAGGAGCAGAAGGCTAAGATGTACGGATTCTAAACAGAAAGTTATTCTGCTGTTAAACAGCAACCACAAATTATCTTATAATTTAATAGTGCCAATTCGATGAGAATCGGGTTGGCACACTTTTTGTCAAACAACCAATAACAAGAATTATCATGTTTAAAAAATTTAAGACTATGTCAAAAGAAAAAGAAATCAATATAGAGGACGGAAACGTTCAGGAGACTGTTCAGAATGAAAATAATGAGCAGACAACTCAAAATGAAAATACTGAGGAAAATCAGAACACTGACAACAAGGCAGAAGAAGGTGACAACAATACAGACGCTGCTGACAAGAAGGCAGAAGAGATTGATCCTTTAACAAAAGCACAGCAAGAGGTAGAGGAACTCAAGAAACAGTTGCTCTATAAGACTGCCGAGTTTGAGAATTACCGCAAGCGTACCCTCAAAGAGAAAGCAGAACTGATTTTGAATGGCGGCGAGAAGACTGTAGCTGCTATTCTGCCTATTCTCGACGACTTTGAGCGTGCCATCGCTGACAAGAGCGAAGACCCTAAGGCTATCAAGGAAGGTGTTCAGATGATTTTCAACAAGTTCGTAAAGACACTCGAAGGTCTTGGCGTAAAGAAGATTGAAACCAACGACAAGGATTTCGATGTAGATTTCCACGAGGCTATTGCTATGGTTCCGGGAATGGGCGATGACAAGAAGGGAAAGATCATTGACTGCGTCCAGACAGGTTATACGATGAACGACAAGGTGATTCGCCATGCTAAGGTAGCTGTAGGTCAGTAAGAAAGAAATATCAAGAATTATTTTTCAAAATCCAGAACATTCTATTAGAATTCTGTAAGAAAATTCAATATTTGAAATAAGCAAATGGCTAAGAGAGACTATTATGAGGTGCTGGGCGTAGACAAGTCGGCATCAGAAGACGAAATAAAGAAGGCGTATCGAAAGATAGCCATCAAGTATCATCCAGACCGCAACCCTGGCAACAAAGAGGCGGAAGAGAAATTCAAGGAAGCTGCCGAAGCTTACGAAGTTCTCCACGATGCCCAGAAGCGCCAGCAGTATGACCAGTTTGGTTTCGACGGTCCACAAGGTGGATTCGGCGGATTCGGCGGTGGTGCCAGCATGGACATGAACGACATCTTCTCTATGTTTGGAGATATCTTTGGCGGACACGGCGGTTTCAGCGGCTTTGGTGGCGGCGGATTCGGTGGCGGCTCACAGAAGCGGGTTTACCAGGGTGGCGACCTTCGCGTAAGAGTAAAACTGACTCTTCAGGAAGCAGCAACAGGTGTTACCAAACGCTTCAAGATTCGCAAGGATGTAACTTGCTCTGCATGTCACGGAACAGGTTGCGAAGGTGGTGCCCAGCCAGAAACATGTCCGGAATGTCACGGAAGCGGCTATGTCTTAAAAACGGTGCGCAGTATGTTCGGCATGATGCAAACTCAGGCTGCCTGTACAAAGTGTGGCGGTGAGGGAACTATCATCAAGAACAAATGTAAGGAATGCGGTGGCGACGGAATCGTGAAGGGCGAGGAACTCGTAGAAATCAATATCCCTGCAGGTGTCGACAACGATATGGTTGTTACCGTTGAAGGAAAGGGTAACCAAGGCAAGCACAATGGTCTCTACGGAAACCTACAGGTAATGGTAAGCGTAGAAAAGAACGATGATTTCGAGCGTGTTGGTCAGGACTTATACCATAATCTTGTTCTTGACTTTGCAACTGCCACTTTGGGTGGCGAGGTAGAAGTCCCTACCTTGGATGGCAAGACGAAGATCAAAATAGAACCTGGCACACAACCTGGCAAACAGATCCGTTTGCGTGGCAAAGGTATGCCGGCTATTAAGGGATATGGTTATGGCCGTGGTGATATTATCGTCAATATTACCGTTTTCATCCCTACCTCTCTGACCAAAGAAGAAAAGGATCTTGTTGTGAAATTCAAGGAATGCGATAATTTCAAAGCAGATAATGCAGAGAAGAAATCTCTCTTTGAAAGTTTCAAGAATCTCTTTAAAAAATAAACAGTAAAGAGCAATCCCCGAAGAGGGCGAACTATCTTCGAAAGAACGGTTCGCTCTTTTCGGGGATTATCTGTATATATAATAAGGTATAACATATAACATGAATTATCAAGAAACTGTTGAATATCTTTTCACCAGCACGCCGGTTTTTGAAAAGATTGGAGCCAAGGCATACAAACCTGGGCTTGATACGATGTATAAAATGGATGAACACTTCGGACATCCTCATAACCAATATAAATGTATCCACATTGCAGGAACCAACGGAAAAGGTTCATCATCCCATACCCTTGCTGCAATCCTGCAGAGCCAGGGCTATAAGGTCGGCCTGTTCACATCTCCACATCTTATAGATTTCAGAGAACGCATTCGCGTAAATGGTGAGATGGTAAGCGAAGAGTATGTAATCGACTTTGTAGAAAACAACCGGAATTTCTTCGAACCGCTACATCCTTCGTTCTTTGAACTGACCACCATGATGGCATTTCAGTATTTTGCAGAACAAAAGGTAGACTTTGCCGTCATCGAAGTTGGATTGGGAGGAAGACTGGATAGTACCAACATCATCACTCCTATCCTATCCGTTATCACGAACATCAGTTTTGACCACACCCAATTCCTCGGGAATACACTCGGCGAGATTGCAGGCGAAAAGGCGGGTATCATCAAGCCACAGATTCCTGTCGTTATTGGCGAATGGAACGAAGAGACCCAACCTGTATTCATCAAGAAAGCCCATGAGCAGAATTCTCCAATCCATTTTGCACATGCAACTGACGCAGACATGAACTTCGAACTGAAAGGCAACTACCAGAAAAAGAACTACTGCACCATATCCACCGCCGTAGAATGCCTGAAGGAAGAAGGAATAGAAATCAAAGATGAAAGCATAAAGAACGGCTTCGAACATGTATGCGAGCTGACAGGCTTACGTGGCAGATGGGAAAAACTCAACGAGCACCCTCTCACCATCTGTGATACAGGACATAACCTTGCCGGATGGGAGTATCTAGAACCTCAGATTGCATCCGTCAAAGCCGATACGAAACATATTGTCTTCGGAATGGTTGACGACAAAGATGTAGAGCATGTAATGGGACTATTAGAAAAGTTGCCAAAAGAAAGCACGATTTTCTATTGGACACAGCCATCAACAAAAAGAGCGATACCGGTAGACAAATTATACGGATACGCACAAAAGCACGGCTTGAACGGAACATGCTATCAAACTATCGCACAGGCATTTAACAAAGCAAAAGCAAACGCAAAAAAAGATGATTTTATCTTTATTGGCGGATCAAGTTACGTCGTTGCCGATTTGCTATCAGAATCGTTTTAGGATTTTTTAAATCAAAAAGTTCATAAAATATTTGTAATACTCATTTTTTTTTAGTTACTTTGCAGTACATTACTTAAACCAGAGTAAGGTAACTAAAAAAAGTGAGATATTATGAATACAGAACCAGCAAATAAGTGTGGTTTGAAAAGAGAAGATTTTCAGACCACAGTGAATGGCAAGAAGACTGATCTCTTCGTGTTGAGAAACAAGCAAGGCAACGAAGTTGCAGTGACTAACTATGGTGGAGCAGTCGTAGCCATCATGATGCCTGACAAGGATGGCAACTATGCCAACCTCATCCAGGGTCATGACAACATACAGGACGTCATCAACTCACCAGAGCCATTCTTGAGTGTGCTCATCGGTCGTTATGGCAACCGTATTAAAGAAGGCAAGTTCATACTTCACAGCAAGGAGTATCACTTGGCATGCAACGATGGTCCCAACCACCTGCATGGTGGACCTACAGGTTTCCATACCAAAGTTTGGGATGCAACCCGCATGAGTGATAGCGCTGTCGTATTGAAATACACAAGCCCTTATGGTGAAGAAGGCTTCACTGGTGAGTTGACAGTTTGGGTAGCTTACACATTGACCGACGACAATGAGTTCGTTATCAAGTATCAGGCTACAACCAACAAGACAACCATCTGCAACCTGACACATCACGCTTTCTTCTCAATCCAGGGTATTGCTAATCCTACCCCAACAGTTGACAATATCATCTGTGAGGTAAACGCAAACTACTATCTCCCTATCGATGAGTATTCTATCCCTACAGGTGAGATTTTGAAGGTTGAGGGCACACCATTCGATTTCCGTACACCAAAGCCAATTGGTCAGGACATCAATGCAGACAACGAGCAGATCAAGAATGGTCAGGGCTATGACCACAACTATGTATTGAACAAGACAGAAGAAGGTGAGTTGAGTTTCGCTGCCCGCATAAAAGACCCTGTAAGCTGCCGTACCATGGAGGTTTATACCACAGAACCAGGTTTGCAGATGTACACAGGTAATTTCCTTGCAGGTATCTCAGGACAGTTTGGTGCAACATTCCCACGTCGCAGTGCAGTCTGCTTCGAGGCACAGAAGTTCCCAGACACTCCAAATCACACCTATTTCCCAAGTTGCAGATTAAATCCGGGTGAAACATACACCCAGAAGACAATCTATAAGTTTGGAATTGACAAATAAATCAGAATAAATCATGGGGCAGGTACTCTCTAAACAGCACTTGCTCCATTTTCGCGCTTGAATGACAAAACTCATCCAGCGCGACAACAATCTTAAAGAGAAGTCTTAACGTCTTTAAAGAAGAAACAACCTCTTAGAAGAAAAGAGTAGCAACCTCTTTACCATAAAAGAGAATTAATAACCTCTTCAAAAAGAGTATAAACAAGCTTTTCGCAAATATTAATAACAAATAACAATATCAACTATCAAAAAAAATGGAAAACCAAAGTAAAAATGGCAATATCATCGCCATTATCACGATGATGTTCCTCTACGCCATGATTTCGTTCGTAACGAATTTGGCTGCTCCTATCGGAGTTATTTGGAAAAATGTATTCGCTGACAGCGGAAGTGCTAACATGATCGGTATGTTGGGTAACGCCATGAACTTCTTGGCTTACCTCTTCATGGGTATCCCTGCAGGTAAGTTGCTCACCAAAATCGGTTACAAGAAGACCGCCCTCACCGGTATCGCTACCGGATTCGTAGGCGTGCTCATCCAGTTCCTTTCCGGTAAGTTCGGTGCCGACATCTCAGGCTTCGCCGTTTACCTCTTCGGTGCGTTCATCTCAGGTTTCGCAGTTTGTATTTTGAATACTGTTGTAAACCCAATGTTGAACCTCATCGGTGGTGGTGGTAACCGCGGTAACCAGTTGAACCTCATCGGTGGTACATTGAACAGTTTATCCGGAACTTTAACCCCAATGCTCGTAGGTGCCCTTATCGGTACTGTTACTGCTAATACCAAAATGGTAGATGTGAACCTCGTGCTTTACATTGCCCTTGCCGTATTCGCAGCAGCATTCGTTATCTTGAACTTCATCCCTATCCAGGATCCAGAGATGGGTAAGACTACAGACAAGACTGTATTCGAGCATTCACCATGGGCTTTCCGCCACTTCAACCTCGGCGTTATCGCAATCTTCGTTTATGTAGGTGTTGAGGTAGGCATTCCTGGAACATTGAACTTCTACATTTCTGATACAACAGCAAATGGTGGTGGTTTCATCAATGGTACAGCCTTGGCAAATGCAGCAGCTATCGGTGGTTTCGTTGCAGGTACATACTGGCTTCTGATGCTGGTTGGTCGTCTTTGCTCCAGTTTTATTGCTGACAAGGTATCTAGCCGCATGATGATGATGATTGCCAATGGTGCAGGTATGATCTTTATCGTCCTCGCCGTACTTCTCGGCAAGTCAACAACAGTAGAAATGCCTGTATTTACAGGTACATCATTCCAGATGGTAACAGTGCCTATCGCTGCCATGTTCCTGGTACTCTGCGGTCTCTGCACTTCTATCATGTGGTCTTCTATCTTCAACCTCGCTACCGAGGGTCTTGGCAAGTATACAGCCCAGGCTTCTGGTATCTTCATGATGATGGTAGTAGGTGGCGGATTGATGCCATTGGTACAGAACTTCATCGCAGACAACGCTGGCTATATGGCTAGTTACATTGTGCCTCTCATCTGTATGGCATACATGTTCTTCTATGCTGTAGCTGGTTGCAAGAACATCAACAAGGATATTCCTGTTGATTAATAACACGAAATAAATTAGCCCTAAGGCATATATAGTCTTAGGGCTAAATCATATAATCAAATCTTTAGTAACAACACAACAAAAACTTAACTAATTATGGATATTGAAAAAGTAAGAAGCCGATTCATCAAGCATTTCGATGGTAAAACAGGTAACATCTACATGTCACCAGGTCGTATTAACTTGATTGGCGAGCATACCGATTATAATGGTGGATTTGTTTTCCCAGGTGCAGTAGATAAGGGTATCATGGCAGAAATACGTCCTAACGGAACAGATACCGTCATGCTCTACTCTATCGACTTGAAGGACCGTGTAGAATTCAAGGTTAATGATCCTGAAGGTCCTCGCGCTTCATGGGCACGTTACATCTATGGTGTTTGCCAGGAGATGAAGGCATTGGGCGTTGACGTAAAGGGTTTCAATGCAGCATTCTATGGTGATGTGCCTCTCGGTGCAGGTATGTCTTCTTCTGCTGCTCTTGAAAGCTGTTTTGCTTTTGCTTTGAACGACCTTTTTGGTGACAACAAGGTTTCTAAATGGGATCTCGTTCTCGCTGGCCAGGCTACTGAGCACAAGTATGTAGGTGTTAACTGCGGTATCATGGACCAGTTTGCTTCTGTTTTCGGCAAGGAAGGTAAGTTGATGCGCCTCGATTGCAACAGCCGCGAATTTGAATACTTCCCATTCGAGCCTAAGGGCTATAAACTCTGCCTGGTAAACTCTAAGGTAAAGCACGAGTTGGCAGGTTCTCCATACAACGACCGCCGCAACTCTTGTGAAAATGTTGTTAAGCACATTGCAGCAAAGCACCCAGAAGCTAAGTTCGAAACTCTCCGTGATTGCACATGGGAGCAGTTGGAAGAGGTTCGCGCTGAGGTAGGCGAAGAGGATTACAGCCGCGCTCACTTCGTATTGGGCGAGAAGGACCGCGTATTGGCAGTCTGCGATGCTCTTGAGAAGGGCGACTACGAAACTGTAGGTCAGAAGATGTACGAGACTCACCACGGCTTGAGCAAGGAATACGAGGTAAGCTGCGAGGAACTCGACTTCTTGAATGAAGTGGCTAAGGAGAATGGTGTTACTGGTAGCCGTATCATGGGCGGTGGCTTCGGTGGCTGCACCATCAACCTGGTAAAGGACGATATCTACGACAAGTTCGTTGAGGACGTTACAGCTAAGTTCTCTGCTAAATATGGTCATGCTCCAGAGATTTACCCTGTAATCATCTCTGAGGGTTCTCACAAGGTTTGCTAATATATACATTATATATAATATAAGGAACTGCAGTTAGTATTTGCTAACTGCAGTTTTTTTTGTCCCAAATAAGACAAAAACAGGCGTTTTCATACAAATAGTGTTAAAAAGACACTTTAGGAGAAAAAAAGTTAGGGAAAACGCTTGCAGATTCGAAATAAAATTGTAATTTTACACCCAAAATGAATAAACAATAAAAAACAGCCTAAAAATGAGTACATTTAAGACCCTATTTATGGGAGTTGGTTTTGCGGCTATCGCTACCCTCTCAGCTTGTTCATCAAGCAGCAATGCAAGTCTCACACAATCTGGTTTGAATCCAGCAGATTTCGATTCAACAGTATTGGGCAAGAAGACTGAGTTAGTAACTCTCAAGAATGCAAACGGCATGGAAGTTTGCCTCACCAATTATGGTGGACGTGTCGTTTCCATTTCCGTTCCAGACAAGGACGGAAAGCCAACAGATGTGGTTCTTGGTTACGATAATATCCATCAGTATGCTGACACCCTTAACTCTCCTTCAGATTATGGGTCTTCTGTAGGACGTTATGCCAACCGTATCAAGGATGCTAAACTTTCACTTGCTGGTTCAACATACCAGTTGAAGGCAAATGATAATGGCAACTGCCTGCATGGTGGTGGTGCTACAGGATGGTTGAACCAGGTTTACGACATTACAGAGAAGAACGACTCATCCGTTACCTTCACTATCAATGCGAAGGATGGCGAGAATGGTTTCCCTGGCAACGTAACAGCAACAGCTAAATACACAGTCAAGAGTGACAACACACTCGACATCGAGTTTGGCGCTACAACAGACAAAGAGACCGTTGTCAACATGACCAACCACAGTTACTTTAACTTGAATGGCGATCCATCTAAGGAAGGTTTCGATCAGGTAATGTACATCAATGCAGATAAGTTCACTCCAGCAGATTCACTTTACATCCCAACTGGTGAAATCAAGAGTGTCGAGGGAACCCCTATGGATTTCCGTACACCTGCAGAAATCGGCAAGAAGGTTGATTATAAGTTTGATCAGATTAAGAATGCCACAGGTTACGACCACAACTGGTGTTTGAACACATATAAGAATGGTAAGGGCGATGACAAAACAGTTTGCGCAAGCCTCTACTCACCAAAGAGCGGTATCCTTCTTGAAGTATTTACCAACGAGCCAGGCATTCAGGTTTACACCGGTAACTTCCAAGGCACAGGTATTGCCTGCAAGCATGGCATCAAGTATCCTAAACACGTAAGCGTTTGCTTCGAGAGCCAGAAATATCCTGATTCTCCAACCAAGATTGCTCAGGGCGTAAAGGATTGGACAGATGCCACATTGAAGCCAGGAGAGAAATACTATTCTCACCTCGCTTACAAATTCAGCGTTAAAAAGTAAGCTTAAGTTAGTTTAAAAGTTAGCGAACCGGCGGATAAAGTCCGCCGGAACAGCTACCATCCAACAAGAAGTTTTTGCAATGACAAAAAACGAAATGTGCTGGATAAGAAACTAACATAATAAGCATCCAATAAAAGAAAAGAATAAACAAATAATAATAAACAAACAATCTTATAGTAATTATGAATTGGAATTCAACAGAATTCGTATGGCTTGATTGGGCTATACTCGCCATTGGTGTTATCGGCGTAATTTGGGCTGTCTGGCACGCAATCGTGAAAGACAGAAAGGCTCAGAAAGGTGAAGACTCTTCTGCCTACCTCTTCGGTAAGGGTGAGCCATGGTATGTAATCGGTATGGCTATCTTTGCTGCCAACATTGGTTCTGAGCACCTCGTTGGTTTGGCTGGTACAGGTGCCAAGAGTGGTGTCGGTATGGCACACTGGGAGATGCAGGGTTGGATGATCCTCATCTTGGGTTGGCTGTTCGTACCTTTCTACCAGTTGCTTATCAACAAGATGGGTAAGATCATCACCATGCCAGACTTCCTGAAGTTCCGCTATACCCAGCGCACAGGTTCATGGCTCTCTATCATCACCCTCGTAGCTTACATCCTTACTAAGGTGAGCGTTACAGCCCTTACAGGTGGTATCTTCTTCGAATATCTTTGGGGCTTGAACTTCTGGGTTGGTGCTATCGGTCTGATTATCCTCACCACCATCTTCACCGTATTCGGTGGTATGAAGGGTGTGATGACATTGTCAACCATCCAGACTCCTATCCTCGTCATCGGTTCTTTCCTCGTACTCTTCCTCGGTCTCTCTACCCTCGGCGGTGGCAGCATCTCTGCCGGTTGGGCCGACATGATGGATTACTGCGGCAAGTTGAACAACGGCTACGGTACAACTCACATGTTCCACTGGGAGGCTGGTGACTCTATGTATCAGGAGTATCCTGGTTTCGTAGTATTCATCGGTGCAACCATCATTGGTTTCTGGTACTGGTGTACTGACCAGCACATCGTTCAGCGTGTACTCGGTCAGGTTCCTGGCGAGAGCAACGTAGAGGTTATGAAGCGTGCCCGCCGCGGTACTATCGCAGCCGGTTTCTTCAAGGTACTCCCTTGCTTCATGTTCCTCATCCCAGGTATGATCGCAGCAGCTTTGGCTCAGAAGGGTGCTATCCAGATGAACGAGACTGATGCAGCCTTCGCCATCATGGTAAAGACCGTACTTCCTGCAGGTATCAAGGGTATCGTAACCATCGGTTTCATCTGCGCACTCGTTGCTTCATTGGCAGCATTCTTCAATAGCTGTGCTACCCTCTTCACCGAGGACTTCTACAAGCCATTGAAGAAGGGCATGTCTGAGGCTCACTACGTACTCGTTGGCCGTATCGCTACCGTAGTAGTTGTAGTTCTCGGTTTCGCATGGTTGCCAATCATGATGAAGATGGATACTTTGTACAACTATCTCCAGGGTATCCAGTCACTTCTGGCTCCAGCCATGGTAGCCGTATTTGCAATGGGTATCTTCTTCAAGAAGATTACTCCAAAGGCAGGTGAATACACCATGATTACCGGTTTCCTCATCGGTATGCTCCGCCTCGTTACCAACGTCATTACTGACACTGGTAAGGCTACAATGGATGGTGCATTCTGGGATTACACCGCATGGTTCTGGCAGACTAACTGGCTCGTATTCGAGTGCTGGTTGCTCGTCTTCCTCATCATCTTCATGGTAGTAGTAAGCTGCTTCACTCCAGCTCCAAGCAAGGAGCAGGTAGAGGCAATCACCTTCACATCTGACTTCAAGAAGTCTATCCGTGAGAGTTGGGGTGCCTTCGATATTATCGGTACCCTCGTAGTAATCGGCCTCTGCGCAGCATTCTACGCATACTTCTGGTAAAATATTATTCACGTCAGGAGTAAGAAGTGAGGAGTCTGGAATTTTCTCAAAGATCAGACAAAACTGTTTCTGTTGAAAAAATCCGCGATCCTTTCTTCTCCTTCTTACTCCTTGATTTTCCTCTCGAAGCTGCTCTATGAAGAGCAAGCAAAAGAACACAACTATACATACATTGAATCATTACATCAAAACAGCAGAAAGACCATGACCCTGTTTTATAATGAATACTCCAAAGTATTAGTATCCGTCGATTGTATCATTTTCGGTTTCGACGGTAGTAACCTCCAGGTACTGATAGGCAAACGCAAGATGGACCCGGGAAGAGGCGAATGGTCACTCTATGGTGGTTTCGTTGGCGCAACAGAAAATCTCGAAGATGCAGCTAACAGAGTCATCCTGGAACTTACTGGAATGAAAAACCTCTATATAAGACAAGTAGGAGCTTTCGGCCGCATCGACCGTGACCCAGGTGAGCGAGTTATCTCTATCGCCTATTGCACTCTCATCAATGTGAAAGACTATGATGACAGCCTCCGTGTAGAACACGGATTGGAATGGGTTAGTCTGAACGAACTTCCAGAACTTTACTCAGACCACAAACTCATGATCCGCAATGCTATCGCTCAGATACGCCGCCGCATCAATCATGAGCCATTAAGCTTCAAACTCCTCCCAGACCTCTTTACGCTGACACAGCTTCAGCACGTATTCGAGGCAGTAATAGGCGAAGAGATTGATAAGCGCAACTTCCGCAAACGTGTGAAGGATATCGACTTCATCGAGAAAACAGAACTCATCGATAAAGTCAACTCGAAACGAGGCGCCGCCCTCTACCGCTTCAACAAGAAAGCATACGAGGAAGACCCATCGTTCAACTTGAAATAGAATAAACAACTTAAAACAAAAGATATTATGTTAGAAGAATTAAAAGAAAAAGTGTTCAAGGCAAACCTTGATCTCGTTAAGCACAACCTCGTGCTCTTTACATGGGGTAATGTGAGTGGCATCGACCGCGAGAAAGGTCTGGTTGTCATCAAGCCATCTGGCGTCGATTATGACACCATGAAGGCTAGCGATATGGTAGTGGTAGACTTGGAAACAGGTAAGGTAGTAGAAGGCGATCTGAATCCATCATCTGATACACCAACCCACTTGGTTCTCTACCGCGCATTCCCAGAGTTGGGTGGCGTAGTTCATACTCACTCTACTTATGCTACCGCTTGGGCACAGGCTGGCTTGGACATCCCTAACATTGGTACAACTCATGCTGATTACTTCCACGATTGCATCCCTTGCACTGATGCGATGACAGAGGATATGATGGCAGAATATGAGCACAACACAGGTGTTGTCATCGTTGACCGTTTCAAGAAAGATAACATCAACCCAGTTCATACTCCTGGCGTATTGGTTAAGAACCATGGTCCTTTTACATGGGGTAAGGATGCTGACCAGGCTGTTTATCACGCAGTAGTAGCTGAACAGGTGGCAAAGATGGCTTTCATCTCATTCTCAGTTAATCCAAATACCACCATGAACCCATTGCTCGTAGAGAAGCACTTCAACCGCAAGCACGGTCCTAACGCTTACTACGGACAGAAAAAGCACTAATTAAAGGGTGTTTCAAATAAAGATATTAAATCACATTAACAATAACAATTAATACAACAAACAATCATGATTAAAGCATTTGAAAATTTAGAGGTATGGTTTGTAACTGGTGCACAGCTTCTTTACGGAGGCGAAACAGTTAAGATAGTAGATGGTCACTCAAAGGACATGGTAGATGGTCTGAACAACAGTGGCATCATCCCAATCAAGGTAGTTTACAAGGGCACAGCTAACTCTTCTGCAGAGGTAGAGGCTGTCATGAAGGCTGCCAACAACGATGAGAAGTGTGTAGGTATCATCACATGGATGCACACCTTCTCTCCAGCTAAGATGTGGATCAAGGGCTTGCAGGCTCTCGAGAAGCCTCTCCTCCACTTCCACACTCAGTACAATGCAGAACTCCCATGGGATTCTATCGATATGGATTTCATGAACCTCAACCAGTCAGCCCACGGCGACATCGAGTTCGGTCATATCTGCACCCGTATGCGCATCCCTAGAAAGGTAGTTGTAGGTTACTGGAAGAGCGAAGAGGCTCAGAAGCAGATTGCAACATGGGCTCGCGTAGCTGCAGGTGTTGCTGATGCTCACAACGTACGCTGCTTGATGTTCGGTATGAACATGAACAACGTTGCCGTAACAGATGGCGACCGTGTAGAGTTCGAACAGCGCTTGGGTTACCACGTAGATTACTACCCAGTATCTTCACTCATGGAGTACTACAAGAAGGTAACTGATGCAGAGGCTGATGCTCTCGTTGAGGAGTACAAGAAGGAGTACACCATCAAGATCGATGAGTCTGGCGAGGAAGTATATTGGGAGAAGGTGAAGAACGCAGCTAAGGCTGAGATTGCTCTCCGTCGCGTATTGAAGGATGAGAATGCTGTAGCATTCACAACCAACTTTGATGACCTCGGTGATGCAAACATCGACGATCCTAACTTCTGCGGTTTCGACCAGATTCCTGGTTTGGCTTCACAGCGCCTGATGGCAGAGGGTTATGGTTTCGGTGCAGAGGGTGACTGGAAGACAGCTTGCCTCTACCGCACACTCTGGGTAATGAACCAGGGCTTGGAGAAGGGTTGCTCATTCCTCGAGGACTACACACTCAACTTCGCTGCCGACCGCACATCTAGCCTCCAGAGCCACATGCTCGAGGTTTGCCCATTGATTGCAACAGACAAGCCAAAGCTCGAGGTTCACTTCCTCGGCATCGGTATCCGCAAGCAGCAGACTGCCCGTTTGGTATTCACATCTAAGACAGGTAAGGGTGTTAAGGCAACTGTAGTTGACCTCGGCAACCGTTTCCGTCTCATCGCAAGTGAGGTAGAGTGCATCGAGCCAAAGGCAATGCCTAAGCTCCCTGTAGCTTCAGCTCTCTGGGTTCCACAGCCAACCTTCGAGATTGGTGCAGGTGCATGGATTCTCGCTGGTGGTACACACCACAGTGCATTCTCTTACGATATCACTGCTGAGTACTGGGAGGACTTCTGCGAGATTCTGGGTATTGAGTTCGTCAACATCGACAAGAACACAACTATCAGCAGCTTCAAGCAGCAGCTCCGCAACAACGAGATTTATTACATGCTCAACAAGGCATTGCGATAATTAAAGTAAAGAGTGAAGAACAAAGGGAAAAGAGAGTTGAAATTCAACACTTTACCCTTTGTTCTTTACATTAAACATTTAAAAGAAATGAGCGCAAAAACTATTATAGAATCAGGTAAGGCCATTCTCGGTATCGAGTTTGGCTCTACCCGAATCAAGGCTGTCTTGATCGACACCGACAACAACCCTATCGCACAGGGTAGCTTTGAGTGGGAAAACCAGTTGGTTGATGGTCTCTGGACTTACAGCATCGACACAATCTGGAAAGGTTTGCAGGATTGTTATGCCGACCTCCGCAAGAACGTGGAGGCTGAGTACGACTGCGAAATCAAGCAGTTGGCTGCCATCGGTATTTCTGCGATGATGCATGGCTATATGGCTTTCGGCAAGGATGAGAACATTCTCGTTCCTTTCCGCACATGGCGTAACACCAATACAGCCAAGGCTGCAGCTGAACTTTCAGAGCTCTTCCACTTCAACATCCCATTGCGTTGGAGTATCTCTCACGTATATCAGGCTATCCTGAATGGTGAGGACCACATCAACAAGATTGACTTCCTTACCACTCTCGCCGGTTATATCCACTGGCAGCTCACTGGCAAGAAGGTTTTGGGCGTAGGCGATGCATCAGGTATGCTCCCTATCGACTCTAACACCAACAACTACGATGCAGAGATGGTAGCTAAGTTCGATAAGCTCATCGAGCCTAAGAACCTGGGCTGGAAGATTCTCGACATTCTCCCTGAGGTACTGAACGCAGGCGAAGATGCTGGCGTATTGACCGAGGAAGGTGCAAAGAAGCTCGACCCATCAGGCACACTCCAGGCAGGCACCCCACTCTGTCCTCCAGAAGGTGATGCAGGTACTGGTATGGTAGCTACCAACGCTGTACGTCAGCGCACAGGTAACGTCAGTGCAGGTACATCTTCTTTCTCTATGATCGTATTGGAGAAAGCCTTGAGCCAACCTTACGAAGTCATTGATATGGTGACTACTCCAGACGGAAGCCCTGTAGCAATGGTTCACTGCAACAACTGTACTTCCGACCTCAATGCATGGGTAGGTTTGTTCAAGCAATATCAGGAGTTGCTCGGTGTTCCAGTAGATATGAACGAGGTATTCGGCAAGCTCTACAACCACGCTCTTGAAGGCGATGCTGATTGCGGTGGCTTGATTGCTTACAACTACATCTCTGGTGAGCCTGTAACAGGTCTTGCAGAAGGTCGCCCTATGTTCGTACGTTCTGCCAACGACCACTTCAATCTTGCCAACTTCATGCGTGCCAACCTCTATGCTTCAGTAGCTGTATTGAAGATTGGTAACGATGTATTGTTCAAGGACGAGAAGGTACAGGTAGATCGCATCACAGGTCATGGCGGTTTGTTCAAGACCAAGGGTGTAGGTCAGCGCATCCTCGCTGCAGCCATAAACTCCCCTATCTCTGTCATGGAGACAGCAGGCGAAGGTGGTGCATGGGGTATCGCCCTGCTCGCAGGTTATCTCGTTAACAACGATGAGAAGTTGAGTCTGGCAGATTATCTCGACAAGAAGGTATTTGCAGGCAATACTGGTGTAGAGATTGCACCTACTGCCGAAGATGTAGCCGGTTTTGATAAATATATTGAAACCTACAAGGCTGGTCTTGCTATCGAAAAGGCAGCAGTTGAGAACAAAAAGTAAATAAACGATAAATACGTTTGTGGGGATTTCTCCTCCACAAACGTATTATACTTAAAATCGACAACAATTAATAAGAACAATGATGAAGAAACTTTTCGCTACCACATTGCTTTCAACAGCAGTTGCATTCTCAGCACAAGCTCAGGATGTAACAGGAACAATCCATGCCAACCAGGGAACACAGAAAATCAATAAAGAGATTTATGGCCAGTTTGCCGAGCATCTCGGAAGTTGTATCTATGGTGGTCTTTGGGTAGGTCCTGATTCTAAGATTCCTAACACTCAGGGTTACCGCAACGACGTGCTCCAAGCCCTCAAGGACCTGAAAGTGCCTGTATTAAGATGGCCTGGAGGATGCTTCGCTGACGAGTATCACTGGATGGATGGTATCGGTCCACGTGAAAAGCGACCAAAGATGCAGAACAACAACTGGGGTGGAACCATTGAGGACAACTCTTTCGGTACACACGAGTTTCTGAATCTCTGCGAGATGTTGGGTTGCGAGCCTTACATCAGCGGTAACGTGGGTTCCGGCACTGTTGAGGAATTGGCAAAGTGGGTGGAATATATGACCAGCGATGGAGATACTCCTATGGCAAAACTCCGCCGACAGAACGGCCGCGACAAGGCATGGAAGGTAAAATACCTCGGTGTTGGTAACGAAAGTTGGGGCTGCGGTGGCAACATGCGTCCTGAATATTATTCAGATCTTTTCCGCCGCTACTCTGTTTATTGCCGCAACTATGACGGGAACCAGCTCTATAAGATTGCATCTGGAGCGAGCGATTACGATTACAACTGGACTAAGGTATTGATGGACCGTATCGGCAACCGTGCCAACGCCATCTCTCTACATTATTATACAGTAACAGGTTGGACAGGCAGCAAGGGTTCTGCCACCAAGTTCAACAATGAGGATTACTACTGGACCATGGGCAAGGCGCTCGGCATAGAAGATGTCATCAAGAAGCACGAGGCAATCATGGACAAGGCTGATCCAAAGAAGCAGGTAGCCCTCCTCGTTGACGAATGGGGAACCTGGTGGGATGAGGAGCCTGGCACTATCAAGGGCCACCTCTATCAGCAGAACTGTATGCGCGATGCCTTCGTTGCTGCACTCTCGCTGAATGTATTCCACCGCCATACAGAGCGTGTGAAGATGACCAATATCGCACAGATTGTCAACGTACTCCAGTCAATGATCCTGACAGATACAAAGGGAACAGGTCACATGGTTCTGACTCCAACCTATCATGTATTCAACATGTACAAGGACTTCCAGGAGGCAACTTATCTCCCAATGGATGTAAAGTGCGACTCTATGGATGTTCGCGGCGATGATCACGCAAGAGATGGAAGAAAGATTCCATTGGTATCTACTTCAGCAGCCAAGAAGGCAGATGGAACCATTGTGGTTGCTCTTGCCAATGTCAGTCTTGACAAGGCTCAGCAGGTAGAGTTTAATCTGGATGGTGCAGCTGCTCCAAAAACTGTAACAGGACAGATTCTTTCCTGCAACAAGGTGAGCGATTACAATGACTTCGCACACCCGGATGTAGTGAAGCCTGCAGTTTTTAAGGATGCAAAAGTAAAGAAAAACACCCTTAAGGTAAAAATTCCTGCAAAATCTATCGTAGTTTTGAAAATAAAATAGTATCTTTGAAGGCGAAAAAGGAAGTATCCTTCTTTTGAGTAGCCTTCAGAGCTAGAAAAACAAGAATATTTCAGCAGAAATAACAACAATAATTAATATAAAATTATGAACGACATTAAAGTAATGAATCATGCAGCTGATAACATCCGTATCTTGGCTGCTTCAATGGTAGAAAAGGCAAATTCCGGTCACCCAGGTGGTGCTATGGGTGGTTCTGATTTCATCAACGTACTCTTTGCTGAGTACTTGGTATATGATCCAGCAGACCCAACATGGACAGGTCGTGACCGTTTCTTCCTCGACCCAGGTCACATGAGCCCTATGCTCTATGCAGGTTTGGCTATGCGCGGTTTCTTCTCTATGGAAGACCTTAAGCAGTTCCGCCAGTGGGGTTCTGTAACTCCTGGTCACCCAGAGCTCGACCTTCAGCGTGGTATCGAGAACTCATCTGGTCCTCTCGGTCAGGGGCATGCCCTCGCAGCTGGTGCAGCTGTTGCAGAGAAGTTCCTCGAGGCTCGTCTGGGTTCAACCATGATGCAGCACAAGATCTACGCATACATCTCTGATGGCGCTGTAGAGGAAGAGATTTCTCAGGGTGTTGGTCGTATCGCCGGTAACCTCGGTTTGAACAACCTCATCATGTTCTACGATTCTAACGACATCCAGCTCTCTACAGAGTGTGGCGTTGTAATGAACGAGGATACTGAGATGAAGTACAAGGCTTGGGGCTGGAATGTCATCAAGATCAACGGTAACGACGTAGCTCAGATTCGTGAGGCGCTCGATGCTGCCCAGAAGGAGCAGGACCGTCCTACCCTCATCATCGGTAAGACCGTAATGGGTAAGGGTGCTCTCCGCGCAGACGGCACAAGCTACGAGGCTTGCATCAATACTCACGGCGCTCCTCTCGGTGGCGACGCATACGTAAATACAATCAAGAACCTCGGTGGTGATCCTGAGAATGCATTCGTTATCTTCGACGATGTAAAGGAAATCTACGCTAAGCGTGCTGAGGAGTTGAAGAAGATTGTTGCAGAACGCAAGGCTGCAGAGGCTGAGTGGCGCAAGGCTAACCCAGAGAAGGCTGCTCAGATGGATGAGTGGTTCAGCGGCAAGGCTCCTAAGGTAGACTGGAGCAAGGTTGAGCAGAAGGCTGGTTCAGCTACACGTGCAGCATCTGCTGCTTGTCTCGGTGTTTTGGCAGAGCAGGTTCCTAACATGATCTGTGCTTCTGCTGACCTTTCTAACTCTGATAAGACAGACGGTTTCTTGAAGAAGACCAAGAGCATCGCTCGCGGTGACTTCTCAGGTGCATTCTTCCAGGCAGGTGTTGCTGAGTTGACAATGGCTGATATGTGTATCGGTATGATGCTCCACGGTGGTGTGGTTGCAGCAATGGGAACATTCTTCGTATTCTCTGATTATATGAAGCCAGCTGTTCGTATCGCAGCCCTAATGCAGGTTCCAGTGAAGTTCATCTGGACTCACGATGCATTCCGCGTTGGTGAGGATGGACCTACTCACGAGCCAGTTGAGCAGGAGGCACAGATTCGCCTCATGGAGAAGTTGAAGAACCACGCAGGTAAGGACAGCGTACGCGTATTCCGTCCAGCTGATGCTGACGAGACTACAGTTTGCTGGAAGCTCGCTATGGAGAATGTTGAGACTCCTACAGCTCTCATCTTCTCTCGCCAGGGCATCGCTAAATTGCCAGAGGGTAATGATTACGAGCAGGCTGCCAAGGGTGCTTACATCGTAGCAGGCAGCGACGAGAATCCAGACGTTATCCTCGTAGCAAGCGGTTCTGAGGTTTCTACATTGGAGGCTGGTTGCGATGCTTTGCGTGCTGACGGCATCAAGGTTCGCGTGGTAAGTGCTCCATCAGAGGGCTTGTTCCGCGGTCAGAGCAAGGAATATCAGGAGAGCGTATTGCCAAAGAACGCTAAGATCTTCGGTATGACTGCTGGTCTTCCTGTAACTCTCGAAGGTCTCGTAGGCGCTAATGGTAAGGTTTGGGGTATGGAGAGCTTCGGTTTCTCAGCTCCTTACAAGGTACTTGATGAGAAGCTCGGTTACACAGGCGAGAACGTTTACAAGCAGGTAAAGGCTTTCTTGGCTGAGGCTTAATTAGTTTGATAAGTTAGGAGTTAGAAGTTTGGTATCAGTTTTTGTCATCAGGCAATCATCTGGTTTACAGCATCTAACTCCTATCACTCTTTTATATTAACCTTGTGATGTAATGAAGAGTTTGCTCTTCGTTCTTCACTTAAAAACTTAAGTATTATGGAAGTAAAGACAGTTGGTATTGCATGCGATCACGCAGGTTTTCCATTGAAGCAATTCGTTTTGGAATATTTGGAAAAGAAGGGTTATCCTGTAAAGGATTATGGTACATACAGCGATGCGAGTGTAGACTATCCTGACTTCGGTCATGCTCTTGCTAATGGCATTGAGAGCGGCGAAGTTTATCCAGGTATCGGCATTTGCGGTAGCGGCGAAGGTATCGCCATGACATTGAATAAGCATCAGGGTGTACGTGCCGGATTGGCATGGTGCAAGGAGATTGCTCATTTGGTTCGTCAGCACAACGATGCCAACGTATTGGTACTTCCAGGTCGTTTCGTAGACAACAAGACCGCCGAGGCTATTCTCGACGAGTTCTTTGCCACAACATTCGAGGGTGGCCGTCACGAGCGTCGCGTCAAGAAGATTCCTGTTCAGCAGTAAAGTTCTGAATGGATAAAAAAGAATTAAGGCTGAGTCATCGCATGATGGCTCAGCCTATTTTTATGGGAAGGCAGACTGTCTTTCAACCTAAGAAATCTTTAAGCCATAACACCATTATCATAGAGATATTCCGGAGCAATATCAGCTCCATTATACCAGAAGATAGTTTGGTCTAGTCCGAATTGAACGAACTTTTTCTTGTCCTTCAATTCTGCAAATGCCGGATATTTCAAAAGAGGCTGCAAATCAACCTTCTTCGTCACTCCATCATTAAATGTACAAAGAAGAGTATAATCTCCTAAATAATCTACATCTTTAACTGTTAGTATCATAATCTTCAATTTTTAACGTTGAACTTTCTTGATTGTTTCACCTCGCTGAGCCTTATCCCATAATTCCATGATTTCCTCGACATGTTCATCAAGAAAGTCATTTATCAAATGAATGGTTTTAGACTTAGCTCTTCCTTCCACAATTCTATCCTTAATTGTAATTGTGAATTCACCTTCACCACTTCTCACATGCACATGTGGGGGATTATGGTCAAAAGCATAAATATAAATCAATATACCTTGTATAACATATACTGCACCCATATATTTCCCTTTTAAAATCGTAAATACGCTTGCAAAGTTACGCTTTTATTTGGAAAGCGCAAAGAAAAATGAGATTATTATTAGTTACATCAATAATGCAAACATTATGCTATCTTAAAATATTTAGACTGTCCAAAGAATATTCTGCCCAAATTATCCTTGATGGAAATAACCAATCCCATAAAAGGATTGTGCTCTACATCAATAACCTGGCCCTCAATCCAATCGGTCAAACCTGTTAAAGAAGGATTTGCCTTCATCATATCTCCTAATTTTGGTTCCATAACTATCCTATTTATTTTGTGCAAAAATACACAGAAGTTTTCAAAATACCAAATATTTTCGGGCAAATCTACAAAAAAGCTGGTATTTCCTTTGATTTTCAGCGGATTATTCGTATTTTTGCATCGTTATAGATATAAATTCTTTATATGCCAGAATCTCCCTCTCCCATCTTCCCCGCAACTCCAAGCAACGTGCTTTGGCTAGGAACAAATACATCATCAGCATCGCTGACAATGTAGTATTTGGAGCTTTAGCCCCAACCAGTTCACTCACTAACCTGTGGAGGAACAGAAACTACTTGGAATAGAAATACACACAAGCGTATGATACCAAAGGATAATGCGTAAGATACAATCGCAGAATACGGAAGAAGTTGTCGGAAAAGACAGATGAAGTTGGCGGAAAAGATAGTATAGGTTATCGGAGAAGTTAACTCCGTAGACCGCACAACAGCTGTTGTGCGCTTGCATAACAGCTGATATGCGCTCGCACAACACCTGTTGTGCATGCGTAGACCAGCTGATGGGCGCCTACAGCAAACCAACATTACTCGTTGATGTTTTTATAATCATTTTGCCACAAAAAACACAGTCCTATTTGTTATCTTACCGGAACAACCCTATTTCAAAGAAATAAAAAAAGGGATGCCACACCAGGTGACATCCCCCTATGAGAATCAAATACTTATTTGAAGTTCAATCTTTACTTGCTCTCTTCCTCAGCCTTCTTGGTCTCAGGTGCATTAGGACCATAGTAACCATAGTAAGCCTGGTAACGGGTGTAACCCCAGTTAGCCTGAGCCTTCTCTGGATCGAGCTGCTTAGCCTTGTCGAGAACCTTGATAGCCTCCTGGTAAACAACCTTGCGGCCGTTAGGATCCTGCAAGTTACCAGCCTTGCTGTTGTAGCAAGCACCCAGATAAGTAAGAACAACTACGTTATCCTCCTTTGCAGCAAGAGCCTGCTTCAAACACTTGATAGCGTTGTCTGCATCATTCTTCTGGATATACATCATACCCTTGTTGGCAAGAGCTACAAAGTTGTTAGGGTTCTTTGCGATAGCATTGTCCAAAAGTTCAGCCTGCTCCTTGTCCATCTTCAATGAAGAGTACATAGAGTTCAAACCATCGAGAACAACCTCATTGGTCTCGTCCTTTGCAAAGATATCCTTGAGTTTGTTAACATAGGCAAGAGAATCCTCGTGAGTCTTCAAGCCGTCCTTCATTACATAGAGCTTGAGGTTGAGGGCATCCTTAGCCTCCTTCTCGCTCTTCATAGCGATGTCGCAATACTTCTCGCAACGGGCAGCATCCTTAGCCTGGTATGCATAACGGGCTGCAAAGAGAGCAACCTGACCGATATACTCCTTCTCACCATCCTTCTGCTTCTGGTCTACAGAAGCGAAGAGAGGCTCATTGTCTGTATCGAGGAAAGCACCCCAATACTTCAATACCTCATCAGCCTTATTGTTCTGGGCTGCAGTCTGACCCGCATTAACGAGCTGAACACGAGCACCCCATACACGGCTAGCGTTGTTGTTAAACTTAGGAGCAACCTTACCCTTAGCGTTAGGAAGCTGGTCGTACTTGTAGCACTCAATAGCATTGATCAATGCATTGTAAGCGCCCTCAGACATAGCAGCCTCGTCAACCGGGTCGTTCTTCTTCATGATCTGATTGGTCTGCTGGATGCTCTGCTGGTCATTGAACTGCTTCATAGCGAGATCAACGAGCTTGTTGTAAGCCTTGGCCTTCTCTGCATCGTTAGCCATCTGACCCAAATTCTGCTTAACCAAAGCCTCAGCCTCGGCATAAGACTTAGCCTTCATGACTGCCTTGAGAGCGTCACTGTCGCCTGCGAATGCTGATGTGGCACCTAGTACCATCATTGCAGCTACTAAAAACTTTTTCATTTTTCTTAATGAGTTTAAAAGTTGTTGTTATTTATTTTTTACGCGTCTTTTCTTTTATTCGAAATCTACGTTGCCCGAATCGGTATCCTCAGCTTCAGATGCTTCGTCAGCGAGATGAGCCTCAGCCTCAGCAGCCTCTTCAGCAGTCTTGGCACCTACGGTATCATTCTCTATCTCCTCGCTCTTCTTAGCCCAGGCAGAACGGCTCTCCTCTTCTACAGAAGCCTCGAGCTCTGAACTCATCACCTTGCATACGCTGGCAATGACATCATTCTTCTTGGCAAGATTGATGAGGCGGACACCCTGAGTAGCACGGCCCATGACACGGCAATCGGCTACGGCAAGACGAATTACGATACCACTCTGGTTGATAATCATGAGGTCGTTATCATCGGTTACGTTCTTGATAGCTACCAGTCGACCGGTCTTGTCGGTAATATTCAGTGTCTTCACACCCTTACCGCCACGCTTGGTAACACGGTAATCGAGTACGTCAGAACGCTTACCATAACCCTGCTCGCTCACTACCATCACGGTTTCCTTCTCAGGATCGTTGACAACAATCATACCTACTACGGCATCATCACCCTCATCGAGACGCATACCACGAACACCGGTAGACGTACGGCCCATTGTACGGATCTCGTTCTCGTCGAAACGGACAGCACGACCATTGCGGTTGGCAATAATCAGTTCGTTATGACCGTTTGTCAGACGAACATCTACCACCTCATCGCCCTCTACGATGTTGATAGCAATCACACCGTTAGCACGTGGACGGGAATATGCCTCCAGACAGGTCTTCTTCACCGTACCATTCTTGGTAGCGAAGACTACATAATGGTTGTTGATGAACTCTGCATCATTCAATCCCTTCAAGCGGAGGAATGCATTCACCTGGTCATCGCTCTCGATGTTGAGGAGGTTCTGGATGGCACGGCCCTTGGAGTTGCGGTCGCCCTCTGGAATCTCGTAACACTTCAACCAGTAGCAGCGGCCCTTCTTGGTGAAGAACAGCATGGTCTGGTGCATGGTAGCAGGATAGATATACTCGGTGAAGTCCTTATCACGGGTACGGGCTCCCTTAGAACCTACTCCACCACGAGCCTGCTCACGGAACTCTGACAATGGGGTGCGCTTGATATATCCGAGATGACTCACGGTGATAACCACTGGGTCGTTTGGATAGAAGTCTTCTGGATTGAACTCATGGTCATCTGGCTTAATCATGGTACGACGTGCGTCACCATACTTCTCCTTCACCTCGTTGAGTTCATCCTTCATTACCTTCTTGCAGAGCTCAGGATCGTTCAGAATCTGGTTCAAGTAGTCGATGGTCTTCATCAACTCGTTGAATTCATTGTGCAACTGCTCCAGACGCAAGCCTGTCAACTGGCTGAGGCGCATATCCACGATGGCCTTACTCTGAAGTTCATCGAGTTCGAAACGCTTCTCCAAGTTGCGCTGAGCATCAGAAGGAGTCTTGCTGGCTCTGATAATATGTACCACCTCGTCGATGTTGTCGCAAGCAATGATCAAGCCCTCGAGAATATGAGCACGCTCCTGAGCCTTCTTCAGTTCGAACTGAGTGCGGCGGATCGTAACATCATGACGATGCTCTACGAAATACTTCACACACTCCTTCAAGCTCAAAAGACGTGGACGGCCATTAACAAGAGCGATGCAATTCACTGAGAATGAACTCTGAAGAGCTGTCAGCTTAAAGAGTTTGTTCAAAAGAACATTAGCATTAGCATCACGCTTCACATCAACAACGATACGCATACCCTGACGGCCAGATTCATCGTTTACGTTAGCGATGCCATCTACTCTGCCTTCCTTGGCAAGGTCAGCAATAGCCATCACGAGCTGCTCCTTGTTAACACCATAAGGAATCTCGGTGATAACAATCTTGTCATGGTTTTCACTACTTTCAATCTCGGCAGTGGCACGAACCACGATTCTGCCTCGACCCGTTTCGTATGCATCCTTCACACCCTGTATACCATAGATGGTAGCACCGGTTGGGAAGTCAGGAGCAGGGATATACTGCATCAATCCATCGGTGTCGATGTCAGGATTATCGATATATGCACAGCAACCGTCAATTACCTCACCCAGGTTGTGGGTAGGTATATTGGTAGCCATACCTACTGCAATACCGTTACCACCATTTACCAGAAGATTAGGAATCTTGGTAGGCATCACGGTAGGTTCCTGCAGGGTATCATCGAAGTTGTTGGTCATATCAACCGTTTCCTTGTCAAGGTCATCCATGATATGCTCACCCATCTTGGAGAGGCGGCACTCTGTATAACGCATGGCAGCAGGAGAGTCACCGTCAACAGAACCGAAGTTACCCTGTCCGTCAATCAAGGTATAACGCATGTTCCACTCCTGTCCCATACGCACCAGAGCGCCGTAAACAGAAAAGTCACCGTGAGGGTGATACTTACCGAGCACCTCACCAACAACACGCGCACATTTCTTATAAGGTTTGTCACTGGTGTTTCCAATGCCGAGCATACCGTAAAGAATACGGCGGTGCACAGGCTTGAAACCATCGCGTACATCAGGGAGGGCACGAGCCACGATAACTGACATCGAATAATCGATGTAGCTCGACTTCATCTCCTCCTCAATGTTGATCTTCATGATTCTATCATGATCCATTGTCTGATTTTCGTCCATTTCTTATATTAATGTATTATTGTTTATTCGTTACTTTCAAAACGCCTGTTTTCCATCCGGAAATCGCGTTTAAGGGCATTTCCTTGCGTTCTAAGCCGTTTTACCCTTTTGAAATTCCCGACAAAGATACAAAAAAAAATGATACTAAAACGCTTTAGAGGCGAAAAATCGCATTATTTTAGCATTATTTGTATTTTAACAATGCAAAAAAGTTGGCATATCATTTGCTATTATTGAAAATAATGTGTACTTTTGCACTGAGATATTTAAAAATATAAGCAAATATGATAAATCCGTTTTCACATATACAGGACATACTGAACAGAAGTAGCAAAGAAGCAGCACGCACCTTGGGAAGAGAAATCAGCGTGGAGCATCTGATGCTGAGTCTGATTAGCCAGAACGACAGCGATGTCAACAAGCTCCTGAAGGGCGCAGACATCAGTCCGATGGCTTTCAGCGGAGTCCTTAACAGCAAACTGGAAAAGCGTGTGGAAGAAACTCCTGCCGATAACGTGAAGGAGAACAGCCACATCCCATTCAGCCAGATAACAGACAGCATTATCAGAGACTCTATCCGCGAGGCAAACAACTACGAGCACTCCAAAATTGTAGAGCCAAGACATCTGCTGCTTGCCATCTTGAGAAATGACAAGAACCCTGTAGCCAACTGGCTGAGTCAACTGGGCTTAAGCTACGACCGTGCCATCGAAATGCTCTATCCTACTGACAAGGATGATGAGCAGAAGACAGAAGAGCCGAAGGATTTCAAAATGGAACCACAAACACCAGATTCAGAAATCCCTGATGCTGACAGGCAGGAGGAAGCAGAGACCCTGGAGATGGCTGGTGGAATAGAAGCAGAAGATGACTACAACGAGCAGAACGACATGATGGAAACTGACGAAGAGCCATTCGATATGGAAAAGGACCAGAACCCGATGAGACTGTCTACCCGTTCAAATGGAACTCCGCGCAAAAAGAGCAGCACCCCAACCATCGACAAATTCAGTTTCGACCTGACCAAGGCTGCAGCCGATGGAAAACTGGATCCTGTCGTGGGCAGAGAGAAGGAGATTCAGCGCGTGCTCGAGATTCTGGGTCGCAGAAAGAAGAACAACCCAGTATTAATAGGTGAACCGGGCGTAGGAAAGAGTGCCATCGTAGAAGGACTGGCACAGCTCATCAACAACCAGGAAACATCACCTATGTTCTTCAACAAGCGTCTGGTTAGTCTCGACCTCACTGCCATCGTTGCAGGAACCAAATTCCGCGGACAGTTTGAAGAGCGCATCAAGAATGTCATCAAGGAACTGGAGGACCATCCGGAGATCATCATCTTCATAGATGAGATTCACACCATGATAGGCGCCGGTTCCGGCGAAGGAAGCATGGATGCCGCCAACATTCTGAAACCAGCCCTGGCAAGAGGTATCATCCAGTGTATCGGTGCCACCACGCTCGATGAGTATCGCAAGAGCATTGAGAAGGACGGAGCCTTGGAGCGCCGTTTCCAAAAGGTTATCGTTGAACCGACTACACGCGAAGAGACCCTGCTGATACTGCACAACATCAAGGAACATTACGAGAAGCATCACTGTGTGAGATATACAGACGAGGCTCTCGAGACATGTGTCAAACTGACAGAGCGCTATATCACCGACCGCCACTTCCCAGACAAGGCTATCGACGTGATAGATGAAGTCGGCTCGCGCGTACATATTAATAATGCCAGTGTTCCTGCTCCATATATCAAGCTGGAAAAAGAACTGAAAAAGATAATCAGCAAGAAGCAGCAGGCTGTAGCAAACCAGAACTTCGAGATGGCAGCCTCATGCAGAGATGCCCAGACCAAGATTGAGAAAGAGATTGAGGACATGAAGGCGCAATGGCAGCAGGGAGAGATTGGCGAATATGTTGAGGTGACAGCCGAAGATATCGCCAACGTTATCAGCATGATGACCGGCGTACCGGCCCAACGCATGGCTGAGGGTGAAAGCAAACGTCTGAAAGATCTGGAACACAACCTGAAGCACAAGGTGATTGCTCAGGATAATGCCATTAACAAGATGGTAAAGACCATTCTGAGGAACCGTGTAGGCTTGCGCGACCCTAACCATCCTATTGGCGTATTCATGTTCCTGGGTCCTACAGGTGTAGGTAAGACCTATCTTGCCCAGAAACTTGCCGAGGAAATGTTTGGGTCGAAAGATTCACTCATCAGAATAGACATGAGCGAATTCTCCGAGAGCTTCAACGCCTCACGTCTGGTAGGTGCACCTCCAGGATACGTAGGCTATAACGAAGGTGGACAGCTGACCGAAAAGGTACGCCGCAAACCATACAGCATCGTATTGCTCGACGAAATAGAGAAAGCCAACAGCAAGGTATTCAACCTGCTCTTACAGGTACTCGACGAAGGCAGACTTACCGATGGCAACGGCCGACTCATCGACTTCCGCAACACCATCATCATCATGACCTCTAATGCAGGAACCCGCCAGCTGAAAGATTTCGGCAGAGGCGTCGGCTTTACTTCTGCAGGTATAAAAAGCGGATTGGCGATGGATGAGAAAGACAAGGAGTATGCCCGCAGCATCGTCCAGAAGAGTCTGAGCAAGCAGTTTGCTCCAGAGTTCCTGAACCGCCTCGACGACATCATCACCTTCGACCAGTTGGATCTCAATGCCATCAAGCGCATCATCGACCTCGACCTGGAAGGACTGGTCAAGAGAATAGAAGACTTGGGATTCCATTTCCAGATTACCGAAAAGGCAAAGGAGATGGTAGCCAAGAAGGGATACGATGTACAGTTTGGTGCCCGCCCACTCCGCCGCGCCATCCAGACCTACATTGAAGATTCCGTTTGCGAAATGTTACTCGATGGCACAATGAAGCCAGGCGACACCATCTCGGTAGGCAAAAATTCGAAAAAAGAAGAATTGACATTCAAGAAACTATAATCTGAAGAGGGACTATCCACTGGCGATAGTCCCTCTTTTATTATGAACCCGGTATAGCAACCAACTAACTTTAGTTAATAAGAGTTAACCACGAGAAAAGTTTAGGCAATAATTTCTTATTTCAAAAAATATTCATTATCTTTGCATCTGCTTTCGGGCAAAAAGCCATGATGGCTCAGTTGGTAGAGCAACGCATTCGTAATGCGTGGGTCGCGGGTTCGAGTCCCGCTCGTGGCTCTTTCTTGTGAAAGGAGTTAGTATTTTCCTTCGCGAGATTAGCACATCGGTAGTGCACGGGCTTCCCAAGCCTGTGAGGCGGGTCCGACTCCCGTATCTCGCTCAGAACATCAGTAACCCAGGGTTGAACCCTGGGTTTCTTGTTTTAATTAACATCTTTTCAGCCTTCTATAGCAACAAAATCACTTTTTTCGAGTTATTACATAAATATAACTAAGATAATAGAACAATAATGAAGAAACATATCATACTTGTACTGGCGCTCGTCCTGTCTTCAGGACCACTTTTCGCACAGAGTTCTCACATGACCGATGATCAGGTCATGAGCTTTGTGGTGAAAGAACATGAGCGTGGCACAGCCAATTCGCAGATTGTTACCAAACTGATGCAGAAGGGCGTAGACATCTCCCAGATTCGACGTGTACGCAATAAGTATCAGAAGATGTCGCAGCAGAACGAGCTCTACAGCACAACCGCTGCAGGAAATGCAGGCAACAAGAGAATGCGGACCAACAATGGTAAGCAAAGAGAAGATTACCAGGACAAGGACAAAGAGAAGCAGGCTTCAACCTATAGCAATTATCGCATCCAGAGCAAGCAGAACGACAGCTACTACTCATCTTATGATGAAACCAACCCAGATTATGATGATTTCAGCAAGGAAATGAACGCCCTGGTACCCGATACAGCTACCATGGTAAAACAGCTGCAGGCTGAGCTCAACCAGAAGCGCAGTAAGGTTTTCGGCCGTGACATCTTCAATAACAAAGACCTCAGTTTCGAGCCAAATATGAACATCGCTACCCCACAGAACTATCGTCTGGGGCCTGGCGATGCCGTCATCATAGATATCTATGGCGCCTCTCAGAAAACCATCGAGAGCACCGTTTCGCCAGATGGTGAAGTAACCATCGAGGGTTATGGACCGGTCAGCGTTTCAGGCTTAACCGTAGCTCAGGCTAATGCCCGCCTGCGCAATACTGTGGGCAGCAGATACCGTTCAAGCCGCATCAAACTCACTGTAGGACAGACCAAGACCATCATGGTAAACGTAATGGGCGAGGTTAAGATTCCGGGCACCTATACCCTCTCAGCCTTCGCTACCGTATTCCATGCACTCTACATGGCTGGTGGAACCAACGATCTGGGTACATTGCGAAACATCAAGGTATACAGACACAACAAACTGGTAACGGTTGTTGATATCTACGACTATATTCTGAACGGCAAGCTGACGGGTAATGTCCGCCTTGCCGACAACGATGTTATCGTAGTAGGTCCATACGATTGTCTCGTAACCATCGCCGGAAAGGTAAAGCGCCCGATGATTTACGAAATGAAGAAGAACGAGAGTGTCAATTCCCTTCTGAAATATTCCGGCGGTTTTACAGGCGATGCCTACAAGAAATCAGTAAGACTGAACCGCAAGACCGGCAGAGAACGTGCCGTATATAATATAGAAGAGTTCGACTTCTCCAGTTTCCGTATCGATGACGGCGACTCAATCAGTGTAGACAGCATCCTGCCACGCTACGCCAACACCGTAGAGGTGAAAGGAGCCGTATTCCGTCCGGGCATGTACAATCTGGGCGAGCAGATCAACAGCGTACGCACCCTGGTAGAGCATGCCGAAGGATTAACAGAGGAAGCCTTCACCAACCGTGCCGTAATGCACCGCATGAAGTCAGACCGCTCACTCGAAGTAGTAAGTGTAGACATCGCCGGCATCATGAACGGCAAGACTCCAGATATTCCATTGAAGGAAAACGATGTTCTCTTCATCCCTACCCGACAGGAAAAGATTGTAGAGCGTACCCTCACCATCCGTGGCGAAGTGCAGTATCCAGGCGTCTATCAATATGCCGACAATGAGACCCTCGAAGACTTCGTTCTTCAGGCAGGCGGCTTGACCGACAAAGCGTCAACCGTTAATGTAATGGTAAGCCGTAGAGTAATGGATGCCAAGGCTTTACGTCCAGACAGCGTTATCGCCAAGACCTACACACTATCTCTCAAAGACGGCTTCGTTATCGACGGCACCCCAGGTTTCAAGCTGATGCCATTTGATGAAGTAATGATCCGTCAGAGTCCGGCTTATGTAGAGCAGCAGAACGTATCGATTACCGGTGAAGTGATGTTTGCCGGTCTCTATACATTAGACCGTCGCAACGCCCGCCTGAGTGAACTCTTCAAGAAGGCAGGTGGAGCTACCGACCAGGCATATCTCAAGGGAGCCCGCATCATCCGCAAAGCCAACGAGCAAGAGAAGCAGCGCATGGAGGCAGTATTGAAGATGCAGCGTGAAGAGATGCAGAAGAACCTTCTGCAGCTTGCCGCCAGCAGCAACAATGCCAGTGCCATCTCGCAGACTTCTAAGGATGTAGAGCGTACCAACATAGAGAAGTTCAACGTACCTAGCGAATACCCTGTAGGTATCGACCTTCCAGAAGCACTGGCGAACCCAGGCAGTGATGCCGACATCATCTTGCGCGAGGGTGACCGTCTGGTCATTCCTCAGTACAATGGTACGGTAAAGATCAATGGTGCCGTAATGCTTGCCAATACGGTAGCCTACGAAAAGGGCAAGAAGGCAAGCTACTACATCGACCAGGCTGGTGGTTTTGCCTCAGATGCATTAAAGAGCAAGGCATACATCATCTACATGAATGGTAAGGTAGCCAAGCTCTCGCATGGTGCCAAAGTGCAACCAGGCAGCGAGATTGTCATCCCAACTAAGCTGAAGCGCAAGATGAGTACCGCTGAAATGATGAGTATGGGAAGCAGCATGAGCAGTATCGCCGCCATGATTGCTACGATTGCTAATATGAGTAAGTAAGTGAAGTATGACGGCACTGAAACTCTTACCAAATGTCCTCATTTCAAAGAATGGATAACAACAATTGAAACTGAAGTATCAAATTCGCTGAAAGAATAGACAATAATTGGTAACAACTGCATAACAGATTCTCATCCAAAAGTTTGGCAGATTCGAAGAAAAGTTGTAATTTTACAAAAAATAACATAAAATAAAGAAAATGGACTTAAACACATTAATAAATGCTAGATTAGAAATGATGGGCAACGACAGACCATCAAGCTCTTGCAGTACGCATGGTGATACAAGAAAAGAAGCTATTGCACAAGCAATAGAATTTCTCCAGCGCGAATACGAGTCTAATGAACTTGATGAACCATCCGAATATGGCTATAGAGTTAATGTAGAAATCTTAAAGAAAGGCAAGCCGAGATTCTAAAATAGTTTTTTGCCAAAAACTCGGAGAATCTGGGTAATCGTTGTACTTTTGCATAGAAAAATAAAAGTAGATAGAAAAATGAGTGAAAATACAGAATATAGTTATAAAACAGCAGATCAAGCATCCGCTAATCTCGTTCATCTGGTTTCTTTACTAAAAAAGAAACTTTTAGCGATCCTAATATTTACCTTTAGTGTGATGATACTGACTGGCATATACATTTTCAGTCTGCCAAGAACGTGGAAATCAGATACAATACTCTTGCCTGAATCATCAGCAAATTCGGTATCAGGAAATCTTGGGTCAATAGCAGCAATTGCTGGAATAAAAATGAATACAGGTTCAACAGAAGATGCTATCTACCCTGAATTTTATCCAAAAGTATTAGGCTCTACTATATTCCTTACCGAATTGCTCAAACAAGAAATAACCGTATCTCGCCTTCATAAGAAGATAAGCATCTTTGAGTATTTTGAAAATTGTCAGATTAAACCATGGTGGGGCAAATTATTCTATTCAAAGAAGGAAATTATAAACCCAAATATAAATCCTACACATATATCCAGACAGCAACAGACTATTGTTGATGCTCTATTTGGCTCGTTTTTTTGCAGTGTGGATAAGAAAACAGATATGATTTCTGTAAGCGTAACAACTCTTGATGCAGATGTTTCTGCACAAATTGCAGATTTGATCCGCAAAAGATTGCAAATATACATCACACAGTATCGTACAAACAAATCTCGTAAAGACGTAGAGTATACAAGAAAGATTGTTGCAGAGTCAAAAGCTCAATATATTAAAGCACAACAAAAGTACTCAGCTTATTGCGATGCCAATGAAGACATTGGTCTCATGTCTTTTACACAGGTTAGAGACCGATTAGAGAATGAGATGCAAATGGCATACAACATGTATCAACAATCAGTACAACAGATGCAACTTGCTCAGGCAAAACTACAAGAACGAACTCCAATATTCGTTACGATACAACCTGCAGCTATACCATCTAAGCCATCTGGACCGAAACGAATGATGACAATGGCTCTAATGTCGTTTTTAGCCTTTTTCTGTAGTTTTTCGTTCTTTATGGTCAAAGATATATACAATCAAAAAATGGGACATGCAACCAATAAAAATTAAACAACAAATTTCAACAAACCGCAAGGAACTGGTTGATACCTTATATCTTATGATGTTACAAGGTATCAACCAGCTACTTCCTATTTTTGTGATGCCATATCTCATGATAAAACTCGGTGCCACAGGTTATGGTTATGTTGGATTTGCTCTGTCTGTTATACAATACCTGATTATCATTGTTGATTTTGGATTTAATCTCAGTGCAACCAAACATATAGCAATGGTAAAAGATGACTATGTTGAACGGAGTCGTGTTTTTTGGAATGTAATTGCAGCCAAATCAGTATTGTTAACTGTTTCAGCAGTTATACTTGGTACTTTGCTTGTCGCTGTACCCACTTTTCAATTCTACTCTAGAGCAATCATCGCTACATTTCCAATGCTACTAGGCTCGGTATTTACATTTATGTGGTTTTTTCAAGGAATAGGTAAAATACGTTTATTTTCTATTATAAACACAATATCTAAGGTTACCCTTCTGCCACTCATATTTATTTTCGTGAAGAGTCCTAATGACTATGTACTAGCAGCATTTCTTCAAGCTGCAGTATTTCTGTTTACTGCAATTATTTCTAATGTATATATAATATACAAACGACTTATAAATTGGGTGCCACCAATATGGACTGGGATACAAAGTGAGCTACATACTAGTTTTCCGCTATTTCTCTCATCGGCTTCAACAAGCATATATACACAACTAATCGTTGTTGTACTCGGCTTCTATTGTACAACTGATATCATTGGCAAATACTCTTCGGCAGAGCGTATCATGCGAGCAGTGTGCTTTCTTGTTTACACCCCACTCAACCAGGTATTCTTTCCAAAGATCAGTTCTGTATCTGCAAAGAATTGCAGTGAGGCACGCCGCTTATTTGGACAAGTACGCATACTTGTATTAATGGTCATGGCAATTGTTGGAGTAGCAATCTGGACTAGTAGTATTTGGCTACCATCAGTACTTGGTGAAGACTACTCCGGTCTTGATATCTATTTGAAAATTTTCGCACTTACTCCATTTGCTATTGGAGTTGGAGGTGTTTATGGGCAAATGGGGCTAATAGCTCTAGGGAACGAGCACACTAGCCATCGTTTTCGTGATGTATATTTCATAGCAGCGATTGCATCAATTTGCATGATGTTAATTTTCATACCTTCCCTTCAAGCCGTTGGCGCTAGTATTGTTGTAACAACAACAGAAGTTGCCGTGGCTATCTTAATGATATATAACTATAAAAAGTTTTTTAAATTATGTTAATAGCAGTATTAATTTTAGCGATTTTGATGACATGTATTGGATGGTATACATCCAAAGATATGTTTTCTCCATATGTAGCTGCACCTGGGGTTTGGGCAATTGCGATACTTATATACTATTTTTTGCCAAATACCTTCTACCCTATAAAAGGGAATTTTCCATTTGTATTATCAATTTGGTTAATAGGTTTCTTTATTTCATCAATAATTGGCGACTTTTTTACGACTAATGCATCCATGATTTCTTGTTTAAGGAAGCCTAATATGACAGTACTTAACATATATACAATCATCGTTTGTATTTGTGTTCCTATTTATTGTGGCATCATTGTACATCAAGCATTTACAGAAGAACCAGAAAATTTATTTAGATATATGAGAGTAATGAACACTGGACAGAGTGAAGATATAGAAATGCCCAAGCTCGGAATATTGACATATACAATAACATTGGCATACGTAATGATATTTTTCGGTCTTCTTTACTTCAAAAGTAAAACAATAAAAGTTGTCATTATCCTTCTCAATATTTTGATTGCAATGGTCACTATGGCAAAAATAGCTGTTCTTAGCATATTATTTTCTTCCCTCTATTTATGCTTTGTCAAAAAATATATAAAGTTGCGACATATGGCATATGGAATGATTGTATTCATAGGTTTTAGTTTTCTTATTCAGAATTTGCGTCACGATTTAGACGATACAGAAACGACTAATTTCCTAGCCCTATATTTATCAAGCAGTATGGTGGCATTTGACTATTATGCACTCCCATGTTCTTCTATTTTTTTTGGAGAATATACGTTTAGAATATTCTATGCGATAGGACATGTGATAGGACTTACCAGTGCACCTTCGGACACCATCCTAGAATTTGTTAGTATTCCAGACACGACTAACACATATACGTGTTTATATCCATTTTATACAGATTTTGGTATTATAGGAGTCTTGATTGGCTCAATTATATATGGACTGTTTTATGGATATTTATATAAAAAATGTAAAACTGGTGGTAAGTATGAACTCATTTTATATGCAATATTCTTGACATACATATTATTAGGTTTTTTTGCCGAATTAATTTTTACAAACATGTCAATTACATTACAATACATGTTTTTTGCTTTATTGCCATTTTTACTTGGTTCAAAAAATATCAATACAATAACTTACAAAATTAAAAACAAATGAATAAAATAGACATATTGATGGCTACATACAATGGAGCATCATATATTATACCACAGATTCAGTCCCTGCAAAATCAAACTTTTGCAAACTGGAAATTATATATTCATGACGATGGTTCAACAGATGAGACTATGAAAATTATACAAAGCATAGCTACAACTGACAGCCGTATCTGTATCATAATGGATGGGATAAGATTTCATGAAAGTGGGCTCAATTTCATGCACCTTCTAAAATTTTCAAAAGCTCCATTCTGTATTTTCTGCGACCAAGATGACATCTGGCTAGAGAACAAACTAGAACTGATGCTTAGATTCATTGAAGCAAAAGATAATACAATACCACAGGCTGTATATTCTAATTCTTATGTATATATACCGGAAACATCAGATATTAGCGGCTATGCTACTCTTTGCTTTCCCCAAAAACTAAAAGATGTATTGTTTCTAAACTGTGGCATACAGGGTTGTGCTCTAATGTTTAACGCAGCTCTGCGAGACATTTGTAAAAATGCACCAGACATAGTAGCAATGCATGATCATGTATTGACAGTTTGTGCTGCTGCCCTAGGAGAATTATCTTATCTCAACAAGAGGCTGATGCTATATCGCAGACACCAATCTACAGTCACTGGACCTACTGCTAAGAAACTGTCAGACAGATACAATTCATTCTTTGATATGGACAAAACAGTTATGTCACATAAACACTATCTAGCATTACAAAGTTTGTATCAAAAGTACGAAACGTATATTTCTGATGACAACAAGATAATATTTTCCGATTATTTCCGTTTTGAAAAAGAATGCTGCATACGAAGATTCTTTCATGTACTTGCAAAAGGCTATAAATTATATGGACGAACTTCTATATTGGCAATAAAAGTTTTATTAAGAAAATTTGTATGAAAATATCAATATTTACACCAACATATAATCGCGCCTATACCTTAGGTGCGCTGTATGAAAGCCTGCGAAAGCAGACTTGTCAAGATTTTGAATGGATTATTGTTGATGATGGCTCTACGGACAATACAGAGGAACTATGCCATAGATTTAATTCTGATTTGTTTCCCATTCACTATTTTAAAACTCAAAACCATGGCAAACATGTTGCTATAAACTTTGGGGCACAAAAAGCTTTGGGTGAATGGTTCTTCATTGTTGACAGCGATGACCAATTACCAGAACACAGTATAGAAAATATCATAAAAGAATCAAAAAAAATTAGTGACAACAAAGATATTGCTGTACTCTGTGGCATGAGATTTTATAAAAATGGAGAACGAGTTGGTGGCAATTTAAATTTCAAAGAAATCGATTGTTCTGCTCTTGATTTTAGATATAAATATCATATTAAAGGCGATGCAGCAGAAGCTATACGTACAACCGTTATTAAGAAATATCCATTTCCTGAATTTGATGATGAGCGATTTTGCCCAGAAGCATTACTGTTTAATCGTATAGCAAGAAAATACAAGACACATTATTTTAATAAAAATATATACTTGTGTGAATACTTGACTGATGGACTCTCTGCAAAAATCACAAAGATTAGAATGAACAGTTGGAAAGGAACCTGCTTGTGTTATTCTGAACTTGCAAATAGTTCTGTACCCTTTAAGGTCAAATTGCGTTCATGGCTCAACTTTTGGCGTTTTCATGCCTGTCATAAGCCAGAAGAAATGTATGACAATTTGTTCAAAATACCCCAATGGTCAAAAATCATAAAACCTTTCGGATATATTATTCATATAATGGACTTAAAATCATCAAATAATTAGAAAACGAGAAATGAATATTATTCATATAATAAACGCTCTTGAAATTGGAGGAGCGGAGAGACTATTAGTAGAAACTTTGCCGGAAATCAAACAAATGAGACATGACGTAAAAGTTATCCTACTATATTCGTCAAACAGCTATTTTGAAAAGCAGCTGAAGCAAAGTGGGATTGAAGTGATTGCCCTCAACCATAAACATGAAGCGTATAATATTTGCCTCATAGCCAAACTCCACCAACTAATAAAAGATGCAGATGTTGTACACTCCCATTTGTTTCCATCACAATACTGGGCTGCACTAGCTCATTGTGGCATCAAAAAAGGAATACTAGTAACTACAGAGCACAATACATCAAATACACGTGCGAAGTATTGGCTAACTACACAAATTGACAAATGTATATATTGCTTGTATGATGGCATTATCTGTATTTCGGAAGCAACAGCCGATTTTATGCGCAAACGTACACCCCATAAAGTCACTATCAAGGTCATTGAAAATGGCGTTCGATTACCATCTATAAGCAGCCAAAAAGACTTGAATATTCAGCGCAAAGACATTGTTAGCGAATTGTCAGATACCAACTTCGTAATATTACAAGTTGCACGTTTCTCTACGCAAAAGAATCAAGACTGCTTAATTCGCGCCCTGAAATTACTACCAGACAATATTCATATACTATTTGCCGGATATGGGAAACGTGAAGAAGTCTGTCGCCAATTAGCTGAGAAAGAAGGTGTATCTGAACGAACTCATTTTTTAGGTATGCGAGAAGATATTGCACAACTATGGAGTATAGCAGACTTAGGTGTAATGTCATCACACTGGGAAGGTTTTGGCTTGGCTGCAGTGGAAGGTATGGCATACGCCAAACCTGTCATTGCATCAAATGTTCCTGGACTTGCCGAAGTTGTTGGTAACAAACAACTATTATTTTCTCCAAACGACGAGCATGAGCTTGCCGTAAAAATATTGCAGTTTTATAACGATAAGAAAATGCTCAAAGACATTGGAATAAGATGCCAAAAACAGGCTAGTAAATTTGACATCAAGAACATGGCGGCTCAATATGTAGATTTCTACAATCAGTTGGTAAAACAAAAGAAAGATAAACAATAAATCAATTCTAAAGAACATCAAATTATGAAAATTATATTTTGCGATAATACCTTATGGGGATTGGTAAATTTTCGAGGCGAAGTTATAAAACATCTCAAAAGCGAAGGACATGAAGTTGTACTTGTTGCTCCAGAAAAAGAAGACAAACAAATGAGAACTACCATTCCAGATGGTGTGCATTACATTCCAATCAAAATGGAGCGCACTTCTCTGAACCCAATAAAGGACATAAAATACTTTCGTACGATGCTTCATATTTTTCGCAAAGAAAAACCAGATTACATTTTTACATACACCATCAAGCCAAACATATATGGATCAATTGCCGCAAGACTAGCAGGATGTCGCTCTACTGCTATGATGGCTGGGTTAGGATATATTTTCATAAATAACAGTATCGTCCTACGTGCAGCAAGAGTTTTCTATCAATTTGGACTTTCATTTGCAGAACATATAATAGTGCTCAATGACTATAATCGCCGGCTAATTGAACAAAAGCATTTATGTGCCCCTAAAAAAATTGTTTTTTTAGAAGGCGGTGAAGGCATCAACATAAACAACTACAAGAAATATAACAATGCCTCTAATGATACAACATTTTTGTTTATCGGCAGAATTTTGTGGGATAAGGGTTATGATGAGTTTACGAAAGCAGCCCGCAAGGTAAAAGTTTTATATCCTAATGTGAACTTTGAGTTATTAGGCTCTCTTGACCCCAAATATCCGAAAAGCGTACCTGAAGAGCGCCTTCGTAAAGACGAAGAAGATGGAATAGTAAAATATATCGGTTTCACACACGATATGGACAAGGTGTTTCAACGAAAAGGCATTGTTATTACTGTGCCGTCATATAGCGAAGGTATGAATCGTGCCCTAATGGAAGCGTGCGCATCAGGCAAGCCTATTATTACTTCAGATATACCAGGCTGTCGTGAAGCTGTGATTGAAGGCAAAAATGGCTTTCTTGTACCTGCCCGCAATGCTGATGCATTAGCGGAAGCCATGTTAAGATTTCTACAACTCTCTCCACAAGAAAAACAGGACTTTTCAGATGAGAGCCGTAAAAAAGCCGAAAACCTATTTGATGTCCAAAGAGTAATAACTAAATATACAAAGATTATTCATCAGAATGAAGCCCTCATGACAAATAAATAGTCGCCAACGTGAATGAAAATTAATAATATTAGCTTATCTTTGCAGTTGTAAGTGTGTCCTGAGACAGAATGAAATCTAATAAATCTATCAAATATAGCCAATATCAGACTTCATTCTGTCTCAGGACACACATTCTTCTGCAAAGATAGGCGGTTATGATTATACATAAGCAGAACTTTACATCTTTTTGTACCGATTGGTGCGCTATGATGGTACCAATTCATGTTCGATAGATAGAAAATACCAGATCATTAGTCCAAAAATAAATCATTATTTTTACCTAAAAGCATTTTACTTCACTATATTCTTAATAGCATTGCTTACTTGCGAAGACTCCTTATGCAACATTATCGGAAGAATCATACCAAACATCGCATTTCGGACTTCTCGGTTAGGATAACCTAACATATAACTGCTACCTACTACCTTTTTGATTGTAAGATAACCGGACTGATAAAGGAAGAGTTTTGGATCATTCATATTGACATCACTCATTTCCAAATAATCAGAATCAATCAAACAATTGTCCAGCTCAGGAATCTCGTTGATGAATTTACGCAAGACCTTGAGCAACATTTCGTTGGAACCAGAAGCTATCCAATAAGAATTTAGGCGCAGATTAGCCAAGGCATTACATACACTAAAAGGATTGTAAACACCGACTAGACTACGAGAGAAATGATAGCCATCATAGATAGAACTCATTGTATCCATAAGGGCACTCTTCGTGATAGCATAGTTATCTGCTAATTCAGATAGCAGTTCTGAAAAATAGAACTGGATTTCATCTTTAGTCAAACCACATATTGTTGCATACTCATTCCTAAAACTGACATTAGTTAATGTATTAAGCATACTAAACAAACTTATCTGAGTAAACTTAGTAATGCCAGTAATAAAGACGCACTTGATGCAGTAACCATAGTCTTTTAACCCTGTAAAGAAGTTACGATATATCTCACGGCATGCATCATGATGATTGGTTTCATAGGTATGCTGCAAAGGAACATCATACTCATCTACTATAATGGCTATCTGTACTCCCGCCTGTTCGTATGCTCTTTGAATGATACCATTTAAACGATTACCTAAAGACTGCTCATCCGGATTTCTGCCATATATCTTCTCGTATGAAGACAATACATTGTTCAAATATTCTGTAAGCGTTTGAGCAGAAGAACCACCCAAACTCATACTGAAATAGATTACAGGACGTTTTACCCACTCCGATTCAAGTTCCATAATTTTGAGACCTTCAAAGAGTTCCTTTCTACCCTCAAAATAACATTTAAGGGTAGAGCACAAAAGAGACTTACCGAAACGGCGTGGACGGCTCAGGTTATTGTATTTAGTACCATTAGCCAGTTTCCAAACCATATCAGTCTTATCAGCATAGATATAATGATCTCTACGCATCTCTTCAAAATCCTGTATGCCTAAAGGCAATTTTCTATTCAGTTGCGTCATCTTGTCTCATTTTTCTGCAAATATACTCCTTTTATATGAAACAGCCAAACAATTTTTATGTTTTATACAATATTCACGTACCTTTTCAGTTTATATAATAAAATGAAGATATAAATATGTTAACAGAAATATTACCAATCATAGGAGCATTCATACTGAGCATGACATGTGGTGTATTTTTCATTCCATCAGTGCTGAAATTCTGCAAGAAAAAAAAGTTGTATGATATTCCAACCCTAAGAAAAGTGCATAGCGCACCTATACCACGATTGGGTGGCATTGCATTCATACCAAGCATGATGATTTCTGCTGTGGCTGTATTGCTTATCATAGCTACAAATAATATTCAAGACAAAATCTCTCTCAGTATGTGGAGCGTAGGTTTTATCTTGAGTCTGTCGATTATCTACTCTGTAGGAATCATTGACGATTTAATCGGTCTTAATGCTAAAGTGAAATTTGCCGCTCAAATTCTCGCTGCCAGCATCATGCCTATATGTGGGCTCCAGATTAATGACCTCTATGGTTTGTTTGGTATTTACAAGATACCTTCGAGTATTGGTATTCCTCTCACAATCTTTACATTTGTGTTCATAGATAATGCACTCAATCTGATAGACGGCATTGATGGTTTGGCAACAAGTCTCTCCATCATTGCTCTGCTGGGTTTCTTTTATTGCTTCATACCATACGATTTGATTGCTTATGAAGTAATGATTGCAGGATTGTTAGGCGTTCTGGTTGTATATCTGTATTTTAACATGTATGGGAAAGTAGAAAAAGGAACCAAGATATTCATGGGCGATTCGGGCAGCTTAACGTTGGGATTCTTTTTGGCATTTCTATTTGTCAAAGCAATTGCTGTAAATCCGAACGTGATGCCTATGTCTCCAAAACGCGTTCTGATAGCATATAGTCTGCTCATCATTCCAACATTTGATGTCGTAAGGGTAGTGTTACAGCGCATCAGAAATAGGAAACCAATCTTTGATGCAGACAAAAGCCACATACATCACAAGATATTGGCTATGGGATATAACCAACACTATACGTTATTCTTTATAATTCTACTAACCCTAACTTTCGTTGGCACCAACGTAATACTTGGCAATATGAATGTAGGATTAACAGGTATCTTACTTATCGATATAGCCCTCTATACGATGCTACACATCGGTATCAATCAAAAAATCAAACTAAAGAAAAAAGTAGAGAAATGACCATACAAAACAAAACAGAAATCAAGAATAGAAACAACAGAATGGAACGTTTCGTAAAACGTTCTACAGATATTCTTGTTTCTGTACCTTGTCTCGTTCTATCTTCTCCCCTATTTGTCATTATCTCCTTAGCTATCAAATGGGAAGACGGATTACCTATCATCTACAGGCAAGAACGTATAGGTTTGCACGGGAAACCTTTCAACATCTATAAGTTCAGATCGATGAAGGCTGATGCAGAAAAAGATGGTCCAAATCTACTGGAGATTGAAGGCGACACTCGACTCACACATGTAGGAAAATTCATAAGAACACACCATTTAGATGAACTTCCACAGTTATGGAATATTCTAAAGGGAGACATGTCGTTGGTCGGTCCCCGCCCGGAACGGAAATACTACATCGACCAAATCATCAAGCATGACCCTCGATATACTTATCTGTATCAGATTCGACCGGGTGCTACTTCTTATGCCACCCTGTATAACGGATATACGGATACAATGCCGAAGATGTTGAGAAGACTAAGTCTTGACCTCTTCTACCTGGAGCACAGATCCTGGTGGTTTGATGCTAAGATTCTGTTCAAGACTATGGTGAACATCCTGTTTGGCAAAATATTTTAATGATGAGCTACTGATGCAATAAAGGGGTGAATACTTGTTCATAGCGATCTTTTAAGTTATTTTATCTCAGCAAACTTTGTAAATAGAAAAGAAAGTTGTATTTTTGCATTTTAAAAAAGGCAAAAAATATGGCGAATAAATTTATATTGTATCTTGATGAATGCGGAGATCAAAACTTAGCAAGTTTTGACCCACAATTCCCTATATTTACACTTTGTGGTATTGTTGTCTCCGAGGAACAGGACAAAGTGTTGACAGAACGAATCAATGTCCTTAAAAAGGAAATCTGGAACAATATAAATATTATTTTTCATAGTCGGGATATAAGAAAGTGTCAAAATGGATTCGAGGTTTTGTTTGACCTTGATGTCAAAAAACGATTCTTCCAGGGTGTTAATGATATACTTGGAGATAATGGATATGTCGTAGTTTGCTGCTCGATATTAAAAGAACCATATATCAGGCAGTATGGTAAACTGAATGATGTATATGGGTTGTCTTTATCGTATATCATGGAAAGAGTCGTGTTTTATTTAGACTCTCTTGGTTTGACTGACATAGAACTTTGTACCATTATCGAAAAACGTGGCAAAAAGGAAGATGCATCCCTTCTTAATTATTATAATCAGCTGTTAGACAGAGGAACATATTGGGTGGATAGTCATCGAATGAAAAAAGTTTTTAAAAAGTTCGACATGAGATGGAAATCTGAAAATATAATTGGACTTCAGATTGCTGACTTGATAGCTTATCCGGTAACTCGACATGTTTTGAATCCTAATGGAGTGAATCTTGCTTTTGATGTACTGAAAAAGAATATCTTCCAATTAAACGGAAAGGTATATGGTATGAAGATTTTCCCAAAAGAACAAGGAAAATAATACAAAAAAAGAGTCACCGTGAAGTAACCCTTTCCCGACCGGGGACACCCCAATCCTGAATAAAGAAGCCTTTATCCGATTGCAAAGATATGGTAATTCTTTTATATATGCAAATAAATAGATGATTATTTATTGATTTTTTAAAGAATTAACATAAAAATGAAGGTAACAGGTCTGACTCTGTTTGCTCCTGATGTAACTTCTATCTCCATAGCTTGTTTGATCTTAAAGGAGTTAACACTTGTAATTCGCGTCGCAAGCCAGTGGATTACGGGGCGTAAGTAACTAACTTTCGCATCGCAAGTAACTGACTTTCGCATCGTAAGCAACTAACTTTCACATCGTAAGTAACTAACTTTCACATCGTAAGTAACCAGCTTCAGTATGACGGATGACGCTGGTGACAGTGATTTCTGAAGATTTACTCTCGCGCGGGCAGGCAGGAAACTTTCGGCCTGATTTTTCCTGCCTGCCCGCGTGCGAGGCGAAATGTTGAAAAACTAGTGTCATCGTGTCACCCTGTCACCGTGAACACTGAGCTGAGAATGCTCTGTATAGCTCTCTTGCTATGGGCATAATCTCTCCTGTCTCCGCCTCCGTTGGCTTTTGGAAGTAGAGATCCACAAATTACTGTTTTTGTCGAGGCGTCTCTAAAGTAGGTAATAAGGTACTAATCTGTGTCACACGGTGCAAAGATACAAAAAATAAAATAAATGAGAGTTCCCACTAGTGGGAACTTGTAAACGATAATTACTGTTTTTTATTTTTTTTAACGATAAGGACTGAAAAATATATCTGATACTAGCAAGTTGCAGAAGAATTTGGAGTTGGAAGACACCTTATCTAACTGTTGGGAAGAATCATACCCAACATAGCATATCGACTATATATTGATGGTAACCATTTTTATAGAGAGCATATCGAATCAAAACTATGATGAAGAGGCTGTCTGGCAAAAGATTTTAGACATCGAACGCTGTGAAAGGGGAAAAGACGGTTTCGTGACATTTTTTTCATTTCAGAGCTTTTTATTTGGCATTATTTATATAAAAATCTGTTTTTTCGTACAAATAGAAAAGACTTCGCAAAGGGTTTTAGAACTTTTTTTTAAGTTGATGGCAATTTTGTTGCCATTTTATTTTTTTGTTTCATTTTTTTTTAGTACCTTTGCAAACGTTATCCTGAATACAATCTTTTTACCTTAAAGAAAACTAATACCTATTGAATGTAGAGCAGTTGTCTGAGAAGATAGCTGCTCTTGTCTTTTTTATAGCTCCCCATATAATAAATACCGCAAAACATCCGTTTTTATTTATAGAAACAAGTCTTATCACTTGTATAAATCATCACAGAAGAAACAATGGAAACAGAAGTTAAGAAGATTCCTTATCTCAACCTGAAGGCTATCAATGAGCCATACGAGAAGGATATAAAGGATGCTATCAACAAGGTGGTCAACAGCGGATGGTATCTGCAAGGCGAAGCCGTAAAAAGGTTTGAGAAATCGTATGCACAGTTTATCGGTACTGAATACTGCATCAGCTGCGCTAACGGGACGGATGCGCTCAAACTGATGCTGATGGGCGAACTGGCTATCGGAAAGTTGCAGAAAGGTGATGAGGTGATCGTGCCTGCCAACACTTATTTCGCTACCGTACTTGCCATCAGCAGCGTAGGACTGACACCTGTATTGGTGGATGCCAATATCGATACATTACAGATAGATGACCAACTGATAGAAGCCCGAATCACACCGAAGACCAAAGCCATCATGATTGTTCATCTCTATGGCAAACTGGCATGGACTCCGAAGATTGCTGAAATCTGCAAGAAGCATCATCTCTTGCTTTTCGAAGACAATGCGCAGGGATTCGGATGCTCCACTACTCTATCTGATTCTTCTGAAAAACCATCGAAAAGAAGATATACCGGAAATCTTTCGGATGCTGCCGCCCACAGTTTTTATCCTAGCAAGAATCTGGGAGCATTGGGAGATGCGGGAGCTGTAACTACCAATAACAGGGAATTGGCGGAAGCCATCATGTCACTACACGAATATGGAAAGATAGAAGACGGCATCTTCAGATACCAGGGCGTCAACTCGCGCATGGATGAGATTCAGGCTGCGGTACTGAATGTGAAACTGCAATATCCTGAGAATGAACAGAAAGCGAGATACAGACAGATACAGCTATATCTGGAGCATCTGGATGACAGCATCAGGGACAGATGCATCGCTGCGAAACTCATCTCTCCTGCTCATGAAAATGTTTTCCACGTTTTCCCTTTCCTTACCCGGAAACGAGACCAACTGAAAGCTTTCCTGGCTGAGAATGGGGTCGGCACAAAGATTCATTACTTCCGCCCACCCTATCTGCAGCCATGCTATCCGGAAATGAATCATCTGGAATTTCCGGTAGCCAAGAGAATAGCTGACGAAGAACTGAGTCTGCCTTGCAACTCATCGCTCAACGATGAAGATATCATCAGAGTAAGCAAACTCATCAACCAATTCTTGGTTTAAAGGTACTGCACCTTGGCACCGATAGAGAGGCCGAAGACATCCCAGAAACCGGCATTGCCGTTACGGTAGAAACGCATAAAGTAGATATCCGTTGTACCCAACTCATAGAAGAACGTTATACTCTTGATACGCTTACGTTTATTGTGCGGAATATCATACTTAAAACGTTCACCCAAGGCGATATTAGGACGGACTCTGGTAGAGAACGGATAGTAGCCGCTTTCATACTTGGTAGGCTGCTTCGTCCAGAAATCATGTCCGAACACCGTATTGAAATACAGGCTGCACTCCAGCGGTTCAAACCACCAGCCCTTACCGATATTGCGACGCCAAGGAATGAAATTCTCCTTGAGCGTCATGGTTAACTTCTCATCGTCAGAACTGAACTTCGGGATGTAGCCAAACAAGAGCTGCGTTTCCCACTGGCGGCGCTTACCATATTCCCATCCGATACCCAGCGAAATGATACCCATATTGCCACAGGTCTGAATGATGCCACTAGTAGGTATCAGCAAATCCCAATGCTTACGGTAGCGCATGACGCGACGGTCATATCGGGTCAGTTTGCCATCCGCCAACACCAGAGTATCATGAACGATACTATCCGTCTGTTCCAACTCCTCACTTTTCCCGGTAACCTCACCGGCAGCATGAACCTGTACAGAACCTGCAGCAAACAAAGCTCCCAGAATGAATATATGCTTAAAACTCAATAACTTCATAACGATAACCTTTTGGAGTAATGGTGAATATATAGTACTGATGCTTAGCGGCATTAGCCACCTGATAATAGATGGTGCCATCGCCATAAATATCTTCTTGCTTGGTATGATGACCATGACCGCAAAGGCAGAACATCAAACCTGGGAACTGATGCGTATAAAAATTGAAGACCTTAGCTACATTATTATTAAACTGCTCTGAATAAGGGGCAGCATGCATACAGACAATGGTACGCGAAAAGTCATCTGCATCTGCCTTAACCTGCTCTTCCATGAAATCGAAATTAGGTACAGGGCGGGAATAGTCGAACTCAATAGCATTGGTATTGAGGCAAACAAACTTTACCTTACCGGCGATGAAACTGAAATCCGGATTACCAAAGATTTTCTGATAAGACTGGTTACCTGTTCCCAAACAGTCATGATTACCCAGCAGAGCCACGAAAGGTATCTTCAACTTCTGAAGATGGTCACGGGTCCACTGAAACTCACGGGTAGCACCAAAGTCGGTAAGGTCTCCACAATGAATCACGAAATCGAGGGAATCACTGCGGCGATTGATATTATTAACCTCACTCTTCAAATCATCCAACCACTGGTGTGAATCGCTGATCATAGCAAAACGGATTGTATCTTTCGATTTTACTGCAGCCTCAATTTTCTGAATATTGGTAACATTCAGATTTCTTGCCCCATCGATTTGCACATCATACGGATGAACATCGAAGACGGTATCGCAGGATGCCACCATACAGAGACAACAGGCAGCCAGGATATAGGAAATAATTTTATGCATTCTTGTCATATTAATCATTAAAACTCCTTTTTATAACTCTGAAATACTACTTTTTCTTCTTTTTCAACCTTGCATAGAAATTCTGCAAACGACCTGGCTGACAACCGGCATCGAGCAGTTTCTTCAAATCACGATAGGCTTCGTCTTTTCTTCCTAGCTGAATCAGAATGTCAACATGATTGAAAGCAAAATCCTCATTACCGGCATCCAACTCCATCGCTTTGGCGTAATCAAACTCTGCCAGCTCAAGCATACCCCTCTCCTTCTCCATGCCACCTCTTGCAGCATAAGCCATCGCACTGTCAGGGTACTGCTCTATCAGACTGTTAATGCCATCGTAAGCCTCGGTATAATGCTTATCTTTCTCATTGAGCAAAGCCAGACCGAGTTGCGCCTGGAAGTTGCCAGGAACAAGTACCAGAAGATTCTGATAATCGAGACGCGCAAAGTTATAACGGAGCAACTTCTCATTGACAAAGGCACGATAGAACAAACCGGCGATATTGGTATTGTTCAGAAAGAGTACCTTATCAAGATCATCCTTGGCATATTGCCACTGCTCCAACTGGATATTCCAAGCGGCTTTTTTCAATCGCAAATCGATGCTGTCGGGATGATATGCAAGCACTTCTGTAGCCTTGGAGAGTGAATCGCGCAAGGTTTTATTCTGAGCAGCACGTGGCTTGTCGGCATCTACGTTCTGCGCAGATACAGATAAAGAAACCATCGATGCCAATAATAATGTATAAAAACTTTTCATGGTGCAAAGTTAAGAAGACTTTTGCAAACTGCCAAATAAAAAACTATAAAACTTATTTGAGTTTACAAAAAGAACTAAATTTCAGAAAGACAGGACAATCAACAAGAAAAGCCTTAAGAGAAAGAAACACTACTCTTAAGGCTTTTATCAAGAAAGCATCTGGATAGAAAATTCACCCAGCGCCGGAAAATCCATTTACAGATTAAGCATTCTTAATCCAGTTAACGATCCATGCGCCAACCTCAGTTGTGCCATAGTGAGCACCGCCCTCAACCTGAATCTCAGGAGTGCGGACATTGGCATCGAGAGAAGCATCTACTGCCTTGCGAATCAAGGCACCCTCCTCGTTCAAGCCGAAGTGCTCCAACAACATAGCTGCAGAAAGAATCTGAGCTACAGGGTTAGCCAGGTTCTTGCCAGCTGCCTGTGGCCATGAACCATGAACAGGCTCGAACAATGGGGTGTGCTCGCCCAAAGAGCTAGATGGCTGCAAGCCCATAGAACCGGTGATGCAAGAGGTCTCATCGGTCAGGATATCACCGAAGGTGTTCTCTGTAACGATGACATCGAAGAATGTTGGCTCTGTCAACACGCGCATAGAAGCATTGTCGATAAACATATAGTCGGTGTTAACCTCAGGATACTGTGGCTCCATCTCCTTGGCAATCTGACGCCAGAGACGAGAAGATGCCAATACGTTTGCCTTATCTACCACTGTCAGATGCTTGTTGCGCTTCATGGCAAACTCGAAAGCGACCTTCAGAATGCGCTCAATCTCAGGACGGGTGTAGATATCTGTATCGTATGCCTTATCGTTATCCTGATACTTCTCACCGAAGTACATACCGCCAGTCAACTCGCGGATAACTACGAAGTCAGCACCCTTCAGGAGTTCATCCTTCAATGGTGACTTGTGGAGCAGGCAATCGAATGTAGCTACTGGGCGAACATTGGCGAAGAGACCCAACTTCTTACGCATAGCGAGCAAACCCTGCTCAGGACGAACCTTGGCTGTAGGGTTGTTGTCGAAACGTGGGTCACCAACGGCTGCGAAGAGTACAGCATCAGCATCCATACAAGTCTTGAAGGTCTCCTCTGGGAATGGATCACCTACCTCGTCGATAGCGTGAGCGCCGCAGATAGCCTCGTTGTAAGTAAACTCGTGGTTGAACTTCTCTGCAATGGCCTGCATAACTGCTACGCCCTGCTTCATAATCTCTGGTCCGATACCATCACCGGCGAGAACTGCAATATTTAATTTCATCTTATTTGATTTTTTAATTGTTTATTTTTTGAATGATTAAAGCTTTTGCCCTTACAGGGCGCATTGCTAAATGCTACCCTATACCCAGGGTGTTACCCTGGGCTAGGAGCTTCTGCCCCTTCAGGGCGTGCTGCTGAATAGAAACCTTCGGAGATGTTTTCGTAACCTTCGGAGATATTTTCATAACCTTCGGAGATATTTTCGTAACCTTCGGAGATAAATTCGTAATCTTCGGAGATATTATTCCATATCAAGATTTCGAGGCGAAACAGCCTGATCATCGCTCTTATCTGCCTCGTACATATTAATCATCTTCAGCGTTGCCTTGATAGCTGCTTCTGTCTGGTCAGCATCCAAGCCTCGAGTGCGCCAGATACGATCTCCTTCACGCCAGGTGATGACGGTCTGAACGAGGGCATCGGTACGACCACCAGGTGGGATGGTTACCTGATAGTTGTCGAGCTTAGGGAAGGTCTTGCCGAGCTTCACCTTGTAGATATTGCGGAGGGCTTTCACGAAAGCATCATACTGACCATCACCGGAGCTCTGGTCTTCATACTCCTTACCCTCTATTTCTACCTTCACGCTGGCGATAGGCTTCAAACCGTATGAGGTTGATACCATGTAACTTACCAGTTTCACCTTATCCTCTGGAGCTCCATGCTTCAATACATCACTCACGATGTATGGCAGGTCGTCCTGGGTTACCAGTTCCTTGCGGTCGCCGAGTTCGGTGATTCGCTTGGTCACCGCCTTGGTCTGCTCAGGCGTCAGTTCCAATCCCAGTTCATTGAGGTTCTGCACGATATTCGCCTTGCCAGAGTTCTTACCCAACGCATACTCACGATGTCTGCCGAAACGCTCAGGTACCAGGTTGTTGCAATAAAGCTTGTCCTTGTTGTCACCATCGGCATGCACACCAGCTACCTGGGTAAAGACGTTGTCTCCTACTACCGGAGTATTCGGAGCCACGGCAATGCCACTATATCCTTCAACCAATCGGGAAATATCGTTCAGACGGTCTTCCTTGATATTGGTCTTTGCCTCGAACATATCTTTCAGAATCACCTGAACACTTGCCAATGGTGCATTGCCACAACGCTCACCCAGACCATTCACGGTAACGTGAAGACCCTTGGCGCCGCTCAATACGGCAGCCAGCGAGTTGCTCACAGCCAGATCGTAGTCGTTATGGGCATGGAAGTCGAAGTGAGAATTCGGATAACGGCGCACCATCTGGCGCATATACTCCACACACTGCAATGGGTTCAGAATACCCAATGTATCAGGAAGAAGGAAGCGCTTGATAGGCAGTTTTACCAACTCATCCATCATCATGAAGAGATAGTCACGACTGTCACGCATACCGCTCGACCAGTCCTCCAAGTAGAGATTCACGGTGAATCCCTTGCTCAATGCATAGTCGATGGTCTGCTTGATATGAGCGAGATGCTCCTCAGGCGACATCTTGAGTTGCTGGGTGCAGTGCTTGTAGCTACCCTTAGCCAAGAGGTTGATGACATGACCGCCGCATTCAGCAATCCAATCCACACTCTTGTTGTTATCCACGAATCCCAATACCTCAACGGAATCCAGCTTACCAATGGTCTTGGCATAACGGCAAATGCGAGCGACAGCATCCTTTTCGCCTTCTGACACACGCGCTGAAGCCACCTCAATGCGATCAACATTGATGTCGTGCAACAGCATTCTTGCTATCATCAACTTCTCGTGAGGAAGGAAACTGACACCATTGGTCTGCTCGCCGTCGCGCAGCGTGCAGTCCATGATCTCAATCTCCTTGATACGGGAATTATCTCTCTTTGCGTTAACGTTCATAATTACTTGTTTTTAGCTTCCCAAGCCTCAACCTTGTCGCGGTTCTGAACGAGGAAGTCTACATCGTCCAAACCATTCTCCAAACAGTGTTTCTTGTAGCCGTTGATTTCGAAGTGCTCGCTCTTGCCAGTAGCAAGATTGGTCACGGTCTGGTTAGGAAGATCTACCTTCACCTCTGTCTTGTGATCCTTGTCGATGCTCTCGAAGAGTTCCTTCAGGAATTCCTCGCTTACTACTACTGGCAATACGAGGTTGTTCAACTCGTTGTTCTTGTGGATATCAGCAAAGAAAGAGCTGATGACAACACGGAAGCCTGCACCTGCGATAGCCCAGGCAGCGTGCTCACGGGAAGAACCGGAGCCGAAGTTCTTGCCAGCTACGAGGATGACGCCACTGTAGGAAGGGTCGTTCATCACGAAGTCTGGCTTTGGAGTTCCGTCGGCATTGTAGCGCCAGTCGCGGAAGAGGTTGTCGCCCATACCCTCTTTATCGATAGCCTTGAGGAAACGGGCTGGGATGATCTGGTCTGTATCTACATTCTCCAAAGGAAGAGGAATGCAGCTTGATGTAATTACATTGAATTTCTGTTTCATTTCAATTTAACATTTAACATTGAACACTTAACATTACATAAACTCTCTTGGGTCGGTAATCTTACCAGTGATAGCGGCAGCTGCTGCTACGTATGGGCTGGCAAGGATGGTGCGGGAACCTGGTCCCTGACGACCCTCGAAGTTACGGTTGGATGTACTTACAGAGTACTTGCCTGCAGGAATCTTATCATCGTTCATTGCCAGGCAGGCAGAGCATCCAGGCTGACGGATTTCGAAGCCGGCAGCCTCAACAATCTTATCAATTCCCTCTTCACGTATTTGTTTATCAACCAACCATGAACCTGGTACAAGCCAAGCAGTTACGCCATCTGCCTTCTTCTTTCCTTTAACAAGAGAAGCGAAAGCACGGAAGTCTTCAATACGACCATTGGTACATGCGCCCAAGAATACATAATCGATAGGATGACCCTCGAGTTTCTCGCCTGGCTGAAAGCCCATGTAGTTGAGGCTCTTCTTGAAACCAGCCTGCTCTTCCTCAGGAATCTCATCGAGCGTTGGGATATTCCCGGTAATGCCGATACCCATACCTGGGTTGGTACCATAGGTGATACGTGGTTCGATATCCTTTGCCTCGAAAGTCAACTCCTTGTCGAAGACTGCATCATCGCCACTCTTCAAGGTCTTCCAGTAAGCCACAGCCTTGTCCCACTCTTCACCCTTAGGTGCATATTCACGACCCTTGATGTACTCGAATGTTGTCTCGTCAGGAGCTACGAAACCACCACGGGCACCCATCTCAATAGAAAGGTTACAGAGGGTAAGACGACCTTCCATTGACATATCCTTCACTACATCACCACTGTACTCAACGAAGTAACCGGTGGCACCCGAAGTAGTGAGCTGGCTCATCAGATAGAGCGCAACGTCCTTGGCAGTAACACCCTTGCTGAGCTTTCCGTTGATGCTGATACGCATAGACTTTGGCTTGCTCTGGAGAATACACTGTGAAGCCATCACCATCTCAACCTCAGAAGTACCGATACCGAAGGCTACGGCACCCATAGCACCATGGGTAGAAGTATGAGAGTCACCACAAACGATGGTCATACCAGGAAGAGAAAGACCCTTCTCAGGACCAACCACGTGGATGATACCATTGTCCTTGGTGTTCATGGCAAAGTGGGTTACACCGAAATCAGCGGTGTTCTTTGCCAATGTATCTACCTGTTTCTTTGAGATAGGATCCTCGATAGGTTTGTCCTGATCATGGGTTGGTGTATTGTGGTCAGGCATACAGAAAATCTGGTCAGGGCGGAACATCTTGAGTCCGCGTGCTCGCATACCAGCGAATGCCTGAGGTGATGTTACTTCGTGACAGTAGAGACGGTCGATGTAAAGCTGAGTAGGACCGTCCGGAACAATCTGGACAACGTGCTTGTCCCAAATCTTGTCGAATAATGTATTCATAATATCTCTTGTTATATATATGTTTATCTAATCTTAAATTTGTTAATACAATCAATGTAAGCCTCAACAGAAGCCGTAACGATGTCGGTATCTGCACCGAAACCATAATATACATGACCATCGTATTCCACCTGCATGTGAACCTTGCCCACATCGTCAGAGCCCTTGTCGATTGCCTGGATAGTGAACTCCTTGAGATTCATCTCCTTTGTAATGATCTTCTTGAGAGCATTGATAGCAGCATCTACCGGACCGTTACCAGATGATGCAGCCTCAAACTTCTGACCTGCAATATCAAGACCGATACTTGCCACGCTCTTCACGCCCTTACCTGTAGTAACCTGCAACCAGTCGAGCTGAACACCATGCTTATCAGCAGAATCAGCACCGGCAAGCATCAAAACATCCTCATCGGTAACTTCCTTCTTCTTATCAGCCAGTTGGAGGAACTTCTTGTAAATCTTGTCGAGCTTCTCCTCATCATTAATCTCTACACCATTGACATGGAGACGGTACTTCAATGCAGCACGACCAGAACGGGCTGTCAGAACGATAGCATTGTCATCCAATCCCACTTCCTTAGGATCAATGATTTCGTAAGTCTGAACATTCTTCAAGACACCATCCTGATGGATACCGGAAGAATGAGCAAATGCATTGCGACCCACGATAGCCTTGTTAGGCTGAACAGGCATATTCATCAGGCTGCTCACCATGCGTGAGGTAGGAATAATCTTGGTGGTATTGATGTTGGTATCAATATCGATATGCTTGTGACACTTCAGAATCATGGCAATCTCTTCGAGCGAAGTATTACCTGCACGCTCACCGATACCATTGATGGTAACCTCAACCTGGCGTGCACCATTCAAAACACCCTGCAGGGTATTGGCAGTAGCCATACCGAGGTCGTTATGACAGTGGGTAGAAAGGCGTGCCTTGTCAATGCCATCAACATGCTCCATGAGATACTTGATTTTGTCACCATATTCATCAGGCAGACAATAACCTGTAGTATCAGGAATGTTCACTACAGTAGCACCCGCCTTGACAACAGCCTCTACGACACGAGCCAGATACTCATTATCGGTACGGCCTGCATCCTCAGCATAGAACTCAACGTCCTCAACATACTTTTTAGCATACTTGACAGCAGCTACAGCACGTTCGATGATTTCCTCGCGGGTAGAATTGAACTTATACTTGATATGACTGTCGCTGGTACCGATACCGGTATGGATTCTCTTATGCTTGGCATACTGCAAAGCCTCAGCAGCACAATCAATATCTTTTTCTACGGCACGGGTAAGTGCACAAATTGTAGGCCAGGTTACAGCCTTAGAGATTTCTACCACTGAATTGAAGTCGCCCGGACTTGATATAGGAAATCCAGCCTCAATTACATCCACACCCAACTGCTCCAGTTGCTTTGCCACCTGAATCTTCTCAACTGTGTTCAACTGACATCCCGGAACCTGTTCGCCATCGCGGAGGGTCGTGTCGAAAATGTATAATCTGTCACTCATATCTTTAAAATTTTAAATTTACACCTTAATAATATATATAAGAGCTACACTTTCAGAACGCACTACGTTTATATAGCAATCCGTGCAGAAGCATCAGATAAAGTAAAAAGCCTTCCCCCACTCCATAGACGGAAGTGTAGAAAGGCTTTTAATATCTTAAGCGATGAACTATACGCACACCTTATCACTTCCGCCCACAAACTGCAGTCGAAGTCGAATAATAATGCTTGTAATGTTCAACAATGTTGTTCTCATATCTATCTTATTATGTTATATTCTTAAATTCGCATGCAAAGGTAACACTTTTATTTGATACTAGCAAACAATTTATAACTTTTTTAATAGAAATGATAACAAATTCCTATAATCTTATGGATTTTTTACCCAAAAACGTTAATCCTGTGCTAGAATTTGGCGAAAAAGCCAGTTTTTGAGTGAAAAAATTGACAAACTCTAACCTTAGAAAGGCAGATTCTCTGCAGGCGGCGGTGGTAGCGGACTACCATCCTGCCCTCCGCCATTCATCCTAGAGCCTACAATCTCACCACCTTCCTCGACAGGTGCTGCTGCAGCATCCTGCGGATCCTGGAATCGGGTAAATTCTCCACGGAAGTTCAGGAGAACATCTCCAACAGAGCCCTTACGGTGCTTGGCAATGATAATCTGTGCCATACCATGAAGGTCATTACCCTTTTCATCCTGATAGATGTGATAATATTCCGGGCGGTGAACGAAAAGCACCATATCGGCATCCTGCTCGATGGCACCGGATTCACGGAGGTCACTCAACTGAGGTCGCTTTCCTTCCAAACCCTCACGGTTCTCTACATTACGGGAGAGCTGCGAAAGAGCAAGCACAGGAATATTCAGCTCTTTGGCAATACCTTTGAGCGAACGGGAGATGGTAGATACCTCCTCCTGACGGCTGCCAAACTTCATACCATTGGCATTCATCAGCTGGAGATAGTCAATCATCAACAGTTTAACACCCTTTTCCCTTACCAGTCGGCGCGCCTTGGTACGGAGTTCGAAAACAGAAAGACCAGGCGTATCATCAATATAAATAGGTGCACCTGTCAGTTTTCTCAGTTTTTTATCCAACCGTTCCCATTCTGGCTGTTCCAATTGTCCGTTCAGTATTTTTTTACCCGAAATCTCGCAAACATTCGAGATGAGTCGGTTCACCAACTGAACGTTATTCATTTCCAGAGAGAAGAATCCGATAGGCACATCATAATCTACCGCCACATTCTTGGCAATACTCAATGCAAAGGAAGTCTTACCCATGGCAGGACGACCGGCGATAATCACAAGGTCGGACGGTTGCCAACCTGATGTCATATCATCCAACCCACGATAACCTGTAGGAATACCGGTAAGACCACCCGAGTTCTGAGCAGCGCGCTGCAAGATGGCAACGGCCTCCTTTACAACCGGATCAATCTGTGTATAATCCTGCTTCATATTGTTCTGCGAAAGCTGGAAGAGTTCACCTTCAGCTTTCTGCATCAGTTCATCCACATCCACACCTTCTTCATACGCCATCGTCTCGATGTCGCCGGCATAATGAATCAGCTGGCGCTGCATATATTTCTGCGCCAGGATACGGGCATGCGACTCTACATGGGCAGCCGAAGCCATGCCTGCAGAAATATCCATGAGATATTGTGCTCCTCCCACCTTATCCAGTTCGCCAGTCTTGGCTAACTGATCGGCAAGAGTCATGATATCCACAGGCCGTTCCTCCATGTTCATCACCTGGATAGCCTGATATATTCTCTTATGACGCGGGTCATAAAAAGTATCCGGCTTGAGCAATTCCGACACCACCGAAAAAGCATCAGAATCTATCATCAAGGCACCCAGTACCGCCTGCTCCACATTCACAGCCTGCGGCTGCAAATGGGCGTAGGTTGGATCTATCTGTACCTTATTCTTATTTTTATTATTCTCCGCCATCTTTATTGTTTTTTCCTTTCCTCGAAAACTTTTTTTGTTATAAATTCCAATTCTATAGGCGCAATACCACGATCATCGAGCCAATCTCCCATCTCGAGCAGACCGAATGCATCTATATCTTCCTTAGGGGAAAAAGCTGCATGACCAGATGCTTCATCCAAAAATCTGATAGCTGCAGTTCCTCCCTTTTTCACGAGAACGCAGAGTCCATAATAGAAAAATTTCATAGCCTCCCATTTGTGGTCTTGTGGCTTGGAAACTCTGTTCACCATCGCAGATAACATTTTCATGAACATGCGTTTCTTATCATCCTTATCCATATCTGTCATGTCAGAATTCAACATTTCCCTGATTTCATTATCATCACTATTTTGCAGATAAGGTTCTATTAAAGCCATTGCATGGTCAATGTTTTTATCGCCTTCCGATTCTGTAAAGAGCAAAGAGAAAGCCAGTCTGCATTCAACCTGTTCTTCCTTAGGATACTGTTCATCCATCAGGAAAGCCCATTCCAAAGCCTCTTTATAATGATGGAATTTCAATAAGAGATCGGTCTTTTTCAGCTTGAGCTTAAACTGCTTACTCTCATCTGATTCTTCTTTAATCAGGCAATTCAATGATATTAAAGCCGCCGGGTCTTTTATCTCTTCTTCTATTTCTAATTTCAACTCCATGGCAGCCTTATAAGTTGGGCTTGTTTTCTTAATCACATAGAGATGTTCAAGCGCTTCATCATATTTTTCCTCCGATTTGTATGCCAATGCAAGCATCATATGCTCTTCGTCGGTATATTTTTCCAGATTACGCAAAATCTTGCTAACAAAGGCATAGTCGCCTCTTTTAGCAGAGAAACGGGCCAGCGACAGGCGATACTTGTCATATTCCGGTTTAGCAAACAGTCCCGTAGTAAAGAAAGGAATTTCCTTCTGCACTTCGAAAGGATTATCAAATGCCTTCCTCATTGGAGAGAGAGTATAGAATCGGTAGAGGTCCTGCACATAGCGATGACGAACCCTAATTGCACGTTTCTTCTTTTCCTCTTCAGAGAGATTCTCTTCATGTTCCATTACCGAATCAAGCAGTGTGACATTTTCAGAATCCTTTGCTTCTGTAGAATCAGTCTCATCCTCTACTGGCTCTTCGGTATTCTGCTCTTTTTCCACCTCATCTTCTTCGTCATAAAAAACAGGACCAGACACCATATTTTCCGGGGCAACATCCAATGATTCAATAAATTCCTTAGATGTATTATTCAATGAAAGAATGATGCTATACAGATCGGTATCACACATAGAGGCACCTTTCAAGAGATTGTTGATGAAATTACGATGCTGTTTCATCGTAGCCCGAACATTCTTGAGCGTAGAATTACGGACATAGAAAGGAACAAACCAATTATAGAGTGAATGGAAATGACCGAAGCTCTTCTGGTTGGCAAACTGATGATAATAGACATCAACTCCTATATCTTCTGAATTCAACATATAGTCGAAGGCTCCCTTAAGGGCATCATCAGGATTCTCCCCATCTGCAGAGAAGCAATCAAGTCCCAATTCACCCGTTTGGTCTATCTTTTCGGCCAAATCCTGAGTAAAAGAAGTGAGCATGGTCTTCACCACGGAATGCATCATCTCCTTGCTATCCTTTTTACTTGTAAGACATAGACGCATCTGGCGTTGTAGATCAACACAGGCTGCCAAAAATTCATCGTCCATGATCAAGCCAGCAGCAGAATCCCAATATTTCTGTTTTTCACCCGAATTGGTTATTGCAGAGAAAACGAAACCCACCAAAGCTCGCTGACGAACACTGCATGTACAGTCGTCAGACTTGATTAAGCGCATCAAGACTGCAAGTCTAGGGGCATCCATGAATACAGAGCATGACAATGAAACAGCCGAAACTATCATATTGATGGTGTATGGATCTACCAAATCGGAAGCGATGATATCAAGAATATTCTTGACAAAATCCTCATTCCATTCATCAGTTGTCAAAATATAAGAAAACACCATATTGCGATAGGCATTAAGCTGCTCTTGTATCTTTTGTCTTTCCTCTTCTATCTGTTCTTCAGACAAGTCTACCTTCAAATTTAGCATAGCTTCATCTGTAGCAAATTTCTCAAAGGTTTCCTGTACCTCATCAAAACTTGTCAGATTCTGAGCTCTTTTGCGAAGTGCAACAAATGTAGACTCATTAGCCAAAATCCATTCGTAGCGCATTTTACTATAGAGCTTGTCTATATCCATATCCAAATCTGAAGCAAGATCATAAAGTTCCCGATGTTTAAGTTTGACATCTATATAATCATGATATAAAGTATCATATCTTTGTTCAATTTCCGCTATTCCAGGCAGACATGGCTCCAAACCCACTTCCTGGTCAATTATCTTGCGAATTGCCTCTATTCTGGATATCATAGTGACATTTTCATGCGAAAACTTTGTCCAGCTAAAATCTTCTCTTTTCATAAGCCGCTTATTTTTGTGCTACAGCCAGGTCACGACGTCTTGGTTCCATAGCATGTTCATATTTAAGTTTTGGAAGATTACTGATGGTTTTAGCATCGGCACCCGTATATTTTGTGATGATACTTGCATAATGCTGTACCCCACGACTGTTTATGCTATCAACAGCAATATTATACGCCTTGATAAACTTGGCAACTTGGTCTTTACGGCGCGGCTCTGAAAGTATTTTCTTGCGGAAAGCAACAACACCTAACTGCAAGTTCTTATCTCTGCTGTCAAAGAGTTTTACATGCTGTTCAAGTCGGGCTTTGGTAGCTTGAGGTTCTGGCAGCAACATGGCATCCATCTCGTTGTTAAGCAACATACGCAGACGGATGTTCAAATCGTTGATTTGAACCTTATAAGCATCATATTTAGGCTTACCGCTATCGATTGCTAAAGTAGCCAGATAATCAGTTGCAGAGTAGCGGGTCATTGCCACCATCTTATCTGACAGTTGTTTCAGTTCGGATATACGCGAACGCTTATTGGTGATAAACTGCCAATAAAGATTGGTAGAAATAGGGTACGTCAAAGCAGTACCCCGTTTCTCTATATGATGTGCACGAATCAGATCGGTCACGGCTCCCTCTACGCGCTTGCGCTCGATAGCAGTATCACAATCCATTTGTGCAGTATATCTACGCAAATGTACGTCTACACCTTGCTGCTCGAAGATACTATCATCACATGCCAGAAAGATTGGCAGGCAGTCCATTGTTGGCATCACCGCAATCTTCAGCGCAGCACGGTCTAGGCTATCCAATCTAGCCTTTTCCTTCTTGCTCAAGCGATGACGTTCTGCTTCCGACTTGCCACATCCTGCAAATCCTATAGCCAGCAAGAGCATCAAGGCTGTAAACGTTTTGAACTTATTCATTATCTATCCTTTAATCATTTGTTATTCTACATAGAGAACCAATCCCTTCAAATATTCACCTTCAGGATGATAAATATTGATAGGATGGTCGGCAGGCTGGTGCAACTGGTGCAAGATGCGAACCTTTCTTCCAGCCTGCGCTGCAGCAGTAAACACAGCATTGCGGAACTGATCCTTCGTAACCACCTGAGAGCAACTGAAGGTAAAAAGGATGCCGCCCTTCTTAATACGCTGCAAGCCCTTTACGTTCAGGCGGGTATAGCCCTTCAACGCATTGCGCAAAGCCGCACGGTGCTTGGCAAAAGCAGGAGGATCAAGAACAATCAGATCATACTGCTGGTCATGTTCATCAAGATACTTAAAGGCATCTTCGCAGAATGCCTCATGGCGTGCATCTCCAGGGAAATTGAGCGCAATATTCTCATTGGTCAATTCTATCGCCTTGGCACTGCTGTCTACGGAGTGAACAGCCTTAGCCTCGCCTCTCATCGCATAAACAGAAAAACCGCCGGTATAGCAGAACATGTTGAGCACGCTCTTACCCTTGGCATAATGCTCGAGCAGCGAACGGTTCTCACGCTGATCTACGAAGAAACCCGTTTTTTGACCACGCAACCAGTCGATATGGAATTTCAGTCCATTCTCTACAGCAACATCGTCAGCATCACCTCCCAGTATAAAGCCATTTTCCTGTCTGAGGTCAGCCTTATACGGTAAGGTTGTCTCACTCTTATAGTAGATATTCTCCAGTGCTTCGCCCATCACCTTCTTCAAGGCTTTGGCTATCTCCATGCGGCAAACATGCATACCCACACTGTGAGCCTGCATGACAGCAGTAGGACCATAGCAGTCGATAACAAGTCCCGGCAAGTTATCACCCTCACCATGAACCAAGCGATAAGTAGTATTGGATGAATTACCGGCAATACCCAAAGCGAGTCTCATTTTATATGCCGAATCCAATCTGGCACACCAGTACTCCTCATCAATCTCAATATCTCTAAAAGAAAGAACACGTACAGCGATAGAACCGATCTGATAATGACCTATAGCAATGAATTCACCACTACGGGTAAACACTCTCACAATGTCGCCCTCCTCTATGCCCTCATCCATTGCCTGGATAGCACCCGAGAAGATCCATGGATGAAAACGCTTGAGCGATTCTTCCTTACCTTTCTTTAAATATACGCTTTTATACATATTTTTATATATGAAGTTTCTTACGATTATCAATTTCTATTCCTTACCACCTTATATCATGCCCTGAGTTCATCGAGCTCGTAATCGCCTGTAGCAGACAAACGCTTGAATTCCTCATACAGATTAATGCAGCACCAGGCATCTGTAGCTGCATAGAGAGCCTGCGATTCCTTCAAATCGCTAGCCTCCCAATTGCTCAACCGTTGCGCCTTGCTGATTTTCTGGTGAAACAGGTTCGCATACAGTTTCTGCAGACTCATGTCTGCGATACCAAAGTTCTTTGCAACATCCTGCAACTCGATAAAGTAGCCAGCCTTAAAAGCAGCTCGCTTATGGAGCTGCAGCAAGTCATCGTGCCAGGAAAGTCCTACTTTTGGCACGGTGGTATCTTCGAGCAAGCGAATGATGGCAGGAGTCATGCCCGTATGATGCAGGCGGAAGAGATAACAAGTATCATGTGTACTCACCTGCAACAACGAAACATGGTAAGCCTGACCACGCTTGAATGATGGACGCGTTTCTGTATCCACACCCAGTATATAATGGCTAAGTAGGTCATTAACAGCCGTTTCTGTATCTTCAGGCTTGTCAACGACTACGATTTTGCCAGGAAACAAAACTCTTGGCAAATTCGTGATTGCCGCCTTGTCGAAACTAGTGAAAATAATCTTCATTATGCTTTTTATTCTTTACAAGTTGCAAAATTAGAAAAAAAAGATGAGAAAAAGAATTGTTTTCTCAATTATTTTCGCTAATTTTGCAGATAAATTATTCAAAAATATATAAAATGGCTAAAAAAAGAACTGAAAAAAAGACCAAAACCTTTAGCGAAGCTATTGGTTTACAGTATATTTTCAACAATACTATCACCGACTTTTTCATAGGATTAGCCTTGGTAGTCATTGCTGTGGTTATCATCATCGCTATGATCTCCTTTCTCAACACAGGAGCCAATGACCAGAGTTTGCTCGAAAATCTTAAGCCGGGCGAATGGACCAACACGGAAAAACAGTTTCAGAACTACTGCGGATCCTGGGGAGCCATTGTATCCTATTGGCTCATTGCCATCAATTTCGGATTTCCAGCCTTCATGCTCCCATTCTTTGTTATTATGGTAGGATTGCAGATGATGCATGCCTACAAGCTGAACCTGTGGAAATGGTTCTTCTGCATGATTGTGGTCATGCTGTGGATGTCGGTAACCTTTGCCAAGTTCATCGCACCTATCATGCCAAGCCTCATATTCAATCCGGGCGGAAAGCACGGACTCTTTGTCGTGCAGTATCTGGAGAACATCATGGGTCCTCCAGGACTTACTGCCATTCTTTTCTTCGTGGCGGTAGCATTCCTCACCTATCTCACCACTGAAACCATTACGGTAATCAGAAAAGCACTCAACCCTATCGGTTATATATCAAATAAGGTGAAATTTGAGATTACTAACCATGGAAAGAACAGGAAAGATACGGAAGCTATCGACGAGGCATACGCCAACGCAGCATACGGTGCTGGCACAGAGGATGAGAAAGAAGAATATAAGGAAGAAGAACCTGCCAAAGTCATCGACCTGAATCTGGATCCGGACCAGACTTTCGCAAACCCAGACATACCTTCTACGTCTGTTGAGCCAGAGGCAGACAGACAGGAAGCTGCAGGAACAGAAAGTGATACAGAAAAAGATGAAACCATCGCTATAGCCAACGGCACGCAGAACAAGAATATGTCACTCATTGCACGTCAGCGCGAACTCCGTACAAAACGGGCTGAACAGGAAGCATTGGAAAAGCAAGCTGCCGAGGCTGCTGCAGCTTCTGAGCATATAGGTATGGACATCTCTGTAGCCACAGCCGACGAGAAGGCTACAGGCAACACCTTGAGCAATGCAGAAGTACTGAATACTCCGATCAATCCGAAGGAGCCGTTCACCAGATATAAATATCCGGTACTCAACCTTCTGAAGAAGTATGAGGATGACGGCGTATCCATCGATGAGGAAGAGCAGCGCGCCAACAAAAACCGCATCATCGAGGTGCTGGGCAACTTTGGCGTACAGATCAAAACCATCCGTGCTACGGTTGGTCCTACCATCACACTCTACGAAATCCAGCCTGCAGAAGGCGTACGTATCTCTAAGATTAAGAATCTGGAAGATGACATCGCCTTGAGTCTGGCAGCTCTCGGCATCCGTATCATCGCTCCTATCCCAGGTAAGGGAACCATCGGTATTGAGGTACCTAACGCAAAGGCGAACATCGTTAGTATGGAAAGTACTTTAAACTCAAAGAAATTCCAAGAAACCAAGATGGAGTTACCTATCGCTTTGGGTAAGACCATTACCAACGAAGTGTTTATGGTTGATTTGGCAAAGATTCCTCACCTGCTTGTTGCGGGTGCTACCGGACAGGGTAAATCTGTAGGTTTGAATGCCATCATCACCTCTTTATTATACAAGAAACATCCAAACGAACTCAAACTGGTTCTCATCGACCCTAAGAAGGTGGAGTTCAGCGTCTACTCCCGTATTGCCAATAAGTTTATGGCTGCGGTTCCTGACGAGGAAGAACCTATCATAACCGATGTAACCAAGGTGGTTAGAACCCTGAACAGTCTGTGTGTACTGATGGATAGCCGTTACGACTTGCTCAAAAAGGCAGGAGCCCGTAACATCAAAGAATACAACCAGAAGTATATCAACCACAAGTTGAAGTTGACTGATGGACATGAGTATATGCCATACATCGTGGTGATTATAGATGAGTTCGGTGATCTGATCATGACAGCCGGCAAGGAAGTAGAACTTCCTATCGCCCGTATCGCCCAGCTGGCACGTGCCGTGGGTATCCACATGATTATTGCCACCCAGCGTCCTACAACCAGCATCATCACGGGTAATATCAAGGCTAACTTCCCTGGTCGTATCGCCTTTAAGGTTACATCTGCCATCGACTCAAAGACCATTCTTGACCGTACAGGAGCCAACCAGCTGATTGGTCGTGGTGATATGCTCTATCTCTGCGGCAACGAACCTGTACGTGTACAGTGCGCCTTTGTTGATACACCTGAAATCGAGCGCATCAACGAGTATATCTGCGAACAGCCTGGCCCTATCGAACCTATGGAGTTGCCAGAACCAGCTAATGATGAAGGAAGCGCAGGTGGAAGCGGCAGCATCAGTGCCCGCGAACTGGATCCGTTCTTCGAAGAGGCAGCCCATGCGATTGTTCTTTCGCAGCAGGGTTCTACCAGCATGATCCAGCGCCGGTTCAGTATCGGCTATAACCGTGCAGGACGACTGATGGACCAGATGGAAGCTGCAGGCATTGTAGGTGCAGCACAGGGCAGCAAGCCTCGTGAGGTACTGATACAGGATGAAAACCAGCTTAATAATCTGTTAATGGCACTTCGAAACTCTTAATTTTAGTAAAGAACTAAGGGTATGAAAGAAGATAATATTGGAAAAGGTTAAATTATTAAACCCTGAAGCCGTTAAAACGTCTAAGAGAGAAAAGACGTTTTTACGGCTTTATGATAGAGTATGAAATTTTAGAAGATATAATATAACATAGAATTTTAAAAGAAAGGAAAAGATAAAAATGAAAAAGATTTTAGCATTGGCTTTCGTTGCAATGATGAGCATCGGAGCCATGGCGCAAACTGCACAACAGGTACTTGATAAGACCGCTGCCGTTATTGGCAACAAAGGTGGAGCTAGCGCCAACTTCAAGATGAGCAGTTCTAAGTATGGATCAGCAAGCGGCAGTATTGCCATCAAAGGCAACAAGTTTAACGCCCGTACCCCGCAAGCCATCGTCTGGTTCAACGGCAAGACCCAGTGGACTTATCTAAAGAAAACCAACGAGGTGAATGTCAGCAACCCTACACAGGCTCAGCAGATGTCCATGAACCCTTATACCTTTATTAATATATATAAGACTGGTTATAAGTCAACGCTCAATACAGCAGGCAGTAACTATGTAGTACATCTCGTTGCCGATAACCAGAAACGTTCTGTAGCCGAAATGTATATCACCATCAACAAAAAGACACATATTCCATCAGTTGTCAAGATGCGACAGGGCAATACCTGGAGTACCATCACGGTAAGTAACTTCAGAGCCAAGAGCGTTTCTAACAGCACATTCAATTTCAACAGCAAGGAATGTCCAGGAGCAGAAGTCATCGACCTGAGATAATCGCCTGAAATATCGTATAAAGTTTATTTTCAAATAAGATTCCCCGCCACAACACTCCGGTAGCGTGACGGGGAATTACTTTTTCCAAAAGGGTTCTAGTATCAATAATTTCCAAAAGCAAATCATAGACTCTCCCTTTTTAATACAACAAATCTTAAAACAACTATGCAATTGTAAAATATTCAAAAACACTTTGGAATTTTTGCAAAAACATTTGGCAGATACAAAAGAATTGCTTATCTTTGCATCAACAAAATATAAAAACAAGTAATTATGAAGCAAACAGAAGCCTATCAAAGACTCGTGGAAAAAGGTATCCGACCATCACTCCAGCGTATTGCCATTATGGATTGGCTCATCAAGCATCCCACTCATCCAACTATCGAGGATGTGTACAAAGGATTAGCCGACAGTATCCCAACATTGAGCAAGACAACTGTTTACAACACACTCAGAATGTTGAGTGAGCACAATGCGGCTCAGATGATCACAATCGATGAACATCGCGTATGTTATGATGGAAATATTAAAAGCCACGTTCACTTCTATTGCAGGAATTGTGGCAAGGTAATTGACTTTTTCGGCGAACCTGCTCCAACAGTGGAACCAGGAAAGGAAATTGAAGGAAACATCGTATTGGAAGAACAGCTCTACTACAGAGGAATCTGTGCAGAATGCGCTAAAAAAGGCGTAAAGTCACCTCTCACAGAGACTGTTCACTAATTTAAAAAACAATAATTATACAACAACATTTAAAACAAAAGCATTATGAAGAAAAAGTTTATTTGCACCGTTTGCGGTTACATTTACGAAGGTACAGAAGCACCAGAGAAGTGCCCTATCTGCAAGGCTCCAGCCAGCAAGTTCAAAGAGATGGAAGATGCAGTAGATGACGATATGACATTTGCTACCGTTCACGTTCTCGGTCAGGCATTTAAGGATGGCGTTAATGAAGACGTTATCAAGGGTTTGAAGGACCATTTCAATGGTGAGTGTGGCGAGGTAGGTATGTATCTTGCTATGGCACGTCAGGCAGATCGTGAAGGCTATCCTGAAATTGCAGAGGCTTACAAACGTTATGCCTATGAGGAGGCTGATCACGCTTCTCGTTTTGCAGAACTTCTCGGTGAGGTTTTGGGTGATACCAAGAGCAATCTCGAGGCTCGTATTGCAGCAGAGAAGGGTGCTTGTGAGGATAAGTTCCGCATTGCCAAGCTTGCTAAGGAGCAGGGTTCAGATGCTATCCACGATACCGTTCATGAGATGGCTAAGGATGAAGCCCGCCACTGTGCAGGTTTTGCAGGTCTCTACAAGAGATACTTCAAGTAATAGATTTTTAATGACATAACTTTAAAAATTATAATACGATTATTTAGTATCGTAAGTCAAGAAAACAGGAAAGCCGATTCTTGTATAGTAATATACTTGAATCGGCTTTCTTTATGTGATGATAAATATTGCTACTTTGTTTCAGGAACCAGGAACTTGTCTCCTGTTTGCTTAATAAGTTCCTTGGCTTATTTCTCAGGATACCCAGGACGATCGGTATCTGTTACGAGGGCGGTTTGTCGCCGAGCGGTTGCATCTCTGATACCCGTACGCCAGCCCAGAAGGAGGCGATGAAGTTTCTCATCCTCCGCCTTCACCGTGAGTTTCCGGGCATCAAGACCATTCTGAGTCATCGCGATTTGCCGGGCATGCAGAAAAGCCTGTCCCTGCTTCGATGTCACGAAGCTTCAGCCTCTGCTGGCTTCATAGCATCCTCTATTAAGATACAAGTTCTCCCTATAAGTCAGGCGATAAATCGCCTGACTTATAGGGAGTTTTTTTGTTTTGAAAGTTATTACCTTACTCAGCCTCCCGGTCTTTCAGACGAGAATTTAAAACTATATATCATGTTCATTATTGGATTCGAACAATAGCTGAAAGAATGCCTGTTGATGCAGGATAGTCTTCCGTCAGGCGTCCTCTTTTCCAGACATTCTGGCTAACTTCTATTGACAATAATTATGTTCATAACTCATTTTTTATTTTTTCCGCCAGTAAGAGCCCTACGACCATCAACTTTTCCTTCGTCTCCATCAAAGGTAACTGTATATGAAGCTGTCGAATTCGACAAATGCCATTTATTATCAGAAAGATCATAATTATAATCACCTTCGCCCTTAACTCCCTCAATTTTTATAGTGTCGATTACTCCCTTTTCCATATCATCACTTACTGAGAGATCATCCGGGGCGGAAAAGAGGGATGGGATGATATGCAGAAAAGTGAGAAGCAATATTTACATAATGCTACTGTATAGAAGAACTTCATTAGATGTTTTTCTGAAAAAACTCATTATTTTTCTTGGAGATTTCTGAGAAAAATCGTAAATTTGCCCTCAGATATCAATTATCTCACTATTTTGCCATGGGTAAATATATTAACCCCTTCACCGATTGGGGCTTCAAACGCCTCTTCGGACAAGAATTCAGCAAGGACTTGCTGATTAGTTTCTTGAATGACTTGTTGGTTGACGAAATGCATATCAGGGATGTCACCTTCAAGGATAAAGAGCAACTGGCAGATTCAAAAGATTTGCGTGGTTGCATCTTTGATATTTATTGTGAAACCGATAATGGAAATCATTTCATTGTCGAGATGCAGAACAGATGGGTGCCATTTTTTATCAATCGCTCCATCTATTATGCCAGCAAGGCTATTGTCGGGCAGCGTAAAAAAACAATAGAGCAGAAACCTGCTCTCTATCACCTGATGCCCGTCTATGTAGTCTGCCTGATGAACTTCATGCCAAAGGACAATTCGGTGACGAAATTCAGAACCGATGTTGGTCTGTATGAAAAAGGAAGTCAAGATGTCTTTTCCGACAATCTTCACTTCATCTACTTATCTCTTCCTTTCTTTGACAAGAAGGCAGAAGAATGTGAAAGTGATTTTGACAAATGGATTTATGTATTAAAGCATATGGAAGCATTAGAGAGAATGCCGTTTACGGCACAGAAGAAGATTTTCAAGCGACTTGCTGAACTGGCGGATTCCCGCTGCCTGAGTCAGGAGGAGCAAGAGAAATATGATGAGAGCTTGAAGGCTGCCGATGATTACTATGGCGTCTTAATGAGCTATTACATGAATGGAATTGATGAAGGTGTTGCAAAAGGTGAAGCCAAAGGTCTTGCCAATGGACGAGCTGAAGGATTAGCTGAGGGTGAAAACAAGGCTAATATTGCCACAGCCCAACGCCTTCTTGCTATGGGCTTATCTGCAGATCAGGTATCAGCTGCCACCCAGTTGCCATTAGAGCATATTGAGAAATTGAAAAGCTCATTAGACACCAAGTAAAGTTTGAAGGAGCGATATACAAGTTCTCCCTATAAGCCAGGTGATAAATCGCCTGAACTTATAGGGAGTTTTTTTGTTTTGAAAGTTATTACCTTACTCAGCCTCCCGGTCTTTCAGACGAGAATTTAAAACTATATATCATGTTCATTATTGGATTCGAACAATAGCTGAAAGAATGCCTGTTGATGCAGGATAGTCTTCCGTCAGGCGCCCTCTTTTCCAGACATTCTGGCTAACTGCTATTGACAATAATTATGTTCATTACTCATTTTTTAAATTGATAAAATTCTAAATTGAGGAATGGCTAAAAAGCGAGGAACGGCCGGACCGGTCTCGGGGTCGTCAGGAGTTGGTAGATGCTGCTGAAACGGACAGACCCTGATACCTTGGTGTCGTCGACGCCCGAATCGACGGCCACGGCGTTCGTGGAAGAGAACTCCGAAGAGGTCCATGCCCAAGTATTGATATCTCCAAAAAACTCGGTATGATTAGAGTCGCCCACTTTCTTCAACTTGTTATTTATATTGGTTGTGACGATTGTCATATTATTAAAGAATCCAGCTTTCGGATGAGTTGATGTATTACCATCATAGATTCCAGTCCAATCGCTTGAAAAAGTTGCACCTAAGTTTGTCATTACTGCATAATACTGACCTGCTGTGGGTAAAAACCAACCTGTACACTTGGATGAGTTAGCCGGAAGCGTATTGTAATTCTTTGCCCAATAAGCTGCGGCTGAGCCCCATTGTTTGATTAATACAGCTGTCTCTGTATAGCCAGAACCATAAGTCTCATTATAAGAATTTACAAGTAAAGACTTACTGTTTACCTTTGTTCTGCCTGCATCAATATTCGAAGAATACCAGGTATATCCTTTGCCGATACTGGTTTTGCCTGTAGAATCAATAGTCTTTAGGCACATTACTAAGGCGTGACCACCAACCGGTTTTCCACTAATTACAACATCTTTCTCAGTCCAATAATCACTACCGATATAACCAACAATTCCAATCGGTGTTTTACCAGAAGCTAGAGCTTCGCTTTGGTGAGTCATGGCACCATCGCTATAATAGATATCACCAACTTTCATCGTATAAGTCTCATCATAATGCTGCCGTTTTAGTTGTGCTTCACCAGAATAAACCTTATTTCCTTCATTAATCGTTATGGAAACACTTTTAGTTTTCCATTCATCCTTATCGGTACTGGTATTGGTAAACGTTACCGTACTATTAGGTGCAACAACCATGATACCTTGTGTCGCTGTTGTAGAAAATAATTTCTGACCAGAAGAAATAATACCATTTGCTGTCGTTGGAACAGATCCGTTTGACCAAGTATAATCTTCGTACCCCTTCAACTTATAAAAATGATCTAGAGATTTGGATTCTCTATTCAAGACTGCTAGTCCCATACTGTGCTCCATTGGGAATTTTAGAGTGGAAGCATCTTTACCTACTACACCCGTCGCTACCTGAAAATCCTGAGCCAAAAGAGTGGATTTGTCTCTCTGATTTGCTTCAGGAGAAAGGGAACTGATCTTGTCTGCAAAGAAAGTCGATGCGTCTAATGCTGAGGGATTTACCTTCTGAGCATCTGATTTATATGGATAGTATGCGAAATACTTATATCCTGTTAACTTCAAGAACTTCTTGCTTGTGGTCCATTTATTGTCACTTCCCAATGTAAGCATCACGTTGCGTTCCACTATCTGGTTATTCTTATCAACCACATAGAGACCGATAGCATCGTTTGTTGTGAAGGATGACTTAGGGAATGATGACGCTGTCCATGTGCTAGGATACGTTACAGCAGTAGCGTCCAGGGTATTGATTGCCTTGGCAGAGAGCTTGTAGATGACACTCTGTCCTGCCTCCCATTTTTGTCCATTCAAATTAACTGTCAAGACCTGAGTCTGACTATTCAGCTTGAACGTAAACTCCAACTTTGCCCCATCAGGCAAGGTCTGCGGAATCATCATCAAGGTCTGATTAGCATCAGTAAGAGCCATATCAGAATCTACAGTGATATTCTTTGCTGAAAGATCAAATGTATAGGTGCCTTTAGCAGAACCGAGATTCCAATTTGCGGATGAAGAGCTATGTTTGTCATCCTGCGCAATCAGCTGACAATCACCTTCATTAGGAATATTCTGCAAAGATACGCTTGTTAGTTGTGCACCATTACCAATCACATCTGCCAAATCTCTACTCATCGCAAAAGAAACTGCCGTGAGGGCATGAGAGAACTGCAAATCTACTGGTGTATTCGCAGCAGTTTTACTTCGCTGTGCCGCATTCGTTGCAACAATCAAATCTGGCTGATTTACAATATCGGCAGAAGATGCCGTATAATGAATATTGGTTTGAACATTTGTACGGTCAGAACCAGAGCTCAGCATGCTATTTGATTCTGAGCTATGAGGCGCATAAGCATGGAAAGAGACTTTGGAACCAATAGGCCAGGTGCTGTTAGAGGCATCTGGAATATTCCAATATTTTCCAGAATTGGTTGCAGTAGCATCATCGAATAATGATACATAAGCACCTTCATTTTGATATAAAGCAGTAACACCAAATTTCGAATAATCACTGAGACCTGTTTTCTTACTGCCACGAGTCTGCACTACCCTCTCCTGCTCCACATCTTCGATGGGTGCACCGGAACGGGTGATGGGGGTACCTTGCTTGCTCCAGATATGGATACCATCCTGTACCACCGGATGCAAGTAGAGAGGTTTTGCAAGATTTGCATTCACATGAATGGGCGCCTCATTATCCCTCTCACCTGCACTTCTGGAAGATGGACTCTGAGGAGCAGACTTGGTGTTTGCATCCCATTGGTGCGCCATGCTTGCAATGAAATTAATCTGATCTGTAGAAAGATGGGCTTGCTGCAGCGACTCGCTTTCCGAACAGGAAATAAAGAAAACGACGGCACTGAGCGCCATCATACCGCTTTTATAAGTCTTGTTCATAATTCTATATTTTTTTAATTGATAAAGCCCCACTCTATTCATGGGGCTTCATTGATATATCGTAAGATTTCTATTGATTTCGTTCTTATTGCAAATCCAGATCTCTATTCTCATTAGCATCCCATGGATTGAGAATTGACCCAGAGAAATATGGATAAGCCTTGTAAGTGGCAACAACGCCACAATCACCTTGTGCAGTACCACTTGTTGCACCACCATTAATCGTAATATTAACGGTATAGTGCATATTTGGTTTCACTATATCAGGCATTTTCACATTGAATACAGAATTCCAAACCTTATATGTAGTACTACCATTAGTTACCGCTGAATGCGCATTGATCAGGAGGTAGGTTTTATGGGAAGCATCAGTATTTGTATATACATAACAAGTATATGTTTTAGCTGTTCCTGCTGCAGAGGATGCTATCGATCCTTGACTTTGGTACTGTGATGTTGATATACTACCCGAAGGCATAGATGGATTATTTGTGAAATCCGATTGCTGATAAAAAGTCGAAGTTGGCACATTGCAGAGCTGATAGCTATCTACCACGATAGGGAAACCTGTTGTCTTGTCATTATTTACAGTAAAATTGAAATCGATTCTACTTGCCAATCGTTGTAGAGAGATAGCTGCTGCAGATCTAGAGTTTGTCGTATCAAAGGATTTGTCAGCAGTTTTGCCCATCATTAAAAGACAAGTTCCTGTATTGATATCATCTGCATTGGTATATGACTTTACCATAGACGTCAAAGCCGAAAGAGTTGCTACACCTGCAAAAGGAGTTGCACTACCATTGAGAGCTAAAGCATTGGCTATGGCATAAACGGTACAATTCTTGGCAGCACGAGTTAAAACCTGTATTGTGATTTTACCAACTGAAGAAGGAGATAAACCAGATGTTTGTTTTGTTGTAGAACCGATTACATCACCACTTTCATCAAAGATCAAGACGGTAAGGTCACTGATATCGTAATCCTTATTGTTAGAATCAGAAACACCAGTACGAGTAATGGTGCTACTGTTTCCAGAGATAGCTCTAGAAGCAGTAGCAGCATTTCCGCTAGCAGCTATCGTCAGCGTAACCAGGGTCTTATTGCCCTTCTGCTCATCCGAATTCACATCAGATGAACAAGAGGACGCTAAGAGAACCGCCAGCAAGCACGGCAATAGCCTGATTATTCCATAAACAAGTTTACCAACCCTAAGAATCATATCGTAATATAAATAATCGTTTAGAATTATTGAAAGAAAATAGAATTATCGACATCATCAAAAGGTATCACCTTGATTGAGATATCAGCATTCTGCCATATTGTAATATAGAAGACTACATCATCTCCTGACTTTACTGCTAAAGGAGAACCATCGTCAGTATGATCACAAGTATATAGCAAAGTTCCATCTTCCTTATAGATTTTCACTTTCACAGCCTCACCAGTTGTTGGCAAAACTATCTTTACAGGGGTAATCCAGTCGCCCTGGGCATTGAATTTACCTCCCATTTCATAGTTAACGAGTTTACCACCCCCATTTCCGTCGTAAGCCATTCCACTATTCATACCTTCCAGTACCACCCGATAGTTACCATCACCGAAGCAAGCTTTGAGGCCTTTGAGATACACTCTGGTCTTTGCTCTGACATCCTTCAGCGTGATGACGGTTTCCTCTTCCAATTTATCGGAAAAAGGTGAAGATAAGCTACCATAGTATATGGCAGAAGGCGAAATGGCATTTCCTTTTTCATCATCAATGAGTTGGAGCCAGGTGTTGGAGATACTCTCCCCCACCTGTGGCTCCTTTAAAGTATATTCATCTCTATGTTCACCTGTTACGGCAACGAACGTAACCGAGTCTGCTTCGTCAACGACAATACGTATTTTACCATTTTCTTCCTTGGCATATTTACCTACGTAAATGCCATTGACGAAAGCATAAACCTCATTGACAGGTGCTTTAGAATCAGGAAGGATATTGCCGGATTCATCAGCTACCTGCAAGATAATGTCGCGCTGTCTGCGATAACCATAGTCATCATAGATGCTGCACGACGACAGCATGCACAGAATAACCATGCATAACGCCAAAGTCCGTGTCAATCCTTGTCTTAACATATTATTATATTTCTGATTCTTGATAATTATTGATTATAAAAATTAGTTGAACTCAGTATTCTGAGTAGCTGGAACAAAGTCCTTGACAGTTACTGTAATTGTAGCAGTCTCTGGAGAAAGATTTGCATTAGGTGTAGTAGCACCTATTGAACGTATAACTACTTTACACTGATAATCTACATTAGGATATACGGCATAAGTTGTTGTTCCAGAAACAGCAGGAGACACAGTACCATCAGCAGCATAATTTGCATTCAAAGGAACTGGATAATAAACAGTAGAAGTAGTTGATCCATTTTTAAATGTACCAGCAATTACTAACTTCATATTTTTTTCACCTGTCGTAGTAGCACTAGGAGTTACGTAAAAACAAGCTTTTTTAGGACAAGTATTGGTACTAGTAGCCCCAGCATTTCCCGTTAACGCTGAAGTTATACCCAGCGCTTCTGTTGTAAGATATTGAGCATATTTACCCATACTTGTTGCATCAGGATTAGCTAGAGTATAGTCTCCATCCTTATTCCAAGCGTGATACATAGAAGTTGTAGAAGTCCAGGCTTCATTAAGTTTATTTGCTACAGTACCATTAAACAGGAAGTCCTCTGGTACATTAATCATGAAAAAGGCTGTAGGAGTGAATTCTGCAGATTTATATGGTCCATCTGCCTTGAAATCAACCTTGAGACTTTTAAGTGTAACCTTGGCAAGCATGTGATACACATCAACTGTAGCAGTGTAGTTAGACCCACTACCTGTCAAATTGGCTTGACCATACATTGGTATTTTGGTATTTGTTTCTGTTTTAGTAGAAGCAACCGCATCTGCCAAAGTTTCTTTAACTCCATTAAAACCACGTTTAGTAGTAACACCCGCAAATTTATTAGCAGGAGCATTTACTGCAACTAACACAACATCAGTTGCGGTCAAAGATGAAGTTACAATATTAGCAGTAGCAATAGTAGAACCAGAAACAGTAGAAAGTGTATAGGAGTTTGGAACAGATTTACCTGTTTTGTTTTCTGCAAGATCAACAATAGTTCTTACATTACCATCTTTATCAAAAATACCTACTGTCATATTGTTGATTTTGTTTTCATCAATCTTGGCAGGATCAGAATCTGTCCAAGCTGAAGCACGGGTATTAGACACAGCACCTGTATTAATTGACAGAGTCAAGTAAGTGTTTCCCTGGCTACCCCCATTCTGTGCCACATCCTCACTAGAACAAGATGTGAACCATAATGCAACGGCTACCAATGCAAGGAAGCCGATGCTAATCTTAGTTAGAGCTTTCATAATCATAAAAATTTAAATTATTATTAATCTATTGATGTTTATATATTTATCTATGTTTACTTATATACGTTGTGCAAGTAGTTCAAGGCACTGGTAGCTTCCTTTACGCCAGCCGCCTCTGCCATCTGCAGATATACCTCAGCCTTCTGGAAATCACCCTGGAGCATGTTCAAGACACCCAGGTTGCAGTAGGCACGCGAATCAGTCTGCCATGACTTGAGATACTGGGCGGCGAGCTTCAGGTCGCCACGCAACAATGCTACACCTGCCGCATCAATGTTTGCTTCGGCATTGTCAGGGAAGAGACGAGCCATCAGATCAACCAGGTCGTTATACTCACGACTTCCCACCTTGAAGCTCTTGGCGGTAGCAAACATATTGTTGAGCGATACGGTATGCGCATCGTTGTTTACTGTTCCTGTATCCTCCCCTGCATGGCGCTCCAGCGTAACGAAATACTTGATGCGTTCCACGTTCGGGAAGATATAGTGCTGCATATAGCTGTATGGTGCACCGTCGCCGATGGTCTTGATCTCATCCTCACGACCCTTCACCACCGGAACGGTCTTGATAATATCGAGTACGGCATTGCGGAGCTTCATCTGGCTCTTGCCCACCATGGTATAGATGCTGTCCCAGTCTTCCGGAATCCATGTAACGGTGAGACCGTCGCTACCCAGAACCCTGTTTTTCATCAGGAAGTTCTTCAGGCGGAGGGAGCGGTCGGAGCATTTTTTCTCGTTGCTCTTGTAGTTTCCCTTAGGAGCGCCATAGCCAACAATCTGCAGATTTCTCACCACCGTGCCCGGCACATTGAGATGCGCTTCCAGTTCGTTGCTGATATCAAGGAAGACAGCCTTGCTGAACTTATGGTTTCCCATCTTACCGATCATTCTCTCATCGTAGAGGGGAATCATACCGCTCACGGTAATGTTGCTGCTTGAAACCTGTGAAGGGTTGAGGAACTGGATCCATTCAGCCCTTGCGGCAGTACCCATCAGCGGGTTTCCCTTGTGCTGCGCCACATCATCGCTGCTGCCAGCCACACGTGAGATATTGATGCTGCTGAATACCCGGTCTTCATATACCTGCGGGCGCTTGCCCCATCCACGCTCCTCGCTCTCTACATAGAGGGCGGCACCAGCCATCCAGTCGCTGTAGGGAATGGTGGTATCATACACGAAGTAGCGGGTGCCGTGACGCTTGTCGGCAGTAACAACCGGAATATTCAGTCTCAGGCGCTGGTCGAAGGCAGCGCTTCGGTCTTCATACTTTCCACGTTCCTTGCCGTTGACCACGACAGAAGAAAGCGCCTTGATCTTGTTTCCACTTTTCAGAACCGGAGTGAAGTTGAGCGTTTCTCCCGAATTGAGAATGTCGTCATCATAGCTTACACGGAGCTGCACACGAAGCACCTCCCCCTGTAAGCAGAACTTTTCATTGTTTACATACAGCTGTCCTTTATAGGCAGTCTGCGCGAAGGCTCCGGAGCACATCGCCAAGCCCATCAGGGCAACTGAAAATGTCTTCATTACTTGTTTCATCTTATATCTAGATATTTTATTTTAATATTAACTGATAGTTTGTGGCATTCTTGCTTATAAGAATCTAGCGGTTACAGCATGACTGCCAATGAGATGCCTGTACCAATAGGTAGGATGGCATAGCTATTGAATTTTCCTTCCCGATAAGGAAGGTTTCCCTCCCGATAGCGGTCGTATCGGGTTTTGACAAAATCACCGCTGAGAGTAAAATCCAGACTTAGGCGATGATTGAGGATGAGATGATATCCCGCTCCTACTCCCACTCCGGCGAAGTGGCCTTGGCGGTGTTTTCCGTAGAGACCTCCTATATGGAGCTTGTCGATATTGAATCCTCCCCAGACGATGTTGGCACTGACGAAGGGGCCGGTGAAGGCTCTGTGGAACCAATGTCTGTATTCGGGCTGGATGGAGAAGTTCTTGTATTTGGCTCCTCCATACTTAAAGGGATTATAGGTTCCCATCAAGCTGAGGGATGAATGCTTGGAGGTTTTGAGCTCAGCTCCGAGCGAAGCCACGCCTACCACATCATATAGCATATTGGTCTTAACAGCTATACGCTGTGCCTTGACATTGATGGATATGAATGTCAAAAAGGACATGAGTATATAGGAGTACAAACGCTTCATATATCTTATTTGCTTTTTCATTATTATTTATATCGATCGAATCAATACTGTTCTAGTATAATTGTACGCTGCAAAAGTACAGCTTTTCTCAATAACTTCAACAAAAAAACTTATTTTTAACGATTATTCACTGTAAACATCTATATTTTTGCGTAAATCAGTTAAAATCAGCTTTAGTAAGTTCTCTAGAAATGAGAAAATGTGGTGTGTTTTTATGATACACACTATCTAAAATCGGATGAAAAATACTGTTATACTAGAATAATACTCCTTTTCAGCCCAAAACTTAAGTTATTGTTTTGGTATATCCGATTATTTGTAATACCTTTGCCAAAAAAATGATAAGTAAAGCTACAAACAACATTTTATTTCGTGTCATCAAGTATATTTATTGGAGTTAAACTTATGGAGTAACACCACAAGACATCAGGCAGAAGATTCCTGCAAAAACAATATCAAACTCATCGACTTCGTAGAGCAATATGCAGCAGCCCGACAGGTAGAAGGAAGAAAGAACTATACCGGCAGGAGCGGCAGCGTAAGAAGTCTGATCAAGCACCTGAAGGCACTAGGGGCTGAAGATACATTGCTCGTTGAAGTAGATCTAGACTTCTGCCAGCAGTTTGTAACCTATCTGCGTAGTGCGCAGGACATGCACCACCATCTGAAGACACCCAAGAAACTGGCTGAGAGTACAATTCTTTCTAAAATCAAGATATTCAGTGCGGTACTGAATGAGGCCGTAAGATTCCGTCTTCTGGAAGAAAACCCGATGGGGCTCCTCCATACCATTCATCATACAGCAAGAGTCCAGAAAGAGCGTGCCTTCCTGTCACAGAGCGAAATAAAAAAAGTGATGAAGGCTCCCTGCGCCTATCCCCTGCTGAAGGAAGCCTTCAGCCTAAGCATCCTTACAGGACTAAGAAAAAGCGATATATTCTCATTAAAAGCGGCAGATCTGATAAAAAGAGACGGCATCTACTATATCAAGAAAACGTGTGTGAAGACCCAACAGGAACTGATCATCCCCCTATCAGATGAAGCAGAGGCCTGTCTGGAACGGAGCACCGGATGCCGTCTTGCCGAGCTGGACAGAGAGAAAGAAACTCCCCTTTTCTCTGCCCTGCCCTCATCACGCCTGAATGAAAAGCTGAGAACATGGCTGAAAGAGGCTGGTATCACAGACAAGCACATCACCTTCCACGTTGCGAGTCATAGTAAATTCTTTTATTTATTGAATATCAGCGAGTTGAGTATTTTAAAGAATGTGACTGCTAACGATTTAGAAACGAGCTATATTCTTTTTCTTTCACAACTTTGCAATATACAAAGAACGCTTTGATTTCGAGTGCAAAGTTAAATCTAATTTCTGAAAAACAACATTTTATGCTGTGATTTTACAAAATATTAAGATTAGTCTTTGCAAAGGTAAAAGAGTAGTTACCAACAGTAATTTTCATGTAACGTCATTTTAAGAGTATGGCAAAAAGAACATATTCATAAACGCATATATGTATCTTGCCATATTGGGAAATCAATTGCTTAGTTCCATTTTTGCAGATTATATTTCTATTTTTGTCTAAATTACGACGAAATACAGCAGATATTCAAGGGATTTTGATGGATTATCACGATAAAATATTATTTTTGTAGCGTAAAAACGATAAAAACATGAAGTTAAATCGCATAAGAGCAGTCTTAGAGGACAAAGGGATAAGCCAAACATGGCTTGCAAAGAAGTTAGGAAGAAGTTTCAGTACGGTCAATGCTTATGTATGCAACCGCTCTCAACCCAATCTTACTACACTTCTTGAAATTGCGCAGTTGTTGTCTGTGGATATGAAAGAACTTATTACAGATGAGAAGGAGCGTACTAATTAGTAGTGATTGTGAATAAAATACCCGATTGATGAAATATTTGTTATGAGAAAACTGTTAATGATTTGCTTAACTGTAATTTTCTTACTGGTTGTGTTTTATGCCATATTTGCTGTAAATGCATATATCAGCATAAAATACGAGGTGGAAACTATAGATAACGACAATATAATAGGTATGATTTACCAAATATTTGATGTCGGTGTTATTGTAAATTTTATTGGACTTGTCATAAATATGCTAATAATTGTGGGCTTATATATGAAATTCCGTAGCAAACACGAATAATATAAGTGTGCATACGGATGAGACGGAGCGTACCACTATATAGGAAATGAAAGACAATGTCAAACAATAGTTAGTGAATTGCCTTATGATAATCAAAAAACTTGGCTTATTCGTATTATGGTGCATTTGCATCATATTGGGGCTAAAAGCTCTTACTTATGCATTTTCGGAAACTGTCGGAATAGTTATAATAGTTTGTGTTGTGGTTGTTGCTGATATTGTTCAGAGATATCTCAATCGACATGAACGGTGGTTCCGAAAGAGAGTTAATATGCTGAGAACCATTTGTCCGAATTCTCCAAATGATTTTCGGATGATTGGTGACCCATTGTTTGAGTCTTTTTCTTTGGGAAATTTCTTCATTCAATACAAGCCAGAAACCAAGGAGTTTCACCTCTGTTGCTGTATTTATATGGTTCTCCCCAATATTGTAGAGACTTGGAACAAAGCAATAAAAGACATAAATACAATTATTGCCCAGAAAGCGCCTTACGTAAAAATTGTAATAGATAGGCATGGTGAATTAGGGCAGGGTTTCAGTCTGATAATCCCTGCTAAGAAAGCTAAGAAAACACTTTTGTTGGCATTTGCTCACATACTCCTTGAACTCAAGAAGTCGCTCCCATATAGAACTAACGAGAATGGCATTTTAGTATGTGAAGTCTATTTTAAAATCAAGGTGTTCAACACGATTTGCTATGGCGAATACGATGGCGTGAGAGTGCTGAAAGCGGTTACCATATCTTCAGATGGAAATTATACCTTCGTCAATGTCGAGGAAGATGAATGTGTGCCAGAAGACTTTACTAAGTCCAATCCTCCGATGTCCATCATCCTGCAATATGACTTGTATTCGATAGAAACCAATATGTTGATTGGCAAAGAGGAATTTGATGTCCATTGGGAGAAATGCAAAGACTTGTGTGAATCATAATCATTGGAGTACGGATTACAAATTCGATAGCACTATGAATTTTACAACTATAATGTTAGGACATAAGAAAAGGCAAGTTAGGCTACAAGCTGATGTTAGTTACGACCCTTTTCAAATTTTTCCTGATTTACAACATGTAAAAGACAACAATCTCTTCCACATCGATGAAGGAGATGTATTTTATGACTTCATAGGTGACCAAGGACCATTAAGATTTATTTCCGATAACTTCAAAGATTTGTTGGAAAATAATGGAGTAAAGGGAGTTTCTTTTATCCCCATAAAAATATATGGTTCAAGGTTGCAATACTATGCTCTGTTAGAAACGCAAATAGATTCTATCTGTGAACATGATTCTGACGGAGACCATATTTATGGGACTTTCCAAATAGATTTCACCTCGTGGAATGGAGAAGAACTCTTTTATTTGAAAGATAGTGGGGCTATAGTTTGTTCTTTACGAGTTAAAGAACTCATTGAAAGACACAATATTTCAAATGTCTCTTTTGAAGGCTTAGATAAATATTAAGAATTGACTATGATGAAATTTATAACTATCAGCATATATATATCATTATGTATTTTGTTCGTTGGTTGCAAAAAACCAAATTCCTCCACAAACGAAATGTGTAATTGTTCTGTGGAGAGCATAGAGGATGAATTAGAAATGCTATGTTTAAAATCGAAAAATGATTCTATGACGCTCTCCATGGAGATAACTTCTGACAACATGGTCAATGATTACAACTACAGATATTTGGGCTCATTACAAGTAAGGAGCAGAATGTTTGAGGTGTTACAAAAAACAGTATTGTCTGGTCAGTATAAAGATGCTCAACGAGCATTAGTTTCTATTAGGTTCTTCACAAATGGAAATTTATTCGGAGAATATACTGGATTGAACAACTTTTATTCCGTAAAGATTTCCTCTAACAATATTTGCATCTATAATGTAGAAACAAGAAGTAGCAAAAAAATCAATATGAAGGATTCGATACCACAACTATTATTCTTCCATTATAACGATAAGGATAGTTCTTCATGCGGAGACCTGTTATACTTTCGCAAGAATTAGTTTTTTGTATTATACTATAATAAACATTCACTTTCTGTGGAATTGTAAATCTGCAAGTTCAATTTTACACAACTATGGAAGAAAAAATAAAGTTAAGAGATAAACTTGCAGATATTGCCTTGCAATGGCAAGCAAGTTTTGGGGTTGCACCGTCTATTACAAGTTCCATTTCAGAATATGATGCAGCAATGTTGATAGGTATGTCTGAGAAAGAATACTCCAATTACATGAGAGATAAAACTGCTGTTACCAAAGGGACGGATTTCGTTTATAGAAATATAAGGTATCAAGTAAAAGCCAATCGTCCAAGCGGTAAAAAAGGAAGTAAAGTAACGATGGTTCCCAAAGCCTCGAACTACGAATGGGACAGGTTGATTTGGATATTATATGACAAGGACTATGTAATGCAAGAAGCATGGGAATGGTATATGAAAGACTATAAAATGGCGTTTGAAAACAAAAAAAGATTATCTCCCGAAGACTACAGAAAAGGGCACTGCCTGTATCATAGATAACAGAAAATCGTGGATTCAAAAAACCACAAAAACGAATAGCTTTATGATAGAAAAAATAATGTCTAAACTTGGAATGGTCGTTTTATGGTGCATTGTCATCACATATGACATAGGTGTCATCACTCATATCTGCTCGGATATTATCGGTGTTGTCGTACTTGTCATTTTGGCTGTTATATCGATTATTTTTGTACTCTATGCCAAAAGATACAAAATATGGTTCAAGAGGCAAGTCAAGATGCTTAGTACGGTTTGCGAAAAGTCGCCCAATGATTCTCACATCATGTCCGAAGAACAATTTACCGAATCTTTTGATTCAGCCAACTTCTTCATACAGTACAAGCCAGAGACTAAGGAGTTCTTTTTCTGCAGCTACTATTACTTCATTTTTCCTGATTACGTTGAGACTTGGAGCAAGGCGGTTAAGGAGGTCAAAGCACTTGTCTCCAAGGAAGCGCCAGAAACAAAAGTTGAAGTGAATTCCGTAGGTCAGCTTGGCAAGCACTTCACGCTGATAATGTCTCCAAAGGATGCCAAGAAAAGTTTTTTGTTGTCCTTGGCTCATTTGTGCATCCGTCTGAGAAGCCAGCTTCCATGCAATAACAGGATATTGATATACAAGTTCTATTTCAAGATAAAGGTGTTCGACACGATTTGCTATGGCGAGTTTGATGGCGTGAGAGTATCAAGGGCTATCACAATTTCTGCGGATGGCAACTATTGCGTAGCTAATGTCGACGTAGATAGTTGCTTTCCAGAAGATTTCATCAAACTTAATCCACCGATGTCCATCATCCTGCAATATGACTTGTATTCGATAGAAACCAATATGTTGGTTAGCAAAGAGGAATTCGATGCCCATTGGGAGAAATGCAAAGACTTGTGTGAATCATAATCATTGGAGAACGGTGAGGAGCTATTTTATTTGAAAGATTCCGGGGCAACTGTTTGTTCTCTACGAGTTAAAAAACTTCTTATAAGTAACACTATCTCAAATGTCTATTTTGAAAACTTGGATAAAGAGTGTAGTCTATACAAGAGTAAAATGTCACATGACAGGTCAATAACATCATCCCCAAGCGTTACAGTTGACAGTTTCCAAAAACGATTTTTTTGCTGTACAGATAACAAATAACAGATAACAGTTTCCATAAACCATTTTTCGTTTCAAGCGTTAAATATTACTATTCGCACGGATAAAAAAAGTTAAAAAACGTGCTTATTTTTTGGATAGCAAAGAAAAAAAAGTATTTTTGTGATATTAAGTCAAACCGTAAAAAAACATGAGTATGAAAAGAATATTTTTTATGTTTCTTGCCCTCTTGTTGTGTGTAATGGTACAAGCACAGGACAATGTTGAAATTACCTTAAACAACGGGAATGTGGTTAAGGGAGTCACAAAAACTTTATTTATGCTTGATGATGGTGATGTCGTTGTTGCTAAAGATTCTAAGTCTAGAGAAAAGAAAGAATACAAATCTACAGAGATAAAGAGCATTAAGTACTACGATTCAAAATCTAAAGAATGGATAAAGTTCGTTCCGCTTATGGCGCAAAAATCATTGCCAAGCGTTTGGAACAAAAATCCAAAACCATACAAAACTCCGATATTCCTCAAACCTGTGTATGAAGGGAAAAATGTGTCTGCCTATATACACTATATCTCAACAATAACAAATACCAAAACATTACATTTGGAAGGCACAAACTATGTTTTCTATTTTAAGGTAAAGAATGAAGATGTGGCAAAGGGTTATTGGATGGGAAGTAGTATTGGTGCGAAAATGTTGCTTAAAATTGTATTTAAGCCATATCCTGTGATGAAAGAAACTGTGTCTAATTTAGATACGAAAGAATTTTATAAAGATCCTATTTCGTTAATAAGGACTTTTGATAGTCTGTTGAAATAGAATATCTGTTTTAAGTATTCTAACTGTGTATAATTGTCATAAGGCAAAGTGATTTTTCCTTATGACAATTATTTTTTTTGCTTAAAAATTGCATGGTCTTATTTTATTTTTGTATTTTAGCAACCGAAAGAGTTGTTTGGCAAGTAAACATGTGTATATTGCAGAAGTTTGAACCATTGCCAGATAATTACCTCTATTGAGGAGATGCTCTCGTTTATTTCTGAGAAATGGATACAATTACTGTCTTGCAAATGTTTTCATCCTTGAAAAGAAATATACTATAAGAGTTCATATCTCTCTACATGTTAAATTATTAATTGCTGATAACTATGAGACTGAAGCCAAAACTCCTCAATGCAATAATATTAGGATTGACAATGTTCCTTTCAATGCAAACCACTTGTGCTGCTTGCAACCCATCAATGGCCATTCAGCAAAAGAAAGTGGCAACTGTTGGCAAAAAGAGGGTTGCCATTAGCAAAAAGAGAGTTGTCAAGAGCAAGAAGAGAACCTATCGCAAGGCTTCGGCGCGTAAATATTCGCATAGGGAACTGAACGCCATTATGCGGATACTTGAGCGGAAGTTCCTGTCGGAAGACAAGACCCCGGCCTTGCGAAATGTTGTTGGATTTGGAATGGGATCCAACTCCATTGATGTTGCGCTCCGTTGGAACACGAAGGAGAAGCAGCTGGAGTTTCGTAGGCAGATTTACAACTCGCCCGCCATCAGGTTTGAGGGCAAGTTGGACCCTATCATCGACAACAGGGAAGGCGTGAGCACCTACCAAGGCATCTCCCTCAAGGCGGAGAAGCCTTCCTATCCATTGGGCACCACGGAAATCAGATTCACGATTACCAACCATAGTGGCGAGGAATTTGTGTATGGCGATGCCTATAGCATCACAGCCCAAGGAGCGGATGGCAATTGGTTTGTTGTGCCCACCGATTGCTCGTTCACGGCCATCGGTCATGTTTTAAACGATGGTCAAAGCGGCACCATTACTGCCCATCTTTTTCCCGATATTCTTCCCAACAAACCAGGCGTTTACCGCTTTTTTTATGAGGATAGCATAGATGGTGAGAAGGTGCCTTTCATGGCAACCTTTGAGTTGAAGTAAATAAAAAGAATTGTTGCTTATGAAAATACTCTTCAGTTTATTGGCATTTTGTTTATTTGCCTCATGCGTCCATTCCCAAGAGGCGGTGGACACGGTAAGTGTGCGTGTACAATACAGAGTAAAATATAATGAACGTAATATGAAACTAAGAGATAAAGATACAAAGAAATATTTGCTCACAGTATTTGTGGCTACATTTGTTGCCTATATTATTCCTGCAGTGGTCTTGTACTTGGGACATTTTATGGGCATTATGCTTACGATTTGTATTTCCTTGTTTAACTTGAGTATGGCTTTGCTTGCTTGGCTTTGGGCAAAATCTGTTAGAAAGGAATTATTGCTGAAAAGACAAATAATATTGAATAGTCTTGTGACGTTGCTTTTGATAGGCATTATTTCCTTAGTTGTAACCAATGGGGCAGCCTTATCTTTGAGCCTCATAGTGTTTGTTTGGTTGGGGATATTAAATCTCCTGCCCATTTGTATCCAGTATGCCATTTATTCTTTTATTTCCAAAAGAACCAATTCAAAGAAAGAGAGGCCTATATGAAGTATATAGAATTGTTTTGGAATAGGCTATATTATTGCATTTTTAACTGCGATAAGAAAACGCAAACTCTCTGAAATGAACCTCGAAAAGCTCAATGTTATCACTTTGACAGAAAGTGGAGGACTCACAGGAGAAATAGTTGTTGTAAAAAAAGGACATAAGCATAAAAGAAAATAAGCAATGGTAACAAGAGGACGTAACATATGCAATACCCTCAAAGCAATCCGCAAGCAAATAGCGGATGCCAATGAGATAGAATATTCGCCCGAAGAATGTCACTTTAAAGGTGAATGCAAGGGTACTTGTCCAAAATGTGAGCAAGACGTGAGATATTTGGAGCAGGAGTTGCGACTAAAGCAGATAGCAGGAAAGGTTATCAAGGTTGCAGGAGTAGCATTGGGAATTACCACCATTACCACATCAACCACATCTTGTGCAACACAAAGGACATCTTACAACTCGACTTCATCCTTGACAGAAGAAGTTATTCCTATTAGTTATCAAGAATATACTTCTAAAGATTCTACCTTACTCAAAGAAAAAGAAAATCTTAGCAAAAAAGGAGTATTATTGGTACAAGGGCATATTATTGACAATGATGATGAAGAAAATCCAATCATCGGAGCCATTATCACTGCCAAACTTTCAGAAAAGCAAACGGTATCTGACATTGATGGAAATTTTACCATCGAAGTAAAGCAAGGGGATACGATAACTGTAAAACTCATCGGCTTTCAAGACCGAGTCATCAAACTTTCGGAAATGAGCCAAGACAAACTCAATATTGTTACTTTAACTGGAAGCATTTTAGGAGAAGTAACTGCTGGTATCGTTCCTGACATCAAAGGAACTGCTCCTTTTATCAAAAAGGACAAACATTTTAAGAAAGCAAAACAAGAAAAGAAATAAATTATGGAAAATAGAGGACGCAATATTTGTGATACGCTCAAGGCAATACGCAAACAAATAGCAGATGCCAATGGGATAGACTATTCACCTGAAGAATGTAATTATAAGGGTGAATGTATGGGAACTTGCCCTAAATGTGAGCAAGATGTAAGAGACTTGGAATATGAGCTGCACCTCAGACAAATGGCTGGAAAAGCTATTAAAGTAGCAGGCATAGCAGCAGGACTTGTCGCTATGACAGCTTGTTCGGATGGAAAGGTACAAAGAATATCTTCGGATGCTACAAAAAGTGAACTTAATAAAGTGGAAGAGCCTATACCTGGAGACAGACAATTGGAAGGAGATATCTCGTTTAGTGATGAGGCTAAATATGCAGAAGAAGAAAATAGAAAATTAGGAGAGATTCCAAGCTATCCTCGAATGGAAATAACAAAAGAGCGAACTTCAAATGATAGGAAAGGTACCACATCCAAGAAATCCCAAAAAGGCCATACCACTTTAATACAATCAGCTGTTGATACTGACTCCATAGAAAACAGCAAGATATTTGGTGGTGTAGAGGAGATGCCTTCATTCCCAGGTGGCATGGCTGCATTGATGAAATACATCAAGGATAATCTACGCTATCCAGAAATTTGTAGGGAAGGTGCTGCTATGGGCAGAGTTAATGTTGTCTTTATTGTAAACGAGGACGGAAGTCTGAGTGATGTAAAGGTAATTAGAAGCATTATCCCTGAACTTGACAAGGAGGCCATTAGGGTTGTGAAAAGTATGCCAAAATGGAATCCTGCAAAACAAAATGGCAAAGCTGTGAAAATGAAATATGTTGTTTCTGTAAATTTCAGACCTGAATAAGATGAATACCGCTCCACTTATCTGTATCGACCGTCATCGCCTTACAATTGACGGTGAGGGGGTTACTACGCTCGTAGCATTTCATGGTTGTCCTCTTCATTGCAAGTACTGTCTCAATTCACAATGTCTTGAAGCTGACGGCGTATGGCAGGAGGTGGATACAGAACTGCTGATGGCGAACGTGGAGATGGACAACCTCTACTTCTTAGCTACAGGAGGCGGCATCTGTTTTGGTGGAGGTGAACCGCTTCTGTGGAGTTCATTCATAAAGGAGTTTTGTGAACTATGCCCAGAGGGATGGCACTTTACGATGGAGACGAGTCTAAACGTACCTCGCCATCACTTGGAGAAAGTCACCCCATACATTGACTCCTTTATCATCGACATCAAGGACATGAATCCTGCCATCTATCAAGCCTACACAGGTAAGCCCAACCGGCAAGTTATCGACAACCTTGTCTGGCTCAACACTCATGCCAAACATAAAGACAAAATCATCCTTCGTCTCCCCATAATCCCCAAGTTCAACACCGAAGATGACAGGAAACACAGTCGCCAAGTCTTAATAGAATTAGGATATGAGAATTTTGATGAATTTGAATATGTTATTAGAAACAAATAAACAGTTTTAATTATATGTCCCAATGAAATGGATTTGAATGTAAATTCCATCTCATTGGGGTATTGGATAAAAATTATTGGTAATTTTTAATAGTACGTTTTATGCTATTAGACTCTCTGCGAAGTTCATTAGCTACACTGTCTTTGTATGCAGCCATCCGTACCATTTCATTGTATTTGAGAACAGAATCTTCGTAAGCTGCAACACGATTTTTGACATAGTCTATGATATTTTCGTCTCTGTTTACAGAGAAGTGCTTCTCTATATATAAGATGTTTGGGTCATCAGCAGACAGAACCATCTTCAAAGCTCTATACTTCAAGTCTGCCTCCTCCCAATCTTGGTGCTCTCGCCATTGGGTGAGGTTGCCCCAAATGGAGAGAACGAGAGATAGAGCCAAGCCGCCAATGAAAAGAAGAACATACTTTGATGTAGGCTCGAAGCGATGGGTGACAAGTTTCTTCTGAGGTGAATTGTTCATCACTTCAAGTTTGTCTTGCAATGCCTTCGAGGAAACATCATTCTCTTGTCTCATCTGCTTGACTGCATCAACCAAGAACTTGCTTCGCTGCTCATTTTTGCCGAGTTCAGCCTTGATAAGGTCAACAAAAACAACAATGGCATCTCTTAATTTGGATATTTTACCTCTGACTTCCTCTTCCTTGCCAAACATAGCAATGATTGATTTCTCCAACTTGGTTGTGTCATTACTTGCAGGAACGGTTTCCGCTCCTGCGTTCTTTGTGGAGACAGAAAGTTCATCGACTTTCTGCTCCAATCTCTCAACTGTGCCGTAGATGGCTTCCAATAGTTCTTCTTTCATCTTTCTTTTGTTGTTTGAATGGTTTGTAACTTGCATCAAAGGCTAAAGCCTCTTCTGCGTTTCTTCTTTTTCTTCTTGGATGATTCATCCTCTGGGAATTGCTCAAAGGTCTGAGCATTGGCAGGAGCAAAAAGTCCTATGGAAGAAATACCGTCCCAAGGGTCTTGGCTGCTATCCGACATGGATGGCTCATGGTTGCTCTTGTGATAGCCTTGCTCGTATTGCAGAGTAGAGTTGGATTTTGGTGATACATGGTTCTCCATTCCCTCAAACCTTGCATTCAGCTTGCCAAAGCTATAGCCTCGGCTAATCTGCGTACCCTTGAAGCTATATCCATCCTTGCTGAAACGGATGCCTTGAACCTTGGTTTGCTCCTTATCCATATAGACAAACTCTAAGTGAACACCTCGTTTTGCAAGTTCACTTTTGAACTCGTCCCAGCTATCTGCCATTCTCAATGCGCTCTTTACAGCATTGTGAATCTCGTATTTGGCACGCTCCGCATTGCGCAATTTGCGAGTGTTAGTCTTGCTCTTGTCCGTTCCATAAGTAAATCCATACTTGGATTTAAGAGCCTTGGTCACTTGCTCATTACGCCTGTAATCATTCCTGTCTGATATGAGTTTGCCATCGTTATTGATGCGGTTGTACACGATATGGCAATGAGGATTGTCCGTGT
>ERZ791815.61-NODE-61-length-116736-cov-44.213985_pt1 | contig 116736 bp, 118 predicted proteins | sample MGYA00510302_ERZ791815 | MGnify/ENA primary metagenome ERZ791815 (study PRJEB30046, sample SAMN00791995) | human gut metagenome | study: EMG produced TPA metagenomics assembly of the A metagenome-wide association study of gut microbiota in type 2... | reverse complement strand
AATGGAGTATCTATCCCTGTTATGAAAGTTTGGAGAGTTGGGTAAGGATTTCCTTTACACCCTCATTCGTATTCTCAAAAAGTCAAAGAAAATGGGAACGCCTATCAGCCAGCGGAAAAAACGATAAGAAAGAAAGCTGAATTCTTGACTGAATTACCTACTTTCTTGAAAAAGTTCTATACTATATTTGGTAGGATTGTTTTGCTCGATAAAAACATTCGCATATAAATCCTCCTTTCGGTGAAATGGTGTCAAAACATAGTAATTACTTACTGCTTTGTATTCCTTACCCTCGTAAATAAATCCACATACAATTCTGCAACAGATGTAATTTCCAACCGTAATCCATGATGCTGGAATTATATCCTTGATTTCAGAGTCTATGCAAGTACCTGAATGCTTCAGATTTTTCAATTTTTTCTTATCGTATGTCAGCTTACCCACTGAAATCAGAAACAACATTATCCACACAGAGGCATTGAGCAACATGACCTTCAATATAGTTGGATTAAAAAAATTCCCAATAAAACCAACAGCTAATTCAATCACTGCTACAAGCAATGTTACATTAGAACATGTAGAGAATAAGTATTTTATTGGTTTAAGATTGGCAATTTGCTTTTCTTTGTAAAGTTTGGAAATATTTTCTTCCGCCTTTCCTTTATATTCCTCTGCCGATATATGTTCTCCAGAAAAAAGCTCGTTCAAACTAATGCCCAAAGCATCACATAAAGGTTGTAAAAGTGACACATCGGGCATTCCTCTACCATTTTCCCATTTAGAAACCGCCTGATTGGTAATATCTAATAGTTCGGCAAGCTGTATTTGTGTTAGACTTTTTTCTTTTCTACACTGTGCAATAAATGCACCTATTTTTTTCTGATCCATAAAACAAATCTCCTTTATACTATATTTGACCTCAGTATATCAAATAGAGAATTTATTTGGAACATACTAAGCGTTGAAGGGAGTCTCAACGTTGAGTTGAATAGATATCAATTTGCGATAATCATTCTACCATACCGTTATAAATAAATCATCTCATGCAAAACGATTTCTTCTGCCCGATTGCGAATGTTATTGCAACGCTGCACCCATTCCATTTGACGGGTACACTTTAATTTCTCGGTTACGCCCTCGGCAATTTTCATCTGCTCCATGATGGTATCTAACCGTTCCTGTGCCTGTTCGTTCAGGTCTGCAAGATATGTCCACAATTCTCCGGTCAGTATCAATGTGTTCAATCTGGCTGGGTGGACTTCTCTTAAATATTCCCGGTGCATCCGTCCGTACTTTCCGATAGGGCGGTGTTCCTCCGGCAGCTTCAAATCTGGGATATAGTAATCTCCGACAAGGATATAATCAATTCCGTTTTCCGTTATTCTTGGTTTCAATTCGCTCATGTTCCTTACCTCCTGTGGAAGCAGGCTCGTCTGGTACTAACTCAATTACATCAGTAATCTCACAATTCAGCGTTTCGCAGATATGGGCTAATGTGTCCATACTGATGTGCTTTCCCTCTTTGCTCATATTGGCAATCATATTTGTTGTCATACCGGCGGCAAGCCTTAAAGCTTCCTTGCGGGTCCCCGTCGATCAGAAGCACTTTCTTTCCGGCCTGTGCCAGACCTATTCCCAAGTTCGCACAGGTTGTTGTTTTGCCAACGCCGCCTTTCTGGTTGGCGATGGCGATGATTTATGTGTTCATGACTTCACCTCATTTCTGATTGTTGCTGTTGTTTCTGGAAATAGAAAAAGCCGCCACTTCAAAATCATAAAGTGACGGCCCTTTCTAATGCCGGAATCTCTGAAACAAAAAAGCACCCAGCTATTTGTTACTGAGTGCCTGCATTAGAATCGTATTTAATTGTTCATATTTGGTCAGATTATGCCAAACCCTCCAGCGAAAAATCCAGTGTCTGAGAGTGCCAAAATCACCCTCAAAAATACCCCCAGAATTGCTCTCTGGTTGTCCTATTTTTTAACCACTAAGGCCGTTTTTTGACCCCATTTTTGCCAGTTGTCCTATATTTAACCACTAAAAATTGGGTGAAAAAGCTCTCGTTTGGTCAAATGAGGTCAAACTTTTGTCACCCGTTTAGGTATAAGAAAACCCCGGAAAACCTTGATTTTCCGGGGTTTTTGAACCATTTTGATATAGTCTGAGCAGTCGATTATCGTTTACTGAACTGCGGAGCACGACGAGCTGCTTTGAGACCATACTTCTTTCTTTCCTTCATACGAGGGTCTCTGGTAAGGAATCCAGCCTTCTTCAGAACGGGTCTGAAATCACCGTCTACCTGAAGCAGTGCTCTAGAAATACCGTGTCTGATTGCACCAGCCTGGCCAGTGTATCCGCCACCGCGAACGTTAACCAGAACGTCGAACTTCTCAGCAGTCTCAGTAGCTGCCAGAGGCTGACGAACGATAACCTTCAGAGTCTCCAGACCGAAGTACTCATCAATGCTTCTCTTATTGATTGTAATATTACCATTACCGGGTACTAAATATACTCTGGCGATGGATTTCTTTCTTCTACCGGTTCCGTAGTATCTTTCTGTTTTAGCCATGATTTATTTTCCTCCTCTCAGTCCTTTAGAATGTCAGTACTTCAGGCTTCTGAGCTTCATGCTTGTGCTCAGGTCCTGCATATACGTGAAGTTTGGTGAACATCTGTCTTCCTAAAGGTCCCTTGGGAAGCATGCCCTTAACTGCAAGCTCGATTACCTGCTCAGGCTTCTTTTCTAATTTTTCTCTCAGGGTAGCTTCTTTTAAGCCACCAACGTAATCGGAATGATGATAATATACCTTCTGGTCCATCTTCTTACCGGTTACTTTGATCTTCTCAGCATTGATAACGATAACGTTGTCACCGCAGTCGATGTGAGGAGTGAAGATAGGCTTATTCTTGCCTCTCAGCACTTTAGCAACCTCAGATGCCAGACGGCCTAAGGTCATGTCAGTAGCGTCTACTACATACCATTTTCTATCGATTGTAGCTGGACTAGCCATAAATGTTTTCATTATGTTCCCTCCATATTACTTTCGCCGATTCGTGATCGACTTTTTCAGTGTTCCGGTCTGATAGTAATCTGCAGATGTCCGGCTACATTTTACTTCTTCCCAAAACGGTTGAATACTTTATTTCAATGCTTCGTCGGGGCTTTGACTCAGCATATTGAAACACTGTCACAGTCATATATTATATGGCACCAAGCAATTAGTGTCAAGATAATTTTAAAACTTTTTACAGTTCAGCCGTAAAACGTAACAATGCAGCTTTGCGGATGACGCATGCTGAACTGTTACAGAAACTCGTATTTCATCAGCGTCAGTCCATGGGCCGGTGCGGTAGGTCCCGCTGCACTGCGGTCTTTTGCCTCGAGGATCGTGAAAATATCCATGGGGTCCCGCTTGCCCTGTCCGATATCTAACAGGGTTCCGGCAATGATCCTCACCATATTATATAAGAAGCCATTACCACAGACACGGATCACCAGATCATTTTCTCCCTGCTCTTCCACTTCCACGGAATAGATGGTGCGTACGGTGGATTCCACCTGGGCGCCGGTCTGGCAGAAGCTTTTGAAATCATGTTCTCCCTCCAGATAAGCCGCCGCCTCCTGCATCCGGTTCACATCCAGTTCATAATAAGTAAACAACGAATACAGACGTTTCACCGGCATGGGGAACTGTGCCCGGTAGATCCGGTATTCATAGGTCTTGCGGCTGTCGCATCTGCGGGGATGCCAGTCATCCGGCACCTGTTCGGACTTTTGTATCCGGATATCCTCCGGAAGTCTCTGGTTCAGCGCATAAGAAATTTTCTCCGCAGGCATCCGGCTGGTCGTGTCAAACACAGCGATATTCCCCAGTGCATGCACACCGGAATCTGTCCGGCTGGCACCGATGACCTCAACAGGCTCCCGCAGCAGATCGGTCAGACACCGGTTCAGTTCGCTTTCGATGGTGATCCCGTTATTCTGGATCTGCCAGCCGTGATAATTCGTACCGTCGTAGGCAACGGTCAGGCGGACACGCTTTGTTGTTTTTTCCAGTTGTGTTCCCTTTTCCGCTTCCACTGTGTCTCACCTGCTTTCTCTCTAATCATCTGTTCATTGTCATATGTCTTCTGTCCTGTCTTTTCCAGGCCTTTCAGCATATTGCCCGCTGCTACTGCCACAACTGCATTTTACGGCAGAAACGACAGACGTCCTACCACAATGCTGATCACCATATATGCTGCAATACAGCCGTAAGCAATGTAATCTCTCTTATGATAGATCAGCGGCTTCATCTTCGTCCTGCCCTCTCCGCCGCGATAGCATCTGGCCTCCATTGCCATGGCAAGATCGTTGGCTCTGCGGAATGCGGAGATAAACAGCGGTACTAAAAGAGGCACCATTGCCTTGGCACGTTTGAATATATTGCCACTCTCGAAATCCGCACCTCTGGCGATCTGTGCCTTCATGATCTTATCCGTTTCTTCTAATAATATAGGTATAAAACGAAGTGCAATGGACATCATCATAGCCACCTCATGTACGGGCACCTTGCATACTTTTAAGGGTCCCATCATTTTCTCCATACCGTCCGTCAGATTGTTCGGTGTAGTGGTCAGCGTCATCACAGAAGATCCAATGATCAGCAGTGTCAGGCGGATTGCCATGGAAATGGCCATCTTCAGACCTTCCTGCGTGATGGTCAGCTTCCAGATCGTTATAAGCGGTGTTCCCGGTGTCAGAAAGAGATTGAACACCACTGTGATCAGCATGAGCATCACTATGGTCTTCATTCCTTTTATCATGAATTTAAACGGTACCTTAGACAGTCGGATCACTAGACCCAGAAACAGGGCTGCGATCACATACCCTGCATAATTTTTGAAAAAGAACAGGGAAATGATAAATAAAACGGTACCTCCTAGCTTTACCCGGGGATCCATCTTATGAATCAATGATTCCGTCTGATAATATTGTCCTAATGTAATATCTCTAAGCATATTGCTCCTCACCAGAGTTTCTGCCCGGCTCCTGTCGGGTCAGAACTCGTATCTTCTCTCTGCTCATGCTGCAATTTGAGCATTGCAGTTCAAATCATTACTTCTGATTGTTCTGTTTCCAGACTCTTGCAATTTCTTCCGCAGCTTCCTCGATCGTTGTGGCATCTACATCCACATCCGCGCCCCGTGCTTTCAGTTCATGCATGATGTAGGTGACCTGCGGTGCTGCCAGTCCTACTTCTTCCAATTCTTTGTAATGTTTGAACACTTCTCTCGGAGTATCGTCATACATGACGCTTCCCTTGTTCATCACAATAATACGGTCTACGTATTCCGCCACGTCCTCCATACTGTGAGATACCAGCAGAATGGTAAGTCCTGTCTCGGTCTGCAGCTTTTTGATCTGCTGTAAGATCTCGTCTCTTCCCTTAGGGTCCAGACCGGCAGTGGGCTCATCCAGGATCAGCACTTCCGGCTTCATTGCCAGCACTCCGGCGATCGCCACACGACGCTTCTGCCCACCGGACAGTTCAAAGGGAGACTGATAGAAAAGCTCATCCGGCAGTCCTACTTTTTTCAGAGCATCGTATGCTCGAAGCTCCACTTCCTTTTTATCAAGTCCCAGATTCTTCGGCCCGAAACAGACATCGCTGAATACATCAATCTCAAACAGCTGATGCTCCGGATACTGGAACACCAGTCCTACCTTGCTGCGGAGCTTCTTCATATCATAATCCTTGTCGTAGATATCTTCTCCGTTAAAATAGATATGTCCGTCGGTAGCACGGATCAATCCGTTCATATGCTGCATCAGCGTGGACTTACCGGAACCGGTATGCCCGATGATGCCGATGAACTGTCCATCCGGTATCTTCAGGCAGATATCGTTCAGGGCATGAACTGCCAGCGGTGTATCTTCACCGTATACATAATTCACATGATCTAATATGATAGACATTTTTTCGATCCTTTCCCGGGTACTTTCATTCGCTGCCATCCCCGCCACTATTTCCTGTCGGTTTTTCCATAGCCCAGTGCATTGACCAGCTCTTCTCTTGTCAATATGCCATCCGGCAGCGGAATCCCGCGTTTCTGCAATTCATACGATAACAGCGTTACCTGCGGCACATCCAGCCGTAGCTTTTTCAGCTGCTCCACCTGTGAAAAGATTTCCCGGGGGGTACCCTGCATGGCAATTTTTCCCTCATCCATGACAAATACCTTGTCCGCATGAATGATCTCTTCCATATAATGGGTGATCAGGATCAGCGTAACGCCTTCCACCTGATTCAATCCACGGACTGCACGGATGACTTCCTTACGTCCACTGGGATCCAGCATGGCAGTTGGCTCATCTAATACAATGCATTTGGGATGCATGGCCAGTACTCCGGCAATGGACACTCTCTGCTTCTGCCCACCGGACAGCTTATTCGGGGAATACTTTCGATATTCGTACATACCTACCGCGCGTAAGCTCTCTTCCACACGCTGCCAGATCTCCTCCGTGGGGATCCCCATGTTCTCCGGACCAAATCCCACATCTTCTTCCACTACCTGTCCTATGATCTGGTTATCCGGATTCTGAAACACCATGCCGGCTGTCTGACGGACCTTCCAGATGTTGTCCTCATCCTTCGTGTCCATACCATCGACCCAGAGTGTTCCCTCTGTCGGATTTAAGATGGCATTCATATGCTTTGCCAGAGTAGACTTGCCGGAACCGTTATGTCCAAGGATGGCTATGAACTGTCCCTGCTCTATATCCAGAGAAACATCATTCACCGCTTTGGTGATCCCTTCCACATTTCCCTCTTCATCCCGACGAATATATTCATATACCACATTATCTGCTTTAATGATCTTCATAAATAATCTCCATTCCATATTCGCTTAGTGCCGGAGAATCTGCTATCTTCTGCATTTGCAAGATATCGCTCCTATTTTACTAGATTATGCACATATTTACAACACCTAACGGGGAACTGACCCGACTTTTTCAAAATCTCTTGTACTGCTTTTCAAAAACCTTTATAGTTATGGTTGTATCTTTCTATTGCAGAACATTTCAGAAAATAAAACGAGGAGGCATTCTATGAATCCGATCGATCGCAATAAAATATGGAAGATGGTGGGTATCCTTGCGCTCATCACTGTCGTGGCAGGAGGACTGCTAAGGGTATCCCAACACAATTCCTACACTCTGGGGGATTATGCGGTGGACAATCCTTCCCTGGCTTATCAGACGGCAGAGCCATCACCTACCCCCAAGCCTACACCAGTCGTCGACAATTCCAATGCAAATGCGACAGAAAACTTGCAGGAAGGATCTTCCATGGCAGGAACTACTGTTTTGACCGGTTATTCCCTGAACGGAGAGCTATTGACCGACCAGCGTACCACGCTGTCCGACGGCTTCTATTATGAGCCGTTATCCGAAAAATTACAGAGATACATAACAGGTGTTTCTTATCCGGCTGCTGTGGATAACTCTGATAGTTCTTCGGAAACACTGTTGAAATCTGTCGAAATCAGCTATGACGATCTGCGCTATGTACATATAAGGCATTATAATTTTGAAGGAAATCCTGCAGAAGGGGAATTAATCTGTAACAAGGCGATCGCGCAGGATCTGACAGAAATCTTCTACGAGCTGTATTGTAATGAATATCAGCTGGAAAAGGTACTTTTGATCGATGAATATGATGGGGATGACCTCGCATCCATGGAGGATAACAATACCTCCTGCTTCAACTACCGCCCGGTGGAAGGAACTTCCTCCCTGTCTAAGCATGCATTAGGGCTGGCGATCGATATCAATCCCTTTTATAATCCTTATATTACTTACAATAAGGATGGCAGCGAAAAGGTATCTCCTGCAAACGCTTCCGCATACGCAGACAGAACCGCTTCCTTCCCTTACAAAATTGATGAAAATGATCTGTGCTATCAGCTGTTTAAGCAGCATGGGTTCACCTGGGGTGGACACTGGAACTCCTGCAAGGATTACCAGCACTTCCAGAAGGTAGTGGAGTAAGCCGCTTGTCAGCAATCATTTTCCTATACAAATTCTTGTGCAGCACAAATCTGTACTTGGCTCATTGTATACACAAAAAGCGCCTCCGGAAATGAGTTGGCTCATTTCCGAAAGCGCTATTTTTATGTCTGCTTATAAGTTATGGATTAAACTAACTCCAGAACAACAGTCATAGCTGCGTCACCCTTACGCTGACCGATCTTAACGATTCTGGTGTAACCACCCTTACGGGTAGCATACTTGGGAGCATACTCATCGAAGAGCTTTGCAACCAGGTCAACTTCCTTGGTGTTCTTTTTCTTGCCTGCTGCATCAGCGGGAACCTCAACTACAGGGTTCAGAACCTTCAGCATCTGACGACGTGCATGAGATCTGGTAGGCAGATCCTTCTTGATCTCCTTCTCAACTTCGTCGTATACAGTAACGGTAACACCGTTCTCGATCTTAACCAGCTTGCCATCCTTATCGCGATGGGACTCAGCCAGGACCTTACCGGTCTCCTTGTCAACGATCTGCTTTACGCGCTTGCCGTCCTTGTCCTTGCGGGCAACCTTGGTGGTAACTTTAACAGTTTCGAAGTTATCCTTCTCTTTTACTGCAAGAGCGATCAGTCCGTCAACGATCTTCTGTACTTCCTTAGCCTTAGCTTCGGTGGTAACGATCTTGCCGTTGTTGATCACTGCAGTTACCTGATTTCTTAATAATGCCTTTCTCTGTGCAGATGTTCTGCCGAGTTTTCTGTACTTTGCCATGATAATTTTCCTTTCTCCATTCATGGTACATCCGGCCATGCACTTTGGACTTACTTACCGAATGCGTTGTTTTTGCCATTTAGAGATAAACCGCATCCGAACACTTTGGACTTACCGGATACGGAAATCTAACTTTTTATGTTCAGCTGAAATTAGTTCTCATCGCTGGGGTTCAGCTGTAATCCCAGCTCTTTCAGTTTAGCCAGAACTTCTTCCAAAGATTTACGTCCGAGGTTACGAACCTTCATCATATCTTCTGAAGTCTTATTGGTTAACTCTTCTACAGTATTGATACCTGCTCTCTTCAAGCAGTTGTAAGAACGAACGGAAAGCTCCAGCTCGTCAATACTCATCTCCAGAACCTTTTCCTTCTCGTCGTCTTCCTTCTCTACCATAACCTCAGCGGTCTTAGCATTTTCGGAAAGGTCGATGAACAGGTTCAGATGCTCGCTGAGCACCTTAGCTGCCAGGCTGACTGCCTCATCGGGAGCCAGGGTTCCGTTGGTGTATACATCCAATGTAAGCTTGTCGAAATCAGTACTCTGACCTACACGGGTATTTTCTACCGTAACGTTAACTCTCTCTACAGGTGTATAGATAGAATCAATGGCAATTACGCCGATTGGTAAATCTTCGTGTTTGTTCTTGTCGGCACTTACGTAGCCGCGGCCTCTTGTAATAGTTAACTCCATGTAAAGTTTGGTATCTTTACCGCTCAGAGTAGCGATTACAAGATCGGGGTTCAGAATTTCAATATCCTGGTCACACTGGATATCAGAAGCTCTTACAACACCTTCGCCTTCAAACTCGATATATGCAGTCTTAGCCTCATTGGTCTCGCTGTTGTTCTTGATCGCAAGGCTCTTGATGTTCATGATGATCTCAGATACATCTTCCTTTACGCCGGGAATAGAACTGAACTCATGAAGAACACCTTCAATTTTGATCTGGCTCACTGCAGCACCGGGCAGGGAAGACAGCATGATTCTTCTCAGGGAGTTACCCAGAGTAATACCATAGCCTCTTTCCAGGGGTTTTACTACGAATTTACCATACTTTTTGTCTTCTGAAATCTCGCTAACCTCAATATTAGGTCTTTCAAAATCAAACACTGCCAATACCCTCCTTTGCGAACTTTATATGTTGACATGTTCTTACGAACAATATCCCATGGAATAATATTCCACAGGAAATGTTCATTGGGGTTACATAAAACTTACTTGGAGTACAACTCGACGATAAGCATCTCGTCAACAGGAACATCGATCATCTCTCTGGTAGGCAGATTCTTGATGGTTCCCTTAAAGTTCTCAACATCAGCATCGATCCATTCGGGTACTAATCTTCCAGCAGTAACATCAAGGATATCCTTGTATCTCTGCATGGACTTAGCACTCTCCTTGATCTCGATAACATCGCCAGCCTTGATCAGGTAAGAAGGAATGTTTACACACTTACCGTTTACAAGTACATGCTTGTGGTCAACGATCTGTCTTGCTTCTCTTCTGGTTCTTGCAAAACCCATTCTGAACACTACATTGTCCAGTCTGCTCTCTAACAGGGTCATCAGGTTCTCACCGGTCATGCCCTTCATTCTATCAGCCTTCTCATAGTAGTTACGGAAAGGCTTCTCCAGAACGCCATAGATGAACTTAGCCTTCTGCTTTTCTCTTAACTGAAGTCCGTACTCAGATACCTTTTTGCCTGCTCTTGCAGAGGTTCTGTTAGACTTCTTGTCATAGCCCAGGTAAGAAGGCTCAAGGCCAAGGGCTCTACATCTTTTCAGTACAGGTACGCGATTTACTGCCATTTTTTTATTTTCCCTTCTTTATACTTCGGAAGTGACTTCCGAGGGTTGTTTACAGTGCCGCAATGCGGCACTTTCATCCAACTTGTTCTAATGTTACTTCATTAAAATTAATTGTTTCGTCTTCTGACGATTTCTCACTAAACGCGACGACGCTTAGGAGGACGGCATCCATTGTGAGGTACAGGAGTTACATCACAAATGCTTAAGACATCCAGTCCACTTGCAGACAGAGCTCTGATTGCTGCTTCACGTCCTGAACCAGGACCCTTTACGAATACGTCAACGGACTTTAATCCGTGAACAAGAGCAGCCTTTGTTGCTGTTTCAGCAGCCATCTGTGCAGCATATGGAGTAGATTTCTTTGAACCTCTAAAACCAAGACCACCGGCACTTGCCCAGCTAAGAGCATTACCTTCAGCATCTGTTAACGTTACGATTGTATTGTTAAAAGAAGACTGAATATGTGCCTGTCCGCGTTCAACGTTTTTTCTTACACGCTTTTTTGTTACTTTCTTTGCAACTTTTTTAGCCATTTTAAACTAACCTACTTTCTCATTTCCTGGGGATGCTTACATTTGCTTCCCTCTCACAGTTACTTTTCGATCTCAATTACTTCTTCTTATTTGCCACCGTGCGCTTAGGTCCCTTACGAGTTCTTGCGTTGGTCTTAGTCTTCTGACCACGAACAGGAAGTCCTTTACGATGACGAATACCACGATAGCAGCCGATTTCCTGAAGTCTCTTGATATTCAGAGCGATTTCTCTTCTCAGATCACCTTCTACCATAACGCCAAGCTTTTCGATAGCTTCACTGATCTTCTTTACCTCATCATCGGTAATATCTCTCACTCTGGTATCAGGATTTACACCTGCTTCTGCTAACAGCTTGTCAGCAGTAGGTCTGCCTATTCCATAGATATAGGTCAAACCGATCTCAATTCGTTTTTCTCTAGGTAAGTCTACACCTGCGATACGAGCCATTTACGTTTCCTCCATTTTCCTGCGTAATCTCTTACGCTTTGCGCAACATTTCTGCGCTCACAACTTTCGTTGTGCGTGCGTACGTTTGGTCTGTTAGTTGTACGCTCAATAGTTACTAATTGATTGGGGCTCTCACCCAATCGGACACGATCCGATCTTTCCACGACGAAGGTGTCTAATTCTTTTCGTCATGGTATCAACAAGTAATCTCCCGTAAGCTCTATCCAAATCTATTATGAAAATTGATATTTTTGATAATGATCAATTCAGCCGCACATAATAACCGGACAAGAACTCACATACCTGATCAAATGACGATCAAGCGGTGATTATCCCTGTCTCTGTTTGTGCTTCGGATTCTCACAGATTACTCTGATGCGTCCTTTTCTCTTGATGATTTTGCACTTTTCGCAAATCGGTTTTACTGATGATCTAACTTTCATGTTAAACCCTCCTTTCAAAAAAGACCGTCTTACATTATAGCATGACGGTCTTTCCTTTGCAAGCGTATTCTTACGCTTTTTTCAATATTTTTTAGGTTTTTTCAACTTTTTTGTGATCTTTTTGCCTGCTTTACGATCAAAACAATAAAAGTAATGGCTGCAGCCGCTGCAACACTTAAAATCCGGAAGGTAAACCTTGCATGCAACGCAGAATGATGTTGTACGGCAATGATCCAGGCAAAAGGAATTGCAGCTGTGACAACGACCGGAAGTAACTGTGCATACACATTCTTCCATCTTCCCATAACAATGATCATCACCATCAGTCCTACTGCCACTGCGGCCAGGATGCCTGCGGCGATTCCCATATAAACCGGATATTCGTGAAGATTCAGTCCGATCACATAGAATCCTCCGTTCATCCGCGGTCGGCCGCCGATTGCCTCTGTACGACCGATAATGGACCAAATAGCATCTTTGATCGTACCGGTATGTAAAGTCAGGTCTGCAATGACCCATTTTGCTGCCCACATTCCCGCATAGCCGATTCCCCAGCTTGCGCAGAAGCCGATCAGCTTTTTGATATTATTCCATGCTCTGTCATTTTCTAATAAGAAGTAACAGCACAGAGGAATTCCCAGTGTAGTGATGGGATACGTCAGGAAATCAAAATAAGACGTCAGAATTCCAATGATCAGGAAGAATTCCGGATACTGCCCCTTCTCATGCAATCTGTCATGATGTAACAGCATATATTCCACTGCCAGAAGCGTCAGGATCCAGCACACCGACATGGTCAGAGAGATCAGCACCAGTAACGGTTTCATGAACAGAAAGCTTCCCAGGGTCACAGCTGCGACACCTGCATTCTGTTTTCGTATTGCCGTGATCAGTACCCAGATCATAAGTGCGATCTGTACCGCCAGTTCCAGCCATACCACATGCTTCCAGGAGAACAACAGCAGCAAAGGCTTTAAGTATAAAAGATAGCCGTGCCAGTACCTCGCATAAATATGAAGGTACATGTTATTGACATTCTCATGGGATTCACAAAAAGCCTTCAGGGAATCTTCCGGCGTCCACACGTCCTCTTCCAGATCATAATGGTACATCCACATGGCATGTTCATAAGCATTTTTATCCGGCAGTCTCTCTATGGCATTCTGTACCATGATAGCATCGGTGTAAGTCTCTCTGTTTTTCCACAAGTACTTTGAGAATGCATCTTCCGGGATCTCATCACCGCTCTTCAGCATATCCCCAACACTTTTCTCCACATTCCTGCGCATCGGCCCTACCGGAAGCAGGAATACCAATACCAAAAGCATCGTTCCCACTACCGCACTGATCGCCAGAATAGCAGCAAAGTTACGTATTTTTTTAGCCATAGCTATTTTCTCTCCAGATTGTACTTACTTATCTCTCCAGATGATACGTCCCTTGCTCAGATCGTAAGGAGACAATTCCAGTGTTACCTTATCTCCGGGAAGGATACGGATGAAGTTCTGACGAAGCTTACCACTGATGGTAGCCAGCACTCTGTGTCCGTTCTCCAATTCTACACGGAACATGGTATTGGGAAGTTTCTCCACAACGGTTCCTTCGATTTCGATTACATCACTTTTAGACATAAAATTCCTCCATAGCTTTCTACTTTTTACTTCTTTACATTACTTATTACTCAGATAATCCTCCAGGGTCTTGCGGATCTGTCTGTTGATCTCGTCCCGCTCCCCCGGAAGATTCTGCTTTATGATCTGGATCAGTGTGTCCTGAGCCGAAGAATGTATGATCTGGATATGCTTTTTCTTTTTCTTCTTCGGATGTTCTACACCACGCAGCCTTCCGTCACACAGATAAACACATTCTCCCTCTTCACCGACGATCATGTACAATCTGTCCTTGTCATGACCGGCTTTTGAAGTTGCAAGTTCTCCTATCATACCGTAAGTCTAACCTTTCTTACGCATTATAATCGCAGTGGATTACTCTTAATACATGGTCAGGATCTCGGGCTCGCCGTCCGTGATCAGGACCGTATTCTCATAATGTGCGGACAGGGATCCATCCTCGGTGACAACTGTCCAGTCGTCATCCAGCCATGCCACATCCGGTCTTCCGATATTGATCATGGGCTCGATCGCCAGCGTCATACCTGCCTGTAACTTCAGTCCACGTCTGTGCTGTGCAAAATTGGGAATCTGCGGATCCTCATGCAGGCTGGTGCCGATACCATGGCCTACCAGATCTCTTACGATGCCATAACCAAAAGGTTTAATATAAGCATCGATGGCATTGGAAATATCATACAGGTGGTTGCCTGCCTTCGCCATCTCGATTCCTGCGAAAAAGCTTCCCTTGGTTCTCTCCATCAGGAGTCTTGCTTCTTCACTGACCTGACCTACCGGGAAAGTACGTGCCATGTCGGAATGATACCCCTTATAGATCAATCCTGCATCCAGACTTACAATATCACCCTCGTGAAGAATATGATCTTTGTGAGGAATACCATGTACGACTTCATCATTCACAGATACACAGATAGATGCCGGATATCCATTATAATTCAGGAAGTTGGGAATACAGCCGTGGGCACGGATCAGCTTCTCACCCAGATTGTTGATATCCAGAGTGGATACACCGGGGTGTACTGCCTTCTCCATCTGGCTGAATACATCCGCCAAAATTTTACATGATTCTCTCATCAGCTCGATCTCACGCTGTGACTTGATTGTTACTGCCATTTTATTCACCTTTCTTCTCCGGACATTCCTGCTGTTTGTCAGGGATCCGGACTTTTCTTAGCCAAGGATTGCTACGATATCCGCAAATACCTCTTTCATATCCTTGGTGCCGTCTACGGTCTTTAATACATTTTTCTTGGTATAGAAATCGATCAGTGGCTGGGTCTGGTCATGATATACCTTCAGGCGGTTCAATACGGTCTCAGGCTTATCATCATCACGCAGTACCAGTTCCTGTCCACACTTATCACAGATGCCCTCCTTCTTGGGCGGAATGTGCTCGATATGATAGGTTGCGCCGCAGGACAGACATGCGCGTCTGCCGGACATTCTCTTCACGATATTCTCATCGGGAACATTTACGTCGATCGCAAAATCAATCGCATCTCCCAGCTCGGTCAGTGCCTTGTCCAGTACCTCTGCCTGAGGAATGGTTCTGGGAAATCCATCCAGTACATAGCCGTTCTTGCAATCATCCTGTGCAACTCTGTCTAAGAGGATCTTGACGGTCAGTTCATCGGGAACCAGCTGACCCTGATCCATGTATTTCTTCGCTTCCATACCAAGCTCAGTTCCGTTCTTGATATTTGCACGGAAAATATCTCCTGTGGATACATGAGGAATTCCATACTTCTCAGCGATCATTTTTGCCTGTGTACCTTTACCTGCACCGGGTGCGCCTAACATGATAATCTTCATATCTGCTCCTATCTGCCTGCAGCTGCAGGCTCTGCTCTTCTATGGATAAGCTACAAATACAGCCCAACATTTATATTTTAACTTTTATGCGGATTTTTTGCAATAGATTTTCCCATAATACAAAAATAACCGGATGATCATAAATCATCCGGTTACTGTTATGCTACTAATCTTCCAAAAATCCCTTGTAGTTACGAACAAGCATCTGAGATTCTACCTGCTTCATGGTCTCCAGTACTACGCTTACGATAATGATCAGGCTGGTACCGCCGAAGGATACGCTTGCACCGAACACACCGTTGAAGAAGTACGGGATCACAGATACAATGATCAGGCCGATCGCACCGATGAATACGATATAATTCAGAATCTTATTCAGATAATCACTGGTCGGCTTACCGGGTCTGATACCGGGGATAAAACCGCCCTGCTTCTTCATATTATCGGCAATCATCAAAGGATTAAATGTAATGGATGTATAGAAGTATGCAAAAAATACAATCAATACAATGTAAAGCAAAAGTCCCAGGGAATAAATCGGCTGGCTGGGTTTGCACCAGTAAGCGGAATTCAGACCCTTGAGGATCTCTGCCCACACGCCGGTTCCGTTATATCCGATAAAGGAACAGATAATAATCGGGAACTGCATAATGGACTGTGCAAAAATGATGGGAATAACACCGGAAGTATTTACCTTCAACGGAATGTTGGAGGTCTGTCCGCCGACCATCTTTCTGCCCTGCATTTTTTTGGCATACTGTACCGGAATCTTGCGCACACCATCATTTAAGATGATAACCAGTACCACCATTGCAATAATAATTGCAAAGATGATCACTACAGCAAGAATTGCGGTTGCCGGAGCTTTTCCGAACACAAACTGCTCAAACAGATTGCTCAGGTCTTGAGGAAGTCTGGAAATGATGTTGATCACCAGTACGATGGAAATACCATTTCCGATACCTTTTTCTGTGATTCGTTCACCCACCCACATCAGGAAAGCACTACCGGCGGTAAGTGCTGTGATAGCGGTAATTACATTCAGAGCATTAAACTCAATCAGATAGCCCTGTCTGCCGAAACCGATTGCCATCGCTGTGGACTGGATCAGTGCAAGCGCTACGGTTACGTATCTGGTGATAGCGACCATTTTCTTACGGCCGTCTTCACCATCACGCTGCATTTCTTCCAGCTTAGGAATAGCAATTGTAAGCAGCTGCATGATAATGGAAGATGTAATATAAGGGTTGATATTCAATGCCAGAATAGACATGTTCAGGAAAGAACCGCCCGTAATGGCATCAAAAAAACTGAACGCACCGCCTGTCTGCTGGGCAAACCATTGAGAAAAGAACTTCGTGTCCACTCCGGGTACGGGAAGCTGTGATCCGATACGGATCACAACTAACATTCCCAGTGTAAAAAGAATCTTTTGTCTGATTTCTTTGATTTTAAATGCGTTTTTCAGTGTTGTAAGCATTACATCACCTCAGCAGTTCCACCAAGAGCCTCGATCTTTTCTTTTGCGGATGCACTGAATGCATCTACCTTTACATCAAGCTTTTTGGTAAGTTCTCCGTTTCCAAGGATCTTTACTCCATCTCTGGGGTTCTTAATGATTCCTGCTTCAACTAATGCGTTTACATCAACGGTAGCACCGTTGTCAAAGCACTCCAGAGCACTTACATTGATAGCAACGATTTCCTTCGTGTTTCTGTTTGTGAAACCTCTCTTAGGAATACGTCTGTATAAAGGCATCTGACCACCTTCGAAACCAGGTCTGGGAGCTCCGGAACGAGCCTTCTGTCCCTTATGACCCTTACCTGCGGTCTTGCCATTTCCTGAACCGTGTCCACGGCCTCTTCTAAAATTATCACTGTGTTTGGAACCTTCTGCAGGTCTTAAATTGGATAATTCCATTCCTAACACCTCCTTATCTGATTATGCTTCTTCTACCTTGATCAAATGATTCACCTGACGGATCTGTCCTCTTGTTGCATCATTATCAGGCAGTACTACGGACTTGCCGATCTTACGCAGTCCCATAGACTCCACGATTGCTTTATTCTTCGGTACAGCACCGATAGTGGACTTTACCAGAGTGATCTTTAACTTCTTGTCTGCCATACTCTACTCCTTTCTGTTGGCCCTGTCAACTTAACGGGAAGATCCGGCTTACGCCAGAACTTCCTCAACAGACTTTCCACGATTCTTTGCTACTTCTTCGGGAGCCTTGATCTGGCTTAAACCGGAGATTGTTGCAAGAACAACGTTCTGCTTATTGTTGGAGCCAAGAGACTTGGTACGGATATTCTTGATACCTGCAAGCTCACATACGACACGAGCGGGACCACCAGCGATGATACCGGTACCGTCGGGAGCCTTCTTCAGTAAAACGTTAGCAGAACCATACTTACCGATGAAATCATGGGTGATAGAATTGTTCTCATCCAGATTGATCTCTACGATGTGCTTAACAGCGTCTTCCTTACCCTTACGGATAGCTTCGGGAATTTCTACAGCCTTTCCCAGACCAGCGCCTACATGGCCGTTGCCGTCGCCGACTACTACCAGAGCGGTGAATCTCATGTTACGACCACCTTTAACGGTCTTGGTTACACGCTTGATGGTAACAACTTTATCATTTAACTCTAACTGGCTTGCATCTATGATTGTGTGTTTCATGGTGTATTCCTCTTTCCTTTCCTAGAATTCCAGGCCAGCTTCTCTGGCTGCATCGGCTAAAGCTGCTACTTTACCCTGATAAATGAAACCGCCACGGTCGAAAACAACTTCCTTGATGCCTTTTTCGATTGCTCTCTTTGCGATAACAGTTCCAAGATATGCTGCTGCATCAACGTTATTGGTCTTCTCCAGCTCTGCCTTGATCTCTTTCTCAAGAGTGGATGCAGATACTAAAGTATTACCAACTGTATCGTCGATAATTTGAGCATACATATGATTATTGCTTCTGAACACTGCAAGACGAGGTCTTTCAGCAGTGCCGCTGAAGCGGTTACGAATTTTCATGTGCTTTTTTGCACGTACTAACTGTCTGGACTCTTTACTAACCATCTTCATACTCTCCTTATCTATTATTTCTTACCAGTCTTACCAACTTTACGTCTGATGGTCTCATCGGCATACTTAATACCCTTACCCTTGTAAGGCTCAGGTCTTCTCTTGTCGCGGATCTCAGCTGCAAACTGTCCAACTTTTTCTTTGTCGATACCCTTAACAGTGATCAGGTTCTGACCATCGACTACAGTCTCGATGCCTTCAGGATCGATCATCTCTACGGGATGAGAGTAACCAAGGTTCAGAGTCAGCTTCTTGCCAGACTTACCAGCTCTGTAACCAACACCATTTACTTCCAGTTTCTTCTCGAAGCCTTCGGTAACACCTACTACCATGTTGTGGATCAGAGTTCTGGTCAGACCATGAAGAGACTTCATCTTCTTCAGATCATTGGGTCTGCTTACAAGAACTTCTGCTCCTTCTACTTTAATATCCATCTCAGAGGGTAATACTCTTTCCAGAGTACCCTTGGGACCTTTTACAGTCACTTTATTATTTTCTGCAACTTCTACAGTTACACCTGCGGGAATTGCGATTGGCATTCTACCTATTCTGGACATGCCCGTACCTCCTAATTTACTAACTTACAACAGTTGCTAAAATCTTTTCATCCCACGGAGAATTTTACGCTTGCGGAAAATTCTCTTAGAGACGAAACTTAATAATTCTTAAGCGGCGTCTTTTGACGCTTTAGAATTATTTTTCGTCTTTACCAAACGAATGCTAATACTTCGCCGCCAACCTGAAGCTCACGAGCCTTCTTGTCGGTGATAACACCCTGGTTGGTAGAAATGATAGCAATACCCAGACCGCCGAGAACCTTAGGCAGATCTTCCTTGCCGGCATATACACGTAAACCGGGCTTGGAAATTCTCTTGATACCAGAGATGATCTTCTCGTTCTTGTCTGCGCCGTACTTCAGAGTGATGTGGATGGTCTTGAAACCACCGTCTTCAACGATGTCGTACTTCTTAATATATCCCTCATCCAGCAGAATCTGTGCAATAGCCAGCTTCATCTTGGAAGAAGGTACGTCTACGGTGTCGTGCTTTGCAGTATTTGCATTACGGATTCTTGTAAGCATATCTGCGATAGGATCGCTCATTGTCATGATTTAGTTTCCTCCTTATTCTTTGACTTGAATCATGCTAAGTACATACATTTTGTATATACCATCTATATTATAAGATAACTCTTATAACCAAAACTTTTAGAAATTCTTACTCGGCGTACTTTGACGCCTTAGAATTTCTTTTTATCCCGGAGAATTTTCCCGGTGGGAAAATTCTCTTAGGAGTGAAATATAGATTTTGTTAGCCAGCGTATTTAGCTGGCTTAGAAAATCTTTTCGCTCTTACCAAGAAGCCTTCTTAACTCCGGGAATCTCGCCCTTGTATGCCAGTTCACGGAAGCAAACACGGCAAATTCCGTATTTTCTCAGTACAGAGTGGGGACGACCACAAATCTTGCAACGGGTATAAGCCTGCGTAGAGAACTTAGGTTTGCGCTGCTGTTTAATCTTCATTGATGTCTTTGCCATCAGAATTTACCTCCTTGATTACTTTGCGAAAGGCATGTTGAACAGTCTCAGCAGCTCACGTGCCTCTTCGTCGGTCTTAGCAGTTGTTACGAAAATGATATCCATACCTCTGGTCTTGTCGATCTTGTCGTACTCGATCTCAGGGAAGATGAACTGCTCTTTGATACCGAGTGCATAGTTACCTCTGCCGTCGAATGCGTTAGGGTTAACGCCTCTGAAGTCACGGACACGAGGAAGAGCGAGGTTAACCAGACGATCCAGGAACTCATACATCTTCTCACCACGCAGAGTGGTCTTACATCCGATAGGCATACCCTCACGGATCTTGAAGTTAGCTACGGAATTCTTAGCCTTGGTCAGAACTGCCTTCTGTCCGGTGATAGCTTCCATATCAGCAACTGCATTCTCAAGGATCTTAGCGTTTTCTTTTGCTTCACCAACACCCATGTTGATAACGATCTTGTCGAGCTTGGGAACTTCCATTACATTAGCGTAACCGAACTTTTTAACCATAGCATCGACGATCTCATTGTTATATAAATCTTTCAGTCTGCTCACTTATATTTCCTCCTTCCTATTGATTAGTCAATCACTTCGCCTGTTGACTTTGCGAAACGTACTTTCTTGCCGTCTTCAACCTTGAAGCCAACTCTTGTGGTCTTGCCTTTTACAACAAGCATAACGTTTGAAATATCAATAGGAGCTTCTTTCTCAACAATACCGCCATTGGGGTTTGCCTGAGAAGGCTTTGCATGCTTTGTGATCTTGTTAACGCCCTCAACCAGGACTTTATGATTCTTTACGTCTACAGAGAGAACCTTGCCCTCTGTACCTAAGTCTTTACCAGCGATAACCTTAACGGTGTCGCCCTTCTTAATTTTCATTGTAGACATGTGGCAACCTCCTTATAATACTTCGGGAGCCAGGGAAACAATTTTCATGAACTGTTTCTCACGAAGCTCTCTTGCAACCGGCCCAAAGATACGGGTTCCTCTGGGAGTCTTGTCATCTTTGATGATAACTGCAGCATTCTCATCAAACTTGATGTAAGAACCGTCTTTACGACGAGCGCCCTTTACGGAACGAACTACAACTGCCTTTACTACATCACCTTTTTTTACAACGCCGCCTGGTGTTGCATCTTTAACGGAAGCAACAATCACATCGCCGATCTGTGCATATCTTCTGGTAGAACCGCCCATAACACGAATGCAAAGTAACTCTTTTGCGCCGGTGTTATCAGCAACTTTCAGTCTACTTTCCTGCTGAACCATGTTATTCCTCCTTCACCGCTTTCACGGTTTCTTACAAACTAATTTATTTAGCTTTCTCTACGATCTCAACAAGTCTCCATCTCTTGTCCTTGGACAGGGGTCTTGTCTCCATAACTTTTACGATATCGCCAATGTTGCACTCGTTATTCTCGTCATGAGCCTTCAGCTTGTAGGTGTCCTTTACGATCTTTTTGTAAAGGGGATGCTTAACATGCTCTTCGATTGCAACTACAATAGTTTTATCCATCTTATTACTGATAACTTTACCAGTACGTGTTTTTCTTAAATTTCTTTCCACGGTTTGATCTCCTTTCTACGCACCCACGCGTTACGCTCTAGCCTTCTCGGTGATAACAGTCTGAATACGTGCAATGTTTCTTCTTACTTCTTTGATTCTTGCAGTATTATCTAACTGATTGGTTGCGTTCTGGAATCTCAAATTGAAAAGTTCTTTTTTAGCAGCTACCAGCTCCTGTGCCAGTTCTGCATCGGACTTTGTCTTCAATTCTTCTACAAATTTATTTGATTTCATTCTGTCACACCGCCTTCCACATCTGCCTTAGCAATGATCTTACACTTACAAGGGAGCTTGTGCATAGCAAGACGTAATGCTTCACGAGCGTCCTCTTCGGGAACACCAGCGATCTCGAACATTACACGTCCGGGCTTAACAACTGCTACCCAGCAATCTACAGCGCCTTTACCGGAACCCATACGAGTACCGAGAGGCTTTACAGTTACGGGCTTATCGGGGAAAATCTTAATCCATACTTTACCGGTACGCTTGGTATAACGGGTAAGCGCAATACGGGCTGCCTCAATCTGATTAGACTTGATCCAGCAGGGTTCTGTAGCAACCAGACCAAATTCGCCATATGCCAGGGTGTTACCTCTGGAAGCTTTTCCGGCCATGGATCCACGGAACTGTTTACGACGTTTTACTCTCTTCGGCATTAACATTATTTATCGCTCCCTTCCATCTGATTTCCTTTTGTAGGAAGTATCTCGCCTTTATAAATCCAAACTTTAACTCCAACTTTACCATAGGTGGTGTTTGCTTCAGCAAAACCGTAGTCGATATCTGCTCTCAGGGTCTGCAGAGGAATGGTTCCCTCGCTGTAGAACTCAGCACGAGCGATATCAGCACCGCCCAGACGACCGGAACAGCAGGTCTTGATACCCATAGCACCGGACTTCATGGTTCTGCCCATGCAGGACTTCATTGCACGTCTGAAGGATACACGGTTCTCCAGCTGCTGAGCAATGTTCTCAGCTACCAGCTGTGCATCTCTGTCAGGTCTCTTGATCTCTTTGATGTCAACCATAACCTTCTTATCGGTTAACTTGGAGAGCTCTTTCTTGGTTACTTCGATCTCAGCACCGCCCTTACCGATCACAACACCGGGCTTAGCAGTATAGATGATAACCTTTACTCTGTCAGATGCTCTTTCGATCTCGATCTTGGAAACACCTGCACTGTATAATTTCTTCTTCAGGAACTTTCTGATGTTGTAGTCTTCTACCAGATAATCGGAAAACTCCGCATCAGCGTACCACTTGGAATCCCAATCTTTAATAACACCGACTCTCAGGCCGTGAGGATTAACTTTCTGTCCCATAAACTTTTCAATAGCTCCTTTCCCTACTTCTTCTCATCAAGAACGATGGTAATGTGGCTCATTCTCTTTTCGATTCTATAAGCTCTGCCCTGTGCTCTGGGCTTTACTCTCTTCATGGTAGGTCCTTTATTTGCATAGCACTCTGCGATGTAAAGGTTCTCGGTATTCATACCGTTATTGTTCTCAGCATTAGCGATTGCTGACTCAAGCAGCTTCTTGATCAGGCTGGAAGCATATCTGGGATTGTACTCCAGAATACCAAGTGCAGTCTGTACGTCTTTGCCTCTGATGGCATCTAATACGAAACAAGCCTTCTGAACAGATACTCTTGCGTAAGACAGCTTAGCTGAAGGTCTTGTATCTTTCTGAGCGTTTCTTTCTCTCTTAATTTGGGATCTATGTCCTTTAGCCATAGATTTGGTCCTCCTTTCAAACTGAAACCGCGCAACGCACCCGTGTGTATCCTAAGTGCTGCGCACAAAAATATCCCGTCTTCTTTCCTCTTAATATATAATTTCGAGGGAAGACCCTCGGGAGAGCGCATAGCTCTCCCAGCCATCTATATAAGATAGCATATTTTTAGCTCCAGGTCAATAAAATTATTATTTAACCTTGGATTTCTTCTCGTCCTTGCCGTGGCCTCTGAAGGTTCTGGTTGCAACGAACTCACCGAGCTTGTGACCTACCATATCCTCAGTAACGTATACGGGAACATGCTTTCTACCATCATGAACAGCAATCGTATGTCCTACGAAGGAAGGGAAAATTGTAGAACGACGGGACCAGGTCTTAATAACCTGCTTCTGTCCTGATGCATTTAAAGCGTCGACTTTCTTTAACAGGCTTGCGTCTGCGAAAGGTCCTTTTTTCAGTGATCTAGCCATGATCTTTCCTCCTTAACTATTTGATTGCTCTGCCGTCACGTCTTCTTACGATCAGCTTGTTGGAAGCCTTCTTAGATTTACGTGTCTTCAGACCAAGAGCAGGTTTACCCCAAGGTGTGCTGGGGCCGGGACGACCGATACCGGTCTTACCTTCACCACCACCATGAGGATGGTCGTTGGGGTTCATGACGGAACCACGTACAGTGGGACGGATGCCCATGTGACGCTTACGTCCGGCTTTACCGATCTTAACCAGGCTATGATCAACGTTACCTACAACACCAACAGTTGCACGGCAAACCAGGGGAACCATTCTCATCTCACCGGAGGGAAGACGAAGAGTAGCGTACTTACCTTCTTTTGCCATCAGCTGTGCGCTGTTACCGGCGGAACGAACCAGCTGGCCGCCCTTACCGGGATATAACTCAATGTTGTGTACCTGAGTACCTACAGGGATCTCGGACAGAGGTAAGCAGTTACCTACTCTGACCTCGGCCTCTGCACCGTTCATAACCTTCATTCCGTCGGTCAGACCTTCGGGAGCGAGGATATAGGACTTGGTACCGTCTTCGTAGCAGATCAGCGCGATGTTTGCTGTTCTGTTAGGATCGTACTCAATACCGATTATGGTTGCAGGAATGCCATCCTTGTATCTCTTGAAATCAATTACTCTGTATTTTCTTCTGGAACCGCCGCCGCGATGTCTTACAGTGATCTTACCCTGATTGTTACGGCCGGAGTTCTTCTTCAGGGAAACACACAGGCTCTTCTCGGGAGAGGTCTTGGTGATCTCAGAGAAGTCAGAACCAGTCATGTTTCTTCTGGAAGGTGTATAGGGGTTGTATGTCTTAATTCCCATTACTGTATCTCCTTTACGATGATTTTTTGCGCGAGCACTTAAGTGCCGCATACTTGAATCTTAAGCAGTAGCTTTATTCTTACAGACCTGCGAAGATCTCGATCTCTTTGCTATCTGCAGTTAACTGAACAATTGCCTTCTTGGTCTTGGCAGTCTTGCCGGTAACCATTCCGCGTCTCTTGTTCTTGCCATCCATATTGATGGTGTTAACACTCTTAACCTTGGTACCTTCGAACATCTTCTCAACAGCCTCTTTGATCTGAGACTTGTTAGCTTCGGTGTGAACGAGGAAGGTGTACTTCTTCTCGCCCATGCCGGCCATGCTCTTCTCGGTAATAACGGGTTTGAGGATTACATCATAGTATTTAATATCAGCCATTATGCGTATACCTCCTCAATCTTTGCAACAGCATCCTTGGTCAGGACAACTGTCTTAGCCTTCATTACGTCGTAAACGTTGATGGTATTTACCAGGGTGGTATCTACATCAGCTACGTTTCTAGCAGACATAACTACGTTAATATCGTTATCAGCGATCACTACCAGTCCCTTTTCTACCTTTAAGTTATTCATAACATTGGTGAAGTTCTTGGTCTTGATCTCGTCGAATTTCAGCTCATCTACTACGATCAGGCTGCTTCCCTGAACCTTGCTGGTCAGTGCAGACTTCAGAGCTGCTCTCTTCTCTTTCTTGTTAAGCTTGAAAGAGTAATCTCTGGGAACGGGAGCGAATACTACGCCGCCGCCTGCCCACTGGGGAGATCTGGTTGAACCCTGTCTTGCATGACCGGTTCCCTTCTGTCTCCAGGGCTTTCTTCCGCCACCGGATACCTCAGAACGGGTCTTTGCTTTCTGAGTTCCCTGACGATTATTTGCAAGCTGCTGTACAACTGCCATGTGTACCAGGTGCTCGTTCACTTCAACACCAAACACTGCATCGTTTAATTCGATTGTACCAACTTCTTTGCCTTCCATATTGTAAACAGATACGTTTGCCATCTGATTGGTCCTCCTTTCGTCCTAAACTATGCCTCAACCTTAACGGTCTCTTTGATGGTTACTAAAGCTTTCTTAGGTCCGGGTACTGCACCCTTTACCAGGAGCAGATTCTTCTCAGCATCTACTCTTACGACCTCAAGATTCTGAACAGTTACCTTTACACAACCCATATGTCCAGGCATTCCCTTGCCCTTGAATACACGGCTAGGGGAGGAACATGCACCATTGGAACCCTGATGACGATGGAACTTAGAACCATGAGCCATAGGTCCTCTGTGCTGTCCAAATCTCTTGATTGCGCCCTGGAAGCCCTTACCTTTGGAGATTGCAGAAGCATCTACCTTATCGCCTGCAGCGAAGATGTCAGCTTTGATCTCTGCACCAAGGGTGTACTCCTCAGCGTTCTCAAACTTGAACTCTCTTACATATCTCTTGGAGCTTACGCCAGCCTTTTTGAAGTGGCCCTGCTCTGCTTTGTTAACACCATGTCTGTGTACGATCTGCTTCTTGCCGCTGGCATCCTTGTTAACAACCTTATCCTTCTTGTCAACGAAGCCTACCTGTACAGCACTGTAGCCGTCATTCTCCACGGTTTTAACCTGAGTAACCACGCAGGGACCAGCCTGAAGCACGGTTACGGGAACGAGCACACCATCTTCATTGAAGATCTGGGTCATTCCAACTTTTGTTGTCAAAATTGCTTTCTTCATTTTTACCTCCTGTGTTCTACATAGCGGACCAAAGTGTTTCTGCGAAACACTTAGAAATACGCTGTGCGTATTTCCCCGGCGATTGTTCATCGCGCTGTGTTCTTACGTCTAAGTAGAGGTTTTGTTGTTTGGCTTTACTTTGAATGCTTATTAGTTGTTCTTCATCTTGATGTCGATGTAAACACCGGCAGGCATTTCCAGTCTCTGAAGAGCATCAACAGTCTTCTGAGTGGGAGCCATGATGTCGATCAGTCTCTTGTGAGTTCTCTGCTCGAACTGCTCTCTGGAGTCCTTGTACTTGTGTACTGCTCTCAGAATGGTAACAACTTCCTTCTTGGTAGGAAGAGGCACGGGACCACTTACCTGAGATCCGGTCTTCTTAACAGTTTCGATGATTTTTTTGGCAGATGCATCAACAAGCTGATGTTCATAAGCTTTCAATGTAATTCTCATTACCTGATTTGCCATAAAAAAAGTCGCCTCCTTTTCGCACTTTTGTAAGTAAATACTTACTTTTTGTACGGACAAGCGGTGACTGTACACTTTCCCGTGTGTGTCTGCGACCTTTGTGCAACGCTTTCTTCTCTCCGGTCATAAACTTACACGTTGTTACTGCTCAAGGCAGATGTTAATTGGTACAGTGACTTGCCGTCAGTTTTCTAACTTGACATTCGCTCCACGGAAAACCCGATCTCCATTGCTGGAAACCGGCAACCTCACGCTTCACAGCTATCATGCCACAGCAAGGATTAGTATACATTGAATTTATGGGCATTGCAAGACTTTTTTTCAAAATATTGTATTTTTTTTAAAACAATTTCTTTTTGCTGTTTTGCACAGGTTCGCCGCTGTATTTTTGTGAGTTTCTTCTTAATATAGTATAGCCCAGTATAATATCGTCCAATATTTTTTATGGCAAATGAAACCGTTCCCCCTTGGATGCTCTCAGTTGCCGTCGGGCTTATTCTGGCAAAATCTCTTTCTAAGCCCCGCTGTTCTGATATCGTCGGGGCTTATTTTAGCAGGATCTCTTTCTGTGCCCCGATATCCCGGTATCGACGGGGCTTATTACGGCAAAATCCTTATCTGCGCCCCGATATCCTGCCAGCGACGGGGCTTATTACGGCAAAATTCTTATCTGCGCCCCGATATTCCAGTATCGACGGGGCTTATTACGGCAAAATCCTTATCTACGCCCCGATATCCCGGTATCGACGGGGCTTATTACGGCAAAATTCCTTTCTGCGCCCCGATGTCCTGCCAGCGACGGGGCTTATTACGGCAAAATCCTTATCTGTGCCCCGATATCCCGGTATCGACGGGGCTTATTACGGCAAAATCCTTATCTGTGCCCCGATATTCTGCCAGCGACGGGGCTTATTACGGTAAAATCCTTATCTGTGCCCCGATGTACAAAGGTGGAGGGTATAATCGACCTGGTTTAGTCTCACATACCCGCGTCTGTGAAAGTCGGTGGGTATAATCGACCTGATTTTGTCTCACATACCCGCGTCTGCGAAGGCCGGTGGGTATATTCGACCTGATTTTATCTCACATACCCGCGTCTGCGAAGGCCGGTGGGTATATTCGACCTGATTTTATCTCACATACCCGCGTCCGTGAAAGTCGGTGGGTATAATCGACCTGATTTTGTCTCACATACCCGCTTTCGCAAGTTCTGCTGGGTACAGATAGCTTGTTTCTGACTTCTATACCCTCGCCAACAAGTTCTGTTGGGTACAGATAGCTTGTTTCTGAATTCCATACCCTCGTCAGCACAAATACATAAAAATACTGACAGGCAGATATCTTCGCTGTCCATCAGTATTTTTGTCTGTCAATATTTACTTCGTAAATGATCGATTACAGCCGGTTTGCCTTCACGTCCTCGAACTCCTGCAGCATTTCTTCGGAAGGAGCCTTAGTAGCGAGGCTGACTGCGATGATAGCGATAAGTCCCAGCCCGAAGCCTACTACCAGGGAATACAATCCGGTAGCTTTGCCCAGGGTCTGTCCGCCCACGAGAGGAATATAATCCCAAATGATAACGGCAAGTGCTCCCGTGACAATTCCGGCTACCGCTCCGGGGAAGTTGGTTCTCTTCCAATATAAGGACATCACTACCAACGGTCCGAAGGCGGCACCTAAACCTGCCCACGCATTGGATACCAGTCCCATGACGGTGTTGTTCGGATTCCATGCGATGATGTAAGCCAGCACAGCTACTACCAGTACTGTGACACGGCTCACATTCATAACGGTCTTGTCATCCGCATTCTTTTTGAGCAGTCCCTTGAAGATATCTTCCGCTACGCTGGAGGCGCTGACCAACAGCTGGGAATCCGCCGTGGACATGATCGCTGCCAGGATACCACAGAGGAACAATCCTGCAATGAACGGAGCCCGCATCTCCATCGTAAATACCTTCTTGATCATCTCGATAAATACCTTCTCATTATTGCCGTTCACCAGCTCCGGCAGATAAGCTCTGCCCAGGATACCGATAAATACTGCAAATCCCAGGGATAATGCTACCCAGCTGATGGCAGTAGCCTTGGACTTGGTCATTTCCTTCTCATCCCGGACTGCCATAAATCTCACCAGAATATGGGGCATACCGAAATATCCCAGTCCCCAGCCGAGACCGGAGATCACGCTGACGATATTATTACTGCCGTCACCGTTCTTCATCAGATTCAGGAAGTTGGCACTGTCAGCACCGCTGGCTTCCAGACCGGCTGACAATGTAGTACCGCCGCTTGTCAAAAAATGATAAGCAAATAAAGGTACTGCCAGAATACCGACCAGCATCAGCATACCCTGGATAAAGTCTGTCACACATACCGCGGTAAATCCTCCGAGGAAGGTATAGACCAAAACTACCAGCGCACCGATGGTCAGTGCCACATGATAATCAATACCGAACACGGACTCAAACAACTGACCTCCGGCAGAAAGTGCGGACGCGCAATATACCAGGAAAAATACTACAATAGTAATAGAAGAAACCGTCATCAATACCTTCTTCTCATCATGGAAGCGGTTCTCAAAATAAGTAGGCAGTGTCACAGAGTTGTTGGCGCGGATCGTATATCTGCGCAGCTTCGTGGCAATGAACAGCCAGTTCAGCGTCGTGCCGATGAAAAGTCCGATGGCGATCCAGCCGTCACCTCCGACACCGGTTAAGTAAATAGCTCCCGGCAGCCCCATCAGCAACCATCCGCTCATATCCGATGCCTGCGCGGACAGCGCAGCGACGAAGCCGTTCAGCTTTCTGCCTCCTAAAAAGTAATCTTCGGAATTGTTGTTTCCCTTTGCGTAGAACGCTCCGATAGCGATCATCATGAGTAAATACAGCACGAATGCCACAATTACCCAGCCCAGCGTATTTCCTGTCATAATAGCCTCCTCAAATTTTTCTTCCTGTGCATTTTCTGAATTGTATACAGTGATACGATTCATTATATACAAGAATTGGCTTATCGTCAACAAATTAGTTTGCTATCGCTGTAATGTGTGAAAGTCTGCTCTGAATGTTATTTTGTCATGTTGACAGGCTGAGAATAGTTTGCTATTCTCAATCTATAAGTAAATTTTCTATTTCAAATCTTATTTAATTTCAGTATTTTGGTGAATCACCATAGTTTTCATTATTAAAAATGAATGGCATTAAAATGTCTAAAATATGAAAGGGGAATTGATGAAAACATATATAGCATATTTTGATGAAACAGGGGATGACGGAGTAACAATAAATTCATCAGACCATTTTATTTTAACAAGTTTGTATATGCCTGCAGAGAGCTGGCAGCAAAATTTTGAAAAAATGCGTATTTTGAGAAGAGAATTGAAAGATAAATATGGCTTTCATGTATCAGAAGAGATGCATACAAAACATTTTTTGACGGATAAAAATCCATATCGTGAGTATCATTGGTCAAAAGAAACAAAACAAGATATAATAAAAGCATTTACGTTAACAATTGCAAAGATGGATTTAAAGATTGTAAATGTGATTATTGATAAGAAAAAATTTAAAGATAATAACTATCACGTTCTTGAAAATGCATTGAAATATAATATACAACGTATCGAGAATGACAGCGATGGGCAATGGAATTATTTAGTGATTACGGATGAGGGCAGAATAGCACCTATGAGAAAGACAGCCAGAGCTATACGTGCATTTAATCCGATCCAATCCAAATATTTGCCTGGGTTTGTCAATCATCCGATCAGCAATATGATCGAGGATATTATGGAAAAAAATTCATCAGAATCCTATTTTATTCAAATATGTGATTTCGTTTCATTTTTTGTACATTTATATTTCAAAATCGAAATTCGGAAAGAAGAGTTACCAAAACGAGTGGGAACTGTAATTGACAACCTCTTTGTAAAACGGGTTATGGTGACGTTAAAGGAAGCGAAAAAACTAAATTTGAAAGCAAATGAGACAAATATGTATGGATTAGTAATATATCCAAAATAAAACACCACCTACATCGCATTCGCGAGTTCAGTGGTTCATTTATATTATAATAAAAGCTAAGTATAGTGTCAATATTAAATGAAAAATAAGATTGCAAGACAAAAAGCCTCGCTACAGGTATCATCTCTGTAGCGAGGCTTCTATATTATTTACGTTATTCTTAGTTCTTCTTTCTTCTTGCCAGCATTCCAACGAGTCCGGTCAGGGATATCACAAAGAGCGTCAGCCAGATGCCGGAAGCATCTCCGGTCGCCGGAACCTTGTCCAGTTCCTGCGCCGGAGCGGCGGCGGTATTGGCAGCCGCACCTGCCGTATTACCGCTGTCATTGTTGCCGCTGTTATCGCTGCCATGATTACTGTCATTATTGTTGTTATTACCACTGTTATTGCCGGAGGTATTCGCTGCGACCGTAAAGTTAGTACCGGCGATACCATTGTTCCAGACGATAGCAAAGGTATGGCTGCCTGTAGCTAATGTCTTAAGATACTCTGCCTTCAGGGTAATAATGGTAGAGCCTTCTTTTGCTTCGTAGTTAGCAGGATCGAGTACTTTTCCATCTACCTTTACAGCATGGAACCTGGAAAATTCGCCGTTTCCGCGGATCACAACAGTGCCTGTGGTATTCTGTGTCCAGGAGCTGCCTGCCCCGTCAATGATCCGATATTCCGGAGAGATGTAAATGATCACATTAACTCTAACATCTTTATAGTTCTCCGAGGTAATGATCACAGGTACGGTCACCTTTTTGTCAATATTGTCTTTCGTCAGTTCGGACAACGCAAACTTCATAAGGCCGGTCGCATCTATAGTAATATCTCCGGACACAATTCCGTTGTCATTGGCATATGCGTCAAGTGCATAGCTTCTTGCGCCCGGTACAAGCTCCGCTAAGTTGATGGTCTGTTCGCCCTTCTTCGTGTACTCGAAGAATTCTGTAACGTCTTCTACTGTAAGATCCGCCTTCTCAATGGTCAGTGTACCCGCTTCAATCTCTGTTGCGGTGTAGTTCTTGCCTCCCGCTACGGACAGGATCACCTTATAGCTTCCGACGTTGGTGGGTGCTGTTTTCCTTCTGGTATAGGTAGTACCGGAGATACCCTCGTAGTACACCGTTACATCACCCATGTCGATCACACCGTTCTTAGTCTTCGCAGTCACCTCTTTCGGTTTGCCATCGTAGGTCTGCTTCCGGGAAAGCTCCGGAGTCACGTCAAAGTTATCCAATGCAGGAGTTGCCCTGGTAATCTTCCAGGTCGTGGTCGCTGTTCCGGTATAATTGCCCTTACCAGCGATGGTCAGAGTGATGGCATCATTTGCATTAATGAACGTATTACCCGCTTTGATGTCATAATCCGTGGGTGATGTCAAAGTCAAAATATTTGTATTTTCACCAAGTGTTACCGAAGCAATTTCCACTTTCTTCGCTATACCATCATAAGTAAAACTGTTGTTGCTCAGCCGGATTGTCGCACTACTACTGTCCTTCGGCTTGATTATGAATTTCCGGCTTGCGGTTCCCGTGTAGTTCCCCTGTCCGGTGATGGTCAGGGTCGCTGTATTCTCGCTGGCATTGATATTCTCGCCGTAGCTGAAGTCAAAGTCTGCGCCGGAAGTCAGTATAGTATTGCCATCCGTCACAACAGGTTGCGGTGTAATATCACTGCCGGTGTATGTCTCATCAGCAATCGCTCCAATCATATCCGCGGTAACAGCCTTCGGAGAAATGGTAAAGGGGTACGTCACCTCGCCGGTATAATTCTCGTTGCTGTCAGCTACTTTATAGGTCACCTTGTAAGTACCTGCATCTTTGGGTGCATTGCTGTTGCTATAGTTCGTACCATTCGCACTTGTACCCTCATACAGCACTTCCAGTTCGTCTGTAGGAACGTCGCCGCCGGTAACCTGCAATGTACCGGTCGGCTGAATCGCACTGCCGTCATAGGTCTTGTTCCTATAGTTCAGACCTTCGATCGTAACTGTCATCTTGTCCGTAGGATGGAAGATCAGAGTTGCCGTAATGTCATTGTAGTTATCGGAAGAAATGGTTACTGTGCAGGTCTGGTCCGTCGTGGAGGTAATGTTTGCCTTACTTTTATAGGAAAGTCCATATCCTCTAAATGAATGTATAATCCGATTAATGGTCACAATTTCACCCCTATCCTGTCTAGGACCAATAGTCTGAGCGTACTCCGGTGCCTGTCCCTCCGGGAAAAAGTCTTCTGCGTACAAAGTGTCCTCCTGGACATCGCTGCGGTTTCGCATAATATTTACCGTCTTGCTGACTGTTCCGGGGTAGGTTCCTTTAGCAATGGTAATTGTTGTGCTAGCGCTCTGGACATAGTAATAGTTATCATCGCCGGATTTCGTCGCCTGAACTGTAACCTCACCTACTTTGACAGGATGCAGTATGCCATCGATCATTGTAGCTGCACCAGTACCGTTTTCTACTGTGTAAGTCACCTCGCCAGTACCGCTGCCACCGTTAACAGTCAATTGCAGATCAGTTCCATAGATTGCAGAGGTAGAAGTTATGGTTAATGCTGCCTGATCTGCCTTGGTAATGCTTGCTTCATGTTCCAGTTTTAGATCTTTCGGAAGGATATAGTTTGTATTGCTTGTCATATCAGACGTAAAGGTCACCTTATTGGCTTCTGTTACATTTGCACTATTGTAAGCATAGGTACCTGTAACTGTAGGCACTTCATCATTTGGATCTGCTTTTGCGTTGTCCTTAATCTGCACTTTAGCTGTTGTACATGTAGTAGTGCCGTCATATTTTTTGGTAATCGGAGTATCTGTAATGAACTCTAAATCCTCTGCTGTCAGAGTCTTCGGCACAATCGTGAATTGTACCGTGGTATCGGCAAGCTTCAGCTCGTAGTTAGCTGCCTTGAAGCTGCCATTATCTGCCAGTTTAAGTGTACCTCTGGTAATCTCATAGCTTCCTGCATCTTTACCAGCTTTTCTTGACAATGCACCTGTAAAATCCGGTGTCTCACCAGCCATGGCACCTGATGAGTTATATTCCAGCGTAGGATCTGACATGCCATAGATTGTTGTCTGACCAGCCGTCGGTGTCACTGTGATCGTGGCTTTGTCGATAGTAAATGTTGTGCTTCCGCTGACATTATAGTTGCCACCATCTACATCCGTAATTTTTACGGTAGCGTTGCCAGCATTGATGTTATTCTCACAAGAAACACTGTACTCAGTGGAAGGAATCTCATTTATTTCGTCCTTTACAACCACAGCCGGAGTCTTTTCAGTGCCATCATATGTATATGTTCCAGTAACCTCAATGGTCGGATATGCAACTTTCTTGCTCACAATTTTGTAGGTTACACTGGCTGTTACGTTATCAATCGTAATCGAAGCCTGATATGTACCAACATCCTTAGGTGCTCCTTCAATACCAACATATCCTGTTTCTTTTAATTCCTGATAGGTAATAGCTGGTATAGTGGGCAAGCCCAAACCATCAGAATACTTATCATCCTTTGTTACCGTAGCGACTTTCTCGCTGCCACTGTAGATCAAATCCAAATCCGTCGGTGCAGTAACCGTATAGGTTGTAGCAAAATCACTTTCCAACTTACAACCATCCGCACTGCATTTGAATGTAATCTGAGCGCCTTCTGCAGTGGCTTGCCATTTGTGCTGATGAATTCCCAGGTACAGATTGCCATTTGCATCTTTGGTGACTACATAATTCTGATCTGTTGCATCGGATGTAAAAATCTTGGAATAATCCAGTTTAGGATTCGTCGCACCGGTGGCAATCTTGATGTTTGCATTCGCTGAAGGTTTAGCAGCTGTAGTGATGCCTATCTTGGCATTCGATGTCAGGCTTTTATCAATACGGATGACTGATTTGCCGAACAGGTTGAGATTCTTCGTTGTATTGTCAATGACCTTTGCATCACCACCAATTGTTAGCGAATCGTAAGACGAACCATCTACTCCGATTGTATTGCCGGTAATGCTGCCTCCGAAAAGCTTCACACTAGAACGATTGCTATATACTCCATAATCGCCTCCCTGAATCGTACCTCCATACAGACAAAGCTGTGCAGCATTCAACCCTACAACGAACGACTTTGTTTCGCTATGATTATCTATTATTTCTATTTTCCCCGAATGACCTGTGCTGCAATCACAAACCGCAAGCTTGTGCGAATTTATATCAAAGACACTATTATATAATTTTGTAGAAATTGTATGTCCGTTCAGACAGATATTTACATCGCCGCTAATCTCAATAGATCCGTCGAGTGTAATATCAGCAAACAGATAATAATTGCCCGCTGAAAGAGTATATTTATTATTATACGTGGACTTCTTTAAACTTTTTCCACCATATTGCAGTCTCTGGTTCTCGCTGTCATAAGTCAAAGGTATCCACAGGGTATTGTCATGATCTTCCTCTGTACAGCCCGTCTTACCGCAAACGGCATGCTCGTGCAACGTACCATTCATAAAAACAATGCTGTTTCCTATTAATTTCGATGCATAGCCATTATCACTATGAAAGCGTTCCGCATCCGTATCCTTCATTTGGTAGGAACTTTTGCCTTGCGCCACAACCTTATAGTCTCCCTCGCTAATTTCACTTGTACTTACACCAATATGTGCCTCACTATCCAGTCCGGGAGAGGCAACGTTGATAATCGTTCCGTTACAAGCGACATTGTTGGCTTTTATAGAGCTACCTTGCGTAAAGTTGCCGTTGATCACTGCTTTGCCACTAACGGTGAATGTGCTATCGTCGCCGGAATTTCCTCCACATAATTCCACACCGCCGCCACTTATTTGGGCACTATTACCAGTAATACTACCTCCGTTCATTGTGAAATTGCTTTTACGGCTTAAATACACACCGCCACCATAAAACTCTGCTGTGTTACTGGTAATCTTTCCACCATTCATTGTGAAAGAACACCCATCATACACATATACACCACCGCCGTATCTTTTATTAGAAGCAGAAGGTGCATCAGCTGTGTTTCCGCTGATCTCCCCTCCGTACATGGTGAAGATGCTATTGACATATATACCACGCCCTTCATTTCCCTCTTTATGGGTAATCTTGCCGTACTCCATCTTCCCACCCATGCAGTCGGTCAAAATAAACTGTGCAATATTTGATATCTTGATTACATCTACATTCGCATTTGCAGTGATGTTATGACCATTCAGGCAGAGTACCACGTTACCACTTTGAAGTTGCCATGTCTCGTTCAGGTTGATATCACACGTCAAATAGTAATAACCGCTTGTTGTAATTTCACTAAGTAAAGAGACACCCTTCCATGCCACGTTGGCGTGTTCGCTGTCATGGTCACAGGTATTACCGCAGATAGGATGTTGATGCAGCATACCATTGACAAGCAGGATCTGATCGCCCACCTGTTGAAATTCACAGTCACCAGTATTTTGGTTTTGGTCATTGATAAATGTGCCGTCCCTATAGCCACCATTCGCAGCACCTGTAGCTATGGCAACATAGCTGCCCACTGTCGGTAAATTCTCTGGGGTCACGCCGATACTGGCAGTGTTGTCAAATCCTCCTTGGCCAATGGCCATCGTCGCACCATCAGGCAGGTAGACGTTACTCGTTGTGTTACCAGAGACTTTAGCGGAACCGGATACTGTAAAATGACCCATATTACCATATGCGGATTTTACGTACACACCGCCTCCGAATTTATTAGCTTCATTACCGGTAATCTCGCCACCGGTCATATTAAAATTCGAACCCACATACACACCACCACCATATGTGCTCGTCTTATTGCCCTTAATTGTACCATCACTCATATTGAAAGTGTTGCCAACAATGTTCACTCCGCCGCCACCGCCAAAAGCCGTATTCTTGCCAGTAGCTTCGTTATTTTCAATAGTACCACCGCTCATATTGAAAACGCTCCCATCATAGCTATACACTCCACCGCCATATTCACCTGTGTTATTACTTATTGTTCCAGCGTACATATTGAAAGTGCTGTTTTTCTCCATGCACACACCGCCGCCTATACCTACATTTTCACTATTTGAAGTAAAGTTTTTGGCTTCGTTCCCGGTGATATTGCCACCATACATATTAAAGGTACCGTTGTTATACATCCTTACACCTGCACCCGTACGTGCTGTATTTCCAGTAATGCTACCACCGTACATGTTGAAAGTACTTCCACCCGCCACAAACGCACCAGAACCTTTATACCCATTGCTGTGAGTGATTTGTCCTTTGTCCTCGCAGTCACAGAGTGTGACTGTACTCCCAGCTTTTGGTACAATGACATTAGTATCATATTTCATGGTGATATTATGCCCATTTAAACAAAGTACTACACCGTTGACAGGTGTCCAAGACTCGCTCAATGTAACATCCTTCATCAGATAGTAGTTACCTTTAATCTCGGGCAGCTTAGATTCATTATTCCATGCTGTAAAGATGACTTTGTTCGTCTCCGTATGTCCGCCTACCCCATTACAGGTATCCTTACCACAGAGAAAGTGCGTATGCTGTTCCGCCACCATTATCAGTGCATTCATCGCCTCAGAAATGGCATGAAGTCGTGTCATATCCAGTTCTGCGATCTGTTCCTCGGTCAGTGACTCCATAGCCTCGTCAATGGCTTCCAGCTGCGCACTGACACTTTCTGCATTTTCCACCGTCACTGTCTCCGGCAGAGCGTCGATAAGTGCCTGTACCTTCTGCACTGCTGCCTTCTTCTCATCGTCTGCCGCGGTGTCCTGCGTGCCGGCATCATTATCGCTAATGCTTTCACCAGTGGATTTCACAGTATCGGGGGCTTCGCCCGCAGTGGGATCTTCCGTACCGGGAGTTGCCGCAGTGGTGCTCTTATCAGCCGGAGTCTCTTCCCCCGGTGCCGCCACTGCTTCTGCTTCCTTCTGCTCTGCCGCAGGGACTGCTACTTGCTGTTCTTCCGGCTCTGCCGCAGGGGCTGCTTCCTGCTGTTCCTCCTGCTCTGTCACCGCATCCGCTTCCTGTACAGCCTCCTGTGCGAATGCTGTCATGGGCAGTGTTGAGAAACAGAGAATAAATGCCAGTAACATGCTCAATACTCGTTTTTTCATACCGTTTTACCTCTTTCCGCTGGGCATAGTGATCCCCATTATCTTAAAGATAACGTACCACACTTTCTCGCAGCGGAACCAGGGGCTGCATGAATCGACCCAAATATGTCATGAATCGACCGAAGAGGACTTTAAATGGCTCAATGCGGTTCAATAGCAAGTATTCCTTGAAAAAGTCTTTCCGGTATTATATTCTATTATTATGTCCTATAAAAGTTAGTTACAAAGTATACACACAGAAAGGTTTCTATATGTGGATTGCAGATCATTGGAAAGATTACGAAGTGCTGGATACGTCCAGCGGAGAAAAGTTAGAGCGTTGGGGAGATTATATTCTCGTCCGTCCGGATCCCCAGGTCATCTGGAAGACGCCCCACGATCATAAGGGCTGGAAGCAGAAAAACGGTCATTACCACAGAAGTGCGAAGGGCGGCGGAGAATGGGAGTTCTTCCATCTGCCGGATGAATGGGCGATTCATTACACCCTGCCTTTTCAGAAGGAAGCCTCCGGCAAGACGGATCCTCTGACCTTCCATCTGAAGCCCTTCAGTTTCAAGCATACCGGTCTGTTCCCGGAGCAGGCGGTGAACTGGGACTGGTTCTCCGGCCTGATCCATGAGGCAGGCAGACCCGTGAAGGTGCTGAACCTCTTCGCTTACACCGGCGGTGCTACTGTATCCGCCGCGGCAGCAGGAGCTGCTGTGACTCATGTGGATGCGTCCAAGGGTATGGTCGGCTGGGCAAAGGAGAACGCTGCTGCCAGCGGGCTTGCCGATGCTCCCATCCGCTGGCTGGTGGACGACTGCATGAAGTTCGTAGAGCGTGAGATCCGCCGTGGCAACAAATACGACGGCATCATCATGGATCCCCCTTCCTACGGCAGAGGTCCCAAGGGTGAGATCTGGAAAATAGAAGATAATATCTGGGATTTCGTAGGACTGACCGCACAGCTTTTATCCGATGATGCGCTGTTCTTCCTGATCAATTCGTACACTACAGGATTGCAGCCCGCCGTGCTGTCCTATATGATGAATTCCACCCTGACGAAAAAGTTCGGCGGTCATGTGGAAGCCGAAGAGATCGGCCTCCCCGTCACCGAGAGCGGACTGGTACTGCCCTGCGGTGCTTCCGGACGTTGGCAGCGGAAGTAATCAGACTAGCATCATAAGCCAAATCAAGAAGGAGCCTCTGGTCGAGGCTCCTTCTTGATCACAGCCAAAGTCAGCAACTATCGCTTGATGATTGAATTCCAAACATAGAGATTCCCTGTTCTGTAAATACATAAGGAAGAGTCCTACGACCACCATAATTATTTTCGTCCTGTGCGAAACTTGAAATGCCAGTTTGGCATCTCAAGTTCTGATACTCCTCTTTCGTGAGCTGAAAACGAATTTGTAATACCATCCGTCTTTTTCGCTTCTGGTTTAATTTCTATCATAAATTCTCCCTATGACAACTTGAAGTGCCAGTCTGTTCAGACATTCTATGTTTATGAGATTATAGTAGCAAAAACAGACATACCTATGTCCCATACAAAGTACGTATATCGCGGTCAAAACCCCGCTGTTATTTTAGAATGTTGTAAATTTGGAATAAAAGCATGGACTTTCCGACTCGCTATTCAGAACTTCACAAGATATCTGTAGAAATAGAAAACTTCTATGCTTTGTGCACATTCTAGCATAGAAGTCTTCTGCTGGCAAGGGGTATGCTATTATCAAATATTTGTAATGCAAAACCAGATTTGCCACCTATATTTCACTTCTGATCACAACACGAATTTTCTTAACACCGGGATCTTGCGCAGCACCCACGCAGTAGCCGTTGCCAGTGCCAGCACTACCAGACAGAATACAGTCAACAGCAAGATCAATGCCACATGTCCCGCGGCAACAGACTGCACGCCGCATTGCTCCAACACCGTAAAGGGTGTGATCTTTACGAATTTATACAGCAGGTTCACATACACCGGATGTACCAGGTATACGGCGAAGCTCAAGGCTCCCGCCTCCTGCCAGGGGATCCGGTGTTTTTGAATACTCCCATTCCATCCTGCAGCGAACAGAAGCACTGCAAGCAGTACTGTAAACGGATAATTGTATGCCATCTGGATGGAGAATCCGGCGAGTGTCCTGCTCAGGATCATTCCCAGAGCCAGAACCGCTACTGCAGCTGTCAGCCATACATTCCTTCCCTTGTCCACACATACTTCTCTCACCGCGAAGAAATATCCACACAGATAATACAGGAAATACACACCGCCATCCGGCAATACCGGAATACTGTTGACATCCAGTACCTTATTCAGAAACGGTGCCACACTGCTTCCCAAGAAAATCACTGCCATCATTGCTACAACACCCCACACCGGCAGCACACGCAGCACTTTTTTCAGAAGCGGCGTGATCAGATATAAAAACAGGATCAGATACAGATACCACATATGGGACCAGGTATGTCCCATCAGAGTCATCTTCAGTGCCTCCGGGATCATCCTGATCCGGAAGGTCCGCTCCGCCACTACCAGCTCGGAAGCTGCATACGGAACGCCGAATAGGAGGATCGCCAGTGCAATCCTCCTGCAATATTTTTTAATCATGACCGGATAAGTCAATGTACGTTCCGGATTCAGGAACAAATATCCCGAGATCAATAAAAATATAGGAACGCACCAGGTCACCAGATCCATAACTGACAGCAATAATGACCGGTATTCCGGCACTATCGACGCATCTGTCACATCTGTCGCACCTGTCAGTACATGCATCAGCACCACTGCACAGGTTGCCAGTACCCGGAGCACGTCCAGAAACTGCTTCCTGGGTCCGGATAATCCGTTTGTCATGTCTCTCCCATCTCCTCCATCAGGCGCATGCCTGCAGTATCTGTCACAGGAAGGGAGAATACTATGCTTTGTGCTTTACTCTCCAGTCCTGCTTTTTCCATTATAGCACGCATGATGGAATTTTTCTGCTCACTTTTTACCACAATGAACAACATTTCTTTTTCCGGCACCAGTGTCACGCCCAGAAACTGCTGTGCATTCTCTGTTCCGGTGCCCTTGGCATGGATGACGGTACCGCCCGCCGCATGTACTTCTCTCGCTGCATCCATGACCAGTTCCGTATATCCATGATTGGCTATCACTACCAGAAGCTCATTCTTCGTCTCTTTCAATGTGGACTCCTCTCCTTTTACGAATTCCTGCCCGCAGGTCAGGTAATTCAATGCTTTCTTGCCACCGACACTGCTCACGGGAATGATAAATGCGATTCCCATTCCCGGGAGATCGATCTGCATTTTCTTACGCAGAGCAGCCTTGATCTGCCGCCAGGCAGCATCTGTGACGAGATGGAACAATACGCTCTTCTCCATGCCGTCCAGTCCAAAATAATCTAAGATCTCATTCGCCGCGGTTCCCATGCCGACGGTAACACTGCCGACCTGTGCGCCGTTTTCTTTATAGCATTCCACGAATTTCCTCGTCAGCTGACGATTGGTGATGGTGACCATCATATATAATTCACTCATGGGCACACCTCCTACAGTTCAATGATGGCATTCTCATCCAAAGCACCAAATGCATCCGCCGCACCGGCAAATACGCCTGCACCGCTCTTCTGCTGCTTTAACTGATATACCATTCCCAATATCTGGATCGTGATCAGCGGTGTCATGGCTACCATTGCTACCACACCGAAAGCATCTGCGACTAAATTGCCGTCCACCGCCACACAGGCGCCCTGCGCTAACGGAAGTAAAAAGGTAGCTGTCATGGGACCGCTCGCCACGCCACCGGAGTCGAAGGCGATCGCTGTGAATATCTTCGGTACAAAAAAGGACAGTCCGATCGCCACACCATAGCCCGGGATCAAAAACCATAGAATCGGGATCCCCGTCAGCACGCGGATCATCGCCAGTGCTACGGATAAGGATACGCCCACGGACAGAGAAACCCCCATGGATCTGGCAGAGATGGCACCGTCCGTCAGCTCCTCTACCTGATGATTCAGTACATAGACCGCGGGCTCCGCTTTTACGATAAAGTAACCGATCAGTGCTCCCACCGGCACCAGTACCCACCGGTAGGATCTGGCTGCCATGACCTGACCGAGGTAATTGCCGGCAGGCATAAAGCCCACATTTGCGCCGGTCAGAAACAGCACCAGACCGATATAAGTATACACCAGACCGATCAGGATCTTCGCCAGTGTCTTCCCCGACAGCCGCAGGGCAAATATCTGGAACAGACCGAAAAACAATACAATGGGAAGTAATGAGAGTGCGATCTCTTTCATATAATCCGGAAGCCCATGGGCAAAAAGCTGCGCCAGTTCCACAGAATCAGAGATCTCCGGGATCGCCACCGGCTGGTAATCCGCATTGGTCGGCTTATAGATCAGCCCCAGCACCATGACCGCCAGGATCGGACCGATGGAGCACAGAGCTACCAGACCGAAGCTGTCGTCCGCCGCATGGTGGTCATTACGGATGGACGCAATACCGACACCAAGAGCCATGATAAAAGGAACGGTCATGGGTCCCGTGGTCACACCGCCGGAATCAAACGCCACTGCCCGGAAGTTCTCCGGTACGAGAAATGCAAGAACGAACACTGCTATGTAGAAAAAGGTCAACAGCGGCGGCAGTGCCACACCGATCAGCATACGCAGAAGGGCAATGACCAGGAAGATTCCAACCCCCACCGCCACTGCCAGGATCAGCGTCATGTTCGGAACCGAAGGCACCTGTGTCGCCAGCACCTGTAAGTCAGGCTCGGAAATGGTGATCACCACTCCCAGCAGAAAAGATAACACTACGATCAGCAGAATGTTTTTACTCTGGGTCATTCTGGCACCCACTTTTTCTCCCATGGGGGTCATAGACATCTCCGCACCCAGCGTAAAAAACATCATACCGGCCATGACCATCATCGCTCCCACCAGAAAACACAACAGGATACTGGAGGTAATGGGGGCTATAGTAAAGCTTAATACGATCACGATCCCTACTACCGGCAGGACCGCCTTCAAGGATTCTGCAAATTTTTGCCGGATCTTTGGATTTAATAACTTCAATATTGGTCTTTCCTTTCTTTATGTTTTCTTTATCTTAACATGAAGCAAAGACCCGATCCTACCGTTTTTCGTGAATTTATAAAATTTTCACGGGGTCTTAACGCAATCTTTATGCAGACAGCTCCCGGTCCTGCCCAGACTGCTTTTTCACAAATTTATAGGCCCAGACATCCACCACGATCACAAACAGGAAAAAGAAAACGAAGATCCAGTCCGCATCCAGAGACAATGCGGAATCATAGATACCGTGTTCGATCATCGGCATGAACACGCTGAGCTTCAGGTAGCGTTTCCTGCGTTTTTTATCGCCTGCAAGTTCTGCCTCCTTCGCCACACCGAAGAAATATCCCATGATCACGCCATCGATAGCATGGGAAGGCACGGACAACAGGGCTCTGGTCACTGCCGTCCCAATGTCACCGCCCAGACAATACAGAATATTTTCAATGGCTGCAAATCCTAATGCCGAAGTCACACAGTACACGATGGCATCGAATTTATAATTGAATGCCGGATGCTTCCATGCCGCCCATTTGGCCGCCTGCATCTTGCAAAGTTCCTCGATCAGTGCCACCCCGATAAAATTATCCAGGATCACGTAGCACAGCGTATCTGCATCCATAAATACCAGAAATACTTCATCCAGAATGATTTCCAGTATCATGGCGGGGATCACAGACAATACACCAAACAGGAATATTTTCCACAATAATCCCCCCGGCTCCTTCTCCACCTTATCCTGTCTATAGATCCATACCACCAGTGCGATGGCCGGCAATAGTGCCAATCCTGTCAGAAACATAACCTATTCCTCTCCTGTCCACATAGACGGTCCGCCCTTTCAGGACCGCCGCCATACTACATTTTAATCTAATGTTTTTCCTGATGTCAACCTAACGAAAGTATATGTTCCTATTTTTGTGTCTTGGATTTTCCTGAGGATACCTGCCTTTTGCCGTAGCTTTAGGGGAAAATATACCGGTTTTCATATATCCTTAACTACTTCTTTACACCTTGCATTGCAAAGTAATGGTACTATAGTTATAATAAATTTACAAAACAGCTAACAATATTTCATGGAGGATCACACCGTGTTCCGATCATTTTCCGATAAAAAATCACCGCGGAAAAGCTTCCGCTTAAAACCACCCTTTACCAGACACGCCATCAGTATCCTGATCTGTGCCGCCTGCATGCTGTGCGCCACTCTTGCCTCTTTTTTATATCAGCATATAGTACCGGACAACCATGCCAATGTAGCACTGTTCTACATTCTGGCACTGGTGATCATCGCCAGATGGACGGTGGGCTACGGCTACGGCATTGCCTGCACCCTTTTTTCCGTAATAGCGATCAATTATCTGTTCACCTATCCGTATTATACGCTTAATTTCACACTGACCGGCTACCCTATCACCTTCCTGCTGATGAGCGGGATCACTCTGATCCTGTGTACCATGACCTCCCATATGACCATCCAGTCCGAGATGATCGCAGAGCGGGAAAAGCGGCTGGCAGAGGCCGAAATGGAAAAGATGCGTGCGAATCTGCTGCGTGCTATCTCCCACGATCTGCGCACGCCGCTCACCGGCATCATCGGCAACAGCTCCCTGTTTCTGGAAAGTCAGAACGATCTAAGCTCCACCGAGCAGCGTACGATCATGACCAATATCTATGAGGATTCCAACTGGCTGTTGAATATGGTGGAAAATCTGCTGTCCGTCACTCGTATCCAGGGAGACAGCTTAAGCATCAATACCACAAAGGAACCGGTGGAGGAAGTGGTGGGAGAAGCTTTGGAGAAACTGAAAAAACGCTATCCCGATGCCGCCATCCGGGTCAAGATCCCCGAGGAATTTCTGATGATCCCCATGGATGCGGTGCTGATCGAGCAGGTCACCATCAATCTGCTGGAAAACGCCATCGTTCATTCCGGAAGTATCCTGCCCATTGATTTCATCGTGGAGGATCATCCGGAGCATGTATCTTTTATTGTGAGAGACTACGGAAAAGGATTGTCGGAAGAAAAATTACAGAATCTGTTCGAGACGGGCACCTACAACAATTCCCGGAGCTCGGATTCCCGCAAGGGCATGGGTATCGGTCTGTCCATCTGCAAGACCATCATCACCGCCCATCACGGAACGCTGAGTGGCCGGAATCATGCGGATGGCGCGGAATTCTGTTTCACACTGCCCAAGGTGGGAGCTGTCGCTTCAGAAAAATAAGTGTACTCTCAGCCACATAAGACAGAACTCTTGAAAATACCGGAAAGGATATGGATCACAGATATGAATAAGATCAAAGTTCTCTTAATCGAAGACGATAGAAGTATCAGTAATTTCATCACCGCCACCATGGACCGGGAAGGCTACAAGATCATGCATGCCTTAAACGGCAGAGAGGGACTGAGTCTCAGCACTTCTTTCTGCCCCAACGTGATCCTGCTAGACTTAGGGCTGCCGGACATGGACGGGCTGGAGGTATTACAGAAACTCCGTTCCTGGAGCGATGTTCCGGTGATCATCATATCTGCCCGCACCAAGGAGCAGGAAAAGGTCTCCGCTCTGGATCTGGGTGCGGACGATTATATCACAAAACCTTTCGGCACCGGCGAGCTCATGGCAAGGATCCGCACTTCTCTGCGGCACAGCCACGCCCAGACTCCCGGTCATGTGTATAAGGCACTGGATCTGGAGATTGATTTCGAAAAACGTCTGATCCGCCTGCGGGGCGAAGAGGTACATCTGACCCAGATCGAATACCAGCTGCTTACACTTTTAGCAGAGAATTCCGGCAGAGTCCTGACCTACAGCTATATCATGAATGCTATCTGGGGACCCTACATGGACAATAATAACCAGATCCTGCGAGTCAACATGGCGAACATCCGCAGAAAGCTGGAACAGAATCCTGCCCAGCCCCAGTATGTCTTCACTGAGATTGGTGTGGGCTATCGGATGCGTGAGAACGAGAACGGTGGGACTGTATAAACAGAAATACAATTCCCGACACTGCCTCCAGCAAAATGAGTACCGTCCCTCTGTCCAGTGCCTTCCAGACGCTGTCCAGGGTATCCATCCGGCCCAGAATGTCTATGTAAAAGAAATCCAGATAGATGACCGCCGGTGAGATCACACATCCCGGATGCAGTACCGTCCGCTCCATGAGCAGACGGTACATTTCCACTGCCAGAAATATTACATTCAGGGCATAGCCCGCACAAAGCTGATTGTTCAAAAACGGTCCCAGGGAGCTGAGTTCCATACCAAGGGGAACACTTCCTGCCCGGACCATTCCGAAGCTTAAATACATGATTCCAACACTCCACAATAGCATCGCAAGGGATGCTATTCCAAGTCCTCTGCTTAATTGACTGGAGGGAATCATTTTCACATCCTCTTCCTTTCCGAAATACCGGTATACAAGCCCCAGCATCGTCAGTGTCCCCGCCATGGAGATTCCGGCCACCTGGCAGGCAATATCTCTTCCCCCAAACAACCCTCTTCCGGAAAATAAACAGATCCCGATGACACAGTGATAGATCAAAAGCCCCAGCACGATCAGATACAGGATCCTCTTTTCACGTTTCCGCTGCTCCTGGAGCTTTGCCAGTCTCACGACTTCCGTCACTGCCTCCTCCCGGTCTCCCGCCCGCTCTCCGGTCACAATGTCCTGAATCGGCAGTTCCAACAGATGGGACAGGGACTCCAATACGCCAATATCCGGAAAACTTTCTCCATTCTCCCACCGGGATACCGCTTTGTTGGTCACCCCTAACATCCTTCCCAGTTCACTCTGGGTATAATTTTTGCATTGTCTGGCTTCCCGGATCAGATTGCCCGTTTTCTTTTTATCCATACTAATCCCTATACCTTTCTGTACTCTACAAACTCTCAGGTGCTTTAGCACCTTTGCTTTAGCACCTTTGCTTTAGCACCGTATGCCGGCCGATCTGTACCCTTATGGTAACAATCCTTTGGAAAATGCGCAATCCATTGTAACGAGACTGCCTGTTTTCTGTGATTTTTTGCGCAAAAAATTCCCCTCGGCGAGGGGGGAGTGTACCGAGGGGGATAGAGAGAAAAGTATTTTTGAAAGAGGCGGGTTCCTTTTTCAATTATTATAATAGCGTAATTTTTTAATATTTACTGCTGTTTTTATAGCTTGTTTATGTTGAAAGCACTGTTTTTTTGTGGTATTCTGACTGTATCAATGTCAATAGATTTAAAAAGTGAAGGAGCAGCTATGGATATCACAACGAAAAAAGGCAGACGCGGCAGAAAGGATATTGACCGGATCATCGTGGAAAAAGGCCGCAGAGGTGATTTTTCTCCCCTGCAGCCCGATCATTATCACAGCTTTTATGAAATTTTTTATCTCTGGTCGGGAAGCTGCCGTTTCCTGTTAAAAGATACGGTCTATCAGATGGAAGCCGGAGATCTGGTCTTCATCGCTCCGGGAGAACTGCATCACTCTCTGTATTCCGCCGGAGAGGTCTGCGAGATCGTAATGATCTATTTCAAAGAAGAATATCTGCATTTATCGGACCGGTCTGCCGACAGCCTCACTTCCATATCCGGGCAGGGGCTGCAGCTGCATTCCTTCATGGGCAGCGTTCCTACGGTATACCAGGAATATCTGCACTCTCTGCTGACCCGTATGCTCACCGAGAATTCCCGCTTCGACCAATACTCCGAACATTTTGAGCGTTGCTATCTGGAAGAGCTTCTGCTCATGCTGATGCGGCATTCCGTCATGAATGAAAAGGAACCGGATCTGCTGAACTCCCGGGATGCGGACATCCTGCTTGCCACAAAATACATTTACAACAATTTCCGCAAGCCACTGACACTGGAAGAGGTCTCCTCCGTGGCTTCCTTAAGCCCCACTTACTTCAGCAAGAAATTCAAATTGATCACCGGCATGGGCTTCAAGGAATATTTAAACTATGTACGGCTCAAACACGCCCAGACGGCGCTTCTTACCACCAACAGTTCCATCACGGATATTGCTCTGGAATATGGCTTCAACGACAGCAATTATTTCAAGGATCTGTTCAAAAAAGTATACGGAAAATCTCCCCGGGAATATCGGAAAAATCCTGACTGATATCGGGCTTTCTATCAGAAGTCTTCTCTAAATCCTCCTCTTCTAAGCGCTCTTCGGTCTGCTTTTCGATTTTCTCTTCCAGGGCCTCCCGAATGGCATCCTGTACACTGTCGAATTTTTCCAGGAAATTATCCCACTCTTTGATACTGAATTCCTGATTTCCAATCTGAAATTTGGTCTCTGTATCACCGTTCTGGAGCTTGTCATAGATTTCCTGCATCTTCTCCCGGATCTGTTCTCTGAGACTCAAATCCTCTTTTTCCGACTCTCCGGCGGTTCCGGACAGATCCTTTCCCGCTACTTTGTCCGCATCGGTCGTCTCCGAAGTTTCCTCATTGCTGTCTACATCGTCACCGTTCTCCATATCATCCAGTTCCTTCTTCATCTCCTGGATCTTCTTATCCTGTGCCAGTGCGCGCAGGATCCGGTTCACATCCTCCGGGCTGAACATACCGATGGCCTTGGACAGGGCATCGATGTTATTCCGGTTAACCAGCAGGCTTCCACCGCCGGACAGCGGAATGTTGATACAATCTTTCTCATTAGAGGTATCTCCCAGCGTCAGACGGTTATGATCATAATCGCAGACGAAGACCACCCCATTATATTCAATAACACCGTCCTCCGCCATTTCCCCATAGGGCACTTTGTCTTTGCCTTCGATACGACGGTTCAACCGTACACCACGTGTCACCGGAGCCAGTGCCTTGTCATTTTCCTCCGCAGATTCCTCCAGACTCTCTGCAAAACGAGATGCCACATCTGACGCGCTCTGCAAAGTTCCTTCGCTTACCCTCTTCTGGATCTCATACATCAGTGTCCTTCCGTAACCGATTCCCGTAATTGCCATATTTATCTCCCTCTCCGCAGCGATCACTGCCATAAAAAAAGATGGTTGCCTTCTCTTGAAGCAGCCATCCGTAGCTTTTGTCCATCCATGGTATCTGTATTTCCTATATGAATAGTATCGACACCGCCCGGTAAAAACTTTATAGCATGATTCTCTTGTTTTTTGTACCTCTTATTTTAAAATGAAGAAAAAAGAAGTGTTAAACTCCCGTATCGTTATTTCCGGTTTCTCTGGCGTTCTTTTTGTCTGTCCGGGCGTTTTTGGTGTCCTGTTATACCTGCTGGGCTTTCGCGATTTGACGCTCCAATCAATGGATGGTATAGTAGTGCTGTACGATCGCGTGTTGTTGGAGATTCCGCTGTGTACATTGGAAAACTGGTAGTCTGGAGTTAGGATGCCACCGGTGTATGCCGAGAAGCTGGTGGTTAAGAAATTGGTTTCTGTAAAGAGGGAAAGAGGTTAGAGGATGCAAAAAAGTGTGATCTATTTTAAACGTACTTTACCGGAAAAGGTGATACAGTTATTAGTGTCCATTTCAAATGATGCTTTTAACAATCGTGAGGGGAAGATTGTAGGTAATAGAGAATCCACATATTGTTTATCTTACGGTGGCGATGAAAGTATGTATGGCTGTCTGCAATTAGGGATGCTGGAGTTGGAGGACAACAAAGATTTTTTAAGGTGTGTATGTGATTGGAAGTGGATTGATGAAGAATATCCGGAGGAGAATTACAGTGTATGGAGAATAATGGAAAAATCCCTAAAAGAATAGAACCGGATAGATGTCGTAAACAGTTGACTTTTAATATACCAACAGAATTGAGTTTTTGTAGGTCTGGAGCAGAAGGAGTGATATTTTATTTTTATTGATGAAAATTATGTGATTAACAGGGAAGAATTGCCTAAAGTCCTTCAAAGGGATATTGAAGAACTGGAGAGCTATTATCATAGTGGAGATTTTGTAGGATATGATTGCTGTCTGGAAACACTGGAAGCGACTGTGAAGCAGTGTTGTATACATGGCAGCATCAGTGGAAAGCAGTTAGACACTATTTTCAGGAGGTATGGATTAAGGTGATAGAAATGATAAATTTTGAAGATTGTCCTATAAATGATCGTGTATATAGTGGAGCTGCTGGAAGAAAATTAGGTGTTGTTTACGAAGGACAGAATTATATTTTGAAATTTCCCGGTAATTTGAAGGATAAGCAACTTAAAAATATAAAAATGGGTTACAGTAATGCTCCTGTTTCTGAGTATATAGGATCTCATGTATATGAATTGATAGGAATGCCTGTTCATGAAACAAAACTTGGAGTGTATAAAAACAGAGTAGTGGTAGGATGTAAGGATTTTTTATCAGAAGGAGAAAACCTAATAGAATTTGAAAAAATAAAAAGTATGATTTATGAAATTCCATGTATTAGTGATGTACGGAAAAAGTTTTATACATCAATGATAAGTATGAGGTATGAAAAAGTTCTTTTGCCAACGTTTCAGGAATTAGTAAATATGCGGAGCAGAGGAATAGATATGATGTCACTTTAACTCACCCAAAACCCATGTTTTCTCCAAGCTTTTTTTCATATAATTAAGATATGGAGTGATATCACCGGTATTGTCATAATGATCTAAGGATTTATAATACTGGTCTTTTGTTTCTGAGTATACTACTAAAGGTGGATAGTTATTGATCATCAAATAATAGTTCATAAGGGTTCTCCCTACTCTTCCATTTCCATCGGCAAATGCATGAATATTTTCAAATTTACAATGAATATATGCGGCTGTTTTTAAAATGTTATCACCCTTGTCAGGGATATTTAAAATTTCGTCACATAATTCCGCTATTTCAGCCGGAACTTCTTCTGGTAGCGCACCCTGATTTGATTTGCCAATTACATAATCATGTATTTTATAATGTCCAGGACGTTCACCTTTTTGCCAACGGTGTTCGTCATAGACCCCTTGCATAAGTTGATAATGAATTTTTTTATAAGATCAGAGGTAATGGGGTCTTTATTTATAATTTTAGGTACAAGAAAATTATAACATTTTTTTTGATTTTCAATTTCAAAGATGATTTGAATATCACCACAAAAATTGATTACCTTTCCATTTTCAAAGACTTCTCTTGTAGCATGATATGTTATCTGTGGATTTTCTATTGTTCCAGAGTTATAAGCAAAAGTGATACGAAAATTGCTGAGCTGTTGATCTAATTTTTCGATGCTATCTATTTTCTTCTCCTTCCACTTGCTTATGATGTCTGTATAGTTCACAAAAATACTCCTTTCATTATTTTGTTAAATTGTAAAGTGACATCATGTCACCTCCATAGAATCATGGTGGGATATCCTACCTGATGTTATACTTAATTTCAGTATGTGTCAACTCAAAACAACAGATAATTCCGTAAAAAGAAAAGCAGATACATAGCAACAGCCACGCATCTGCCATCGATTCCGGCTCCGCTCAACAGACTGATCTCATCAAGAAGTTCAACTTCTAAAAATGCAGTATTAATTTTCGGTCCGCCGACAATACTCATGCGCTCTACGCCAAACTGCTCTGCAAGGATTTCTGTTGCACGCGCGAGGTCTACATGCTCTTTTACGCAGGCAATCCATGAAATATTCTGTCTGTCCAGATAATCGAGATATTCCTTTGAAACCTTCTCACTGGTTACAATCAGATATGGTTTTGCCATACCTGTTGCATCCGGTCAGAGAAGTTTTCCGTTTGTATCGATGACAACTTCATAACCTGCTGTTACACGTCCACTGACTGTTATTGGTACATTAATTTCATCAAGCGTTGTATAATAATCATCTACTCCATTCTTAAAACACTATTCGGATTCCTGTTATCATTACATCTTTCCGCCATATACAGGGAATCCACTGCTTGCTCCATAACTTTCAATCTTCTTGAAGTTCTTTAATACTTCCATATCCTGCGCACTGATTTCAAAATCAACCTCAGCATTTGTCTTCATATGCTCAGGATTAGCTGTCTTTGGAAGAGAAATTGCACCAAGCTGCAATGTATAGCGGATGCAAAGCTGTGGTACCGTTACTCCATACTTTTCTGCCATAGCTTTGATCTCTGGCTGATTTAAAATCTCACCGTGGGCGATGGGGGAATATGCCTCTACGGCAATCCCATTCTTCTGGCAGTACTCCATCAGTTCTAACGGTGTATTGCTGATGTGCAGCAGGATCTGGTTCACCATAGGCTTAATCTCTGCTGTCTGAAGCAGACTCTCGATGTCACCGATCTGGAAGTTGGAGATACCGATGACCTTTAATTTACCTGCTTTGTAAGCATCTTCCAGAGCTCTCCATGCGGCTCTGTTTCCCTCCACATAACGATCCTCACTCCGATTTACCTCAACCCAGGGCTGGGGAGAATGAATGATCATCATATCCAGATAGTCCAGTCCCATTTTGCTCAGTGTCTCATCAATACTCTTTGCAGCAGATTCGTAGGTCTTGTGCTCTGCTGCAACTTTTGATACAACAAAAAGTTCCTCTCTGGGTACACCGCAGGTACGGATACCTTCCCCGATACCGCGCTCATTGCCATAAGCCTGGGCGGTATCAATATGTCTGTAACCAAGTTTTACCGCTGCCTTCACGGCATCTGCCGCCTTGTCATCATCAATGAACCATGTTCCCAGTCCCAGCTGTGGAATCTTCACACCATTATTTAAAGTTAATTCATTCTGATACATTTCTTCTGCTCCTTCCATAATCTTTCTATTTGACGATCTTGCTCATTCTGCCCGAAATCTTGCATATGTCCTGTCTGCATAATAATGTTTCATTTCGGACAGTTTTATCATAATACCTGGAGCTAACTTTAGGTCAATACTTTTTTGCTACGTCGGTAATATTTGTTCCTGCATAGTCATAAATTTTTAATTGCATCACAGAAAATGGTATGTTATACTATGAAAAATAAATCGAAACAAAAATCAGGTAGCAATGTCAGCGTGGACATCTTCGGATGCCCACGCTTTTTCTTTTGCCTGATAAGACAAAGGAGGAGAATGTTATGGTAGAGCTCATTACAAATGTGAACAATGCTATCAACGGTTTCGTGTGGGGTGTTCCCATGCTGGTGCTTCTGGTGGGGACAGGTATTCTGATGACCGTGCTGACAAAATTTTTCCAGTTATCCCATATCGGGCACTGGTTCCAAAACACAGTCGGCGGTATCTTCCACGACAAACATGTAACGAAACATACCGAAGCCGGAGATCAGTCCATCTCCCAGTTCCAGTCTCTGTGTACCGCACTGGCCGCCACCATCGGTACCGGTAATATCGTCGGTGTGGCCAGCGCTCTGGTGGCCGGTGGCCCCGGTGCTATCTTCTGGATGTGGGTCGTAGCCTTCTTCGGCATGATGACGAACTACTCGGAAAATGTACTGGGCATCTACTATCGCCGCAGGAATTCCAAGGGCGAATGGAGCGGCGGTGCCATGTACTACTTAAAGGACGGTCTCGGCTCCTATAAGGGCTGCAAACAGATCGGCGCAATACTTGCAACGCTGTTCTCAGCTTTCTGTCTGCTGGCTTCCTTCGGTATCGGTAACATGAGTCAGGTGAATTCCATCGCTGCCAATATGACTTCCGCCTTTTCGATTCCCGCAACCGTGACCGGTATTGTTCTGGTACTCGTAGGTGCCCTCGTTATCGTCGGTGGATTAAAAAGAATCGCTTCCGTGACGGAGAAGCTGGTGCCTTTTATGGCCATCGCTTATGTCCTTGGAGCTCTTGTGATCTTCTTCGCCAATATCAGTCATGTCGGTGCTATATTTACCGCAATCTTCAAAGGTGCCTTCGGGCTGAAAGCCGTAGGCGGAGGTATCGTGGGTTCCGGTGTAAAACTGGCGCTGACCTGGGGTATGAAGCGTGGCGTGTTCTCTAACGAAGCCGGTCTTGGTTCCTCCGTTATGGTGCATTCCAGTTCCAACGTAAAAGAGCCCGTACGTCAGGGTATGTGGGGCATCTTCGAGGTATTCGCTGACACTATGGTCGTATGTACACTGACGGCTTTCGCAGTTCTGTCCTCCGGACTGATCGATCTGGACACCGGTGCCGTATTGGTGGATGTGTCCGGTTCCGCTCTGGTAGGTCAGGCTTTTGCTACCGTATTCGGCAGCTTCGGTCCCGCCTTCATCGCCATTGCGATCCTGCTGTTCGCCTTCTCTACTGTACTGGGCTGGAGTCACTACGGCTCCAAGGCATGTGAATATTTATTCGGTACAAAATCCACCATTGTCTACAAGGTTGCATTCGTACTGATGATCTTCATCGGCTGCACCATGAACTTAAGTCTTGCCTGGGATCTGTCCGATACCTTTAACGGTCTGATGGCGATCCCCAACCTGATCGGTGTCATAGCCCTGTCTCCCGTAGTAATGAAGATCACAAAAAATTACGTGGCACGTATCATTAAAAAAGAAGACGTAAAGCCCATGTTATCTGTCTTCCCAGAGATTCAGGAAGAACAGGAAAAGGCCATGTAATTTAACTTAGAATCATACTTCTTCTCTGGTAATATTCTTCGCCCATTTACCCTCGCGGTAATGCTTAATGACCCAGGGCCATTTGACAAATTCATCGGTGCATAACAGGAAATAGACCCACAGCACCGGGAGTTTCAGTACAAATGCGGCGAAGAATCCCACAGGGATCGCATAACACCACATATCGATCGTATCGCAGATCAGTCCGAACTTCGTATCTCCGCCGGCACGGAATACTCCGGCGATCAACGCCGTATTCACGGCAGCACCCATAATATAATAAGTATTGATGAGCAGCATATATTTCAGATAATGCATGGCAGTTTCATTCAATGTAGCAAACCGTAACACAAAGGGTGTAATTGCCAGTACGATCAGGCCGCCTATAGTTCCGGCGATTACCGTCATCTTCAACATCCGGGAAGCGTAACTCTTCGACTTCTCCAGATTGCCTTGTCCCATAATATTTCCCAGCAATATGCTACCTGCACTGGCAATGGCAAAACAGAACACCGTACCAATATTGCGCACTACGACGACCAGTGAATTAGCAGCCACCGCATCTGTTCCCAGATGCCCAAGGATCACGGAATACATGGAAAACGCCACACTCCAGGACACATCGTTTCCCAGTGCGGGCAGAGACAGACGCATGAAATCTTGTGTCAGCACCTTACTGTGAACGAACAGGTACTTCGGATGCAGTTTTACATTTTTGCTCAAGAAAGATACAATGACGCATGCCACCAGTTCCACCAGTCGGGACAGGGCTGTGGCAATGGCAACACCGGTAGCTCCCAGCTTCGGCATGCCGAACAGTCCGAAGATAAATGTGGCATTCAGAATGACATTCAATACGAAAGCCAGCATATTCAACGCCATACTGACCGTCACGCGACCTACGCTTCGCAGGATGGCAAGATATACTTCCGTGATGCCCCAGCACAGGTATGTGATGCCCATGATCCGCAGATAAGAGGCACCGATGGTGATCAGTTCCTGATCGGAGGTAAATAACAGCATCATATACTGCGGCATAAAAAATGCCACCAGCGCCACAAGTCCGGAAATTACCATGGAGAATCGCAGGGTAATGCCCTCCACCGTATGGATGGCTTCCAGATTTCCTTTTCCGTAATATTGGGCACACAGTAAGGACGCTCCCGTCCCCAGTCCGTAGTACACCATAAATAAAATGTTGGAGTAATTCGCCGCTAGGGATACTGCGGATATTGCAGACTGTCCCACATAGTTTAGCATAATGACATCCGCGGAATTCACCGCTGCACTGAGCAGATTCTGTATAATGATCGGGATGGTCAGTTTGAACATCTGTCTGTAAAAATCGTCTTTTTTCATTGCTGCTATCTGCATGGTATTCCTCTGTGTTCCTCTCCATTTGATAATTTTCTGCCGTTGGATTGTATTATATGTCGTTCGCAGGAATTACGCAATATGCTAAAAGCGATCCGCCTGTAAACAAGCGGACCGCTCCTATTAAAAAGGCTATTTGATTATAATGTCCAGCCGGCAGCCTCCATCTGAGTGGCTTTCATATGCCGATAAATGCCGTCTTTTGCTTCCAGTTCGGCAGGCGTTCCCTGCTCTGCCACCACGCCATCCTTCAATACAACGATTTTGTCTGCGTCTGCCACAGTACGCATGCGGTGCGCAATGATCATAACCGTCTTGTTGCGGATCAGCTTGGAAAGGGATTCCTGAATCAGTGTCTCGTTATCTACATCCAGAGAAGCGGTTGCCTCATCCATGAGGATGATGGGAGCATCCTTTAAAAAGGCTCTGGCAATGGAGATCCGCTGTCTCTCACCGCCGGACAGTTCCGAACCGTTCTCACCGATCATGGTCTGCCAGCCGTTCGGAAGCTTCTCCGCGAACTCATCGCAATGCGCCAGCTTTGCCGCTGCCAGCACTTCTTCATCCGTAGCATTCTGCCTGCCGATACGGATATTTTCCATCACCGTATTATTGAACAGTGTCACATCCTGGAATACGATAGCGTACAGAGACATCAGTGTCTCCGGATCGATGGTGGAGATGTCCATGCCGCCCACGGTGATCTTACCTTTATGGATATCCCAGAACCGGGAAGCCAGTCTGGACACGGTGGTCTTACCGCCGCCGGAAGGTCCGATCAATGCGGTCACTTCGCCTTGTTTTGCCGTGAAAGTGACATCGCGAAGTACGGTATCCTGACTGTCATAGGAGAATCCCACATGGGAAAATTCGATGTCATACCCCTTAGGATCCATGGTGCTGGCACCGGTCTGGATCTCATGGGACAGGATCTCGTCGAGACGGTCACACTGCACACCGGTACTGATAATAGCTGCCAGATTCTGCAGTGCCACCTGTAGAGGATCATACATTCTGGATACCAACAGGAGGAATACGAAGAAGGTCAGGATATCGATCTCTCCCTTTACTAACAACACACCGCCGGTCAATGCCACGGTAGCGATGCCAAGCTTTAAGATCATCTGGGCACCGCCTACAAAGACTGCCGTACCAAGCTCCGTCACCAGTGCATGTTTTTCCACGGCACGGATCTTGCCCTCTAAGCCTTCCATGTACTCAGCCTGGGCATTGTTGGCCCGGAGGTCACGTACGGTCTCCAGGCATTCCTGAATGCCGTCCGCGCAGTCCATTTTTAATTTCATCTGCTTCTTACTTAAGCTCTTCTGTACCCTGCCGGAACATCCCACAATGAGGAAAGACACAGGCAGTACCCACAGTGCTGCGATTGCCATTCTCCAGTTTAGGAAAAAGGTACCCACAGCGATCAGTGTGGTGGAGATACAGGAACCAACCAGTTCCGGAATGAAATGGGAGGATGCAGTCTCCATGGTGGCACAGTCCGCCATAATGGTACTTGTCAGATCGGACAGATCTTTTTTTCCGAAGAAGGACAGTGGTATCTTACGCAACTGCTCTGCCAGAGCAATTCTGCGCACGCCGCTCTCCACATAAGTTGCCAGGAACGTGGCACGATACTGCACCAACGTTGTCAGCGCGATCAGAAGAAGACAGAGTACGCAGCCCACAATGTAGAAAACACCTCTGCCTGCCATGGTGCCCTGTAAATAATCTCTTACCAGAAAATACAGCATCCATACCGGGAACATCAACACCAGATCGGAACATGTTACGGATACAAATGCCTTTATCATATCCTTCGCACCTTTTTCGGAAAGCGCGTATTTATGCTGCAATTTTGCCTGTAAGCTACTCATTCTATTTCTCCCCCTTTCCTACTTTCCAGCTGACGGATTTATTGTACTCTTCCCACATATGGGCATACAGTCCGTTTTGTTCCAGCAATATTTCATGGTTTCCCTGTTCCACAATTCCGCCATCCTTCAACACACAGATGCGGTCGGCATCCACAACCGAGGACAATCTGTGTGCGATCATGATCACGGTCTTGCCTGCGGAAAGCTTCGTAAATGCCTGCTGTACCTTCGCCTCATTATCCGGATCAGCAAAAGCGGTAGCTTCATCCAGGATCAGGATCGGTGCATTTTTTAACATCGCTCTCGCAATGGACAGGCGCTGTGCCTCACCTCCGGATACATAAGTACCCTGGCTTCCGATGACGGTATCCACACCGTCCGGCAGCTTTGCAATAATGTCCTCACACTGGGCATTTTTCAGAGCTTCCATGACTTCTTCTCTGGTGGCATCCTTTTTGCCCATGCGGACATTATCGTAAATGGACATCTTAAGCAATTTGCTGTCCTGAAATACGAAGGACACCATATTCATCAGCTGTGCGGAAGGAATCTCCTTCACATCCACGCCACCGATGCATACCTTACCTTCTGTGGTATCGTAGAAACGGGCAATAAGGCTTGCCAGCGTGGTCTTACCGCCGCCGGAGGGACCGACAAATGCCACATGCTCTCCTTCTTTGATATCGAGATTGATCTGATGCAGGGCATCTCTTCCCGCATTTTCATAGCGGAAGGATACCTTCTGCAACGCAATGGAATGATCCTTGATGTTCTGCTCTTTTTCTGCTTCCGGCAGAGGCTTGCGGCTTAAGATACCATCAGTTCTTTTCAGGGCATCCTCCACGATCATCTGATTCTCTCCGCCGTACATGATCTTGCCTAATGTAACGGTCAATACCGGAGTGATAATGATGTAAAACAGAAGGTTGATCAGCACCTCAGGATCCCCACTCGCTCCGCCGAACCAGTAAGCGGCACCGATCAGAACGGCGAAGATCGCATTGATCAGTGTGGTAAAGCCTACCATGGGCCACATCAGTTCTTTGGTATAGGCGATGGTCCATTTTTCATATTTTTTAATAGAGGTCTGGAACCGCTTGAAGGAAAATACCGACTGTCCGAAGGTCTTCACCACCGGGATACCGCGGACATATTCCACAGCTTCACTGGACATCTCCTCCAACGCATTCTGGTATTCTGTCATTTTATCTTTCATGCGCTGTCCGGTCATGGCACCCATGATGAGGAATGCAAAGAAGACGGGCACGAGACTTAACAGCCCCAGTTTCCAGTCAAATATCACCAAAAGCAGCAGCAGTCCCACAGGAGTTGCCATCGCTCCAGCCTTATCCGGCAACTGGTGTGCCAGATAGGTCTCGGTGGCTGCGGTGGATTCGTTGACGATCTTACGGATCTTACCGCTGCCCTCACTGTCCATGAATCCCATGGGCAGCGTCAGAATATGACGCATCAGGGTGCTCCGCATATTCGCCTGCACGTGGAAGGCTGCAATGTGGGAGCACAACAGTGCGCAGATATAAATGAACATGGATAACAATGCAAATCCCACCGCACGCCAGCCCAAGCCGGACAGATTCTGCGCTTTGCTGTAATCCGGTGCCGCCAGTACGACTTCCTGCATGATCCGCCAGATATCATAAAACGGCAGTAATGCAATCAGTGCACTGACCGCGGACAGAATCCATGACGCAATGGTCAGGTACTTGTAGTTGCCCGCATAAGCGAACAGCTTCTGCATAGAGCTTTCTTTTTTCATGTGATCTTTCCCTCTTTCCCTTTGATTTAAATTAATTTTTTGGATTTAATGTAACTCTTTAATTTCTAGAATTTCTTTTCATTTTGCCCTGCTTTTCATCATTTCTCTTTTCCGGACATTTGAGGCTCTATTGTCTTTCCTATCTAACACCGCTTATTGATAATTAGTTTCAACTAACCGTCGGTTTTTAAGATAGACTGCTACCGTAATCTTCCATAGCAGTCTTATCTTATGCTTCACCCCAGCTTGATGATGGCTCCCCATCCGCCGTAGTGATACTTCTCCAGCATATGCAGATATTTTCTGGCAGTATCCCTGTCCATGCGGTGTCTGACGACTTCGAACATGCTGTCAAACATGGCTTTCGCCATGATATGTAGGAACTCCTCAGTGATCATGCTGCCTTCCTGTAGGAATTTCGTAGCTTCCATATACTTGTAGGTATACTCCGTCTCAATGTCCACCAGATGCTCCACGAAATCCTGATACTTGGTACCGTAAGAGGCATCCAGCAGTAACCGGAAATCATCGAACCGGTCATAGACATAGTCAAGCATTTCATCCATACCGCCTACCACATAATCCTCCATTACCTTCGGCTGTTCCTCTGCCTCTCTGGCATGAAACGCCTCCTGGGTCTTAAGGAATATCTGCGTCAGCCCTTCCGCAGCCGGTTGCACAATCGCACAAAACAATCCTTCCTTGTCCCCAAACCGGGAATAGATGGATCCGGTAGTAGTGTCTGCCTTGGCTGCGATCGTACGAAGCGACGCTTCGGAATAGCCCTTCTCCAGGAATTCTTCTCTGGCACAGACGAGAATTCTCTCTGAAACTCCTTCGATTGGTTTTGTCACTTTTTCCTCCAAAAAAAATATTCATAACAGCGTTATATAACACTGTTATGAATATAAACACATTTCATTTTTTTGTCAAGAGGGATCATAGTTTTTTCTCTGCTAAAGCTGTCAGCTCCTGTAATGTACATTCAGCCAGTTTTGCCTTTACACCGGCGATATTTCCACTGCTCATAGACAGCTTTCTCGCTCCCAGTCCCACCAGCAATTGGGCGGTCTCCGGATTTCCTGCCATTTCTCCGCAGACAGATATCTCCTTTTCCCGTTTGGAAAACTCCCGGAATACAAACCCAAGTAGCCGAAGCATTGCCGTGGAATCGCTTTTGTAATAAGCGGCCACCTCCGGATTCATCCGATCCGCAGCCGACAAATACTGCGTCAGGTCATTGGATCCTATGCTTGCAAAATCCACCTCTTCCGCCGCCAGATCTGCAATCAAGGCAATCGCGGGAATCTCTATCATAATACCGATTCGGATCTGTTCATCAAACTGCTGCTTTCTCTCTTTCAGCTGCTCTTTTGCCAGATTCAGGTACTCTTTTGCCTTGCGAATATCTTCCAGACTCCCGACCATCGGAAACATGATTTGCAGAGGTCCGTAAGCAGAAGCACGCAGTGCCGCACGCAGTTGCGTTAAAAATAACTCTTTTTCCGCAAAACAAAGCCTGATTGCTCTTTTCCCTAAAAAAGGATTGTCCTCTTTTGGCAATTCCATGTAGGGCAATGTCTTATCTCCGCCGATATCCAGTGTCCGCAAAGTAATCGGATTTCCTTTTGCCTTTTGCACAACCTGCCTATAGGCTTCAAATTGTGTTTCTTCCCCCGGAAGTTCCTTCCCTTCCATATAAAGAAATTCTGTACGGAACAAGCCGATGAAATCGTACCGGTCTGTCGGAACATCAAATTCCTGCGAGCCGATATTGATTCCTATCTTTATTTCTGTTCCGTCCTTCATAATTGCAGGTTTGTTTAAAAAATTTTTTTCTGCTTCTTTTTTGCGGAAAAAAGATGTCTGTTTTTCCCTGATATCGCGAATACATTCTTCTCCCGGTGTGACAAATATTTCTCCGGTCAAACCATCCATGGCAAGCATAGTATCTGTAGGAATTTTTTCCGTAACATTCGGAACTCCCAGAATTGCAGGAATTCCGTAACTTCTTGCCAGGATTGCGGAATGTGAATTCACTCCGCCAACCTCCGTCAGGATTCCTTTGATATGTTTTCTGTCCATGGTGGCCGTATCACTGGGTAATAGGTCATGGGCTACCAGAATTACATCTTCCGAAAACGAAGACAGCTTAGACGTTTCCTGCCCCGACAGAATCCGGAGCAGCCGGTCTCTGACATCTCTAAGATCCGCCGCGCGCTCGGCAATCAACGGATCCTCCACACCTGCCAGCAATTCTGCAAATTCCGTATACACCTTACTGACCGCGCTGTCCGGATTCATGCTTTCCGCACAGATTGCCTCCCGGATCTCATCAAGGATTTCTTCATCCTGGAGTAATTCCCGATGTGCACTGAAGATTTTTGCCTTATCCGGATCCTCTTTACACATACCGTTGTACAATGTCACCAGTTCACCGTCTGCCTTTTCACAGGTTTCCCTGAATTCCCGATATTTTTCCTCTTCCTGACCCTTTGGGAAAAATCCCGGAGCCTTTGTCAATGTACCGGGAATGTAAATATAAGATTTCGCATAAGCAATTCCCTCAGATACCGGATTTCCCTGTAATCTTTCTTCCATACACATTTACCGCCTTTATTCTCCAAATCCGCTTTCCACCAAGGCGGCAAGAGACGCTGCCGCCTGCTCTTCATCTGCGCCTTCCGCAGCAATCTCTATTTTGGTTCCCTGTCCGATTCCTTCCGCCAGAATCCGTACAACGGATTTTGCATTCACCGGTACGCCGTTTTCTCTGCAAATCGTAATTTTGCTTTCATATTTTTTGGCTTCCAGTACAAAATCAGAAGCCGGTCTGGCATGCAGTCCTGTCTTATTCACAATCTCAACCTGTTTTTTTGTCATAATTTATCCTCTTTTTTATTCGTGGAAAGTACGCTGGCTCCATTCGTCCTGATGCACTCCCGATACCAGGCAAAGGAATCTTTTTTCTTTCGTTCCAAGGTTCCTTTTCCTTCATCGTCTTTGTCCACATAGATAAAGCCATAGCGTTTTTTCATTTCACCGGTGCTTGCACTGATCAAATCGATACATCCCCACGGAGTGTATCCCAGCAACTCCACACCATCATTTACTGCTTCCCACATCTGTCTGATATGTTCGCTTAAATAAGCAATCCGGTAATCATCATGAATCTGTCTGTCTTCTGTCACACGATCCACCGCTCCTAGTCCGTTCTCTACGACCATCAGCGGAATCTGATATCTGCCGTACAGTTCATTCAGGAGGTAACGTAATCCCTTAGGATCAATGATCCATCCCCATTCGCTTGCTTCCAGATAGGGATTGGGCACACCAAGCATCATATTCCCTGCTGTCTGTATCACTTTCGGGTCTGCCGTGGCACAACGGGAACTGTAATAGCTGAAGCTTAAGAAATCCACTTTTCCATTCTTCAATATTTCATCATCCCCGGTCTCTTTTCGGATCTGTACCCCATTTTCCCTAAAAAAGCGTTCCGCAAAATAAGGATATGCTCCTCTTACGCACACATCTCCGCACAACCAGTTGCTGCGTTCCATCTGGGCCTGTGCTTCCAATACATCTTCCGGACTACAGGTATATGGATGCACACCGGCTGCAGACAGCATACATCCCACTTTATTTTCGGGATTGATCTCGTGTGCTATTTTTACTGCCTGTGCACCGGCCAGAAACTGATGATGCAATGCAGTGAATCTGCGACTCTTTTCTGCCGCGGTCTCGGGGGATCCCAGTCGTTTTGTCCCGAATAGGTCTTCTCCGTCCTCGGGTAAAATGCCTCCCGCAAGGAGCGTTCCGAAACGGCTGACCAGGGTATTCATTTCATTAAATGTCAGCCAGTAATGAACCAGATCCTGATATTCTCTGAATACCGTCTCACAATACCGCAGGAAAAATGCAATCGTCTGCCGGTTGGTCCAGCCGCCGTAATGTTCACACAGGTAATAAGGCATTTCATAATGAGACAAGGTAACCAACGGTTCTATTCCGTATTTTTTACAGGTTTCAAATACTTTCCTGTAATACGCAATTCCGGCACGATTGGGCGATATCTCATCTCCTTTGGGAAAAATACGGGTCCAGGCAATCGAAATTCGGAATACTTTGAACCCCATTTCCGCAAATAGAGCAATGTCCTCCTCATATCTGTGATAGAAATCTATGGCTTCGTGACTTGGATAATTCTCCTCAGGACGAATCTGTTCCGTGAATCGCCGTGGGGACGTTTTTGTCCCCGCAGTAATATGATCCGCTACAGAATCTCCTTTTCCATCCGCCTGCCAGGCGCCTTCTGCCTGATTGGCTGCCACGGCACCGCCCCATAGAAATCCGGGTGGAAATGTTTTCTGCTTTTCTTCCATTATTTTTCTTCCTTTGCCTGTGCTTCTTTTGCTACCAGTTCCTTTTCATATACTTTGAAGAACGGCCAATAACATGCAAACGCCACTGCAAAAGCAATCACCGGAATAAAGATATTAGTCCAGGACAAAGTCGTCAGATACTGTGCAAATCCAACCGGAAGGGTCGCCGTAATGGATATGTAAGCCGGTTTGAAAAATCCTATCATATATCCAAAATAACAGATGATCATGGTAATTACAGGGTTCAGGATAAAGGGAATGCACATGATCGGATTATACATAATAGGATAACCGAAGATCACAGGCTCGTTAATATTAAACAGACCGGGCACGATTGCTGCCTTGCTGACTGCTTTCAGCTGTTCGGATTTCGAGAACAGTCCCATCACGCAGAGCGCCAGTGTATTGCCGGTTCCGCCACAGCAATTGATAATACCGAATAATGCGATTGGCATAAATACAAGCGCCTGACCGGCCTCATGATTGGCATAGTTGGTTGCATAATACTGCATTAACGGTGCTGCGATTGCCGCATATACCGCCACTGTTCCATGTACACCCATTGTCCATAACAGACTGGCAATGATTACGATAATAATAATTCCGGGAACACTTGTCAGTGCTGCCAGCGGCATTCCCAGCAGACCGGTAATAAGTACCGGAAGCGCTGTCTGTGTCAATGCCACACAGCCATACCCCAATACCGTCCAGATAATCGCATTTACTACCAGAGGAATCAGTGAACGGAAGGTATCCTGCAGGAATTCCGGAACCGCATCCGGCATCTTGATAACCAGATGATGCTTTTCAAAAAAATGTGTCAATTGTACGCTGGTCAGCGCTACAATAATGGCTACAAACATACCCTTCGCATCAAGCGCCATGGTATCCATTCCGGTAAAAGTTCCGCCCGCTTCCCCGGCCAGATCTACTGTTTTGATCGGCGCGGCTGCAATCAAAAAGATCAGAATCGAATTCAGTCCTGCCATCAGCGCCTGCATTTTTAAAGACTTTGCATAAGAATAGGCAATGGTAAAAGCTACATACAGCGAAATAAATCCCATAGACACCTTATATGGCACCATAAGTGCACTATAGATTCCGGAACTCTGATCGATAATACCGATCGTCTGTAATATGACTGCCAGTAATTGGAATACCGCTCCCAACAATATTACACCCATTACCATCATCATACCGGAGGAAATCGCCTGTATTCCCTTATTTCCCACTACTTTTTCCCCTGCTTTTTTCACCCATTGCATGGGCTTGCTTTCATAAAAATTTGCCATACCTTTACTCCTTCCCTGTTGAAATACCTTCTTTTTACGTTTTGCAGACTTATTGATACAAGTCTTCCACCTGCTTCATAATATTGGCCACATTACCGATTGCATAATCATATGCCGGAATCACCGCAATAGGTTTTTGCGTATTTTGCTCGATCTCACCCTTTTTATAAGATACCTGCGGTCCCAACAGAATGACATCATAATTTTTGTACACATCTTCATATGCTGACATTCCCACTGCTTCGATCTTCAGAGAAATTCCCTGTTCCTCTGCATATTTTTCCATCTTACGCATCAGAATTCCGGTAGACATCCCACCTGCGCAGATCAATAATACTTTTCGTTCCATACGATTCCTCCTTGCTTTTCCCTACTTTTGATATAAAACGATCATTTCCCGGATCAAATCCAGTGCCAGTGCACTTCCCATCAGATGATCCTGCGCATGACACAATAAAATACTTACCTGCGTCACTTCTCCGGACGCATCCATTTTCAACAGTTCTCTGTGAGATTCATGTGCTGTTTGAAGACTCTCTTCTGCCTCCTTCAGAAGTTTCTCTGCGTCTTCGAAATTTCCTTTTTTCGCCTCCTGCAGTGCAGCGAAGGCATCTGATCTTGCCTGTCCGGAATTGGCTATGATCATCATCGCGATTTCTTCCAGCTTTTCCTGCATATTTTCTTCCATTTTGTAACCTCCTGTTCTTAGAGCTGATATATGATCGTCAGAATATTTGCTATCTCATCATCATTGATAATGACATGAAATGTCTTTTCCAACGGTTTTACTATTTTAAGCAGTTTTTTAAATTCCTTGTCATATTGAAGCAATATTGCTGCTTTTCTGGGATTTGTGGCAACTTCCTGTTTTGCAAGCAGCCTGTCAATACAACAGGAAATATGAATCAGCAAGCCGGCTTCCGCATCCAAAGATAACTCCATAAACGCCGAATTGATTTCTTTCATAATATCCGGCAGTATTTTTCTCAGCTTTTCAATATCGGTGTGTGTCAGCTGTTCTCCCAGATATGCAAACATTGCATCATAATCTATCTTTGCTTTTGCCTCTTTTTCCAGTCGGAGCAATCTTGGAAGACTCTCTTTTCTGGCTCCGAATACTTCACTGATCGGCAGGAAGGGAATTGCAAACATTCCCGGATCATAGGTTCCCACAATGCACTGAACCACTCCCGTGGTCATCAGGTGTTTCAGGTTATCACGCAACAGTTCTTTGTCTGTAACCGACATCGGGATCACCTCTGTATCTTCCAACTGTCCATATTTTTCGATGTAACGTTTCAGTTCCTCTGCCCCGCCTTTCCCGGTGGTACAGAGCGTTACAATGTATTTTCTGTAACAGTCCAGACCATCTATACTCTCCACTGTGCTTTGCAATATCTTGTCGGGATCATTTTCTGTAAGGGTCCGCCTTGCAAGCTCAATTCCAAGTGTAGTTACCGGAACTCTGACCTGCCGGATTGGAATTTCCAGTTCATTTTCTATCTCCAGAAGCATTTCTCCCAAAAAACTACTATCATAGATGACCAGAATTCCCTTGCCCTGCTGCACTTTTTTCAGAAAATTTCTCAGTGTCCCATATACCTCTGCGGAGGCTCTCTCACTGGTAATTTCATAAGAAAAAATATTATCCAGCTTTGTCATGTTACTGACCGTCTGTGCTATGGAGGAAGCTATTCCCACACCGTAGAATGCAAATATCAATACCGGTCTTGCATTTTCCGTCTTTTCCTCATTTTGATAGCACAAAAACATTGTGAGAAGTAAGATTTCTTCCATGGACAATTCCACTGCGTATTCTGCTTTGATCTGTTCTGCAAGTTCTTCGCTTAGCAGATATTCTGCTCTGTGATATACCAGTATTTCTGCAATACTTTCTTTGTCCGGAGCACTTTTTTCTCTTTTTCCCGTAATCACTGCATTGAGATGAAGGCACAGCCCATATAGTACAGACGGAGAGAAATTACGTTTCAGCTGTTCCTTTGCCTTTTGCAAAAATGCTTCCACAATATTGATCAGCTTTTCTTCCACCAGGATTTCCAACTGTTTTTTATCCGTCACATCCTGTATCAGGGCTTTCCGATATTTATCAAAAGTCCTTTCTACCTCCATGCTCAGCAAAAGGTTGATCTCTTCCTCCTCTATTCCTGTCTCCTTTAATGCTGCTGCCTTCCGGCTGATTCTGTCATATAGTGTTCCGTCTTCCGGCCTGCTGACCCGGATTTCTTTTCCGCTGAACGTGAATCTCTGTTCAAAATCGATCAACTCCTCTGCTTCTCTCCGGTACTTTAACATGCCTTTGCGCACATTATTGGAAAAATCGCTGATAAATAATGAAATATCTCCTGTTTTTCCATATTCTCTCACATAGGCATTGGCGCAGCCGATCTTGATATCTCCTTTGAGCTGATAATAATTCGCTTCACACTCATAGAAAAGCAGACATGTCATCAGATCTCCTCTGACGATCAGCGGTCTCTGTATCCGCACAGCCTCTTTGGAAAAAAGGTGTTTTATCATTTCCATCCGTTCCCTCAGCGGCCGCTCCGATAATGTCGGCAGCTGTAACTGTACTGAAAATTCTGCCAGGAACTCATCCGACAGCTGTTCTTTGTCCGTGCAGCTTACCGCCACCGCATATTTTCGGGATGGTGACTGCAGATACTCCAGCACCCTTTTTCTGGCTCTCGGACTTAAAAACTGAATATTATCGAAAAATACAAAGCCCTGCTCCGACTGTTTCCAGCTGTCATCCGACTCAGCACTGACTTCTCCGCCTGCTGCATAATCGTGGCAATCGATGTGAAGAAACGGAGCATTTTCCGGCAGAATTTTCTGTTCCACCGCAAAACGGTACATTCTTTGTGCCAAGCGGCTCTTACCGGTTCCACGGGCTCCCACCAATAACGTATTGAGACTTCGTTGTGGATAGAGTACTGCTGCCTTTGCCAACTGAATGATCTGCCTCAGACTTCCGTCCGCTCCGATCAAATCAGAAAAGCATTCTTCCAATGTGCTTTCTTCTCTTCCAACCTTATAGAGAACCGGTCTGCCGTTACATTTTTGTATCCTGCCTTCCTGTACCAGAAGATTCAGTATGCTGCTTACATTCGTTCGCTGCAGTTCCATGGCATCCGCTATGTATGCAGTGGATATTCCTCCGTCTGCCTTTTCATCTGCATGGAGTCTGATAAAGTCATATACCTTTTCTTTGTTTGATTTCATAGGGTGCATCTCCTTTTCAACGCTTGCATCTATGTGTATATCCAAAGAAAATTATACACTCTATACAATATGCAATCTATCATTTTCCGAACATTTCGTCAAAAGAAGTTGTGTATCTGTTTTTGTCATAAAAAATATATTTATTCATTGATTTTCATGATTTTTATTATGTTTTTTTGGTACTTTTTTACAGAACCATAAAAAGAATCCGGATGAAGGATCACTCGGATTCTTTTTAGTGTATATGATTTTATTTTGTTTTTCAGAAGTGTATAAGTTTTTTGTTATGGTGTCGTGAATTCTACCGGCTGCGCATCTTTTCTGTATTCCTCCCATGCCTGCAGATACTCCTCCTCAGTACTCTCCACACGCTGTCCCAGGCTGTCCAGACGATAATAGGTTGCATTGCCGTTCTCGTCAAAGCTTTCTGTATTGGAACCGGTCAGTACCAGCTGTCCGGTCGCAGTATCAAGATTGTACACTTCGATGCTGTGCCCGGAGGTCACGTAGAACCCAGACATTCCGACGCAGATCGGATATGCGGTTCCCTCACTTAGGAGCTTGCCGATCTGCACCGGTGTTGCATCCTCTCCGATACCGTAGACATCACAGTACATGGCATAGGTATGCTCTCCGTCCTGATAAATTCCGTCCGATAATAACAACAGAGTCGTATCACCGACTTTTACCTGCGCATACGCTGCATTTCCCTTTCCTGTTACAAAACCGGCGGTTGCACCGTCCTGCATATTCATCCATGTAGTAGTATTACCATTCTGCATTGGGATCCAGCCGGCAGGATTCTCCGATGCCTGTTTCTCCTGCTCTGCAGCGCTTGCTTCCTTCACCGCCTCTGCCTGTTCTCTCTGTTTATCCAGCGCCTCCTGCAATGCGGCGTCCGTCTCCTGTTGCGCATTGACTTCGTCTGCGCTTGCGACATTCCCGGCATCCACACCGTTTTCGCTCTTTCCGGCCTCATTCGTCAGCAGGATTGTGGTTGTCGTCCCCTGCTTTGGATTCGTCAGAAAACATACCGCTACGATCCCACAGACCGCCACCGCGGCAAGCACCACCCAAAAGGTCGGCTTCTTATAATTCAATATCTCTTTCACTCTCTTTTTCACCCCTACTTCCCCAAAGGCCAACGGGCATACCGTCACCAGCCGCCTTTGCATACTGCAGGAAAGCAGTGCATAGGAATAGTCCTTTCGCTCCTGAGCATTCAGCTTCTTCACCGCGCTCTCATCGCATGCCAGTTCCAAATCGTTGCAGAACAGGATATACGCTGCCCAGACAAAAGGATGGAACCAGTGAATCGCTAAGATCAGAAATCCAAGCGGCTTCCACCACTGGTCGCCCCGTTTCAGATGCGCCTGTTCATGAGCGATGACGTAAGGGTACTGCGCTTCGTCCATACTGGAGGACAGATAGATCTTCGGCTTATGCAGTCCCAGGATAAAGGGGGATTTTACCTCATCACAGATCCACAGGTTCTCCCGCAGCCACATAGCTTCCGCTACCTGCCTCCGCACCCGGGCGTAACTATATACCGCATAACCTGTAAAAAGGATCACACCTGCCAGCCAGAGAATCGAGAATGCAGATAATAGCCGTTCCGGTATTCTCCATACTCCTGCTCCAAATGCTCCGATGCCACTTCCGGTAATTCCGAACACTCCGCCCATGCCGGATCCGGCTGCGCCCATGCTGCCGTCTAAAGCTGCCTGGGAAATATTGTTGGAAAAATTAGTTCCGGTTTGCAGCGTATCAGCCCGGAACGCATTTCCTGCCGGATTGCCTATCATATTTCCGTACAAATAGCCCGACAATATCGGCAGCTTCGGCATCAGACTGAACCGGCTCTCCGGCACAAAAGGGCACACCAGCCGCAGTCCCACAAGTCCCCACAGCACAAGATTTACCCATTTCGGCGCCCGTTTCAGCAAGAGTCTGAGCACCATTACGACAGGGATCATCCATGCCGCGGCAATACTCATCTGTAATACACCCGAAAATATGCGGCTCATTCTTTTCCCCCTTCTGCCTCATCGATCATCCTACGGATCTTCGCAGCTTCTTCTGCGGTCAGCGCACGATCTTTCGTAAATGCGGCAAGAAACGCAGGCAGAGACCCTTCAAAGGTATCCTCCACAAACTGTCTGCTCTGCATCGCATAGAACTCTTCTCTGGAGATCAGGGAAGTCACCGTCCCGTTGTCATTGCGAAACAGACCCTTGTCACACAGTCTGCGCAGTACATTATGCGCCGTGGTGCGCTTCCAGTGAAATGCTTCCTCCGTCAGCTTTACCAGTTCCGAAGAAGACACCGGTTCATGCTCCCAGATCATATCCGCATATCGTGCCTCGATCACACCCAACTGAATTTCTGCCATGTTGTTTCCTCCTATTACTGTTTTCCTGATTACATAGATTTCTTTTGATCTTCTTATTTTACTTTTGCAAAAGTAGAGAGACCACATGTTGTGGTCTAACTACAGACTACAACATGTGGTCTCTATTGTCAAGTATCTTTTCTATTGCAAATGATATGTCTGTGGCCATCCTGCCCGTTTTCCGCACTCGATCTCCCGGCCGATCCTTTCAAAGATATATTGGTTTTTGTGCTCCAGATCGATCAGCTGCAACAGTTCCTCATCCGTCAGCGACCGTTCCGGGTAGTAAAACTGTGCGTCTGCAATACAGTAAACAAGTTCCTGTCCGTCATATTCTTCCGGGAATGTGATCACTGCAATGGTTGTCTCTGTATAGGCATTTTCCTGTTCGTACTTTTCCGTCCACTCTTCATAACGGGTCTGTTCCTCCGGTGTCAGGTCACGGCTGTCCCCTCCCCAGACATCCACAGGTGCGGAAGAAAGCATTGCATACAGTTCATCGATTTCCGCATCTGACATCTGTTCATAACGATCAAAATAGGACATCTCGGAATATTTCTGCTGCCATATTTTCTCCTGTATGCTGTAATCCAGCTTATGCACATATTCGATGACTTCCAGCCATTCCTCTTCGGTAACAGTGGTACTCGGCAGATAGATGAGACAGCCGTATTCTTCCCCGGGGGTGCTCCGAACGGCTACACCTGTGCCGGAATAGTTCTCTTCTTCGGCTAATTCATGAAGCTGTCCCGCGGGATATTTGCCATCCTCTTCATATTCCCGGGTCAGCTGCTCATATACACTCTGTTCTCTTGCCGTCAGTTCTCTGTTAAATTCCGCCTGAACACTGCCTTGTCCTGCCACCATCTCCAAGTGTCCCAATTCTTCCGTCCCGATGTCAGTCATGCGCTCTGCCAGATAGCGGCGGTATCCCATGATTCCGGCGGCGGTGGCGGATACTGCTGTGACAGAAAGTATCACCACAGCTAACAGGATGCCTGCTGCCCGGGGAAAGCTTCTGACTCTCCTGCCCGCAGGACTCTCCTGCGCTGCCTGTTGTCTGATCTGTGCATAGGCTGCATCCGCCCTATCCAGTACGATCTGTGGAAGTTCTATCTCTATTTCATTCATCGGTCTCATTTTCTTCCGCCTCCTTCCTCTGTCTCCGCATAATATCTCGCCATCTGCTCCCGCCCTCTGGCAAGCCTCGTGCGCACTGTACTGTCCGGCAGCTTCAAAAGCTTCCCGATTTCTGCTGTCCGCAGTCCTTCTGCATAGAACAGGACCACGATCAGACGATATTTTTCGTCCAGTCCTCTTAGGGCTTCCTTCCATTCCAGATTAGCTTCTGTCTCCACGGTATTCTTCTCTTCCCGCTCCGGAAATTCCTCCACACATACGACACGCCTCCCAGAACGTAAAATGTCTTTACATTTGTTTATCAGGATGCGGACCATCCATGTCTTAAAATACCGGTTTTTCTGTAAAGTATCGATTTTTTCCCAACAAGTGAGAATGGTCTCCTGTATGGCATCCGCAATATCCGCATCCTGCGCAAGGATGGCACTGGCTGTCCGGTACATGTCCTTCTCATGAAGCTGCATCAGCTCTGTAAAAGCATCCGGATCCCGTTTTTTTGCCCTGCGCACCAATTGTTCTATCTCTCCCATGTGCCTCGTCCTTTCTTCCTCATAAGTATACGTCTTATGACTATTAGACGGAAGAGTCTGTGAAAATGTCCCAGGGATAAATAACAAAATCTAATTTTTACCTTAGAAAAAACTTTTCAGCCTATTCCGGGTCAAAGTTCTATTTTGCTATATATAGTCCGTTTAATTTTCTTTTTATTCCTCTGACTACTAAATATGGTATTGTGCACTTTTTTGTTGTGGAATTGTATACGAAATATTAGAATTGAAACGCACTACTCTGCATGATACACTTCTTGAGAAGCAACCGTGTTGCAAGGTGGTAGCCTCCCGGCTTATAGCTCTAATTAAGAAGGGAGGGCGCACGAAGTCCGGGGGACTTCGGCCTTGCGCGGACCGAAGCGGAGCGGAGAAGGTGCTAATGGATATGTATGAAGTATTAAACCTGTTGTTTTTAGGTGGTACATTTCTCATTGCGCTGCTTGCCTACATAGACAGTAGGATAAACAAGCGAAAATAAATAAACCTACCTTGTCACTTGGCCAGTACAGGTAGGTTTACTATCACCACCGGGAGGCTAACCACTTGTGGGCGGCTGCTTCTCTTTATGTTTTGATTATAATATCTTTCTTTCTTTCTTTCAAGTCCTATTTAAAAACATTTCCAACCACTTACGGTCTCTGTCCCATAGCGCCTTCCAGTGTCAGGGTCTCACCGCTCATATACTTGAAGTCGGGAGAAGCCAGCTGTACGCAGACGCGGCCGATCTCCTTCTCCACGTCACCGTAATGTCCCATGGGCGGCATCTTGACATTTGCCTTGAAAGCATCGGGATATGCCTGCTCAAATTTCTCTAGCTGTGCAGTCCATGCCAGAGGACATACAACGTTGACATTGATGCCATCGGGACCCCACTCGGTAGCTGCGACTCTGGTCAGTCCGCGGATACCTTCCTTGGCCGCTGCATAAGCGCACTGTCCGAAATTACCGAAGAGACCTGCGCCGGAGGCAAAGTTCACAACGGAGCCCTTGGTCTCCTTCAGATAAGGATAGCAAGCCTTCATATAGTAGAATGCTGCATACAGACCGGAATATACCGCCAGGTCAAACTGCTCCGTCGTATGATCTGCGATAGTCACACCGGAAGCGGAAGCCTGGGCATTGTTGATCAGTACATCGATCCTTCCGAAAGTGTCAATCGCCTGCTTCACCACATTCTGTACGATTGCTTCATTGTCTGAACCGGCGCTGACATCTGCCTGTACGGGAAGTACCTTGATACCGTACTTTGCCTCCAGTTCTTCCTTTGCATCCGTCAGCTTCTGTACATTGCGTCCGGTTAGCACCAGATTGGCACCTTCTTTTGCATAAGCGGTGGCAATACCGTAACCGATGGATCCGCACTCTCCGTTACTCAATACCGCTCTTCCTCCGCCAGTGATGATTGCTGTCTTTCCTGTTAAAAATCCCATAAAATACCCTACCTTTCTTGTTTTTATCTATTTCCTTATAAAACTGCTTATCTGCCTGAATGCAAGCATTCGCAGAACGCAGTTTTGCATGGCTCTGAATAGTTACCATTGTAGCATAATTATAAGCGCTTTACCTGAGAAAAATACTCACCAATATTCCTATGATTCCGCCAATAATGAAAGTAGCAGGAATGCCGTACGCATCCTTTTTTGTCATCCGATCCCACTCAATCCGCGAAGGTGTCATCTTCGTATGGCACATGCTCTGATAGCAGAGATAAATATGTCGCCAACGACACAGATACCCCACCAGATTATAGATTCCATCCAATAATATTCCCACTGCCAGTACAAACAACATTGTAATTCTCCCCCGGTAGAAGTCTGCCAGCGCTCCTGCTATCAGAATCAATACCGGATAGCCATAACGATCCAAATATGCCAGAATGTACATTACTGTCGTAGAATAACTGCGCTCCGGCTTCTTCTCAACGATCACTGCCGTGCACCCCCAGTCGCTCTGCCGCCTGCAGGAACCTGACTTCGATCTCTCCCGGCGTATGCTCCGCCAGATCCGGTACGGAAAAAAGCTGCGGCACCGCTCTGTGCTCTTCCCCGTGAAGCAGCGTCTTCAATTCCAGCTCCAGAATCTCATCATCGATCTGTTTCCAGCGGCGATTCTCCTCTTCCGTCAGATCATCCAGTCCGAAATGTGTGAGAATCGTTCCCATAATCTTACTTTCGATCTCCAGATAATTGGTCAGATAGATCTTCACCGGGCGGATGATATCCGATATATATCCTTCGCTAGCATCATGGAGCAGACAGGCTAGCTGCTGCCTCTTAGACCACCCTCTGGCTTTCGCTTCCGCCGCACAGTTGAGCGAATGCTGTCCCACAGAATAGAAATAGGTCAGCTGTCCACCGCCCCGGCACAATAAGCTCAAAGCATGGGCGATATCTTCGATATAGACATCTCCCGGTGTCATCTGCATGGGATCGAATTTTCTGCCGGAATACGTTGTCATGGTGTTCATAGCTTTTGCTCCTTACTTCTCCGCACGGATCAGATTCTTGTAAAAACGGACTGCACCGGGCAGGCAGTTATACTCGATATTTTCATTCAGTCCATGCATTCCCTTCATCTGTTCCGGTCCGTAGACTACCGGTGCGAAACGGATACAGCTCTTACAGATGGGCTGATAGAACTGTGCATCGGTAGCGCCCGTCATGACATAAGGACTGGAAGGCAGTCCGGGGAATGTCTCTGCAATCGTATTTTCCACTAAGCGGAATGCTTCGCCGTGGATATCTACCGGCGGTGTAAAGTCATTGGCATGCAGCACTTCAGTCTCCAGTCCGTACTTATCAGCCACCTTTTTGATAATCTCCAGGCTCTCCTTTTCTCCCTGATGAGGAATGAATCGCATGTTTGCGCCAACATAAGCCTCCTGCGGCAGCACATTATAGGCGTCCGCACCTTTCTGTACCGTAAACGCAATGGTAGTCTTCAGCATAGCTCCCGCCTGGGCGCTGATGGACGGCAGCACTGCCTTTAACAGCGGTCGGAACAGCCACAGATTGCCGAATACCAGTTTCAGGCCAAAGCCTGCATAAGGAGCCAGCTTTGTGAACATTGCGGATACTTCCGCTGACATTTTCTTCTGAAACGGAGAATGTGTCTCCACTTCATTTACAAATGCGGACAATCTGGCAATCGGCGTTCCTTTGGACGGTGCGCTGGCGTGTCCGCCGTTGCTTCTTGCGGTGAATTTTACGTCTGCTTTTCCTTTTTCAAAGACACCTACCATGGCAAAATTGCCGGGGATACCGCCGATAGGCTCCGTGATGATACCGCCGCCCTCGTCACAGACTAAGAACAGCTCGATACCTCTGCGTTTCAGCTCTGCTACGATCTTCGGTGCACCGTCACCACCCCACTCTTCCGTACAGGAGCTGGCCAGATAGACATCGGTGGGCGGCACGAATCCTTCTGCCAGCAGTTCCTCTACCGCCTGGAAAAATGCCATGACAGAGGCCTTGGTATCGGATGCACCTCTGCCCCATACTTTGCCGTCTGCGATATCTCCGGAAAAAGGTGCGTGGATCCACTCGCCCTCCGCAGGTACCACATCCTGATGGCTCATGAGCAGGATCGGCTTCTCAGAGCTTTTTCCTTTCCAGTAAAATAACAGATTACCATCGATCTCTGTCTTCTCCAGCTTCTCATGTACCAGTGGGAAGAGTTCCTCCAGCACCTTATGGAAGCCCAAGAATTTCTCCACCTCTGCCACGTTGGCATAGGAGGTGGTGTCATATTGGATCATTTTCGACAGCTTCTGGGCCAGTGCCAGTGCTTCCTCCTCCGGTTCGTCTGCCACATAAGTCGAAGTCTTCGACGGCATCAGCAGGGTGCGGAGCACCGCGATCAACAGCAGTAATATAATAACCGCAACCACTGCAAGAAGTATCAAACCTATGTATTTCATATCTGTCCTCTTTTCTTAATTATTCTTCTGTCGTTTTCTGTGTATTCTTTTTCCGGAACAGCAGATATGCCACACCGATGGCAATCGCGCCGGAAGGAACGATCATAAAGCTAGTGGAGCCGATCAGGGACGGTACCAGAATGAATAGCAGGCTCATGAGGATCAGCGGCAATGCAGCGATCTTCATATTTTTCCGGTAATATTTGTACGCCATGGCACCGAACAGCGCCGGAACCACATTTTCAAAAGCCGGCTGCAATACTTCACTCTGCAGCACGGGCTGCAGCGGCACCATCAATAGCACGCCCAGTGCCAGGACGAGGATTGTCACCAGGGAAGATGTGGCGATAGAGATCGTAGAGATGATCTCATTTTCCGGGGTTCCGGTCTTCGCTCCTACCATATCTCTCGCATTGACCGCACAGGGGATCTTCATATTGATCAGGTTACCGGTGATAAATGCCAGGTATCCGCCGCCGGCTCCCAGCATCGGTGTGTATATCAAAAACTCTGCGATGCTGCTGACCAGCCATACGATTCCCACAGAGAGGAACCCCTTGCCGACAGCCCCCAGATCCGGATACGCACCTAAAAGCTTACCGATGAGAAACGGTGCTCCCACTAACATCACCAGCGTAATGATGCTCACAGTCCGCCCGATGACATGTGTTTTCTTCGTATAAATATCCCAGGCAGACTTGTCACCCTGTGTTTGCTGTGTATTTGCATCGACACCAACTGTGCCGGGGGTATTTACACCTGTATTATCTAGTTCGAGATTATTTAATTCTACATTATTTTCCATAATTTTTATTCCTTTCATCTTGGAATATATTGCTCTTCCTAAGGATTCAGCTTTCAGCTTCGGACTCTCAATCCTGAATATCTGTTTCAGATTTCAGCTTTTCTGTTTTCAACACAATGTCTTTATTTCAACTATTTCATTTGCTTTCCGACATTTCATAGATACTTAAAACTTTTTCAGAAGAATACTTTACAGCAACCCCACCAGTACGGCTGCCGTCATGCCGATGATCATGCTTCCGGCAATGGAAAAGCTGTCCACCCAGGCTTTTCCTTTTTTCTCAATGAGGTATACAAACCCTGCCATCACCAGTGCCGATACCGCCATTACCACTAACGGAATGTAATCGCCGTTTAACGTAAACAATCCGTTCTCCGATATAAAACCGCCGAGATATCTTCCGATGTAGGTGCTGACCAGTCCGATGAACATGGCAGTCATTGCCATATCTCCAAAGCCCGGTTTATCTGATTTTTTATTCGAGGTCAGCTTCTGCGTATATTTTTTATTCAGGAAAATGGACAATGTCATGCCCCAGATAATGCAGATGCTCATGAGCAGTGCGATCGTGGAAAATGCCTGCGGTGTCATTTCCGCAGCAGACAATGTGCTCATGCCCACCTGCTCTGCCGCTGCCTGCGCCACCTGGGTCTCATAATGCAGGGCACCGATCACGGACAATCGAAGCCACGGCCAGGGTGTTCCCAGACTTCCCGACAGGGCGATGACGCCCAGCAGAATCCCCACACTGGGCAGCAGGGAAAAGGTCGCGCTGGAGATGATGGTTCGCTTCATTTTTGTGGTATCCATACCGAGTGCCTGACCGGCGCGGTATGCCCTCACCAGAAAAATCACGCAGACCACCGCCACAAAAGCAATGATCCCTCCACAGATCAGGTACATCGGTACACTGTTTAACTGACTTAAGATTGACATGTCTCTTCCTCCTTCAGAATCTCTCTGATTTTATCTTCCTGTAAATACTCTCCGATGACGATCAGCACCTCCTGCCCCACTGCGACAGACTGCATCGTATGACTGTCCGGTGTAGCATTCAATTCCATCCATTGTCCTGCTCCGTTTTTCACAAAGCCCTTGATACGGAATACTTCTCCGCAAGACTTGTCGGCAAACAGTCTGGGCACCGCCCGTTCCAAAGCCTCCGGCTTAATCTTCTCTTCCATGAAAAATAAAGAGTCGAAGCTCTGCCTATTCTCTAAATCCATCTTGCGGTAACTTTCCAGACGATAACCGCATTTGGATACTTCCTCTAAATCTTCTTTTGTCAGATCCGTGAGATTTTTCTGTAAGATGTCCTTCTTGGGGTCGATTCTCCGGTCACAGCGGATCTGTTCCAGTGCCCGGTTGAGATGTGCCACCGTGTCCTCACACTGTTCCCTGGTGGCTGCATCCGCATGGCTCAGAATCACTTTTCCGGCATTGGCAGCCTCCGATGCCAGCAGATAGTCCGCCTGCTGTGAGAGATTATCCTCCAGTCTTGCATCCAGTATGGCGATAACATTGCCGATCTCATACCACTGGTCTAGCGGCTCCTCCCGAAGTACATCAAAAAACTCATCTACATCATAGATTCCCGACGGCTCCACCAGCACCCTGTCATAACCGCACATTCGCATGGAGATCAGCTTCGTACGGAAACGCCTCCTATGGCTCTCTGCATCGCATCCTCCGGCGATCATCTCCAGTTCGCACTGATCTCCCCTGAGTTCGTGGAGCATCAGCATATCCACGTTGATGGCACCGAAATCATTTTCCAGAATACCGATATGCAGTCCCTGATCCATCAGATATTCCGCATATTTTTTCAGAAAAGTAGTCTTTCCGGATCCCAGGAAGCCTGTGATCAGATCGATCGTTACCATATATCGTCTTTCCTCTCTGTTTCATTGATTTGCATAGTGATCACTTCTATAATTCTTTCTCATAACACCAGTAGGAATGCCCGAAAAGCTCACATTCCCCTGCCGTGGTAAAATGCAATTTTTCATAAGAGCGTAATGCTTTCATATTGTCCTTTGCCACTAAAATGTGTACCGCCTTATAACCCTGTGATTTCAATTCCGCCATAGCTTCCTGCAGCAGGATCCTGGCAATGCCGCGATTCTGATATTCTACCGCCACTCCCAGTCTGGACAGCTCTGCCACCGGGGTAAGATCCTCTGACCAACAGGACAGTGCCTTAACTTCTGGGTCATCGTCTATGGAGATTGTGCCTATTAATCGTTCTCCCTCATCAGGTTCCGGCATTCTCTCATGCAGGCAAAACAATGCATTTCTCGACAGGTCAAATTCCACTTCCCGTTCTGTTGGATAATTTTCTGTCCAGACACAATATTCGGTTCCGATCAGGGAACGGTATAATTGCAGGATCTCTTCTGCTTCTTCTCTGCGTGCCCTGCGAAATTCCATGTTGCCGTTCATGCTGTCTTATCCTCTCTCATCTTTTTCATAATCTGCAATTTTGCATCCTTTTTTGTTTCCTGTATTTTCGTGCTTCCATATGTTGTGCAGATATCATTCTATTTACATCTTCAACGTCTTCAGATATTCCTTCTGTTCCGGTGTTATACGGTAGCTTTCCCGTGCTTTCTGAATCGTCTTATTGTGTGTCCAGGTATCCAACCGTTGATCCTCTATATAACCGATTGTGGCATCCCATTGCTTTGCCAGTGCCGTGGCATAGAACCACGCGATCATCATGTTCACATAATATTCCTCGGAATGTACCGCTGCCGGGATCTCCAGATATTCCACCCGGAAATCCTCATCCAGGAAATGTGTCATCAGCATTTCCATTCCAAAGCGGCAGGTATATGGGTGTTCTGAGGCAGCCCATTCCTTTATTTTGTCTATCAGCCGGTCTCTGTTTTTGCGAAACACCCTCGGAGAAAAAATATCACACACCGCCCAGTTATCCACATAAGGCAGAAAGCGCTCCACTTCTTTTACACAGGCTTCGTAATCTTTGATCTCCGCCACCAACAGCGCATGCAAAATATTTTCATCATAATAAGTGTGCGGCAGCTGCTTCAGAAACTCTACGCTCTCCGGATCCTTTCCATACTCCTTCGCAAGCTTACGAATAGCGGGAATGCGGACACCGATAATCGTCTCCACAGGAATCGTCGGAATTAATTTGCTCTGAAAATCACGGTAACCTTTATCTTGCAATTGAAATAATAATTCCTGTGCTTTCATACAATTTTCTCCTCAAAATGCCTGCTTTCTGTTTATTGTACCACAAGCATAGAAGATATGCAAAACAGTCATGGATGGAAATTGAGAGCTGGGGCGGCGAACGCCCGCCTGTGCCCTTCTTCCGCCTCAGCGTGAATAGTTTGTGGGTATACCCTGTCAATTTTCCTTGGTTTTAATAACTGGTAATCCATCTTTTTCTGAACATAATTCCTTATAAGTCTCTATAGATAATAATGGAACCCTAATAATAAACGTCTTTCCTACTTCATATGGCATCATATCAATTCCTCCTAATTTGCTTTTACTTTATTTCGTAACTCTTTTATTACTCCGACACTTGAATCAAATACTTAAAAGTTCTATTACCAAAACATAATAATCTTTTTCACATAACGTTATGTATTTATTATTTTTTGTAATATATACTTTACATTTTGTTTGATATATCATATAATGCATATAGAAAGGAGGTTATATAAATGAAAAATATGCGTCTTAAATTAGCGCGCGTTGAGATGAATCTTTCTCAAGAAGAACTGGCTGCCAAAGTTAATGTTACACGCCCTACTATCAACTTACTAGAAGGCGGAAAGTTTAATCCCAGTCTTCAGCTTTGTATTCGGATATGTAAAGTACTTAACAAAACATTAAACGATTTATTTTGGGAGGAGGACAACTTATGAAAACCACCATTCACTGTGATGAAAGGATCACAAATATTCGGCACACAATTTATGTTAAACTTTTTTGGGGTATAATTATAGCAAATGAACTTACTTATCTACTAGATTATTTTTTTAAAACAAGCTTAAACGGTTGGGTTATTCCATTAGCGCCTGATGTGTTAATCATTTGGATGTCAATAAAAGGAGTTCTTTTTAATGGAACCCAACATTTTCCACTCTGGTGTTGGCTATTTGCACTATGCTATTCTAGTTTAAATACTATTATCGTTTTTGTTGAGAGTTTCCAAATTGATACTGTTTTCTATCTTGAACAGATTAATCAAAGAATTATTGTCTCCTTAATATTTCTAACTGTTTATTTCCTTGTAGTATTGTTATTTTTTTACATTTCTTATCGTATTGCTATAAGAAAAATTAAAAAACTTTCTACTGACATCTAATTATGTAAAATTAAATGATTATCAATCCCACATGGGAAGCTTGTTTTGTTGCTGATACCCACACTATGAAAAGTTCGAGGGTATGGGAAGCTTATTTTGCTGCTGATACCCAAAATGTGAAAACCGGAAGGTATAACAAGGGAACTCTATATTCTAAAATGTTCGTCGTGGGTGTCCTGTATTTTGGGTCTATACAGAAAAAATGAGTTGTGAGATACTAAAATTGCTACAAATAACGCATAAAAAGATGAATATGGGTCTATAGGGAAAAAACCGGCTCTGAGGTACTCATTTTGAAGAAATTGAGTATCTGGCAGGCAAATTTTTAGCTATAGGCCCATATTGTCTAGTTTTTGCTTTTTACCCGTCCCCAAAAGTACCTACAGGGAAATTTATCTTCTATAGACCCATGAAGTTTTTCAAGAAATCAGTAGCCCCGGCTGGGTATAAGAATAAGCAGTGCCGCGTTTCTTATACCCTGCCTAGGGCTACGGGGATTAGATACAATTTTCTTCGCTAACTCTCAATTTACAACACCTTGGATCCGTTCACGGTCAGCTTAAAGGATGCCTCCAGCACTTCCGCTGCGCGCTTACACATCATCATACGTCCAAGGAATATTTCAAAATACTCATACATACTGCAGATCTTCGGATCAATCTGCAGATTCAGTGAAATCACTCTCTTCTCCACATTGATCTTAAGCTTCGTATCCGTAACCGCATAATTGACGCGGTCATGTTTATCGAAGGTTGCCTTATTCTTCTCCCGGACTCTGCTCCTGCGGACATCGGTCTTATCTGCAATGATCAGCGCCGCTGAGATGGGATCGGTAGCACCGCCGGTAGATTCGTCATGCAATCCGATAGCGGACACGCTCTGCACCCGGTCCCGAATGCGCCTCCGAATGATCGGTAAATCCCATGGCTCCCAGATTCGCATTTCCCTTTTTAATAAATGCCAGTACTTCTTCATTTTTTCTAATTTCACTATATGTCATTCTTCTACTTCTTTCCTTCCATCCTGTGTTGATTACCGTGTCTTTATATACATCTTATTTCGTGTTCATTGTACCATCCGCCCGCAAATTCGTGCTATGATACGCTACATCCTGTTTCGCAGTTGCTTTTTTCTCCAAGGCGCATTATATGTTACCAAAACTGTTGCAGCGACACTATCTTGGGCAGGTAAACAACATGTAATATCTGTGTAAACAACCCGGATATAAGCTGACAGATATTCACATTTTCTTCTTTTCAGTTTTCACCGGCAGGAGTATAATAAAACACAGAAAACATTTGGAGATTTTGTTCCAGAGAGGAGACCACAATGAAATTAAAAGAATTACAGGACGCTATGATCGCTGCCATGAAGGCAAAGGATAAATTCAGAAAGGATGCCATCTCCGCGCTGGTATCCGCTGTAAAGAAAAAAGGGATCGACAACGGCTGCCGTGACAACATTCCCGATGAGATGGCCAACGAAGCTATCTTAAAAGAGATCAAATCCGTGAAGGAGCAGATCGATACCTGCCCCGCAGACCGTACCGAGCTGCTGGAAGAATACAAAAAACGCTATGAGATCATGAGCGAATTTGCTCCCAAGATGCTCTCCGCTGAAGAGGTCAAGGCAATCCTGGAAGAAAAGTTTTCCGATGTCCTGGCTACGAAAAATAAGGGTCAGATCATGAAGGCTGTTATGGGCGAACTGAAGGGCAAGGCTGACGGCAAGGTCATCAATCAGGTCGTTGCTGAACTGACCAAATAATATGTGCGGTGCATTATCAGCGATTTCGAAATTCATCAACAAACGGCTTCCGGGAGATCTCCGAAAGCCGTTTTTGTTCCCACTTCAGCTGTCATTGCGGCTGGCACAGCAGATATACTACGACTTGTCTGTTTCTATCGAAATCTTTTTTTCATAAAGAGCATTTTTCTCAAGTATTTCCCGGAATGCTGTCGAATTTTCTCCCAGTGCCAGCCCCTTGATCTCCATGTATTCGTCATAATCATAGAGGTACACTGTGATCTCGGATATATCGTATCCGCTGACCGCCAGCTCGTTGGTATTGTTTCCTGCGTATGTCAGTTTTCTTCCATCTTTATCCAACACTACGGTCACAACAAGATGATCTTCCGGGAAAATGTCATATACCGTAAGCTCCACGGGAGAGACTTCGATTCTGTCCAGCCCGAAGCCTGCCTCATTTGTTTCGCCTATCTCTATGACCTGCATTTCCTTATCGCTCTGCGCAATGGAAAACTCTGGGAATTTCCAACTTCCGTGTACTGTCTCCTTGGAATCCCCCTTCGGATATAGGAAAAAATACGGAATTTCCAGTTGCAGTGTCATGTCTTCCGGAATCTGTTCATAGTATCCCTGATCCCCTGTCTGGATCGATTTGTAATCGATACGGATCAGTCCCAGAAAAGTATGTTTATCCACAAGTTGCCCCACAAGCGCCCTGCCCCCGTGTACCGGATCGCCGCTTCGGAAGGAATACTCCTCCAGCGTTGCGATCATGATCTGACTTTTTCCGTCGCTGTCCGCTGACATCTCCGGGAATCCCTCTTCGCTCTCCATTTTTACCCCCAGGAAAATTGCCTGGTTTGTGGCATAATAATCCGTCAAGGTAATGGTATAGCCCTGATCCGATACCTGATACTGCGCCGGTTCTGTAGCTTCCACACTGGTTTCCGTACTCTGGATCCCAGTGGCTCCGGTATTGTTGTCCCCAGCCTCTTCTCTCTCCCCGGCATTGTATTTTCCTTGCCCTGTTGGTACCAGCGTTACAATTTCTTCTGTCGGAATCTCCTGGAACCCCAGCAGCTCCTGTACCCGTTCTATCACGCTGCCGATCAGAGGCAGTTCTTTTGCCAAGACCGGATTTGCCGCACAGAATCCAATAGCTACAACAATCGCTGCAGCTGCAGCCCCCGTCTGCACAAACTTTCTTTTTCGACTCTGTCTTTTTTTCTTTTCCGATCTTTCTCTGATAATTCCGTATGCTTCCTCTATTTTTCTGTCAATCAACGGACTGTTTGTCATGGCTATTCTCCTTTCCTACACCCATCTGTGATCTCAGATGTTCTCTGCCCCGGTGAATTTTACTCTTCACCGTATTTTCTTTCATATGGAGCAGCTGTGCGATCTCTCCTATGGAAAACTGTTCCCCATAATACATCTGGAAGATCAGCCGGCTGTCCTCCGGCAGAGTTTTCAACAGATCATTGAATTCCAGATCCGTACTGAAATCATAGAACTGTGAAGCTTCCTCCGCCTCGTTCATGGGAACCGTCCGGCTCCTGTGCCGTCTCATTGCAATACATTGGTTGATCAGAATACGAATCAGCCAGGTTCTGAAATATTCAGCTCTTCGTAAGGTATCCAGCTTTTCAAAAGCTGAAAGTATGGTCTCCTGCATGGCATCGGCAACATCCTCTTCGTTCCCCAGATAAGCGAACGCGATCCGTATCATGCTCTGCCTGTTCTGTTCCATCAGAGCAATGAATGCTTCCGCGTCTCCTTTTTTCGCTTTTTTCACCAGTTTCTCCATGGTTCCTCCCGTTCTTCATCCGGCCGGATGCCTTGCAAGGTATTTTGTGTTCACATACATTAGATAAGCATATCGTATTTTCGGTTGCAGAAAAATAAATTTTTTCCATAAAATAGTAAACAGCTTCCGAAGTTTCCTTCGAAAGCTGTTCTTAAAGCTATTTGAACTATTCCACTACTACCGTACCGTCTTCTTTTACGGTAATATTCATGTCATCCTTCACATATTCCAGGAACTCTTCTCCCAGGCTGTCAATGACAGGCATCTGTACATTGTCAAGCCACACATCTGCCAGAATAGCTCCGGCTGCTGCCAGGGAATCAATGGGTTCGGAAAACAGCATACATGCCGGCTGTCTGTTCATGGAGCAGGCACAGTAAAGTACCAGTCCGCCGGTGGTAGATCCTATGGTCGTCGGCAGGCACAGGGCTTTGCCCGCCATCTGTTTACCATAGAGGTCGGGATTATTCTGATCTCCGCAGGTTGCTTTTTTATCGCCGAACTGCAATGCCTTCTGGAAAGATGCCAGTGTGTTCAGACCCCCGTGAGATACCAGTGCCTTGGCTGTTACGGTTCCGGAGGCTACGATTCTTCCTTTAAATTCTTTCATTTGTCCGCTCCTCCCTTCGTGATCTGCTCTAAGATCTCAGCATCGGTATAATATCTTGCGCTGGTGTAGGTCCGCAGCTTGTTACTGGAAGTAATGACCGGCATCTTCTCGCTGAGAGGATTATTCATATACATTAACGGGCAGATATAGGAAGTAATGACTCCCGTTGCCTTTAACGTCTCCGCATAAGGGGTCTCCTGAAATTTTTTCAGTACCGCAGGTGCCGCTGTGAATACGGTAGGAATACATACTCTGGTTCTGCCGGCTTCTTTCAGGCTCTGAGAGACTTTTTCCGTCCAGTCAATGAGCTGTTGTAAACTCATATGGGGACATCCCATGAAACACAGCTTCGGCTTGGCCTCCTTCTTTTTCCAGATCACCGGATAGCTCTCATAGACCCTCTGAAGTTCCGCATCATCTACCACGTAGACCTTTGCATCCTCCGAAATCAGATCTTTTCCGTATTTTACAGCCTCCGGAGTGATATTTTCCACATGGTACAGACCTACCGCACCGTTGGAAGCAGTCGCTGCGCCGAAATCCTTCAGATAGGTTTTCGCTGCATCATCCAGCTCACCGCCCAGCCATTTGTCCAGTCCTACGATATAGGGAACATCCGCCATGACTTTCATACCAATGGCAGATCCAAGCAGCTGTGCTTCCGGCTTTTTCGTGGTCTCGATCTTCACGATCCAGGTGGCTTTTCTGCCCTCATCCGTCAACAGACCGAAACGGGGCACATAGCCCACTACCGAGCCCATGAGGTCAATGATGCCAGAGTTACGATTGCATCTTGCTCCCAATACGGAGTTGGCATAGACCACTGCAGAAGACTCCGACCAGGACAGCACCTCTCCCATGGCCGGGGTATTTCCCACTTCATCCATGTAACAGGTGCAGGTGTAAGCATCCTTTTCCATGATACCCAGCTGTGTCAGCTGTTTCTCGTAGTCATCCTGCTTGGAGTACATGAAATTCTTGAACACAAAATCCTGTAAAAAAGAACTGGGCACATTGGGATCCAGTGGTCTCGGATCAGCGGAAAATTTCTGTTTGGATACATTGCCGGATTCGATCAGCTGATTCATCAGTTCATACACCGGCGCCAGTGCTTTCAATCCGAAAGAGGTTACCAGATGGTTGTATTTACTGGTCACAGGCACCATACCGTCCGCACCGAACAGCTCGCCGTAGCGCACCAGCGTCTGCATGACCTTCGCCAGGGTCGCTCCCTGTTTTCCATCATATATTTCCTGTTGTTCTTTTGTTAAGTTCATTGATTTCCCTCCCCTTAAATCTTCATGGCAACTTCATAAGCGCGCCATACGACACTTCGCAGATTGCCTACACCGTCACAGTCACCTACCAGGCTGACATTGCTGCTCTTCGGTACCAGCGGGTGGGGAATGTATCCTGCGGAACTGATCACACTGTCACAGGGAATCGTGATCTCTTTTCCGGAAGCATCTTTACATACAATGCTGTCATCCTTTACTTCCTGCAGCGTAGTTTCCAAATATACGGGCACTTTCTTCCAGGCGAACCACTCTCTCAGATAGGAGCTGTTGGCCAGGCATACTCCGGTCTGGGCGATGAGATCGTTTTTCATCTCTACGATTACAGGCTGTTTGCCCTGCAGCGCCAGTTCATAAGCAATCTCACAGCCGGTGAGTCCGCCGCCGATGACGGCAACCTTTTCTCCTACGGGAGTACCGGTAAGGTATTCGCATGCCTCAACCATCTTCTCATGACCGGGCACTTTTTTCAGTACTCTGGGCACTGCTCCGGTAGCGATGATCACGGGAGCACCGGCAAACGGGGCGATGCTCTCCACTTTTTCATTGTAATGAATCTCAATTTTCAGATCTGCCATCTGCTTCCGATACCAGGTCAGAAGATCCCGCAGTTTTCCCTTATAGCTTTCCGCACTGGCAGCAATAAAGGTTCCGCCCAGGTGATCTGTCTGCTCGTGAATCACCGGCTCGTGTCCCCGCAGCTTCAGTACTCTGGCAGCCTCCATGCCGCCGATACCGCCACCGATAATATGTACCTTCTTCGGGCTGGTGGTCGGAACGATCTTGTGCTTCTCCCACTGCATGGTCTCGGCATTTACCGCACAGCGTGCCAGATGCAGGGAATCCGATAATGCCTGATCGTTGGGAACTCCCTTATAGTGACACATATTGAAGCAGCCGTTGTGGCACAGAATACAGGGACGGATGTCGTCCTCCTTATCATTCATCAGCTTGGTCACCCATTCCTGGTCTGCCAGGAACTGTCTGGCGAATCCAGCACCATCGATTCTTCCGTCTGCAATAGCAGCCGCAGCCGTCTCCGGATCCATACGTCCGGCGCATACCACAGGGATATCCACGAATTTACGGATATGCGCCACATCCTCCAGATTGCAATTTTCCGGCATATAGATAGGAGGATGTGCCCAGTACCAGGCATCGTAAGTACCGTTATCGCAGTTTAACATATCATAACCGGCATCCTGCAGATACTTCGCTGCTTTTTCGGATTCCGCCATATCACGTCCTGCTTCTGTGAAGCTTTCTCCAGGAAGTGCTCCTTCACGGAACCCCTTGGTCTTGGATTCCACGCTGTACCTAAGAGACACAGGGAAATCCTGTCCGCAGACTTTCTTGATCTCTTTTACGATCTCTACTGCAAAACGATATCTGTTTTCAAAAGATCCACCATATTCATCGGTTCGCTGATTCACATATTTTAAAGTAAACTGATCCAGCAGATAGCCTTCATGTACCGCATGGATCTCCACACCGTCCACACCGGCATCCTTTAATAATTTTGCAGTCTTGCCGAATGCAGTGATGAACTCCTGAATCTCCTCCACGGTCATCTCTCTGGAAGGAACTTTATCTGACCAACGGTTCGGAGACGGGCTGGGTGCGGCTGTAATCTTGTCGAGATCCATAAATGGTTTCGCCAGTACCCGCAATGCCTTATTGGTGTACAGGGTCTCCATCATTTCACTGATGGTAAATGATCTGCCGAAACCTGCCGTCAGCTGGACGAACAGCTTTGCTCCCGTCTTGTGAAATTCCGGCATCCACTTTGCCAGATCCTCATACATTTTTTTCTTCTTGTACAGCCACTGTCCGTACATCGGATTGTACACCGGCTGACATCCCGGAAGCACCAGACCGCAATTATTTTTCGCTACCTCCAGAATAAATTTCGCACCATCCTTGTCAAAATGGTTCACTTCCATCCATCCCAACAGGTTTGTGCCACCCATGGATGTCAGAACAATGCGGTTCTTAATCTCGCAGTTTCCGATCTTCCACGGCGTAAACAACGGTTCCAACTGTTGTTTCATTGTAACTCCTCCTTTGCCTTCTCTCTTCTCGTTTGCGTACCCCTATATGTATTTTTATTATAACACGCCGCCTTGCCGGCAGTAAAAATATTTCTTATTGATTATTCTGCAAAATAGGTCGCATTTTGTTGTTGTATCAACAACTTTTTTATTTTAACAGACTATATGTCACTTGTCTACTCTGTCTTCCACAGGTCTCCCCATACGGAATCACACAAATTGACACAGTATTCTCTGGAAAACTCCGGATCCTGCGAAACGATCTCATTTTCCTCTGCCAGTTCTTCCGGATAATCCTCCAGAAAATATGTTGTCACACCTTCGGGACCGGAAGCCACATGACTGATCATCGGTTTCACCCCATAATCCGCGATTTCCACTTCCCCATCCTCGTTCTTCGTAAGCGTTACCTCTGCCATGCCGCCTACCATACGGTTAGCGACTCCCTCTCCGGTGCCGGAGGTCCAGTTCACGAAATTGCCCAGGGAATAATAGACCAGCATTTCATGCTCGCTCGCTTCATCTGTCACCCATTCTATAGGTTCAATGACATGCGGGTGGGTACCCAGGATCAGATCCGCACCGTTTTCCGCAAATATCTTGGTCCATTTCTCCTGGGAAGCATCTGACGTCAGCCTGTACTCCGTTCCCCAGTGCGGACATACGATAGTAAAGTCCGCCAATTCCTCTGCCCTCTGAATATCTGCCGCCACCTGTTCCTCATTCAACAGATCCACCGCATAGGGCATATCCGCCGGCAGAGAAATGCCATTGGTCCCATAAGTGTAGTTCAGGACTGCAATCCGCATGTCTCCCAGCTCAATGATCGCCGGATCTGCGCCGCAGGAAGTGGAGGTATCCGCAGTATCATGAATACCCAGGACAGTGATCTGTGGATATTCGTTCCTCCAGTACTCCGCACAGTTTACCAGCCCCGCACGCCCCTTGTCCATGGCATGGTTTGTGGCATGACAGATGACATCGAATCCTGCTCCCACCAATGAATCGCAGAGACTGTAATCCGCATTGAAGCAGGGATACCCGGAGATTCCAAGATCCGCACCGCCTATGATCACCTCCTGATTCACCAGGGCAAGATCTGCTGCTGCAATCTCCTCTTTTGTATGGGAAAACAGAGAATCATAGTCGTAACTTCCATCCGGTTGCAGACAGCTTTCCTCCACCGGAGTGTGAAGCAGTGTATCCCCTACCATGATGATCTTGTACTCCGGCGCGGCTTCCGGTGGTTGGTCGGTAGATGGCTGGATTGCATCCTGCGATTCTGTTTCTGTTGCTTCTGTTTCTATTGCAATAGTTCCTGTGGTACTGGCAATATTTTCATTTGTTACTGTATTGTCCTCAGACACCATCTCAGTCTTCGCACAGCCGATCAATAAAAAAATGTTCCATATACAAATATAAAACATTATTGTTTTTCTTAAAGTCAAAAGCCTTCTATCTGCCATTTCTCTACCTTTTCACTGATTTTTCTGTATTTTATTCACTTCTTATATGTTCCATTATAACATACATATTTCTTTTATCAAAAATTGCATTTCAAAATATTATCAACAAATATTATCAGAAGCTGTTTGATTATACGGAAGTATTCACATCTTTTTTCGGTCATCATTTATGTTCTAATATTTGACTGATGAGATTTTCCACACTCATTGTATTTAGACAGTGTTTTTCTGATTCAAATGTATATATAATGTCTCTACCTTGTATAAGCCCATTCTTGGAGTAAATGTCTATTTTTTTCATAGCTTTCTGACAATAAATCGGATCTGTCATCATTCCCAAATGCTCCCATAAAATCGTTTTTCGATCTGTTAACCGCAGGCAGGTAAAATCCGGATATATCGTTCCCAATCCCTTTAGGGTTACAGGGCATTCATACTTGTATGGGATATTTTTATGGTACAACATATCTGCAATGATCTTTTCTGACTTTGATCTGACTCTTTCCTTTTTTTCTGTGTAGATTTCTGCCTGTCCTTCTTCAAAATCTTTACCTGAATATATTTGTGCTGACCACTGATTCACATATTCCTTATCCGACATTATCCTCGAATCCACCATTTTTTTCCTGGATGGACTCATTCTGTCATAGACACTATATAGTTCTTCTACCTGTACTATTTCTTGTTTTTCATATTTTTTAATAATATTTTGTATGTTCTTTAATTGCTTTTCTACCTCTGACAGCAATTTCTCATCATAATTTCGTTGTGCAAGTTTACTTGCCAATTCGAGGTCAGATTTTCGCAGATATTTTCCGTTTGGATAGGATGTTCTAGTTTCAGCAGAGTCCAAATAATATTGTTCAACACCTCTGCAGTTAATTATTTTCAGATTGCCTGATGGTGCATTCTGTATACTTGTTTCCAAATTTTGTTTCAAATCCCTTAACCAATGTTCTCTTTTTATCAATTGTTCATATAGTAAATCCTTTATAGCCTTTTCCTCCCGCCGTACATTTTTCATTTAGTGCTTTTCATTTTATCTCTATTTTTCCCTTTCTTACATGTATTCCCTTACCTCTGGCACATACCTAATCCATAATTTCCCATCTCTCACATGTGTTTCCTCACCTCTGGCACATACCTATTTCATCTTTTTTCTTTTTTCGCATGTGTTCTCTTACCTCTGGCACATACCTAATCCATAATTTCCCATCTCTCGCATGTGTTTCCTCACCTCTGGCACATACCCAATCCATAATTTCACCCTCTCTCGCATGTATTCCCTTACCTCTGGCACATACCTATTTCATCTTTTTTCTCTTTTCGCATGTATTCCTTTGCCTTTGGCACATACCTAATCCATAATTCTCCCCTCCCTCGCATGTATTTTACACGTTGCTCCTCATATATTTCCTATGTATGTATAATTTCTACAAACCAACCTCTTAAAAAAATAATGCTATTATACAAATAATTGAAATAAATATCTTGAAATATCCGACACAGAACTGTGTCATTAAATGGTTAAAAGAAAAAATGATCTTTGAATTAATTTTTTGAATTATTATTCTGCGTTACGATTCTGAGTTACTGTTCTAAGTTATTGTTCTGAATTACTATTCTGCGTTATTGTGTAAAAAAATGGGGAAGTACAAGTACTTCCCCAGAATAAGAGCTATATACTATCTATCAAAGATTACTCAATGATGGTAGCTACACGGCCGGAACCAACGGTTCTACCACCCTCACGGATAGCGAAGGTAAGACCCTGCTCCATAGCGATAGGATGGATCAGTTCGATGGTCATCTCTACGTTATCACCAGGCATGCACATCTCAACACCAGCGGGCAGTTCGCAAACGCCGGTAACGTCGGTAGTTCTGAAGTAGAACTGAGGACGATAGTTGTTGAAGAAAGGAGTATGACGTCCACCTTCATCCTTGGTCAGAACGTATACCTGAGCGGTAAACTTTCTGTGGCAGGTAACAGTACCGGGCTTAGCCAGAACCTGTCCTCTTTCGATTTCAGTTCTCTGGATACCACGAAGCAGAGCACCGATGTTATCACCAGCCTGTGCCTCATCCAGCATCTTACGGAACATTTCGATACCGGTTACAACAGTCTTCTTGGTCTCTTCCTTGATACCAACGATTTCAACTTCATCATTCAGATGCAGAACACCACGCTCTACACGACCGGTAGCAACGGTACCACGACCGGTAATGGTGAATACGTCCTCGACGGGCATCAGGAAAGGCTTATCAGTATCACGCTGAGGATCAGGGATATAAGAATCTACAGTATCCATCAGTTCCATGATCTTGTCGCCCCACTCGCTGCTGGGATCTTCCAGAGCCTTCAGAGCGGAACCCTTGATAATAGGGCAGTCATTGAAGTCGTACTCTTCCAGCTGCTCGGTTACTTCCATCTCAACCAGCTCGATCAGCTCGGGATCGTCAACCATATCACACTTGTTCAGGAATACGATGATGTAAGGAACGCCTACCTGACGGGACAGAAGGATGTGCTCCTTGGTCTGAGCCATAACACCATCAGTAGCAGCTACAACGAGGATAGCACCATCCATCTGTGCAGCACCGGTGATCATGTTCTTAACGTAGTCAGCATGGCCCGGGCAGTCAACGTGTGCATAGTGTCTCTTCTCGGTCTGGTACTCGATGTGAGCGGTAGAAATGGTGATACCACGCTCTCTCTCTTCGGGAGCCTTATCGATGTGATCGAAGTCAACCTTCTCATTACCAGGTACTCTCTCGGAAAGAACCTTGGAGATTGCAGCGGTCAGGGTAGTTTTACCATGGTCAACGTGACCGATGGTACCAATGTTACAATGGGGCTTTGTTCTGTCAAATTTAGCTTTAGCCATTATTTAAGTCCTCCTTAAAATAATTAAACAGTTTCGTAGTTTTATTTTTTTAACTCGCTACCTCTGATTATATTAAATAATCAGAGGTTTTTCAAGTTATTTTTATTGATTTAGCGCTTATTTCGCCTTTGCAGCAAGAACCTTTTCCTGAACGTTCTTAGGAACGGGCTCATATTTTTCGAAGAACATGGAGTAGTTACCACGACCCTGGGTCTTGGAACGCAGGTCTGTGGAGTAACCGAACATCTCAGCAAGGGGAACGAAAGCCTTAACCATCTTACCACCGCCGATGTCTTCCATACCTTCTACACGACCACGACGAGAGTTCAGATCACCGATTACATCGCCCATGTATTCCTCGGGCATGGTAACCTCAACCTTCATGATCGGCTCAAGCAGTACAGGAGCTGCCTTCTGCATTGCTTCCTTGAATGCCATGGAACCTGCAATGTGGAATGCCATCTCGGAGGAGTCGACCTCATGATAGGATCCATCATATACGTTCGCATGAACACCCAGTACAGGGAATCCACCCAAAATACCAGCCTGAGCTGCTTCCTGGATACCTTCACCTACTGCGGGGATGTATTCCTTAGGAATGGAACCACCGACTACAGTAGATTCGAATAACAGGGTAGGAGGATCGTTGATCAGAATGTTTGCCTTCGGATCAAAGTCAAACTTCTCACAGTTAGCCTCCAGGGGCTCAAACTTAACTTTACAATGTCCGTACTGTCCACGACCACCGGACTGCTTAGCGTACTTGGAATCCACTTCAACAGCCTTGGTGAACGCTTCCTTATATGCAACCTGAGGAGCACCTACGTTAGCTTCTACATGGAACTCACGAAGCAGACGGTCAACGATGATCTCCAGATGTAACTCACCCATACCGGCGATAATTGTCTGACCGGTCTCCTGATTGGTATGAGCGCGGAAAGTAGGATCTTCTTCTGCCAGTTTTGCAAGAGCTTCACCCATCTTGCCCTGACCGGCTTTGGTCTTAGGCTCGATAGCCAGCTCGATAACGGGCTCAGGGAACTCCATGGACTCCAGGATTACAGGGTGCTGCTCATCACAGATGGTATCACCGGTAGTGGTGAACTTGAATCCAACTGCTGCTGCGATATCACCGGAGTAAACCTTTTCCAGCTCTGCACGCTTGTTCGCATGCATCTGCAGGATACGTCCTACACGTTCCTTCTTGTCCTTAGTAGCATTGAGTACATAAGAACCGGAATTCAGCGTACCGGAATATACACGGAAGTAAGCGAGCTTACCTACGAACGGGTCAGTCATGATCTTGAATGCAAGTGCAGCGAAAGGTTCTTCATCAGAGGACTTTCTCTCTACTTCATTACCGTCAAGGTCAACACCCTTAATAGCCGGCACATCCAGAGGAGAAGGCATATACTCGATAATAGCATCCAGGAGCTTCTGAACGCCCTTATTTCTGTAAGCAGTACCGCAGCATACAGGAACGGCTCTGCACTCACAAGTAGCTTTTCTCAAAGCAGCCTTCATCTCTTCAACAGAAGGAATTTCACCTTCCAGATACATCATTGTCAGATCATCATCCAGCTCGCAAACCTTTTCAATGAGCTCATCATGATATAAAGCAGCCTCATCAGCCATATCTCCAAGATCATCGGTAACAGTGATGTCATCACCCTTCTCATCGTTGTAGATATAAGCCTTCATCTCGAACAGATCAATGATTCCCTTGAACTCATCTTCCTTACCGATAGGCAACTGAAGGCAGATAGCGTTCTTACCAAGTCTGGTACGGATCTGATCTACTGCTGCGTAGAAATTAGCACCCAGGATATCCATCTTGTTGATGAATGCCATACGAGGTACATTGTAGGTGTCAGCCTGACGCCATACGTTCTCGGACTGAGGCTCTACACCACCCTTTGCACAGAAGACGCCGACAGCGCCATCCAGTACACGAAGGGAACGCTCAACCTCAACGGTGAAGTCTACGTGACCCGGGGTATCAATAATATTGATACGATGCTCCAGAGCACCGGGCATGGGTTTGGTCTCTTTTTCAAGAGTCCAGTGACAGGTAGTAGCTGCAGATGTAATGGTAATACCTCTCTCCTGCTCCTGAGCCATCCAGTCCATGGTAGCAGTACCTTCGTGAGTATCACCAATCTTATAGTTAACACCTGTGTAATACAGGATACGCTCGGTAGTAGTGGTCTTACCGGCATCGATATGAGCCATAATTCCGATATTTCTGGTTCTCTCTAACGGATATTCTCTTCCAGCCAAGTTTTTTCCCTCCTACTAGAATCTGTAATGAGCAAAAGCCTTGTTTGCCTCTGCCATCTTGTGCATGTCTTCTTTTCTCTTAACTGCAGATCCGGTATTGTTGGCTGCGTCAAGAATTTCGTTAGCAAGTCTGTCTTCCATGGTCTTCTCACTTCTCTTACGAGAGAACATGGTCAACCAACGAAGGCCCAGAGCCTGACGTCTCTCAGGTCTAACTTCGATAGGTACCTGATAGGTAGCACCACCGATACGTCTTGCTTTTACTTCCAGAACAGGCATGATATTGTTCATAGCCTCTTCGAATACTTCCAGAGCAGGCTTGCCGCTCTTCTCTTCAACCTTAGCAAATGCTCCGTATACGATCTTCTGGGCTACACCCTTCTTGCCATCTAACATGATGTTGTTGACAAGCTTGGTAACCACTTTGTTGTTGTATAAAGGATCTGCTAATACATCTCTTTTCTGAATATGTCCTTTACGTGGCACGGTTCTTCCCTCCTTAACAAATTGTTTACGTTAGATCATAGGTACTCACATGTGTTTCCCCAAGTGTTCGCGCTGTTATATCTGTATCACAGAATTCCAACACTTTTCTTAGTTTCGTTTTTGTGGTACAAAGACGATGTTCGCATCGTCTCCAAAAATCCTTGCGGATTTTCATCGAACTCTCGGTCCGACGTTCAAAACGCCCCGGATACTACTTATTTCTTAGCATCCTTAGGTCTCTTAGCGCCGTACTTGGAACGAGCCTGTTTTCTGTTAGCGACACCGGCGGTATCAAGGGTACCACGGATGATGTGGTATCTGGTACCGGGCAGGTCCTTAACACGACCACCACGGATCAAAACAACGCTGTGCTCCTGCAGATTGTGACCTTCACCGGGAATGTAGCTGGTAACTTCGATTCCGTTGGAAAGACGTACTCTGGCGATCTTTCTAAGAGCAGAGTTAGGCTTTTTAGGAGTTGCTGTCTTAACAGCAGTACATACACCACGCTTCTGGGGAGCAGAAACGTCTGTTGCTTTCTTGTGAAGAGAGTTGTAACCCTTCTGGAGAGCAGGTGCAGTAGACTTCTTAACAGAGGTCTGACGTCCTTTTCTTACTAACTGGTTAAATGTTGGCATTCTGTTTCACCTCTTTCTTAATAGTATAATAGACGCACCTTTTCTGGCACGCTTTAATAGTATACTTGTTCCAACTTCCGTTGTCAACTGGTTTTTCGTGAAATTTACAGGGTTTTTCACGACTTTTTCATATTATTATAACCAAAAGAGGAGCAGTACCGTTTCCGATACCGCTCCATGAAGTATTTCCCATAAATTTCCCCCTATACAGGGGCTGCTTATATAAGGAACCGCTACTGTATCTGTGGCAGATAGCGTTCCAGTGCATCCTGCCAGGAAGGAAGTCTCTCAAAACCGTTCTCTGTGAGCTTTTCCTTGCTCATGCGGCTGTTCTCCGGTCTCTTAGCCTTCGTGGGATACTCGGACGCCGGTACGGGAGCCACATCCACGTTCATGCCTGCCTTGCGGAAGATCTCGCAGGCGAACTCATACCAGTTGCAGATGCCTTCATTGGTCGCATGATAGATGCCGTATTTATCAGTCTGCACCATGTCCACCAGAAGCCTTGCCAGATCATAAGTATAAGTAGGCGAACCAAACTGGTCATTCACCACCGTGAGATGATCATGGGTCTTGCCCAGATTCAGCATCGTCTTGATAAAGTTCTTGCCGTTGACACCGAATACCCAGGAGATTCTCACGATAAAATACTTCTCCAAAGTATTCTGCACTGCCAGTTCCCCTTCATATTTGGTCTGTCCGTATATGTTCAGCGGATGGCGCTCATCGTCGGGTTCCCAAGCTCTGGTACCCTCGCCGTCAAATACATAATCAGTACTTATATAAACCATCTTGCAATCTAACTTTTTGCAGACATTGGCAATATTCTGTGTGCCGTCCGCATTGACCCTGCGGCAGAGCTCCACGTTATCTTCCGCTGCATCCACTGCAGTATAGGCTGCACAGTGGATCACAGCATCCGGTGCTACCTCACCGATCACTTTTTCCACACTGGCAGCATCCGTGATATCCATGTCCTGAATATCCACACCGACCGCCTCAATGCCGCGCTTTGTAAGTTCATTTACCACATCATATCCCAACTGACCCTTTACGCCTGTTACCAATACTTTCATAGAATGCCTTCCTTTTCTTTCTTAATGCTTATGGCACCGGTCTCCGGAACCACCACATACATAATTATAACATTACCGTCAGACATCAGCAACGAAATACTTACTTTTTGTATTATATCGAAAAAAATCCGGGGAACGCTCCCCGGACCTTTCTATTTCAACCCTATTTCATTTGTCCCAATTTAAACAGCCATATAGTTTTGCGCTGCCCGCCTGATATCCTCAACAATTCTTTCTGCCTTTTTATCCTCCAGTTCGGTTGCCTGTTTTCTAAGCTTCCACCAGTTCCAGCCGGGATGCGCATTTTCCTGCAATTCTATGATTCTTTTCTGGTATTTTCTGCATAATATGAAGTAAATCAGCAAGAGTAATAGAACACCAATACCCAGCATTCCGGCTACTGTATCACCGTAATATCCACTCTTTACTGCCTGTGCAAGCGGTGTCGCTTCATCTTCAATTTGTACGATTCGATAACCTGTCAAAATCACAGGTATGGAATATAACATGCCGCTCATCTCGACCGCCTCCGTTATTTCTTAGTCTCTATCTATAAAGACTACTTATCCATGAAAAACGGCTCACATTTTTCGATATTTTTTTCAGGAATTCCTACCGGTCTGCTTCCGGAAATTTTCATCGCATAAATTTACTTTTTATGGGAAATCCGATATAATGGTGATATAGATTTTCACACAAAGGAGACTGTTATGCAAAAAAGCTTCATACGGCATATTTTTACTGTAAGTATATTGTCCTGTTGTCTGTTATTCGGAGGATGCAGTCAGAATTCTGCCGGAGAGGAAACATCATCCGCCACGACTGCTTCCCCCTCCCCGTCTGAGACTGTTGCCGCCCTGCCTGCCGATGTTTCCCCGGATTCCGATACGTCTGCCATAGAATCCACTTCGGAGGATACCAGAGCACTCACCCTGTCGGTAGTCAATATGTGTGGCATCGAAGTCGGTATGGTAGCGGTCATTGATCCCGTGACCGGGGAACAGGTAAATCTGGATTCCCTGTCGGATCAGGAATCGATCTCTATGGAAGCAGACTGGCCCTCCTCTGTCAAAGAGTTCCAATGGGCTCTCTACAATACTGACGGTGAATTATGCGTTGAGGGGACAACCGATATCAGCAGTGCCCAGACCACAGTGACTCTTCTGCTGACCGGAGACGGTGATCTGGAAAAAGTCGAAGAGCTCTTCGAGTAATTTTCTTTCCAAGGTCTAAAAAACGACATCCACCGGGGAAATCCCGATGGATGTCGTTTTTGTTATCTTTTATTCTTCGATATCTCCTGCATTTTCTGCCTGAGCCTTCAGCTTCTTCTCATTGTGCTTCTTGTACATTTCATATCCGGTTGCACCGAGGATCAAAATGATCAGCCACCACCACCAGGACATCTTTGCCTGTTCGCTCTCTACGGCAACATCTGCCAGGGGAACTGCTTCGTCTGCAATATTCACTGCTTCTTCCGCCTTAGGTGCTTCCTCTGCTGTCTTCTGGGTGTCTTCCTCAACATTTGCTGCAAGAGGTGCTGCTTCATCAGCAATCTGCGTCACGCCCTGTGCCGCTGCCTGATTCTGGGTCACTACTGTTGCCTGTGCCACCGGTGCGGGTGCCAGAACAATCGGGTTAACAACAGTCTCTCCGGTATCGCTGCTGCCGCCTGCGGGAGCTGCCGGTGTGGGTGCAGGAGTCAGACGATCGATCACCTTATCCAGCTCTCCGCCTGCCTTATCCAGGCTGTCCAGAATCTCCTTCAGAGTATCTTCTGCATCCTTTTTGTTCTGTTCAGCCACGGCCAGCTTTCCTTCCAGTTCCTTCAGAGCTCCAAGGTTACTGGTTCTGTTACTCTTCAGAGCTTCGATCTCTGCCTTCAGCACATCTACCTTGCCCTGTGCTGCTTCCACCTCACCCTGTGCGTCCTGTGCATCCTGTAACAGCTTCTGATACTTTTGGGTCAGAGCCTTGGCATCATCTACGAATTTACGATAGGCTTCATCCTTTTGGGTGAGCTTAATGTTGCCCTGAATATAGTTCAGGTTCTGGATGATCTGACCAGTCAGCACCTCTGCATTTGCATAAGTCTCAGTTCTGACAGCAGTATTGGTTGTGGTCTCTCCGGTTTTCTCCAGATAATCAATCTCATAGGAATAGCTGGTATGAGCAATGGTATCGGTTGCTGTGGTCTTCACATTGTACACACCGGTTGCGCCACTTGCTATTGCCTGTGCCAGTGCTGCATCCCGTACCGCATTCTGTGCAGCCTCTTCGGTGGTCTTCTCATCGGTCTTGACACTGACACCTGCTACATAGCGGATGGTTGCCTTGCCAAGCTTCCAGTCATCCCAGTTAGCGCTGACGAAAATACCGCCATCTGCCTCGACTGCCTTTCTGGCTGCATCTTCCAGTTTCTTGTTCGTAGTTTCTCCATTACCAAACAGAGCCTTGATGTCATTCCAGAGGGAGCCGAAGGTACTCTGGTCTACTGTCTTCTTAGTGACCTTTGCATAAGTTGCGGATACAGTGCCGGATACGAGGAAGTCGGAATCATCATACCAGTGATCTTCTGTATAGCCGGTTACCTTAAGATCACTGCTTACACCGATCAGGTATAAGTCGTCATCATCGTTAATCTTGTTGCTTAACGCCTTCTCCTGCTCTTTCGTAACCTTTGCTACTGCTTCTTCCTCTGTTCTTACACCATAATCCGTCTTTTTATCTGTATGCTTCCATTCAACCTCTTCATCCTTCACATCCACAGTCTTCGTAAAGGTAGGAATGTAGGTTCCGTTACCGGTATAAGTATAATCCGTTTTTTCTGTTCCTGTAACGGTTACATCCTTGCCGGCAGCGTCCTTCAAATCCTTTTCCTTTGCAGCAGCTGCAGCATCTCTCTCTGCCTCTGTCTGATACTGTTCGGTAGAAGTGAATTTTGCATCGGTATAGGTGATGGTGGTCACATCAGCGGTCACGGTCTTGATCAGGTTGCCGTTCTCATCCAGTTTCCAGGATTCCTTCTCGGTAGCCTCATTTACATCAGTATCAACCTCGCCGTTTTCGGTCTTCTGGTTATTGTCAGAAATAATGATACTCTCGGTTCCGTCGTTCTTGATCACTTTCTTTCCATCTACTGCAATAATAGTTCCGTCTTTCAGACCTTTTTCCACTTCAGAAACAGTGATCGTATCCCCGTTTCCCTTCACATACTGATCCGGATTGGTCTCCTGCGCCGTCTTCCAGTTTACTTCCTCAATTCGCTTCTCAAAGATCACGATATTGTCCTTGGAAGTCTGTTTGTCATCCATCACATAGTTGTAAAACTTTGTCTGCTTATTACCATTCTCATCGGTATAGGTTACTTCAAAATAATTCTTGGTATTATTGTCTTCACCCTGTCTGCGGACAACCTTAATATCATCGGCAGTGATCTTCTGTACCTCGGGCAGATAGTAGTTCTGCATAATGGAAATGAAAAGCTGATCCTCATTTTTCCAGTTCAGTCCATTGTCGCCCTGGGTCAGGGCTTCCTTATCTGCAATATCCAGAGCACCTGCCGCAGAGGTATCCACTGCAGCCTTTGCAGCCTCCAAAGCCTTTGCCAGTGCTTCTGCATTTGCCTGCGCTGCTGCCAGCTCATCTGCTGCCGCCTCAGCGTTCGCATCCGCACTGTTTACAGCCTCCTCATAAGCCTTTTCATAAGCTGCCACCTTCTGTGCTGCCTCTTCATATGCTGTCTTGGCGGTATTATACTCCCCAAGCTTTGCATCGAAATCAGCCTGTGCCTGGTCTGCGGTCTTCTTTGCTTCCTCATATGCCGCATTGGCATCGGTGATAGAAGCAGCATCCTTGATATTCTCGATCTGTCCATTTACCTTATTCTGGGCAGCCTGCATGGCATCCTTTGCTTCTGCCGCAGTCTGTCCTGCATTTGCCGCTGCATCAGCTGCCTTATTCAGTTCTGCATTGGAAAGCTTATCATTTGCTTCTGCAACGTCAAGTTTGGTATCTGCACTCTCCACAGCAGACTCTGCGTCCTTCAGAGAAGAACCGCCCTCCACGGTCTTATCCTCTACTTTGACATTGGCATCCAGAACAGCCTGAGACAGATCCTTGCCCTGCGTATCCTTAGCTTCCCCTGCCACTACCTGGTCAGCCACTTCCGACTTCACATCAGTAGCACTCTTTTCTGCCGTTTCTACTGCCTTGTCAGCCTCTTTTGCAGCTGCCTGTGCCTGGTCAGCAATACCGGCTTCCGGTGTTACGACAATATTATGATCATCATTGCCTTCAGGCGTGGTGCCCTCTCCCTCTGCTGCCAGTGCAGTCAGCGGGGAAGATGCCATCAGCATTGCGGAAATGCCGATCGCCATAGCACGAATCACTTTTTCGTTCTTACTGTTTTTTCTCATATGATTTTTCCTCTCCATTCTATTTTTCAACAATATGTTCAAATAAATACTGCAGTACCTCCGGCGTGAACTTCTTTGCCGAAATAGCTACTTTAAAATCTCCGTCTTCTTGCTCCTCCTGTCTGGTGACATCTGCATACATGATCATCGTATCCGCTACGATTATGATGTCTTTCCCCTTAAGATCATGAGATCCGGCCGGCATCGTAAAAGCTATGCCCAGTGGGCTGACATTGCATGTTTCGACAAAAATGCTCTCTCCCGAATCACATACTACGATAACGCTCTTAGCCTGATAGCCAACACGGTCGATCCTCCTTCGTTCTTCCATCGTCTCCTTCTACTCCTTTCTTCCGGAGTTGCCGGTAAAACCGCTCCTTTTGTGTCTTTCTAATTATTAAGACTGTTCGTCTCACAAAAAAGGGTCAAATTTTTAATATTTTTTTATTTTAATTTCTAACAGTCAAAGTTTTTAAAATCAAATTAGTGAACGCCGGCATCGTTATCTTTTTTTCTGACAGACAATATGCTATAATACATTCAAAGAAAATCATGACACTAGCTTTTAAAGGAGCGACCCTATGATACAGAAAAAGAAATTCGTAAAAACCTTCCGTAACACCAAAACCGTGCAGTTAGTCCTTCTGCTTCTGTTGGAAGCTGCGTATGTTCTGGTGCTGACCCTGAACCCGGCGTTGGGCACGAAGCTTTTCGAAGACCGGACCCTGTTTATCTTATGCACACTTTCCTGGATCCTTGCTTTATTTAATCTGATATGGCTGTTATACGATTTTTATAAATTACGCACCTTTGCCGAAGAAAGCCACGCGCTGAACCGTGCGGCTTTCCTGGATCATCTGACCGGCATTCCCAACAGACACGGTCTGGATGTAGTCTTTGAGACCTACGACTCCCCGGAATCTCTGGAGCATGTAGCCTGCTATATGGTCACCATCACCAACTTAAAGGAGATCAATCAGACCATGGGACATGTCGTGGGCGACCAGATGTTGAAGGATTTCTCCGGTATCTTAGAGAGTGTCGGTGATGCCTTCGGTGTGGTGGGACGTAACGGCGGTAACGAATTCTTAATGATCGTCAATCACGGTTCCCATGATACCATGGACTATTTTATCGAAAGTCTGGCGCAGCAGCTGAAGGAATACAACGAGGAACACAGTAATGCGCCCATTCAGATCAAGTACGCATATATTTTAAATGAAGAAGCACATGCGGAGTATTTCTCCACTCTGCTTACAGAGACATACAATAAGCTCCACGCTTAAGGAACCCGTTAACCAAGCAGTGAGACGAACGCATGAAAGACATGAACATTCCTTACATTGCCGGTCTTGTGATCCGTGCCCAGCACAGCGACTCGGATGCCTTCGCGGAATTGTATGCTCTTACCTATAATAAAGTATACAACTACACCAGGCATTATCTGAGAGATGACTTTCTCGCTCAGGACGCTATGCAGGAGGTCTACATACTGGCTCTGAAAAACATTGGAAAACTGAATGATCCCACGGTTTTTATCGCCTGGCTGAACCGCATCTGCTTCCACGTCTGCTATGACATGACTCAGAAGAACCGACCACAGAACGACTGCCAGGTCTTGAGCCAGGAGATTCTGGATATCGTCCAGGATCCCCATCTGGACACCAATCCGGAACTGCACTACCAGCAGAAGGATGAATATTCCCGGCTGGCGGACGCCTTAGAGCAGCTTCCTTTCAATGAGAAGCAGGTCCTGATCATGCGCTACTATAACGACATGAAGCTCGAAGAGATCGCTGCAGCCATGGAGATCAGCCGCAGCAGCGTCAAACGCTATATTGCCTCCGGACAGGATCATTTGAAAGAAAGAATGAAAGGATAACAGATTATGTTTTTTCATAAAAAGAACCGATATGAACTGGACATGACGACTGCCAATAATGCTCTGCAGAATATCCTGTCCACCTGTAACCAGCCGGTCAATACCATTCCTTTTGACAAGCTGGTGCTTCGTAAAAAAGTAAATGCCGCTTCCTATAATCGTCTGATCGTTGCCACAGCGGTGATCTTCGTGCTGACCTTTCTGTCGCCCTTAGTCATCGTTCCGCTCTCCGAATTTAACGAGAAAATGTTTGCCCCCGCTCCCGCGGAGCTTACTCTGGATTATGTGGAGAATAATGTTTTAAGCCTTAAGTTTACCGGAGATAACATTCTCTATGACGAGGCTTTTATGGAGACGCTGTCCGGCGAGATCATTGAACCGCTCTCCGTAGACACCTCCAAGGGTGTGATCAATTTCCCTTTTCTTTCCGAGGAAGCCAATATTTATGTTCCCGTAAAAAACGGTGAGACCCTCCACCTGCTCTTTACTCCCGATAATGTAACGGGCCTGGCACAATAACAACAGGATGTAATGATTTCTATGCGGATACCAAGATCATCTGCGCGGCTGCGCATTTTATTAATTACATATTGTATGGCCATGGGTCTGTGCGCCTGCGGTTCCGCTTCTGACTCTCTGCCTGTGGATGCTTCTGTGACGGGCACTTACGACGACCAGTCCTCCGCAGATCCCGCTTCTGCGGATACCGACACCTCTTCCCCGGAGACTGCTTCCCCGGACACGGAAAACACTTCCCCTGCGGGACCTCTGCGGGATGCCACTCCCGTCTGCCTCGTACCACAGGCCGACGGCACCGCGGTGGTGTCCAATGATGTAGCTGTCATCGATTATTCTCATATGTCCGATGGCTATGTCTGTGCCAATTATACCGGCACCTGTCCCAAAGTCAAACTGCGCATCACCGGTCCCGACACCGTTGTCTATACCTATGATCTGCACGGAGGCGGCTACGAGACGTTTCCTCTCTCCTCGGGCGACGGATATTATGATGTGACGATCTACGAAAATATTTCCGGTACGAACTATGCCACCTGCCTGTATGCGGATCTGGACGTACAGATCCCGGATGAATTCAGTCCTTTTCTCTATCCTAATCAGTACGTGAATTTTACGGCAGACAGCAAAGTCGTTGCCAAGGGGCAGGAACTGGCGGAAGGCGCATCCTCCGATCTGGAGGTGATCACCCGGATCTATGATTATATCACCGGAAATATTACCTATGACTACGATAAGGCTTCCGATCCCCCCACCGGCTATACTTCCGACGTAGATGCCATTCTGGATTCCGGCACCGGTATCTGTCTGGACTATGCCGCCGTTATGGCGAGCATGCTCAGAAGCCAGCGGATCCCTACCAGACTGGAGGTCGGTTACGCGCAGGATGCCTATCACGCCTGGATCAGCGTCTACACCGCCGACACCGGTTGGCTGAACGGCATCATCGAATTCGACGGCAATGTCTGGACCCTGGTGGATCCTACCTTCGGTGCCAACACGGATAACAAGACGCTGAAAAAGTTCATCGGTGACGGCAGCAATTATATCCTTCAGAAAATGTATTAGTGAAAGGGAACAAAACGACATGAAGACCACAGAACAAAAATTACTTTCTAATGAAGAGATCTCTTCTTTCTGTAATCAGGCTGCCATGCTGTTTCAGGCAGGCATTCCTCCGGTGGAGGGCATGGCCATCCTGCAAAGTGATGCACAGTCGCCTGAGGGGAAGGCGATCTTCGACCAGATCCTTACCGTATGCCGACAGGGAGAAAGTTTTCACAAGGCTCTGGAAGCCACGGGAGTATTTCCCGATTACTGTCTGCATATGATCGCCCTGGGCGAGGAATCCGGTAATCTGGATGTCTGCATGAATTCTCTGGCAGATTATTACGAAAAAGAAGATGCCATCGCCAACAGTATCCGGGATGCCGTAACTTACCCCTTTATTATGATCGCCATGATGGCTGCTGTCATCGTAGTGCTGGTCAGCCGTGTTATGCCGATCTTCGAGCAGGTCTATGTGGAGCTTGGCAGTGAGATGACGGGGTTTGCCGCGTCCCTCTTACGTCTCGGCAATCATCTGAACCGTTATTCCTTTATCTTCGTAAGTATTCTATGTGTGATACTGCTTCTGTATCTTTTTGCCACCAGAACCCAGGGTGGCAAGCGTACTACCGCGCGTTTTCTGAACTGGTTTCCTCTCACCAGACGCTTTTATGAGAGTGTGGCCTGCGAGCGTTTTGCAAGCGGTATGGCCCTGACTCTGAGCAGTGGTATGGATACCTATTCCAGTCTGGACATGGTGGCTGCACTGGTAGGCAATGAGAAAATGAAACAAAAGATTTTAAACTGCAAAGAAGCCATTAATGCCGGTGCCAATTTTGCGGAAGCATTGACCGGTGCAGGTATTTTCAATCACCTGTATTCTCAAATGGTATCCGTAGGTTTCCGCAGTGGTAACGTAGATATGGTCCTTCGAAAAATCGCAGACCGCTATGAGGAAAATACCAACCGCAGATTACAGTCCATCATCGCCGTTCTGGAACCGACCCTTGTCATCATTCTGTCAGTGATCGTCGGTCTGATCCTGTTATCGGTCATCCTGCCTCTTATGGGTATTATGACCAGCATCGGATAGGAGTGATATCATGAATCGTTTTGAGCAAAAAAGCATGTCCTTCGGACGCAAACTGGTCTATCTGCTTCCGATTCTGGCATTTCTGGTATTGTTTGTTCTGTTTGTACAGGGAATTGGATCCGTTAGTGAATCTACTTTGACCAAGCAGCAGGAAAGTCTGGAAACTGCCCTGGGACGCAGCATTTCTCAATGCTATGCCGTAGAAGGCTGTTATCCACCTTCTCTGGAATATCTGGAGCAGCATTACGGTCTGTTGTATGATAAGAACAGTTTTTTCGTTGACTATGAATACTATGGCAGCAACCTTCTTCCGGAAGTCACCGTACTCCGCAGAACCGGCGCTCACTAAAGGAGTTTCTGACATTATGAACAATAGAAATCAGGAAAAACATTTTATTGTGGATATCTTGTTCGTTCTGGCATTGTTCGGTGTATTCGCCGTCTCCGCGCTGGCGCTCGTTACCATCGGAGCGGATGTATACCAGCACACCGTGGAAGATATGGGTGTCAATTACGAAAGCAGGACTGCCGTGTCCTATATCCTGGAAAAAATCCGGCAGAATGATACCACGGACAGCATCTCTCTGGCCACGCTGGAAGATACCCCGGCTCTCTGCATGCTTTCCCGGATTGAAGATGAGACTTACTGTACCTACCTCTATTTCTATGACGGACATTTAAAAGAGCTCTTTATGCGGGAAGGGACTTCTCTCGGCGGACAGGTTCTGCCTGCCGGTACGAATATCATGGAGCTTAAGGACCTGACATTTTCCTATGTCTCCAATGACCTGATCCGTGCATCCCTGCAAACGGCTTCCGGAGAGTTCCACACCTTTTATATCCATATTCACTGTAATGCCACGGAATAAACACCGGGCAGAAAGGATTCCGAATTTATTATGAAGCATTCCAGATCCAGTTTATTTTTAATGGAAATGATCATAGCGATCCTGTTTTTCTCCCTGGCCAGCGCCGTCTGTATCCAGCTGTTTGCCAAGTCCCATCTGCTGAGCACACAGACAGTAAATCAGAACCACGCTGTCATCCAGGCACAGAATCTGGCGGAATCGTACCTCGCGCTGGAGGGCGACATAAATGCCATGCAGGATCTGTTCTCTCCTTCGGAACAGATCAGCGACGATACACTCCGACTTACTTTTGACAGCTGCTGGAACCTCTGTTCCGCAGAAAATGGCGGCAGCTATCAGGCCGAGCTGGTACATACTCCGGCGGAAGGTACCGGTATCATGGAAGCCCAGATCACCGTGTATGACTTGTCTGCACCGGAGATGCCTATTTATACAATTTCTGTCATGCATCACACCGCAGAGAGGAGGGGGGACCATGAGTAACTCTTCAAAGAAAAGACAATTCGGTATGAATATCGGCTCCGCTTCGATCCTGCTGGTATTCGTGATCCTCTGTCTGGTATCCTTTGCCGTACTGTCTATTGTCAGTGCTAATGCCGACAGCAGGCTCAGCACCCGCGTTTTGGAACGTACTACTGCCTACTATGATGCCTGCAATCAGGCAGAGCAGTCTCTGGCCGGTATGGACAATACGCTGCGTCGCGTCTACGAAGCCTCCGACAGCGAGGATGCGTATTACGACTCCGTAGGACACGGAAAGTCATATGTGATACCTATTTCCGATCTGCAATCCTTACAGGTTACCATTGAGATCTTATACCCTCTGTCTGCGGATGACACCTTTTACCGGATCACCGCCTGGCAGGTACTGAATACAGAGGACTTACAGTAATTTTCAGCTTAAAAAAGCTCCCCGGGGAATCCCCGGAGAGCTTTTTTTATAAGATCTTTTCTTTTTTTACTGGTTATCAGCATCTGCTCCCACTTCCACAGTCTCTGCTTCGGTGTTAACATCTGTATTCTCAGCTTCCGGATCTGTTCCGTCACTCAGATTCAGTTCTGCATCATCACCATACATGTCGCCACTGAAATCAATGGTTTCCACATCATCGGTGCTCAGTCTGGTATTACGATATCTCTTCATACCGGTTCCTACAGGGATCAGTTTACCAATGATAACGTTCTCCTTCAGACCGATCAGATTATCAACCTTACCCTTGATAGCAGCCTCTGTCAGTACCTTAGTGGTCTCCTGGAAGGATGCTGCGGACAGGAAGGATTCGGTAGCCAGTGCTGCCTTGGTAATACCAAGGATGATACGCTTGCCTTCTGCAGGCTCTTTACCTTCTGCGGTCAGCTTCTCATTCATTTCTTCGAAATCCAGAACATCTACCAGAGTACCGGGCAGGAATTCGGTGTCTCCGTTATTCTCGATACGAACTTTCTTCAGCATCTGACGTACCAGGACTTCGATATGCTTATCGGCGATATCTACACCCTGTAAACGGTATACACGCTGTACTTCACGCAGCATGTAATCCTGTACGGCACGGATTCCCTTGATCTTCAGCAGATCGTGAGGGTTTACACTACCTTCGGTCAGTTCATCACCGGCCTCTAATACCTGGCCATCCATTACCTTGATACGGGAACCGTAAGGAATCAGGTATGCCTTGGATTCTCCGGTCTCTTCATTGGTAATTACTACTTCACGCTTCTTCTTGGTATCACGGATCTCCGCCTTACCGCCGAACTCAGCGATGATCGCAAGTCCCTTCGGCTTTCTGGCCTCGAACAGCTCCTCGACACGGGGAAGACCCTGTGTGATATCGTCACCTGCGACACCACCACTATGGAAGGTTCTCATGGTCAGCTGGGTACCGGGCTCACCGATAGACTGTGCAGCGATAATACCGACTGCTTCACCTACCTGTACAGCTTCACCGGTTGCCATGTTGGCACCGTAACATTTTGCACAGATACCAACGTGAGAACGGCAGGTCAGGATCGTACGGATCTTCACTTCCTCAATAGGCTCACCCTGTGCATTTACACCTACGCTGAGGATCTTAGCTGCACGGCTGGGGGTGATCATGTGGTTGTGTTTAACGATCATGTTACCGTCTTTATCATAAATATCCTCACAGGAATATCTGCCTGTGATTCTGTCTTTCAGGCCTTCAATGGTCTCTTTACCATCCATGAATGCCTTGACTACCATACCGGGGATCTCTGCCTGACCCTCGCAGCAGTCTACTTCACGGATAGAAAGCTCCTGAGATACATCAACCATTCGTCTGGTCAGATAACCGGAGTCTGCGGTACGCAGTGCGGTATCGGACATACCTTTACGTGCACCATGCGCGGACATGAAGTATTCCAGTACATCCAGACCTTCACGGAAGTTTGATTTGATGGGCAGCTCGATGGTTCTACCTGTGGTATCCGCCATCAGTCCACGCATACCTGCCAGCTGTTTGATCTGCTGACTGGAACCACGCGCACCGGAGTCTGCCATCATGAAGATGTTATTGTATTTATCCAGACCGGACAGCAGTACATCGGTCAGCTCTTTATCGGTCTCGTTCCAGGTCTCTACGACTGCACGATAACGCTCTTCCTCAGTGATCAGACCACGTCTGAAGTTGCTTGCGATCTTGTCTACGGTTGCCTGTGCGGCTGCCAGCATCTCGCCCTTCTTCTCAGGCACAGTCATATCGGAAATGGATACGGTCATAGCGGCTCTGGTAGAGTACTTATAACCGATTGCCTTAACGTCATCCAGTACTTCTGCGGTCTTGGATGCTCCGTGAGTATTGATGACCTTCTCCAGGATCTGCTTCAGCTGCTTCTTTCCTACATGGAAGTCTACTTCCAGCTTCAGGAAGTTCTCGGGATCACTTCTGTCTACAAATCCCAGATCCTGAGGCAGAATCTCATTGAAGATGAAACGTCCCAGTGTAGACTCTACCGTGCCGGTGATCGTCTCACCTGCTGCATTTACCTTGCTCATGCGGACATGAATGCGGGAATGCAGTGTCAGCGCCTGGTTCTCATATGCCAGAATTGCTTCGTTTACGCTCTTGAAATACTTACCTTCACCAATAGAACCGGGTCTCTCCTGGGTCAGATAGTAGATACCGAGTACCATATCCTGGGAAGGAACAGCTACAGGACCACCATCGGAAGGCTTCAGTAAGTTATTGGGAGACAGCAGCAGGAAACGACACTCTGCCTGTGCCTCCTGGGACAGAGGAAGATGTACAGCCATCTGGTCTCCGTCGAAATCCGCGTTGAATGCGGTACATACCAGGGGATGCAGTTTGATTGCCTTACCTTCTACCAGGATCGGCTCAAATGCCTGAATACCAAGTCTGTGCAGTGTCGGTGCACGGTTCAGCATAACAGGATGTTCCTTGATCACCTCTTCCAGCACATCCCATACCTGCGTATCCAGTCTCTCTACCAGCTTCTTGGCATTTTTGATATTCTGGCTGATTCCCTTGGCTACCAGCTCTTTCATTACAAAAGGCTTGAACAGTTCAATTGCCATTTCCTTGGGCAGACCACACTGATAAATCTTCAGTTCCGGTCCTACGACGATAACGGAACGTCCGGAATAGTCTACACGTTTACCTAACAGGTTCTGACGGAAACGACCGGTCTTACCCTTTAACATATCGGACAGAGACTTCAGTGCTCTGTTACCGGGGCCGGTAACGGGACGTCCGCGTCTGCCGTTATCGATCAGAGCATCTACTGCTTCCTGCAGCATTCTCTTCTCGTTACGTACGATAATATCGGGAGCACCAAGCTCTAACAGTCTCTTCAGACGGTTATTACGGTTGATGATCCTTCTGTACAGATCATTCAGGTCGGAGGTTGCAAAACGTCCGCCGTCCAGCTGTACCATAGGACGAAGATCGGGAGGGATAACTGGAATAACATCCATGATCATCCATTCGGGCTTATTTCCGGACTCACGGAAAGCTTCCACGACTTCCAGTCTCTTAATGATGCGGGCACGCTTCTGACCAGAGGATTCCTTCAGTCCGGTCTTCAGTTCTGCTGCATCCTTCTCCAGGTCAATGGCCTGCAGCAGCTCTTTGATAGCTTCTGCACCCATGCCTACACGGAACTTGTTGCCCCAGGTCTCTCTTGCATCCTGATATTCCTTCTCAGACAACACTGCCTTGTACTCAAGGTTGGTGGTTCCCGGATCCAGAACAATATAGGAAGCGAAGTACAGAACCTTTTCCAGGATTCTGGGAGACAGATCCAGGATCAGCCCCATACGGCTGGGGATACCTTTGAAGTACCAGATATGGGATACCGGAGCAGCAAGCTCGATATGTCCCATACGCTCTCTACGTACGCTGGCTTTGGTAACTTCTACACCACATCTGTCGCAGACAACGCCCTTATATCTGATCTTCTTATATTTACCACAATGACATTCCCAGTCTTTGCTGGGTCCGAAGATTCTCTCACAGAACAGACCGTCTCTCTCGGGTTTCAGTGTTCTATAGTTAATTGTCTCCGGCTTTAATACCTCGCCATGGGACCACTCCCGGATTTTCTCCGGGGAAGCTAATCCGATCTTGATGGCATCAAATGTCATAGGCTGATAGGTTGTTTCATTTTTTGTTTCTGACATTAATGGCACTCCCTTCTATACAAAGCATTAAAATTCATCATCACTGCCGTCAAAGCTATCATCGGTGTAATCGTCTTCCACATAGTCGTCTTCGGAATTCACCAGTTCGCCGTTGTCGTCAAACTCCTGTGACTGATAGCCCATCTCGCCAAGGGAACCCTTGTCGTAATCGTCATCATACTTACGATCACCCTCCATCTCATAACGGTAATCGGTATCACCGTAATCGACGGTCTCCATGATCTCGACCTCGGTCTGATCCTCACGCAACACTCTGACATCCAGCCCCAGTGCCTGCAGCTCTTTCAGCAGAACCTTGAAGGACTCGGGAATACCGGGCTCAGGGATATTGTCTCCCTTAATGATCGCTTCGTAAGTCTTAACACGACCAACCACATCATCGGACTTCACTGTCAGGATCTCCTGCAGGGTGTAGGATGCACCATACGCCTCCAGAGCCCATACTTCCATCTCTCCGAAACGCTGGCCACCGAACTGAGCTTTACCACCCAGAGGCTGCTGTGTTACCAGGGAGTACGGTCCGGTAGAACGTGCGTGGATCTTATCGTCTACCAGATGATGCAGTTTCAGGTAATGCATGTGTCCGATGGTTACGGGACCATCGAAGTATTCACCGGTCCTACCGTCACGCAGACGTACCTTACCGTCTCTGGAAATGGGAACTCCCTTCCATACACCTCTGTGGTCTCTGTTCTCGGACAGATACTGCATAACTTCAGGGAGAAGCTCCTCACCATGCTTGCTGGTAAAGGTCTCTCCGGACCAGGGCTTACCGTCTGCAGTAGTCTCCTGACCCTTTTCCTTCCACTCTGCACTCTCTGCATCGTCGAAAGGAAGATTTACATAATCGTTGGCAAGATCCAACGTATCCATAATATCTTTCTCGTTTGCGCCATCGAAGACAGGGGTTGCCACATTGAAGCCCAGTGCCTTGGCAGCCAGGGAAAGGTGGATCTCCAGGACCTGTCCGATATTCATACGGGAAGGCACGCCCAGAGGATTCAGCACGATGTCCAGAGGACGTCCGTTGGGCAGATAAGGCATATCTTCTACAGGAAGCACGCGGGAAACGACACCCTTGTTACCATGACGACCTGCCATTTTATCACCAACAGAGATTTTTCTCTTCTGTGCAATGTAAATGCGGACTGCCTGGTTTACTCCGGGTGCCAGCTCATCGCTGTTCTCACGGGTAAATACCTTGGCATCCACTACAATACCATATTCACCATGAGGTACCTTTAAGGAGGTATCTCTTACTTCTCTTGCCTTCTCACCGAAGATGGCACGCAGCAATCTCTCTTCCGCAGTCAGTTCGGTCTCTCCCTTAGGAGTAACTTTACCCACCAGGATATCACCGGCACGAACCTCTGCACCGATACGAATGATACCTCTGTCATCCAGATCCTTCAGTGCATCATCACCGACACCGGGTACATCACGGGTGATCTCCTCGGGTCCCAGCTTGGTGTCACGTGCTTCTGCCTCATACTCCTCAATATGAACGGAAGTATACACATCATCACGTACCAGTCTCTCACTTAACAGAACTGCATCCTCGTAGTTGTAACCTTCCCAGGTCATGAAACCGATCAGAGGGTTCTTACCCAGTGCCAGCTCACCTTCGGAAGTGGAAGGTCCGTCTGCAATGACCTGTCCCTGTGCCACATGATCGCCCTTGAATACGATAGGCTTCTGATTGTAGCAGTTGGACTGGTTACTGCGGGAGAATTTGGTCAGATGGATCTCTTCCTTCTCACCGTCATCATAATCAATGCGGATAGTCTTGGAAGATACATAGCTGATAGTTCCCGCTTTCTTGGCTACCACGCAGACACCGGAGTCTACTGCTGCCTTTTCTTCCATACCGGTACCTACTACAGGTGCTTCGGTGCTCAGAAGAGGCACGGCCTGACGCTGCATGTTAGATCCCATCAGTGCACGGTTCGCATCGTCGTTCTGCAGGAAAGGAATCAGTGCAGTAGCCACAGAGAATACCATTCTCGGGGATACATCCATGTAATCAAACATTTCCTTGGGATATTCCTGTGTCTCATCCAGATAACGTCCGGAGACGGATTTTCTCACAAAATGTCCTTCTGCATCCAGTGCTTCGTTCGCCTGTGCTACATGGTAATTATCTTCTTCGTCCGCAGTCATGTAGACTACTTCGTCGGTAACGCGGGGGTTCTTGGGATCGGACTTGTCGATCTTACGATAAGGAGCCTCTACGAAACCATATTCATTAATTCTTGCATAACTTGCAAGAGAGTTGATCAGACCGATGTTAGGACCTTCGGGAGTCTCGATAGGGCACATTCTTCCGTAATGGGAATAATGTACATCTCGAACTTCGAATCCGGCACGATCTCTGGACAGACCACCGGGGCCCAGTGCAGACAGACGTCTCTTGTGGGTCAGCTCACCCAGAGGGTTATTCTGATCCATAAACTGAGACAGCTGGGAAGATCCGAAGAATTCCTTCACTGCTGCGGTTACGGGTTTGATATTGATCAGAGACTGGGGAGAGATCTCCTCAGCATCGTGTGTGGTCATACGCTCGCGTACCACTCTCTCCATTCTGGACAGACCGATACGATACTGGTTCTGCAGCAGTTCACCTACCGCACGGATACGTCTGTTGCCCAGATGATCGATATCGTCATCATTGCCCAGACCATACTCCAGATGCATGTTATAGTTAATGGAAGCCAGAATATCTTCCTTGGTAATATGCTTGGGTACCAGTTCATGTACATTCTTCTTGATCGCTTCTGCCAGCTTCTCGGGATCATCGCCGAACTCTTCCAGGATCTGTGCCAGAACCGGATAATATACCAGCTCATGAATACCGAAATCTCTGGGATTGCAATCTACATAATGAGTCAGATCTACCATCAGGTTCGACAGTACCTTTACGTTCTTCTCCTCTGTCTGAATATATACGAAAGGAACAGCGCTGTTCTGAATGGTATCTGCCAGCTCTGCGGTCACCTTGTCTCCTGCGGATGCGATCACTTCACCGGTGGAAGGATCTACCACATCTGCAGCCAGGATCTGATGACGGATACGATTCTTCAGAGCTAACTTCTTATTAAATTTATATCTGCCGACTTTGGCTAAATCATATCTTCTGGGGTCGAAGAACATAGCGTTGATCAGGCTTTCTGCACTTTCAACACTTAAAGGCTCACCGGGACGGATCTTTTTATATAACTCTAACAGACCCTCCTGATAATTCTCAGCAGTGTCCTTGGTAAAGCTTGCCTCGATCTTAGGTTCGTCACCGAAGAGTTCGCGGATCTCGTCATTGGTACCGATGCCCAGTGCACGGATCAATACAGTGATGGGAACCTTACGGGTTCTGTCCACGCGTACATAGAAGACATCGTTGGAATCCGTCTCGTACTCCAGCCATGCTCCACGGTTCGGGATCACGGTACAGGTGAACAGCTTCTTACCGATCTTATCATGTCCGATTCCGTAGTAGATGCCGGGAGAACGAACCAACTGGCTGACGATAACACGTTCCGCGCCGTTGATCACAAAAGTACCGGTCTCAGTCATCAGCGGAAGATCGCCCATGAAAATCTCATGCTCACTGATCTCTTCCTTCTCCTTGTTATAAAGGCGAACCTTAACCTTAAGAGGTGCTGCGAATGTAGCATCTCTCTCTTTACACTCTTCGATAGAATACTTCACGTCGTCTTTGCAGAGTTCAAAATCCACAAATTCCAGACTTAAGGCACCGCTGTAGTCAGCGATCGGAGAGATGTCGTCAAAGACTTCCTTCAAGCCTTCGTCTAAAAACCACTGATAAGAGTCCTTCTGGACCTCGATCAGGTTGGGCATCTCTAAAACCTCTTTTTGTCTTGAATAACTCATACGCATAACCTTGGTACCGGCAATCGGACGTATTCTGTTCTTTTCCATTGACATTTCACCCCGTTCTTTCAGATTTAAAGCCTATTTTGCGTCGGCAACAATGCAGTATATATAAACGTCAAATTTTATGCATGACAAATAAGCATAGCACCGCACAATAGTGCACTATCCATAATAGCACAATGATAAAATAGCGTCAAGGAATTTTTTTGAATATTTTTGAAAAAATGAATAATTTAGAAAATAATAAAATCACCACCACCCGTCTAACGGGTGGTTTGCTCTGAGGCTATAAGCCTCTGT
>ERZ791815.54-NODE-54-length-125482-cov-42.900229_pt1 | contig 125482 bp, 120 predicted proteins | sample MGYA00510302_ERZ791815 | MGnify/ENA primary metagenome ERZ791815 (study PRJEB30046, sample SAMN00791995) | human gut metagenome | study: EMG produced TPA metagenomics assembly of the A metagenome-wide association study of gut microbiota in type 2... | reverse complement strand
TTCTGTTTGTAATCAACTTTCCCCCTCACACGGGAATTTCAAAAAACTATTGAGGTTTTTCATAAATATAGTGAAATGAGTATCTTTTTATGAAATTAATAGCTCTTGGCAGGGCTACTGATGTGTTGGCAACTTTCCAAAGCGCAGAACTCCCGGAGTATGCGGTGCCATGTCGAAGATGTTTGTCGGAGGATGTTGATATTTTCTAGAAAAGTGCTGAAAGACAGGGGGAAAGCGGACACGATGTCCGCGTCAGCCGATTGTCGACATGGATGTCGACTGTAGGCGGCCCCGTCATGACGAGAACTACTCATCACTTTTCGTAGAAAATTCACATCCGGAGACCTTACATCGAGACATGTGTATCGCATGCTCCGGGAGTTCGTGGATTTTGCCAATGTATTTAACTAACTCTCAATCTACTGCAGCAGGAGTTTCCCACCACGAGCTCCGGCTGGATGAGAATTCTTCTCTCCTCCGGCTGTAAAATCTCGCCCTGCAGAAGAGACAACAACAACTGTGCGGCCATCTCTCCCAACTTCTCCTGGGGATGCACGATGGTCGTGAGGTGAAAACCATCTCCCATGGCCATGCATGAGTTGTCATAGCCGGTGACAGAAATATCCTCCGGAACACGGATCCCGCGGGAGGCCAGTGCCGGAATGATCTGCATAGCGATCTGATCGTTATAGCATACGACGGCATCCAGTGAAATCCCCTTTGCCAGTAGACGCAGAATTCCTTCCCGGGGATGTACCTTTCTATCCTCCGTATGGAACCATATCACCTTATCGGGATCGTAGAGCATACCCGCTTCCTGTAATGCCTGCACATAGCCGCGATGGCGGTTCTGCCCCTGGATGTCATCCGCCTTGAAGATTCCGGCAATACTACGGTGCCCATTGTCTAACAGATACTTTGTGATCATATATCCGCCCCTGCAGTCATCCATCAGCACCTGTGGTCTGTCCTCCATCCGGTCGAAGCAGCCCTGTATGAACACGTAAGGAATTCCATAGCTTTCGAGCTGTTCATATAAATGCAGATGCCTGCAGCTGATCTGGCTTTTACTGGGTTCGATGATGACTCCGTCGATGTCCTTCTGCAACAGTTCTTCGAGACATCTGGCTTCCTGACTTCTGGAATTGTGGGTATTTTTCAGCAGAATACTATAGCCTTCTGCCGTGAGGACATCATCAATCCCCTGAATGACCCTCGGAAAAATATAATCCGACAGATAAGTGGTCACTACAGCTATATTGTAGGATTTATGTCCGGGACGTAACCGCTCCGATACAAAGGTTCCTTTTCCATGCATTGCATAAATATATCCTTCCTGTTCCAGGATCGCCAGTGCTTTCCGGACAGTCTGACGGCTCACCTGATAAGCAGCCGCCAGTTGGTTCTCAGAAGGCACACGATCCCCCGCCCGCAGTTCTCCCCGGTGGATCTGCTCCTCCAGGTCATGATGCATTTTATAGTATTTCAGCTGTTTTTCTTCCATTGATGAAAGCCCTGCTCCTTCTCTATCTGGATTTTACCTATCCAAATCTTGTTTCCAGACAACACTGTTCCTATATTTCTCATCATTTTTCACTTTCCGGCATGATCAGCTTTCTGAGTTCTTCCGCACCGCTGACAAAATCACTGGTTATGGTATCATTATGAATGACATGATCGCAGATTTTCCGGTTGCGTTTTTCCGCATCAATGGACAGGATCCGCAAGGTCTTCTCCTCGGTGTCGTAGTCAGATTCGATGATATCGGCAATCAGCTTTTCCTTGTCGCGCGCCACGTATATAATGTGCGTGGGAAAAGACCGTTTCATGGCGATAGCGCCGCACATATCCACCGGGATCACAGCAAACTTCCCCTGATCCAGCAGCTCACGGATATCTTCTTTTCTCGTTCCGTAACGTACTCCCGCATAAGCTGTTTTTTCAAAAAAATCCATCCGGTCGAAGGCTTCTTCCGAAACATACCGGTGTCCGTGACGTTCCGGTTCCGTGCAATAATTCACCGGGCGCACAAACAACTGCTCCGCGCTGATACTCTCTGTCGTATTTCCACCTTTGCTGCCGCACAGAGCTTCTGTGATCTCACGTTTCCCGGAGCCGGAAGGTCCCACCAGTGCAAGTACCGCCGGAGCGGTGATCTTCTCCGGCTTTGAAGTGGAGGCTTTCATGATCTGACGCACCAGTGACACGAATTCCGCCATGGTATTCACAGACAGGAGCCCTGTCATTTTGGCATTCCATGGCTTCCGCATCAACACCGGATACTCTGCCTTGCTGTCCAAAATATTGTGAATGGCATCATCCAGTACAATATCAAAATGTACACGGTCTTTCGCACTTCCCAATATAATATTCTCCGGTGGAAGCTCCGGGAACTGCGTCATGATCTGCTCTGCCCGCACTCCCATAAAATGCGGCGATACCGCCGTAATAAAAAAAACATCCGCAATCTGCATCAGCCGGCGGATCCCACGCTTTGTCTCCTCCGTGGGAATCTGCCGGCTGTACAGCTCGGGATCGTTATAAAATTCTTTGATCACCGAAGTTCTTCCCTCATTGGCCCAGGAAGTGATCTCTTCCAGGCGATAAGGCTTCTCCGGATGATATTTTTCATTTGCCATACGGATGGCTATGCTGTTAAATGGGGCGGTGACATCGTCCCAGTCAATACCGATACTAGGTCTGAGCATACTGTGCTTCCTCACTTTATACAGATACATTCTACTATTATATGCGATCTGTATTCAGCATAGCATAAACCGGTGCACAGCACAATCCATACATGCCGGATATCTCTAGCCTTTCATGGCCTCTTCCAAGATATGCAGACAGTTCTGCATGGATGCTTCAAATTCTTCTTCATTATTATTTTGGAACAGGATCAGATCATCCTTCACCTTAGGATCATCCAGATTCTCCGGAATGGAGAAATCGCAGGATGCAATATACTCATCCCAGTGTGTCAGCTTCCAGGTATCTCGATCGGAATTTCTGGCGATCATACGCTCGTGTACGATCTCCGGAGATGTTTCCACCCATACGACCACCAGCGTTGCATTTTTCTCTGCAAGCTTGGCTTTCAGATTATGAATATAATCCATATCCCGGATTTCCTGGGTAAAGGGTGCATTGATCAATACAATATCGTCATAATCCAATGCTTCCATAGCCAGATCCACAACACACTCGTACTCATAGTCACGGATATTTTTTTCAAAAAAGTCACTGCTTCTGTCATAAGGCTGTCCCGCTACTACAAAGATCTGTTTTGACAATGTGATCAAAGTATCCTTGTCCAAATATACCACATGCTGCAGTCTCTTCGCCAAAGCTTTGGAAATATAAGTTTTTCCGCAGGCGGGCGGTGATGTTACCAGGATCAATTTCTTAACCATAAAAATCTTCCTTTCCGCTAGGTATTGTTTATTATTATCTGTCCCCTTTTCAATTAGATATAGCGCGATTTTTTGAGATTGTCAACTATTTATCAAACTTTTTTGGCTGTTGACTTGTCAACATCCATGTGTTACACTTCATAGAGTTGTTGTTTCATCAACATTTTACAGGAGGATTGTCCATGCAGGATCGTTTTGAAAGATTCGTTGTATCGATCACGGAATTGCACCGTTATCTGCAGAAATTAAAAGAACTGGAAATGGGGCAATTAGACTTAAAAGCAGGTTACACTATGTGTCTGTATCACCTGGGAAAACATCCGGAGGGGCTGACTGCCACACAGCTGACAGAGCTTTGTAAGGAAGATAAGGCTGCCATTTCCCGGACATTAAGCCAGTTAAGTGCTAAAGGCCTGGTGTCCTGTGAGTTGCCGGAAAACAAGCGCTCCTACCGTACTTTATATTATCTGACCGAGGAAGGCAGCACTGTAGTCAAAAAAATCGGTTCCCGGATCTACTCTGCACTGGCTCACGGCGGAGACGGCATGACAGAGGAACAGCGGGTGAATCTCTACGATTCCCTGGAGAGGATCTCCCATAATCTGGAACAGTACCTTGCTGAGTTCCCTTCCGAACATCCACCCAAAAAATAAGCAGGAAGAAACATTTAGCTGCCAAACTATAATAAAAAGAATAGGAATACTATCATGGAAAAAATACGTTTTATCACAGACTCCGCATCTGATATGAACCACCCCAGGGAGGATGTCACCATCCTGCCGCTGCACATACGCTTCGGCGACGACGAATATGCTGACGGAGTCACCATCAGTCACAGAGAATTCTACGAAAAGCTGATCGAATGTGACACTCTCCCCACCACCAGCCTGGTATCTCCCGCTGTCTTTGAAGACGCTTATGAGCAGGCAGTCTCCGCGGGGGAGACCGTCATCGTGATCACCATCTCCGGTAAATTGTCCGGCACCTGCCAGAGTGCCCGGATCGCTGCTGAAGATTATGAGGGTAAGGTATTCGTCGTAGACAGCATGAATGCCACCATAGGAGAACGCATTCTGGTAGAGTATGGTCTGCAATTAAAGGATCAGGGTAAATCCGCAGAAGAAATTGTCAGCATTCTCGAAAAGGAGAAATCCAAGATCCACACCATGGGACTTCTGGACACCTTGGAATATCTGAAAAAAGGCGGACGTATCTCCTCTACCGTGGCATTCATCGGCGGTGCACTGGCCATCAAGCCTGTGGTCGCTGTCTCAGACGGTGAGATCATTATGCTCGGGAAAGCCCGCGGTTCCAAAAACGGCAGTAACTTCCTGATCCGTGAGATAGAAAAAGCTGACGGTGTAGATTTCTCCCGTCCTTTCTGTCTGGGTTATACCGGTCTGAGTGATGAGCTGTTGCAAAAATACATTCACGACAGCGAACATCTGTGGAAGGATTACGCAAAGGAACTTCCCATCAGCACTCTGGGAGCCACCATCGGAACCCATGTAGGCCCCGGAGCTATTGCGGTTGCCTTCTTCGAACATTAAACCTATTATAATTCTTTCCATTTACTCAAGAACAGCCGCAACCTTCCGGATGTTACGATGCGGGCTGTCACACTGATCAAAAAAATCCCGAAGGCTTTCACAGTCTCCGGGATTTCTTTTATTTTTCTTTTGCTTCTCTGATCAAGCAGCTTTCTTTGCTTTCTTCTCTTTCATCTGCTTAACGAAGGTCCGTGCACCTTCCACTACCAGGAAGATTGCCAGAACTGCCATTGCAGCTGCGAAGAACAGCTGGAACCAGTCACCCCATGCAGCAGTGCCGGCACCGATTGCCTTGCACTTGTTGATCACGGTGATCACCAGGCTGGTCAGGGTTGCAGCAAGCATGAATACCATAGGGAAGAAGAACATCTTGTTGTTCTTACCAACTTCACCCAGCCATGCAGCTACTGCCATCAGAGCGATACCTGCGAGCAGCTGGTTCGCTGCACCAAACAGACCCCAGATCTGACTTAAGGACAGACCGCCGAGGATACAGCCGATCAGTACCATGGATACAGTACCGAACAGGGGATGAGCCAGCACCTTGCGTGCGCCTTTGGCATCCTTGTAAGTAGCTTCGCCTTCCTTCAGGAACAGCTCGGAGAACATGAAACGGCTCAGACGGGTACCGGTATCCAGACTGGTCAGTGCGAATACGGATACAGACAGTGTGAGCAGTGCGTAGATCGTACCGTATGCCTTGGAGGTCTCGGTACCGAACATGGATGCAATACCTGCAGCGAATGCAGCTGCGGGAGATCCGAACTCACCGTTTAAATACTTCTGATATACTGCACCGACTGCTACCAGCGCGATGATACCCAGAGCAGACTCGATCAGCATGGAGCCGTAACCGATAGCCTTGGCATCCTTCTCGTTCGCTAACTGCTTGGAAGAAGTACCGGTAGCGATCAGGCTGTGGAAACCGGAACATGCACCACATGCTACAGTGATGAACAGCATAGGGAACAATGTCTGTCCTGCCTTGGGCTCCCAGCCATTAAACGCGGGGATATCGAATGCGACAGTACCGGTGAAAGCACCGGCAACGACACCGATGAATGCCAGGCCGATCATAGCATACAGCAGGAAACTGGACAGGTAGTCACGGGGCTGTAACAGGATCCATACGGGAACCAGGGAAGCCACTGCGATGTAAACACCTACAAATACGATCCATGCGATACGGTTCATGGCAAATCCAACGTTCAGACCTAAAACAGTAATAGCTACGATACAGATGATACCACCGATGGTAGCGGGCAGAGTCTTAACGCCCATTCTGTTGGTCACATAACCATAAATAACAGCCAGAACGATGAACAGCAGAGAGATCATTGCGGTAGACTGATTACCGGTAGGATTGGTCACAAAACCGAAAGCGGTCTTGCCGGCATCATCCGCCAGGGTCAGGAAAGTACCTGCCACAATGTTAACGAAGGAAGCGATTACCAGGATCAGCACCAGAAGTGCGAAGATGATGAAAAGCTTCTTAGCTCTGGATCCCATGGAATCCTCGATGATCTCACCTACAGATTTACCGTCATGTCTGATAGATGCGAATAAAGATCCGAAGTCCTGCAGACCACCGAAGAAAATACCACCGATGATACACCACAGGAATACGGGAACCCATCCGAAGATGGAAGCCTGAATCGGTCCGTTGATCGGACCTGCTCCGGCGATAGATGAAAAATGATGACCCATAAGTACGGCAGGCTTAGCTGCAACGTAATCCACACCATCTTCCTTCTCAATTGCAGGAGTCTTCTTGGTAGGATCGATACCCCACTGTTTTGCCAGCCAGGAGCCATAGAACACATAGCCGATAAACAACAAACAAATAGCGGCTACAACGATTAATAATGCTGTCATTTGTGTTTCTCCTTTTCTTAATACACAGATTTAATTTATTGCCTTTTTTACGAGCTTCTTCAGAATCTGTCCGTGGCGGTTGTGGACAATCCGACCCGAAGACAGCTCGACGACAATCAGACGATAATTACTCCAGCCATGGAATCCCCAGAGGTAACTCTGATAATGCCTGCACTTTTTCACCTGTGCGAGAGCATCCTCCCCGGCATGAGCGGTCAGAATGATCAGGACGACATCACTGTTCCTGTGATTGGAAGACGGCTGCACATTTGCAGTTCCCCGCTCCCAGGCGATAGCGTCCAGTTCCAGAAGACGTTCCTTAGATAAAGATTCTTCTGTGGCAAAATACACTGTCTCGTTGGTATCAATATCTGCCACCTTAGCTTTCTTGATCAGAAAGTACTGCTCATTATGGGATCCGAAGATTGCTTCGGCTGCGAATGGCGGTTCTACAGCCTCTGTTTTGATATTGTAGTAGGTCTGATAAGATCGCAGGACGCGTTCCAGCGCTTCCCCGGGAGTAAGTGTCTTTTGTAATTCCATTCTGCTTTCCTTTTAAGCATGCGTAATCGATTACATTTACGTTCATGCTATTGATAACTTTAGCACGTCGAAGTGTCAAATGCAACGGATTTTTTAGCATTTCTTTACACTTTTTTTATAAATACATACTTTATCGTTATATGTTAGTCCTCAGACAGCTTTTTTCCAAGGTGCAAATTTAACCTATATACCATTACAAATTTAATCTCTTTATCTGGATAAACTTATTGACTTTTGTTGGGTAACCGGAAATCATTCTAAAAAAAGCAGCCGATTTTCATCAGCTGCCGATTTTTAGGAATGATTCTTCTCTTCCTTGATCTCCCAATGGATCAGGAAAGTCAGTGCCGCACGAAGTCCGATGATACCGGCTACGGTAACGATCTCCTTCCAGTCTCTGACAATAACGGTCTTAAGGATCTCACTGCACAACTTGAATTCCAGCCCTACAGCAAGCCCCTGCGCCAGGGTGATCTTCATATCCGGCACCCGCCGCACATAATTATAAAACCCTTTCAGACCGGAGAGAATAATAACGATCACTCCGACAAATTCAAAGAACAGTATTGCCACCTGGACAATATTGTTCATCACGTTTTCCAGGAATTCAATGATAAGCTCTATGTGGAACATGCACAGCCCCCCGCTTTTCTTACACTTCTTTTTTCATTGTAGCGTATCCAAAAAGGGCGTGCAAGATGTATCTTTATCTTTTTATCAGCTATTTTTCTTCTGTTTTCAATAATTCCTGCATAGTATGCCAGCCAAGCACCGCACATTTTACTCTGGCGGGCATGTGGGCGATATCCTGCAGCACGGAGGCCTCTTCCAGCTCTTCCTTCTCTTCGTCGGTGATACTTCCCTTGATCATTTTCAGGAACAGATCTGCCAGATGCAGTGCCTCTTCCTTACTTCTGCCGATGACTAACTCCAGCATCATGTCCGCGGAAGCCTGGGAGATGGCACAGCCATCTCCTTCAAAGGCACCGTCAACTACCACACCATCCTCCACTTTCAGCTCCAGAAAAATGTCATCACCACAGCTGGGATTAACGCCCTCCAACACCAGGTTCGCATCCTCCAGCTTGTGCTTGTGATACGGATGCAGGTTGTGCTCCGTCAGGATCTCATTATAAAACGTTTTATTCTCCATAGCCCATCTGTCTCCTTATCCCGGCAAGACTTATTAAAAATGCCTGTATCTCTTCTGCCGTATTGTAGACGCCCAGACTCACTCTGGTGGTAGACAACACTTTCAGGTGCTGTAGTAACGGCTGGGCGCAGTGATGTCCCGCCCGGACTGCGATGTGATCTGCATCTAAAACAGATGCCACATCATGGGGATGCACGCCGTCCAGCTTAAATGTCACGATGCCGTGATGATCCTCCGCTTTCTGTGATCCTAAAATATGCACCGCAGGGATCTCCTTCATCCCATCCATCAGCAGTTTTGTCAGCTTTGCTTCTCTCTCTTCGATGAAATCAAAGCCGATCTTCTGCACATAACGGATAGCCTCTGCGAGGGCATAAGCACCGGCACCGTTCACCGTACCTGCCTCGAACTTATGAGGCACCTCTGCCCACACGGCTCCTGTACGGCTGACGGAATCGATCATTTCTCCACCGCATAAAAACGGGGGCATCTGCTCTAACAGCTCTCTCTTCGCATATAACACACCGATTCCCATGGGAGCATACATTTTATGCCCGGAAAATGCCAGGAAATCCACATCCAGATCCTGTACATCCACTGCCATATGGGGCACGCTCTGGGCTCCGTCTGCCACGAAATAAGCGCCTGCCTCATGTGCCAGCTGTGCAAAACGCTTGATATCATTTTTGCAGCCCAGCACATTGGATACCTGGGTCATGGCAACGATCTTCGTTCGGTCGCTCAGTGCCTCCTTAAAAGCTTCCTCGGTATATTTTCCGTCTTCGGTGCACTCCAGATACTTCACCACTGCTCCGGTTCTGGCTGCCGCCTGCTGCCAGGGCAGGAGATTGCTGTGATGCTCCATAATGCTAACCAGGATCTCATCTCCCGGTTTCAGTACCAGGGAGCCGAAACTGTACGCCACCAGGTTTAAACCTTCCGTGGCATTGCGGACGAAGATGATCTCCGCCGCTTCCTTCGCATTCAAAAACTCCCTTACCGTCTCTCTGGCTTCTTCGTATTTTTCGGTTGCCGCCTCTCCCAGCTCGTATAATCCGCGCAGGGGATTGGCATTGTATTTTTCATAAAATTCCCGCTCTGCTTCCAGGACACAGACCGGCTTCTGCGAAGTCGCTGCGGTATCCAGATAGATCACTTTCTGATTCTCCAGCAGAGGAAAATCCTTGCGGATCTCGTTGACTGAAATACTCATACTTCCTCCTGTTATCTTACTCTTTACGCTTCCTCTTCTTCCACGGCTCTGCCCAGGAACTTTTGTACCTTTGCCTGTGTGGAAGCGTCAGGGATCTTACGGCAGACCGCATCCACCTTCGCCATCGCCATCATCTCATAGATCTGCTCTCTGTTCATGCCGCGGCTCTCTAAGTAGAACAGCAGTTCATCATCCAGCTTACCGATGGTGGCACCGTGATTGCCTTCCACATCTTCCTCCGCACAGAGGATCAGGGGAATGGTCTGATTCACCACATCATTGGACAATAACAGTACGTCCTCTTTTTCATTGCCTACCGCACCCTTGGCACCCCATTTGAAGTCAATGGTGCCGCGGTATAATTTGAAGGCATGATCTCTTAATACGCCTCCGGCCTGCATATTACTCTGGGTCTTTTTCCCCTCATGCAGAGCCACATAATTCATATCCAGTCTGCCTTCGCCGTCTACAATATAAGCGGTATCGGCATTCATGCTGCTCTCTCTGCCCTGCAGAGTGGTCTTACATCCAAGGTAGGTATTCTTCCCGCCCAGGATCAGCTGGATCACTTCCAGGGAAGCCTTCTCCTCACACAGGGCACCGATATCATTCATAAAAGTAAAATCACTGCCCAGTCTCTGCACCTGGATCAGCCGGAGCTTCGCTCCTTCTTCCAGATACAGTCTGGTGGATACCGCTGCCTGACCTGACGCCTCCCTGTCGGAAGCAAAGTCCTCGATCACGGTGATCTCACTGTTTTTACCTGCTTTTACCGCTACAGCTCCCGCCTGTAAGCTGTTCTGTGCATAGGCATAATCAAGCAGTAACGGCTGCACCTCTGTCACATCCGCGGGCACCTCATAATGTTTTGCTTTTACTCCCGCTGCGGCAAGCAGACCGTCCATATCTTCCCCCATACCGGAGGCAATCCCTGCAAAATCCGCATTCCAGGGCTTAGATCCTTCGTTTTCAGCGGTCGTTATCTTCTCCGGCAGAGTAACTTTTGCCTCTCCGGCCGCGGGGATCTCTATTCTCTCCAACTGCGTCTCGTTCATGCGAAGCCAGTTCCATGTCTTGGAGGGCAGTCGGTTGATGGTCATATTATATTCTTTTTCCATATTCTGTCCTCCCTTTACCCGATGCTGCCTTTCATCTCCAGGCGGATCAGGTTGTTCATCTCTACCGCATATTCCAGCGGCAGCTCCTTCGATACATTGTCCGCGAAGCCGCTGACGATCATGGCTCTGGCGTCCTCCTCGGAGATACCGCGGGACATCAGATAGAACACTGCCTCGTCGCTGATCCTGCCGATCTTCGCCTCATGCCCGATATCGGCATCCTGGGTACGGATATCCATCGCCGGGATGGTATCGGAACGGGACTTGTCGTCCAACATCAGGGACTGACAGGATACGGCGGATTTACTCTTTGCCGCACTGTTCTTCACTACCACGGAGCTTCGGAACGTACTGATCCCGCCATCCTTGGAGATGGACTTCGTGTTGATATAAGAAGTGGTCTCCGGTGCATTGTGAACCACTTTCGTACCGGTATCCAGATTCTGTCCGGCTCCGGCGAAAGTAATACCGGTAAATTCCGCTCTCGCTCCCTTACCGTTCAACACGCTCATGGGATACAGATAGGATACGTGAGAGCCGAAGGAACCGGATACCCATTCTATGGTACCGCCCTCTTCCACCAGCGCCCGCTTGGTGTTCAGATTGTACATATTCTTGGACCAGTTCTCGATGGTGGAGTAACGCAGTTTTGCATTTTTCCCCACGAACAGCTCCACACAGCCGGCATGGAGGTTCGCCACATTGTACTTCGGGGCGGAACAGCCTTCGATAAAATGCAGGTATGCACCCTCGTCCACAATGATCAGGGTATGCTCGAACTGTCCGGCTCCCGGTGCGTTCAGTCGAAAATAAGACTGCAAAGGGATCGTCACAGACACTCCGGGGGGAACATATACGAAGGAACCGCCGGACCATACAGCACCGTGCAGCGCTGCGAATTTGTGATCTCTGGGTGTTACCAGCTTCATGAAATGTTTCCGCACCATATCCGCATATTCCCCGTTCAGAGCACTCTCCATATCGGTATAGACTACGCCCTGGGCTGCCACTTCTTCTCTGACATTGTGATATACCAGCTCGGAATCATATTGTGCCCCCACACCGGCGAGGGACTTCCGCTCTGCCTGTGGGATCCCCAATTTTTCGAAGGTATCCTTGATGTCCTCCGGCACTTCGGACCATTTGGCGCTCATATGGGTATTAGGTTTTACATAGGTTACGATGTCTTCCATGTTCAGACCCTCAATAGAGGGACCCCAGTCGGGAACTTCCATCTCATTATAGATCTGCAGAGACTGTAATCTGAAATTTGCCATCCATGCGGGATCCTTCTTTTTCTCGGAAATCTCCGCCACAATATCGGGAGTCAGTCCCTTTTTAATACGATAGACGTCCTTCTCCTCATTACGGATATCATAAATGCTTCTGTTGACGTCTTCCACGTATGTCTTTTCACGTTCACTCATTCAGATCGTCAACCTCCTTATGCTTCCAGAAAACGCTCGAAACCATGCTCGTTGATCTCGTCTACCAGGGAAGCGTCGCCGGATGCCACGATCTTACCGTTCACCAGTACATGGGTCTTGTCCACATGGAGAGACTCTAAAATTCTGGTGCTGTGGGTAATGATCAGCAGCGCACCTTTTTTGTCCTTCTGGTACTCTTCCACGCCCTTGGATACCGTACGTACCGCATCCACATCCAGACCGGAATCGGTCTCATCGAGAATTGCCAGAGAAGGTTTTAACATAAGTAACTGTAAGATCTCCGCCTTTTTCTTCTCACCGCCGGAGAATCCCACGTTCAGATCACGGTCCCCGTAGGAAGGATCCATCTGCAATACTTCCATTGCCTGCTCCAGCTCCTTTTTGAAGGTCCACAGCTTGATACGGGAACCACTTCTCTGTTCCACGGCATTACGAATGAAATTCCGAAGCGATACTCCGGGTACCTCCAGGGGATTCTGGAAGGACAGGAAAATACCGTCCTTCGCTCTCTGGTCTGCGGTCTCCTCCAATAATTGTTTTCCTTTGAACAGGATCTCACCACCGTTCACCTCATAACGGGGACTTCCCATGATGGTGTAACCCAATGTGGATTTTCCAGCACCGTTGGGTCCCATGAGGACATGGGTCTCTCCGGGACGAACCTCTAAATCTATTCCATGAAGGATGGGCTTGTCCTCTACACTTACGGACAAGTTACGCACCTGTAATAATTGTTCTGACATATACTTCCTCCTATCTCTAGCGTCCAACTAGGAATTACTATATCATTATATACAAGCATCTGCAAATATGCAACATATAATTCCTACAAAAGTACCGTACATTCTATTCAAATTGTCTTACATTTTTTTGTATTACATTTTTCAGTTAGCAGCAACTTACTATAAAGTAAAACACAAGCCATTGCGAGGAGTTCTCTTTTTCTCTCACAATGGCCTTTGCTTTTTCTCTTTTTATGCTTCTTCTCTATCCAAAAGATTCTTCATGCTCTTGGTGCTGATCCACAGGGTAGATGTATTATGCAACAGAGCGGAAGTGGTGGGAGGAATGATACCTGCCACACCTAAAATGATCAGTCCGGTGTTGATCCCTACGATCATGCGATAATTTTTATGGATCCGCGCCATCAGGGCATTGCTCAGCTCCTTCAGTGTCGCTACTTCCTGTAAATTATCCGCACCGATGGTCACATCTGCGATCTCTCTGGCGATCTGTGCGCCCTCGCTGATGGCAATCCCTACGTCTGCCGCTGACAATGCCGGGGAATCGTTGATGCCGTCACCGATCATAATGACTTTATGACCTGCCTGCTTCTCCTGCTCCACGAACCTTGCTTTGTCCTCCGGCAACACCTCGGAATAATACTCATCCACGCCGACGGTACCCGCAATTGCCCCAGCGATACGGTCGCTGTCTCCTGTCATCATGACTACCTTGTGGATTCCGAGACTCTTCAGCTGTCGGATGACCTCCGGAGCCTCTTCTCTGAGAGGATCCTCGATGCAGATCACTGCAGCCAGCTTGCCGTCAATTGCCATATACAGGCGGGAGTATTCCTCAGGCAGCTGATCGAACAGCTCCTGTCTGCCCTCCGGGATCTGTGCCTGCTCATCCTCAAATACGAAATGGTAGCTGCCGATGATGATCTTCTTGCCGTCCAGAGTAGAAGAGATTCCATGGGCTACGATATATTCCACTTTGGTATGCAGCTCTTCATGTACCAGCTCCTTGCGGGCTGCTTCCCGCACCACTGCTTTTGCCATGGAATGAGGGAAATGTTCCTCCAGGCAGGCAGCGATCCGAAGCAGTTCCTCTGCAGGTTGTCCGTTAAAGGATACTACATCCGCCACGGTAGGCTGTGCCTTGGTCAGAGTACCGGTCTTGTCAAATACGATGGTCGTGGCATCTGCCATAGCCTCTAAGTATTTGCCGCCCTTCACCGTGATCTCGTAGGTGCTTGCCTCACGGATTGCAGACAATACCGCTAACGGCATAGACAGCTTCAATGCGCAGGAGAAATCCACCATCAGCACGGATAATGCCTTGGTCACATTCCGTGTGAACATCCATACCAGACCGGTGCCTAAGAAAGTATAGGGTACCAGCTTATCTGCCAGGTGCTCTGCCTTACCCTCCAGAGAGGATTTCAGCTTCTCGGATTCCTCGATCATGGTCATGATCTTCTCATATTTGCTGGAGCCGCCGTTTTCTTTCACACAGATAGTCAGCTCACCTTCTTCTACCACAGTTCCGGCATAGACAGTTCCACCGGGAATTTTTCTCACCGGAACGGATTCTCCGGTCAGAGATGCCTGATTCACCATACCTTCTCCATCCGTCACTGTACCGTCGAAAGGAATCACATTGCCCATGTGGATCCTTACCAGATCACCCGACTTAATGGATGTGGACGGCATCAGGATCTCCTGTCCGCCGCTCACAACCCATACCTTGTCAATGTTTAAGGACATGCTCCTCGCCAGATCGCCGACAGACTTTTTGTGCGTCCACTCCTCCAAAATCTCACCGATGCCTAACAGGAACATCACAGAGGCTGCGGTGTTGTAATCACCACGCAGCACAGATACACCGATAGCAGTGGCATCCAGTACCGGTACTTCGATCTTGCCCTTCGCCAGAGTCTTCACGCCGTGCCAGAGATATTTGAAAGACTTCACTGTGGTGATCACGGAACGGATATCCATGGGCAGAAACAGCCTGATCCCATAATGCATTACCACTTTATTGATCAGCTGATCCTTATATTCCCGGTTCATCTCTCTGCCGGAATTAGCAAGATAGTTCTCCGGCACTTCCGTACCCTGATACGTAAAATTCTCCAGTGTCTTCAATGCTTCCTCCCTGGAACCGGTATAGACTACCGTAACATCCAGGGTGCGCTCCTGAATTTTGGCACTGACAATATTCTTCTGTCCGTCCAGATAGTATTGCAGTGTATCTGCCTGCGCAAAGCTCATGCAACTCTGCAGAATGTGAACCCTGAGTCTCCCCTTTATCTCATGCTTGATCACAAATCTCATAATTTATGCCTGCTTTCATAAAGGGATCATTCTTCTGTTGCAGTCTCTGCTGCTTCTGCTTCACCATCATACTCTTTTGCTGCCTGTGCTGCTCTGTCCTCGTTGATCTGCTGGGCCTCTGCGTAGATATCCTCTGCGTTCTCCTGGATAGTGGTCGCAGTCTTCATGACACACTCTTTTGCACGCAGAACTGCTGCGGTGCAGTTGGTGTACAGCTTCTTCGCATCCTTGCTGGACAGTACTTTGATACCTGCGGTTCCGAACAGAACGCCTGCTGCGAAAATACCGGTTTTTGCTTTATCAATCTTTTTTAAACATTTCAACATAATTCATTTCCTCCTGTGTGAATTCTTTGGTTTATTCTATTTATGAATGAATATTATAAGCACCTGTTTTTCCTATTTCCAGTTTTTTTCGTTTAATGAGAAATTTTATCATTTATTAAAAATACTAAAGGCCAGTGGATCAAAATCCACTGACCTTCTTGTATTCCTGTAATTTTTCTTTTGCTGCCGGGGTCAGGTTCTTAGGCACCTGAATCTGGATCACGACATACTGATCGCCATGGACATTTTTATCCTTCATGGATACCACACCCTTACCTTTCAGACGGATCTTGCTGCCGGACTGCGTACCTTCCTTCACTTTGCACATGACATCGCCGTACAACGTGGGCACACGGATCTCGCCGCCCAAGGCCGCAGTAGTATAGGGGATATTGACTGTGGTATACAGATCCTGTCCTCTACGCTCCCAGCCCGGTTTCTCCTGTACCGTCACCTTCAGATACAGGTCACCGCTCTCACCGCCGGAGTAACCTTCACCGCCCTTACCTTTCAGGCGGATACTTTTACCGGTATCGATACCTGCCGGAATGTGCACCTGCACGGATTCGGACTTGCCGGTAGCCGGATCTCTTAAGGTAAAGGTCTTGTCGCAGCCATGCATTGCTTCGTCAAAACTGATGGTGATGCCGGATTCCACATCCTGACCTTTGCTGCGGTAGTTCGCCCGGCTGCCCCGTCCGGAGCCTTTCTGTCCCTTGAAATACTGACCGAACAGATTGTCAAAAATATCCTCATCCCCGCCGAAGCCACCGAAATCCCCGGTACCGAAACCGCTTCCTCCGGTGCTGTAATGGAACGTGCCGTTGCCAAAGCCGCCGAATCCATCGGTGCCGAAGCCGCCTCCGTTCTTAAACTGCTCCTGATACTGTCTGGCTGCCTCCTCATTAAATCCCTCCTGGAAAGCAGCAAAACCGTAAGTATCATATAGTTTCTTCTTTTTTTCATCCCCCAGCACATCGTAAGCTTCGTTGACTTCCTTCAGCTTCTCCTCTGCCACAGGGTCTCCTGCATTGGTATCCGGATGGTATTTTTTCGCCAGTTTCCGGTATGCTTTTTTTATCGCTGCGGCGTCCGCTGTCTTGCTGACACCCAATACTTCATAATAATCTCTTTTTGTTGTCTTCGTCATATTCCCTCCATTCTGCCCAACCGGTGAGCCACACAACCAAGACGTTCTCCATGTAAAAATCAGCCACACAGTTCCCTGCGCGGCTGACCACTTCACATCTCTTTTCAAACAATTGTCTGCTGCTGCAGTCGCTTGTTCCTCTTACAGAGATTATATTATCACTACTGCTTAGCACTCGCAAGTGGCGAGTGCTAAAAAATATATTAAATAATCATAAAATCCATAAACCGGCTATTACAATTTGCCACCCTTAGAACCGCCAAAGCTTGCGGAATTCAGGATATTGGTGTCAAAGGTAAAGGTCAGTCTCTCCTCGGTGCGGGCTCTCTTCAAAGACAGCTGGATCATACGGTCCAGAAGCTCTTTGTAAGGAACTCCTACCGGCTCCCACAGATAAAATGCCAGAGATCCGGGGATCGTGTTGATCTCATTGAAATACAGCTTGCCGTTGTCTTCGTCAATCATAAAGTCGATACGGGACACACCGTTACAGCCCAGCGCCTTGAAAGATCTGACTGCCAGTTCCCGCACCTCTTCTCTCTTCTCCGGAGACAGTTCTGCCGGAATTTTGCGGGATACGCTCGCCATGCCCTTGGAGCCGCTGCCCTTGGCATTGCTGACGTATTTATCTTCATAACTTAAGATGTCTTTGGTGTGCAGGGGTTCTTCGCACTCGGAAGCAATAGCGTCATTCTCATCTCCCAGTACCGAGCAGTTGATCTCACGTAAATTGGTGATGGCGTGCTCCACCAGCACTTTGGTCGCATACTTGAACGCATCATCGACGGAGTGGGTCAGTTCCACACGATTTTTAGCTACACTGATGCCTACGCTGGAGCCTAAGTTGACCGGTTTTACGATCACCGGATATCCCAGTCCTTTTTCCACTTTGTCGAGCAGAGTCTCTATCTGCGCATAATCCGACAGAGTATACAGCTGCGCATCCAGTACCGGAACATCACACTCCTTTAATACAGCTTTCATAATGTATTTGTCCATACCGATGGCGGATGCGGTCACATCGCAGCCCACGAAGGGGATGCCCATGGTCTTAAGATATCCCTGGAAAGCGCCGTCCTCTACGTTAGTACCGTGAACTACGGGGAAAGCCACATCGATCTCTACCGGTTTCTTCCCGCCGAACAGCTTCACCGGGAATGGCGTCAGGAATACCTTTCCATCCTCATTGGTCATAATGACTCTCTGGGATTTTTTCAACAGTTCGTCGATATTTTTATAGGATTCGATCTTGCCGATCTCCTCACCGATGTACATTTCATTACGCTTGGTCATATAGACCGGGATCACTTCGTATTTGTCTGTGTCCATGCTCATGACAGCCTGGATGCCGGAGATCACGGATACCTCGTGTTCTACACTCTTGCCGCCAAACAGCATTGCTACTCTTGTCTTCATTTATTTTCCCTCCTGAATTTTACTACTCTCTGTCAACTATCCGGAACCACTTTCGCGAAATCGCCTCTGAGTCGTCTAATAGTTATCCGTCAGGTCATTCTCTAATAAAATATACTTATGTCCCTGCCCTTTGATGGCATAGGCGTAAGATACAGCTTCCTCCAGCTTGTCGAATACCAGGCATTTCTCTTCCGGGAATCCCTTCTCCAACACGCCCTCCCTGATGGGCTCGGTGTGCCGTCTGCCCACTAACAGGATGTAATCGCAGCAATCCGCTGCGTAGTTACCGAATTTATGATTGTATTCTGCTTCCTTGTCACCCAGCTCTACCATGCCCGGCGTGATCAGGATCCGGATACCGTCAAACATAGCCAGCGTCTCGACCGCTGCCCTGGAACCTACAGGGTTGGAATTGTAAGCATCATCGATGATCGTCACCAGACCGTGCTCCCGCATCTGCATACGATGGGGTACCGGCTCGATCCGGCGTACCGGGATCCGCAGTTCCTGCAGCGTCATACCCATTTTATGAGCGACCGCGATAGCCCCCACCACATTGATGACATTGTGGGCACCGATGAGACGCATCTGGAATCTCTCGCTCTCGCCGTCCGGGGTCACTACGGTGAACTCCGTACCTAACTGGGATACCTTCACATCTTTGGCACAGTATCCTGTCCCTTCCGTCTCGGAATAATAGAATATCTTCTCCGGAGTCTGATCATACGCGGGAGAAGCTGCCTGTTGCTGAATATAATCGTTGTCGCCGTTTAAGAACAGCATGCCACCTTCCGGCAGGGCATCCGCCAGCTCGAACTTCGTCTTCTGGATATTCTCCATATTAAAAAAGGTCTCTAAATGCTGCGGTCCGATAGATGTGATCACACCGTGCTCAGGATGCACCATATCGCAGATCTCCTTGATGTCGCCCACATGACGGGCACCCATCTCGCAGATGAAGATCTCCGTGGTGGGCTTCAAGGAGCCTCGGATGGTCCGCACCACTCCCATAGGAGTATTAAAGCTCTCCGGAGTCACCAGTACATTATATTTTTCCTGTAAAAGTGTCTGTAAGTAGAACTTTACACTGGTCTTGCCGTAGCTGCCGGTCACACCGATGACGGTAAGTCCCGGGACGCTTTTCAGCTTTCTCACAGCATCATTAATGTAATGCTGATTGATCCCCGCCTCCATGGGATGATTGATGACATTTGCCACAATATCCAGAAAAAGATTCACAGATACCAGGATCAGGCACAGTCCCGGGATCTGCTTCATTCCGCCCAATCCATACACCAGAGCGAATACCGCAGCCGTAAGGATCAGCTCCGTAGCGAGCAATCTCTTGACCCGGGCGGTATACACCAGCTTTTTCTTCGTGTTCATCCGCTTCATGGCACGATATACCACGATGATCACGAGCAGTACCAGATACTCGAAGATTTCAAGGGCAAGGTAAGGAAACACACAGGTTACAATACCCAGTGCCAGACCAAAATAGAGAATCCATTGCAGCCGGAACTTCTTCTTCAGCCAGTGAAGGTGTTCTTTATTCTTATAGCCGTTCTGCTGGAACATATGCATGTTATACCGCATGGTATAAAAATATGCCGGAACCGCAAGCACGACCGCTATCAGCACACGTATGATCATTTCAGATATGCCTCCATAATTCCCCGGAACTGTGCCGGCTTCTCAAGGAAAGAAAAATGACCGGTTCCCGGGATCACTGCCAGGCCGCAGTTGGGTATCTTCTCTTCCATAATATGTGCATCCCGGATAGGAGTTGCCGTATCCTGATCTCCCCAGATCAGCAGTACTTCCTGACGGATCTTCGGAAGCAGTTCCGTCAGATCCTCATTCACTGCCTTCACCATACACTGACGCATCATGGGTGTCGCATTGCGGTAGTCTGCCGATCCCTGTCGGCTCCTCCAGTCATCGATCACCTCCGGGAACATGGCATAGATCAGCTTCAGATTCAGGAATTTCTTCAAAATCTTGTACTTGCGGATCTTCCATTTCTGTGCAGTAGTCCGCACCGGCAGGACACCGGCACTGTCGATCAGGATAATGTTCGTGATCTCAAAAGGAATGCTCTCTCTGGCTGCCAGCTTGATGATCACGCGTCCGCCGTAGGAATGCCCGATGAGGGTGGCCTGCTTTACCTGCATTACTTCCATAAATCTGCAGAAAAAATCCGCAAATCCGTCCACATCCCAGGGTTCCTTCGGTTCATCGCTGCCGCCGAAGCCCGGGAAATCGAACTGGATCACACGGTACCTGCTGCCGTCAATGACACCTGCCACAGAATCATACACTCCCAGATCCGTACCCCAGCCCTGTAAGATTACAACCGTCTTATCACCGGTACCGGTTGTTTTATAACATATATTATATCCGTCTACTACTATATTCATGATAATCCCCAATTCCAAGCCGTTGCCGTTACAATCTTTTATTATAATCGGAATCTGCTACAATGGCAAGCCATATCCTAAGGATTCCGCATTCCAATTTGACAACCGCTTTCATAATTACATAAAATAATAAAACTACCGCTTTGAGCTGACGGTAGCATCAGTCAGCCCAAAGCGGTAGCTAGTTTATCCTTTATTTTATAATGAATTAGAATCGGGATTTCACACATTCTGCTTACTGCAGTTAGGGTATTCAATTTTCTGATGCAATAAAATATTTTGCGTTGAATTGCCTACACATATTTCAAAAATTCCGGGTTCCACACAAAAATCATGTTTCTTCTCATCATAAAATGAAAACGCCATACTATCCAGAGTAATCTCTACTCTGCATACACTCCCCGCTTTCAGCGTAATGCTTTTGAATGCCTTTAACTCTTTTTCTGGTCTGATTACTGTACACTCCTCATCCCTCACATAAATCTGTACAATCTCTCTTCCGTCTATTTGGCCTACGTTTTCTATATCAAACGATATGCTCACTCTGTCTTTTTCATCATTATCTTGTTTCACCTGCAGATCGTGATACGCAAATTCTGTATAAGAGAGTCCATGTCCAAAGCAGAACATCGGCAAAATATCATTTTTCTCATAGTGACGATATCCGACCATAATTTCTTCTTCATAACAGACCATATTATCTTTCCCAAATTGTCCGTTATGACCTGTCGGTGTATCTTCATAAACACGAGGAAAAGTTTCTGCCAGTTTTCCACTGGGATTGATTCTTCCGGTGAGGATTCCCGCTAGTGCTGTGCCACTCTCCATTCCGGCATAATAAGACCACAAAATTGTACCTGCTTTTTCTTCCCATGGCATCTCCACCGGAGATCCTCCTATCATAGTTACAATTGTGTCCGGTCTTACCTTTAATAATTTTGTAATCAATTCATCCTGATGATACGGAAGTTTCATGCAGGGACGATCCTCTCCCTCAATGTCATATTCATGATCCAACCCTCCTACAAACAGAACAATATCGCTCTCTTCAGCAAGCTTCAGAGCTCTTCTGTGATATTCTTCCTCAATTTCCGATAGGTCTGAATAAAATGCCTCCTTTTTTAATCTTCTTTTTTCTTCTCTCATCCTGCGGATCTGTTGTTGTATTTTTTCTTTGTCATCCACACTGGAAGCCTGCCAGTTTTCTCCGTTAAGCTCCTTTTTTTCCGGAATATAATACCCCGGTTCATATACTATTTCTGCATTACCTCCAAATTCCATTTTGATTCCAAGAAGCGGTGATATTTCATACAAAGCCTTAATTTCTGCACTACCTCCACCGCCCGAGTGAATTCGGTCTGCGTTACAACCTATGACTGCAATTTTCTTATGATATGTATTTCCAAGTGGCAATAATTTACTATCATTTTTCAATAAAATAACAGATTTTTCCGCTGCTTTTTTCAACACCTGCCGGTGCGCCATAGTATTATAGGAGCCGTTTTTTCGATGTACCGCTTCCTTTCCAATCATTTTTAACTTAAACATTACTCGCAAGATGTTACGCACCTTTGCATCCAGACACGCCATATCTACTGATTCATCCAAGATCCTCTGCTTCAAAGGTTCTGCCAGACAATATTCGTCGAAATTATCAAATACTGACATTTCAATATCAAGTGCTGCCTGCCCCGCATCTAACGTATTATGCACTGCTCCCCAGTCACTGATTACAATTCCTTCAAATCCCCATTGATCACGCAATACTTCCTTCAGCAACAGATTATTTTCACAGCAATAGGTACCGTTTAATCTGTTATAGGCTCCCATAACCGAATAAACATCTGCCCTCTGCACAGACTGTCGAAACGCCGGGTAATATATTTCCTGCAAGGTTCTCTCATTTACTTTAGTATCCACATGCAGTCGATTAGTTTCCTGATTGTTTGCCACAAAATGTTTTACACAGGCTGCCACATCATTCTGCTGTATTCCCTTTATCAAAGCAACTGCCATCTCTGCTGTCAGCACGGGGTCTTCACTCAAATATTCAAAATTTCTCCCACATAAGGGACTTCGTTTGATATTAATTCCCGGCGCCAAAATCATGTCTTTTCCTCTGCCTCTGGCTTCCGCTCCCAGGACCTTGCCAACTTCATATGCAACATCGACATCCCATGTAGATGCTATAGCACTATTACTTGGAAGATAAGATACATAATCATCAGTATTGCCCAGGGGAATCCATTTATCATTTTGAAACTCATTCCGAACACCCATAGGTCCATCTGAAAATTTCATAGAAGGTATTCCCAGTCTTTCTACCCCTTTATTCTGAAACAATCCATTTCCATGAACCATCCCGATCTTTTCATCCAAGGTCATCTGTTCCAATAATTCAGTTATTATTTTTTCTGTCTTCAATGTAAAAATACGCCTTTCTCTTCTGCTTCTTTTTGAGTTTTCTGCAACATTTTTCTCCTTTCTTTTATAGAAAATGGAGATTTCATGCCACTGTCCGCTACCTGTTTCACTAATTCGTAATCAAACTTCTCTCTTACCTGCCATTTATCATTGTAGATAACCATATAATTTTCTGTCTCTTCTGTACAGGCCGGCCAAGCAATCGTTTCATCAATGAATGGAATTCCTGTTTTAGCAAAATTCACCCATGCCTTGCACATTTTTTCTTCTAGTTTATCCGTGACTCCCGGCATATTAGCCACGGGAACCTTATCTGTATTGTGAAATACAAAAGCCAGATCAGAACAATGCCATGCCGGCTTTCCATCATCCAGAGGAAATTCAACAGCAAAGACATATGCATATATATTAGATTGTTTATATGTCTTTCTCTTTTTCACAAAATCAATTACCGGTTTTCTGAAAAAAATATCATATGTAGTTAAGTCTGCAATGCTTCTTCCCGGGTATGCCTGCGCGTATGCCTGAATCACAGACTGAGTATGTTCACCAAATCGTTTTTCGACAATCCTGATCAATTCCTCTTGTGTCATTTGATTCCTTCCGATCAGCCCGGGTGCAAATCCCATCTCTCCGAACACACTTCCTATTAACACCGGCACCTTTTGGGCATATTCCGAAAAACCAATTTTTAAGGGATCCCCCATGTAATAAGAGTTCCGAATCGGATGTCCTCCTATATAACCACCTTCAGCCAGTACTTTATCGGATACTTTATTATAAGCATCTGCCAGCTCTCTGTAAGGCATATCCTCCCATTTCTCAATATCCGATTCTTCCATATTAAGCTCCTGCAGCATTGCTCGGATCAGTGGTTTGGCATCTGTATTCTCTTCATCAATAAAATCTTCCAATACGCCGCTCTGAATAATCGCTTTATGATACAAGCCATCAGCCTCCGGTGTCTGCATCAGCGTCCATATTTTCATGCCTCCTCCGGATTGCCCGAATAATGTTACATTTTGCGGATCCCCGCCAAACGCTTCAATATTGTCTCTAATCCAGCGCAATGCCGCTACAATATCAGCATTTCCAACATTTCCCGAGTTCCAATATTTTTCTCCATATTCTGACAAATTCAAATATCCCAAAAGATTTAATCTATGATTCAATGATACTACAACCACATCCCCAAATTGGCTTAAATTTGTACCGTCATATGCTATCTGTTCGATAGAAGATCCTGCGTAGAATCCACCTCCATGAAGCCATACCATAACCGGTTTTTTTGCCAAAGTATCCAACGTCTGCGTCCAAACGTTCAAATACTGACAGTGTTCATCCATAGGCCAGTATCTATGAGGAACCATAATTTCACCGTTGGGAACATCCTGGGTTAACAATGGACATACATAGCCATAAGAAGTAGCATCTTTTATCCCATCCCACGGCTGAATTTCCTCCGGCATCTGAAATCTTTTTGCATTTGCATACTTAATCCCCTGAAATGTATATGTTGTATTCCACAAATATCCCCTTATTTTTCCTGCTTTTGTTGTCACAATCGGTCCATTTCCCGAACATTCAAAATAACTACTCATTTAATTTCTCCTTTGCTTTTTTTCTATAATCTTTCGGACTACATCCCAACACTTTTTTACATAATCTGGAAAAATATGAAAAGTTATCATATCCCACTTTCATTGCAATTTCATTAATAGAGATGTCACTGTATTGTAACAGTTCAGACGCCTTCTTTATCCTCATACGAATAACATAATCGGTAATAGAGATTCCTTCTTCTTTTTTAAAAAGTCTTGCCAGATAATCTGCATTTAAATATACAATTCCTGCCAGCTCATTTCTGGAAATTTCCTCATTATAATGTTCTTCAATATATTTTTTAACTACCTCTACAATAGATGTATTTTCTCTTACGTAGGCAATATAGCTATATGCTTTTTGCAATAAATATTTACAGAATTCCATATAGTTATCATAATTCTTCAATGACATTTTCCGATAAGTTTCATATTCCGTATTTACAAATAGCTCATGGGCTTCGATATTGTTTTTCATCAACACAGTATTCACCATCTGAATCAGATTCACCTGCATAGCTTTTAATTCATACGCTGTTAACCCATGATGTCTCTTTTTCTCTGAGAAATAGTGATCGATTTCATCTAAAATCTTATTCACCGCACCTGTGTTCAGATAAATCTCCCATTCTCCAATAGCACCGAATGAATATGTATTTTCTTCCCTTTGGTATGTCCGCGCCCAGAATATCTGTACATCGTTGCTGATATTTTCATTCCAAATATGAATCAACCTTTCAAAACATTCCTTTACGGCGGGCAGAGGACATTCAAGATCATAAAATACACGCATTCGACAATTAAGATGGATATCACACTGCATAATCAATTTCTTCAGTACCATCTCCGCATTTTCTTTTAGATTACGGGTTACAATCACATAGGTATCCTCTCCATACTTCACTATGGTCTCCATATTGCACATATCGCTAAAAATTTCTGTAACGACATTTTTAATAATAAATTCGCTCATTGTTGAAGTCAGATTCTGAAAACGTTCCTCTTCTTCATATGTATGTAGCAAAAAAACATCAAACAACTGCTCAGTGTCATATTCCAAACGATTGTCTTCAATCAATGCATTTAAAAGTTCTTCATCCGGAATTGCCAGCGGAAACATGATATGCTCCCAAAAATGTGCTTTTCTGTTTTTTACATCATCCAACCAATACACGCCATACTGATAATATGTTTTCTTCCTGCTCTCTTGTCTGACTTTTTCTACAGCCCTAGATATTATTTTTTCAAAATCGTCAAAAGAAATCGGTTTCAGATAATAGTCAAAACATTGAAGTTCCACAGCCTTTTTGGCATAATTAAAATCTGCATAACACGTGCAGAATATAGTAACCACGTCTAAATTCTGTGTTTTTGTCCATTTTAACAATTCAATTCCCGATTCGTTTGGCATTTCTATATCTGTTACCATAATATGGATCGGTACATTCTTAAGTATCTTTTTGGCATCCGCAGCATTTTCAGCAACGTAAATCTTTTCTATTCCCAGTGACGAATATGCAACCCCAAACTGCAGACTTTCCAGCACATTCACATCATCATCTACTAATAGAATATTCACTCTTTTCATCTCCGTTTTGATACGGAATTATTATTATAACTTCCGTTCCCAGGTTTTCACCGTTACCTATCATGAGACTTGCTTCCGCCCCATAGAGCAGTTGAAGCCGATCTTTTGTATTGCGTATTCCAATTTGGAATCTATCATCATTTGCTCCAAATTCATTCTTTCGAAATTTTTCTAACACATTCTCAGGAAAACCTGGACCATTATCCGCTATCCGAATTTGTATTTTTTTCTGTTCCTCATCCAGAAAGCTTCCTTCAATGCTAATTTCTATCTTTCTTTTGCTTCCTACCGTGTACTTCACGCAGTTTTCCACAAAGACTATCATTATCAACGGTGGAATCATTGCCTGTTTCACACGCTCATCTACGCAGATATGACACTTGCAATCATAGCGGTATAAAATATTATGGATTTTTACATAATTTACAATCTGCTGTAATTCTTCATCCATTAAGATAGGCTTCGTTCCTTTGCGGAAAATAGATCTCATATATCCGGATACATACAATGCCAGTTGCTGGATTTCTTCTGTATGTTTCAACTGCGCCATACTGTATATGCTATTAAGACAGTTAATATAAAAATGGGGCCTGATCTGTAATTGTAAATAATCTATTTTAGTTTTCTGTTTTTCCAGCTGTTCTTCATATACCTGAACTTTTAATTCCTGAATTTCTTTTTCCAGATTTCTCCAGATTTCACCTACATTTTCGAATTCTTCATAATAATTATTTTGCTCTAATTCTCCAGTTTCCTGAAATTTTCGTAGATTCTCTTCAAAAATGTATAACGGTTTTTGTACATAGTGCCTGAAATAATAAAAAGCTCCAATACACATAAAGCAAATCAATACTGTGGTAATTCCCATCAGTATTTCATAGGTTCCAGCACTTTTCTTTATTTTGTCGCTGACATCTATTCCTATAGATACATTTGCATTTTCAAATTCGTATTCCCAATAATGCGAGCTACTGTTTTCCTGAATATTTTCATTTTTCTGAAACATACTTCCGGATGCACTGCTATTCTCCAAATAATGTACTCCGGTGCTCAAATCTCGAATAAAAAAGGAAAGTGTGTCTTCCTCTGTTTCTCGAAAAGAAGCGCATATTTTCTCAGGCCGTATCCAACAACCCACATAATTATTTTTCAAGCAAAAGGTAGTTGTAAGAAACAACGTTCCTTGAACATCCTGCACAAACCATTTTCTCTTTTCTGTTATAGGAATCTGTTCTTCGGAAGCCACTGTCCTAATATGTCCTTTAAAAAGTTCCTTTTGAAGGTATTCATCGTCTCCCGTAATCAGAAAAATATCTTTGTCTTTGTTATAAAACCAAAAATGGTATTCGTCCCCATAATTAATTGCCATTGCCTGAAAATATTGTTTCAATTCATTTTGCTCCGCAATGCTGTAAACCACAGAGTTATCCTCTGTGTTTAAATCCATCTCTTCTATTTCTCTGATAGATTTATTATTCAACAACGTGTTTACAAGCTGCGTATTAATGCCATTCATTTTTTGATCCAATTCATTCCCGTAGAAATCAAATGTACGGCTGGCTATATTTGCTATCTCTTTGACATATCCACGGAATAATATCATACCAACACCGTATACAACAACAATTGTCCCGATTAATGCGCACATGATCAGAGTAATATTTTTTCTCAAGACCTTCTTATGTTTTCTCGACATTAATCGGGACCTCCTATATTTATTTATTCCTGTTATTCACAGCCACATTATAACACATTACTTTTGATTTTCCAGCCACTCGTCCAATTGTTTCTGCTTCTCGTCCATTACAGTCTGAAGACCGGCTGCGTATAACTTCTCATTAAACTCCGGAATGGCCGTGGCAGGATCAGCTGCGCCACAATCGATAGAAGACGAATACTCACTAACCACATTGTTTAGTGCTGCAATCTCATTGCTGACAGATGTACTGTCAAACATGAAACCTAATGCTTTTGACTTATTTGCAGTGGCATTCATCTCTTTCTGCGCATCCATAATCTTTCTGGAGCTTCCCTCCCATACATGGATCTTGTACTGGTTCGGAAGTTCCCATCCCATATTCAGATTGTATTTTGCATTAGAAGCATCTACCCCATCCGGGAATCCAATCACATCATTTTCAGCATCTTTTACGACATAATGAACACCTTCAATACCCCAGTTAAACAGATTCATTAATTCCGGATCACCGTACATGTAGTCCAGCACTTTCATTGTCATCTCCGGATTTTCACAATTCTGACCAATTCCCCATGTAATTGCGGCAACAGCATTGGTATAGCAAAACGCAGGAGTAGGGTTGATTCTTACAGCCACCAGTTCATAACCGGTATTCAGACTTTCCTGTTCCGCAACGCCCGGTTTATAAGGAGTGGCAAAGCAGAATGCATTTCCGGCCTTCAGGATTGTGGTTCCGGCATCTGTAGATGTTGCCATATCCTTGTCGATATAACCTTTTTCATAATAATCATGAACCGTAGCAGCCAGATTCTTGTAGTTATCCGTCTCATAGTAATTCACAATCGTAGTATCAGCACCGCCATTATCCAATACTCCAAAACGATCGGAAAGTACATCGGCAAAATATATGTTACCGATCAAACCATCTTTAGCGCCTACAATAATTTTCATATCAGGTTCATTTTCATGAATCGTTTCGAAAATAGGCGCACAATCAGCCAAAGATTTCACATTAGACACATCCAAATTATATTTGTCCAAAATGTCTTTTCTCATTACCAGACAGCTGTCTGCATACCATTCTTTTTCCACCGGCACACCATACACATAGCCATTCATATTAGCAATTTTGAGAATATCATCACCCAAAGCTGCTTTCATATTAACGCCATACTGGTCAATCAAATCAGACATATCCAATACCTGACCGCTGTTTACATAGGTACTCACGTTATTATACATTATAGGGACCAAATCCAGTTTTTCCGCACCGGATAACATAAGTTGTAACTGCTGCTGATATACTCCCCATCCCAATGTGATTACATCAATTTGTGCACCAACCTTTTCCGCCAGGATTTTATTCATTTCTGCTTCTACAAGATCCATGTCCTCCTGATCATTTCCAATCACAGCCATTGTGACCGTATACATATCTTCCGGATTTTTAGGTGTTTCTGTAGAAGCTGCTCCACCGGTTTCTCCACCACTACTTGGGTTACTCCCGCATCCCGTAAAGCAAGCTACCGTCAACACCATACTGAGTAACATTGATAAAATTTTTTTCTTCATTTGTTATCCTCCCATATATTTATTTTATCTTGTAAGGGCAATGTATTAACCCTTTACTGCTCCTAATGCAATTCCTTTTTGGAAATATTTCTGTAAAAACGGAAATAATACAAATATCGGCAGCATTGCTACAACCGCAATCGCCATACGTACACCTACTGTAGGTAATTTTGCCATTTCAGAAGAGGCTTGTGAAGCCATGGACGAATTAGAAGACAATACCTGTATATCTGTAATCATTTTATTCAACAGATTCTGGATACTATAATATTTAGTATCCGTAAGGTAATATAAACCATTTGTCCAGTCATTCCAGTAACCCAGACCGGCAAAAGTTCCCATCGTTACAATAATGGGTTTAGACAAAGGAATCACCAGTTTAAAAAATACTGTAAATTCTCCTGCCCCATCTACCTTTGCAGCCTCAAACAATGCTGATGGTATACTTGTTGATATATATGTACGTATTAATAGCACACTCATTGCCGACAGTAACAGGTTAGGAACAATTAAAGCCCAAATTGTATTTTTTATATGAAAATAATTACTGTACAACAAATAGGATGGTACCAATCCACCGCTAAAAAGCATCGTAAAGAAAAGGTAAAAAGTTATTGCTCTTCTTCCAGGCAATTGTTCAAGAGATAACGGATAGGCAATCATTGTCGACAGCATAACATTGACAGCTGTTCCAACTACTGTGACCAAAATTGTAATTCCATAGGCCCTCATTATCTTAGACGCATTTTTCCATATGTAAGCATAGGCTCCCAAACTGAATTTTTCCGGAAAAAATGAATATCCGTTTCTTATCAGTGTACTTTCCTCCGTAAAGGAAGACATAATCAAAAGAATAAAAGGGGTAATTACAAATATGGTAAACAGAATCAGTATAAAATTCGCTAAAATCTGAAACCGCATATTCGATTTTGAACGGATCATTTTTCTCCTCCTAAAACAGTGCGTTTTCCTTACTTACTTTCCTAACGATCAAATTAGCGGTGAGAACTAAAACAAATCCTACAACCGACTGATATAGGCAAGCAGCAGAAGACATTCCAACATTTCCCAGTTTAATCAGTGCTCTATATACATAAGTATCAATTACATTTGTCGTAGAATACAATGTTCCGGAGTCCAACGGTACCTGATAAAACAATCCGAAATCAGAATAGAAAATTCTTCCAATCGATAACAAAGTAAGCGTAATCACCGAAGGGACTAAGGATGGAAGCGTAATACATCGAATCTGTTTCCACTTACCTGCTCCATCTAAATTTGCAGCTTCATAGTAATCTTTGGGAATACCATTGATCGCCGAGATATAAATCAAGCAACCATATCCGACTCCCTTCCATACATTCACAAGTATCAAAATAAACGGCCAGTATTTTGGTTCCGCATACCACGAAATCGGATTTTTCCCGAATGGAATCAACAGCGAATTATTCACCATTCCGTTTTCTGTTGAAAGAAATGCGAAAACAATATAGCTAATAATTACAATTGACATCAGATAGGGGAGCAATACCGCACTTTGATAAAGTTTTTTTAATTTTTTGCTCACAACGTCGCATATAAAAATTGCAAGAATAATTCCAACCACTGTATTAATCACTATAAAAGCAAGATTATACAATAACGTATTCCTTGTAATTACCCAGGCATCGTTTGTGGCAAACAAAAATTTGAAATTTTTCAGTCCTACCCAATCACTCCCCAAAATGCCTTTCTGGTAATTGATATGTTTAAAGGCAATAATTGTACCAAACATAGGAATATAATTATTGATAAAAATATAGATTAATCCAGGTGCCATCATCAAGTAGAGCGGTAGCCATCTTTTCCAATTGTGTTTTTTTGTTTTCATCTCTCCACCACCTTTTCTATGTATTTCCATTATATCAGTTTTCAAGATTCTTTCTTGCATTCAGGCGACTTCATAATGGCACTGAATGGTATATCTTTCATCATATAATGTTATGTTTCCTCCATTCCTTAATCTGTTCCTCGGAATGTTTCAGCAACCCACAGAATATTTCCTCATTATGTTGTCCAAGTGTTGGTGCCGGTTTACTGATCTCAGGCATATTATCCATCAACTTAATAGGATTGCCATTTACTTTCATTTTCCCAATCACAGGGTGTTCTATCTCCACAAACATTTCACGTTCTATGGCGATATGTTTATCTTCCGTGATCTGCCTTACATTATAGATGGGTCCTGCCGGAATTCCTTTTGCCAATACATTTTCTACAATTTCATTCACAGTATATTGCGTTGTCCACTCTTCAATATATTTCTTTTGTATTTCGTTATTCTGTACTCTCAAAGAAACCGTAAGAAAACGTTCATCCGTTATCATCCATGGCATATGAAGAACTTCGTTGCAAAGCTTCTCATATAGCTTTTGATTTCCACATGCTATAATAACCTGACCATCCTTCGCCTGATAACTATCATAGGGTGCAATAGATGCGTACGCATTTCCATTTCTTACAGGAAGTTGCCCCGACTCAAAATATCTTGTATATGCATTCTCCAGGCTGGCCACTACAGAATCTACCAATGATACATCTACCTTTTGTCCTTTTCCGGTGAGTGTTCTTACGTTCAAAGCCATTAAAACACCAATCACAAGATTCATACCGCCCAGTATATCACCCATGGCATTTCCGGAACGCGTAGGATCTCCGTTTTTTGCACCGGTAACGCTCATAAGACCTCCCATTGCCTGTGAAATAATATCATAACCCGGTCTGTCAGAGTATGATCCATAGCAGCCAAAGCCTGACACAGCTCCGTAAATAAGGTGTGGGTTTTTTTCTCTCAAAACTTCATATCCCAATCCCAATCGTTCCATAACCCCAGGTCGATAATTTTCCAAGAGAATATCTGCCTTATTCACCAGTTCCAGGAAGATTTTTTTCCCTTCTTCCGTCTTCAAATTCAATGTAATTCCTTTTTTATTGCGATTCAGGTTCGCATAGTAAACACTTTCTCCATTTCTGTAAGGACCATAGCTTCTGGCATCATCACCTTTTCCCGGCACTTCGATTTTTATTACTTCAGCACCGAAGTCTCCCAATATAGAGCCTGCATAGGGTCCTGCTACTACCCGGGTCAAGTCAAGAACTACCAAATTCTGTAGTGCTTCCACTTTTTCTAATCCCATAAGGTCTCACCTCCGATCCCCTTATAATTCCTCATCTTTTACGTGAATCTTTAATCTCATAATGGCACTCCCCATAGATTTTCCAAGGCTGTCCAACCGCAAGCTCATGGTTGCACCACCTCCAAGTGCATGTTTGAGTACAAAATTAAATCCACCAAGGCTGGGAACTTCATATCTTATAATTTCGCCCTTTACCATGTCGCCGAAAAAATTGTGTAGTCTTTCGGGCGTTACTTCTCTTTTAATAATTTCATAATATTCAGGTTTTCTGGCAAATACACAGATATTGCTGGTATCTCCCTTGTCACCGCTTCTTCCATGAGCGATATCATTCAATAATATTTCTCTCATAATCTTGTCCTCTCTATGCAAAACTATATTGTAATAATATGGCTCTTGATCTCTACTGCCTCTCGTGGAACAGATGTCGGCCACAGTGCCATAACTTCCTGCACACGAGCCCTTCCTCCGAAGAAAGATGCTCCGGGAGGTCCGTTTAACTGCATAGGGCTGATTTCCGGGATGATCTTCGCACATTCATTCTTATCCTCTGAAAATACAGCAATGCGCATTACACACTCGTTCAGATTTTTCAATGCTTCTTCACTCATATCAGCCACATTAAGATGAAGGCTGTTCAGACCAATAAAACTGATATGAACATCATCCGCTTTCATTCCCTTTTGCTTCATTTTCTTCATGATAATGTCTGCACAATATCGGGCTTTTTCATAAGCATCAGGCCATGCAAAGCTCAACATTGAAACCGTCTTCCACCCTTTATGATACCCAACACACAATTTCAAAGTATCCGGTTTCTCTTTACCATGAATATGATCAATTCTGACGCGATTATCACCAACCTGTGTAATAGTAGCATTACTAATATCCACATTTACATCAGGAGTCAGATAATTTGCCGGATCTAGCACTTCATATAAAAATTGTTCCTTACAACTTTGCTCGCAAATGACTCCTCCACAATCAGGGGCCTTAGTAATTTCAAATGTTTTATCTGTCAACTCTGCAATAGGAAATCCGAGATTTTCCATCTGAGGTACGCTACGCCAATCATACATATAATTGCCGCCTGCTCCCTGTCCACCACATTCCAGTAAATGTCCTGCCATAATTCCTCTTGCAAGGTTATCCCAGTCATTGTCTTTCCAACCAAATTCATAAGCCAACGGAGCCAGGAAAAGTGCGCTATCAGCTGCTCTTCCGGTGACTACAACATCTGCTCCGCCTTCAATTGCACTTTGAATGCCTTCATGACCAATGTAGGCATTGCAATTATATATTTTATCAACAATATCCGTGAAATCGCCTTCGTAGTCAAAATTCGGAAATGTCCATCCATCCTTTAACAGCTGCGGGATTTTTGATTTAATGTCGTCCCCTGTTACATAACCGATTTTATACCCTTTCATATTTTCTTCAGTTGCATACTGTCGAATAGCATTTACACATCCTGAAATATTCATGCCACCTGCATTTGTCAAAATTTTAATATTTCTTTCCCAAGCAGTTTTTCCTGCTGGTTTCAACAATCTTGTCACAAAATCAGGAGCATAACCTTTTGATGGATCTTTTAGTTGTTGCTTTGCCATAATGGACAGCGTCAGTTCTGCCAGATAGTCACATGCAAGATATTGAATATCTGCATTGTGAATCATATGGATAGCAGCATCTGGAGAATCTCCCCAAAATCCCTGTCCTCCGCCAATTGCTATTTTTTTCATCCGTTTCCTCCTTAACGTGCCTTGGTAATGCGGCTTTCTATGTCTGTTTATTTTTCATATTCTAATTATAACAATTCTCCACATTCTTTCTTGCATTCATCCGACTTAAAAATGTCACTCAGCGGTATATATAAAAATCCCTAAAAGTTAGTTTTTGCCTAACTTTTAGGGATTGCTATAAATAAACAGTTAATTATTTCTCCATGGCATTCAGGCGATCCACCAACTTCTGTACATCTGCCATGCTGACTCCGCCGCCGAAACTGACCGGTCCGCGCAGAGGCATATACTGAAGCATAGCTGCATTCATCTCATCGCTGATGGCTTCCTTCGCGGCATCGCCGCCTTCGCTGACCCCGCTGTTCTGACCGAACATTCCTTTGCTCAGAACACTCTGTACCAGTTTCCAGGCCTCCGGACGGCTCATGATGTCGCCCATTGTCGTATCTGTGGTATAGTGGAAAGGAATCTTCACAGTGGATTCCACAGTCACGGTATCTCTGAGAGCAATGTCTCTGGAAGATGCTCCGATAAGGATCTCGAACTCTCCTGTCTCCACCTGCCAGTCATGGATCTGTACATCATAGTAAGCAAAGGCTCGCTTTCCAAGCGTAAAAGTTACTGTCTTCGTCTCTCCGGGTGCCAGTTCGATCTTGACAAAATCCCGCAGCTCTTTCACCGGTCGGATCACAGTGCTATCTTTATCCGCCACATAGAGCTGTACAACTTCCTTACCCGTTCTGTCTCCGGTATTGGTCACATCCACAGACACCGTCAGTTCTTCTGTGTCTTTCATTGTCTTTTTGTCCAAACACAGATTGCTGTAGGCAAATGTGGTATAGGACAATCCGTAGCCGAAGGGGAACAATACATCCATTTTCTTCTTATCATAATAGCGGTATCCCACGAAAATGCCTTCCCGGTATTCCACGTGGTCGCCCTCACCGAAGCCGGCAAGATAAGAAGGATTATCTTCCAACTGCTTCGGGAATGTCTCCGGAAGCTTCGCACTGGGATTCACCTTGCCGAAGAGGATGTCATACTCGGCACCTCCCACAGCCTGTCCTCCAAGATAGGCTTCCAGAATACCTTTCACACGATCTGCCCAGGGCATCTCTACCGGTGCACCGTTGTGCAATACGACTATGGTGTTAGGCTGTACCGCTGCCACTCTTTCGATCAATTCGTTCTGGCAATCCGGCATCCGCATATGTTTACGATCAAAACCTTCGGATTCAAATGCATCCGGCAGTCCTGCGAAAATCACGGCTGCCTTTGCCTTTTTAGCTGTCTCTACGGCTTCTGCCAGTAGTACCTCATCCGTCTTATCTTCTTTGTCATCAAATCCCTGGGCATACACAATATGTGTATTGCCTGCTGCCTCTGCCGCATCCAGGGCTCCTGTGATCTTATGACTGTTGATATGGGAACTGCCGCCGCCCTGATATCTGGGCTTTTTCGCATATTTTCCGATAAAGGCGATCTCTTCGCCCTCTGTCAGCGGCAGCACATTCTCATTCTTCAACAATACAATGGTCTCTTCCGCCACTTTCTTCGCAACCTCATGGTCGTGATCCAGATCAAACACCGCTTCGGTATCTCGGTTCTCGGCATAGCGATATACGATGTTCAAAATACGTTCCACTGCGGTATCCAGTACCTTTTCCTCCAATGTTCCGTTCTGTACCGCTTCTATGATCAGCTTATCATTGACTCCCATAGAGGAAGGCATCTCCAGATTGAGACCTGCTTTTAAGTCTTCCACGCGGTCATTGACTGCTCCCCAGTCACTCATGACATAACCGTCAAATCCCCACTTATCTCTCAGGGTCTCTGTGAGATATTTGTGATGAGCCGCGGCATAAGTACCGTTGATCCTGTTATAAGAGCACATAACTGTCCAAGGTTTTGCCTTCTTCACCGCTCCCTCAAATGCCGCCAGATAGATCTCGTTCAGTGTTCTCTCGTCAATGATCTCATTCACGGACATTCTACGGGTCTCCTGATTATTCGCCAGAAAATGCTTTAAACTGGTTCCCACATGCTTGCTCTGCACACCGCGGATCAGAGAGCCTGCAATCTCACTTGCCACCAGGGGATCCTCTGAATAGTATTCAAAATTACGACCGCACAGGGGAGATCGTTTGATGTTCACAGCCGGCCCCAGAATGACACTGACGCCTTCTGCCTGACACTCATTGCCCAGTGTCTCGCCCATATGATACAACAGATCTCTGTTAAAGGATGCGGCGGTTCCGCAGCCTGCCGGGAAACATACTGCTTTAATACTCTCATTTACACCAAGATGATCCGCCTTGTCATCCTGCTTGCGCAGACCGTGAGGGCCGTCGGATACCATACTTGCGGGAATCCCCAGTCGCTCGCAGCTTTCAGTATGCCAGAAATCTGCTCCGGAACACATTGCCGCCTTTTCCTCCAATGTCATTTTTGCTATCAGATCTTTGATTTTTTCCTTTGTCATGTTGCTATAACCTCCTGTCATTCAACCTTGTCCGCTTGCTCTTTCTGTTTACCAGTTTAGCAATTTTCCACATTGATTCCTATATCTGATTATGACTTCTTTTTAGGTCAATATTGACTTTTTCCTTCTTTTTATTCTATGATATAAATATATCGCGGGAAATAATATAATTTCAGAAGGAGGCTTTGCGATGCCACAATTTCCACACGAAGAGGTTGCTTTTGAAAGCGAAATCAACGTCCGTTTTACAATCTATAACAGCAATAACGATTACATACCGGAACACTGGCATCGAAGCATGGAAGTTATCTATATCTATGAGGGTTCCATGGAACTCATTGAGGGACAGCGGGTTCTGTTGCTGCATGCCGGAGATTATCATGTGGTAAATTCCGCCGCCGTCCATGCTACCCGGACCACGACACCGTCCCGGGTTCTGTTATTACAGATTCCTTATGCGTTTCTGATAGGTGCCATCCCAGAATATGAAAGCATCCGTTTTCTGTTCTCCCACAGGGATTCTTCTGCCGATGCGCAGATTCAGGAGATTCTGACTTCCATGGGCGATCTCTATACAAAAAAACCGCAAAGCTATACTCTGCGGTTTTCCGGTCTGCTTTATGATTTTTTATACATCCTTATGACCCACTATAAGGTCACCGTCGACAATACTTCCCGAATTCAGAGTCAGAAAAATCTGCATCGCCTCGAACCGGTGATTCAGCACATCCAATCCCATTACACCGAATCCATTTCTCTGGAAAATGCAGCCTCCCTGGCTCATCTGAACCCAGAATATTTCTGCCGTTTTTTTCGGCGGAACATGGGAACCACCCTCACTTCCTATATCAACAGCGTGCGTCTGACGCATGTCTGCAAGGATTTAAAAGACACCGATCTGAACATCAGTGAAATACTGGATCGGCACGGAGTCACGAACTATAAATTATTCCTGCGCACCTTTAAGCAGGTATACGGCTGTGCTCCGAGGGATTTCCGGAAGCAGTGAGGAATGCTTCGTCTCTTGTAATGTGTTCCATGTTATTACCTCCCTGTCCGGGCAAGCGTTCCTCGCAGCCGTAATCACCGTCAAAAATCTGTCGGATCTTCCATGTCGCCATCATCCTCTTCTGTATCAATCCCAAGTCCCTGCATCAGAATACGATTCCACTCTGCATTATTGCTTTCCAGTTCTTTCTTCTGCATAATGCGATTGCGGTCACTTAAGATTGCCAGCATTTCGTCCGCGATCTCCTCCGGCGGCAGATCAGAATAATGACACAGATAACCGATCATGCGGCTCGCCGTAAAATCCGTATTCAGATTCTTCGTCACCAGATCACAGAACGATTCCGGGTAGCCGCGGGATAGGAGCATTTTATATAATTGCATACTTTGGGGAGATCTTGGTTTCATTCTGCCTTTACCCTTTCCATCCTATACTTAATATCAATTTCATAACAATTCATTAATCATTTTTTCAACTGCTGCGATATAATCGTCCATTTGTTTTCTCTTATAGACACATATATATGATGGATGATGAATTGGAACATAATAGGTTCCATTACATTCTGTATAATGATATTCGAAATCATTCCACTTTTCAAAATCTAAATGTAAATGCCTTGCGACAGAAGAATAAACTTTTTCTCCCAACAAAAATACAATTTTAGGTGACATCGCATTAATTTCACTTACTAAATTGTCAAAACATTTATCCATTTCTTTTTTGCTGGGATAACGCAATTTCTGTTGTTCCGTAAGCGGAAGACACTTTACCAGATTGGTTTTATAAGTACTCACTTCATTACACATCTCTTCTATCTTTTGTATCAGTTTTCCAGTATTTGTCTGCTCTGATAAAGGTGTTTCCTCTTCAGATGTAATTTTTTTAGCAGACAGTCCAACCCAAAAAACCTGACACGGTCTTTCCGAATCCAACAATGGTCTTTGATTATTGCATAATCCGCATTTACTACACATCCGTATATCTTCAAGCATTTCCTTCCCCTATCTCTTGTGTTTTGATAATATATTGGTTCAAAATTTCATCTGAAACTTCGCTATAGTTACCAAAATCAAAGTTAAATTGGTTTCTTCCCTTGAATTTACTTATTATGTCATTAAATTCACATTCATGGACAATTCCCTTCTCAGACACAATGTCATTATACAACTTTGTTCCATGATATGGTCTGAATTGAAAAACACTCGTCCTAAAATTGCCCTCTGTTGTCTGTGAAATATTGCTAATTTTTCTTGCCAGTTCGTATGTTTGTTGGAAATCATATTCTGTCTCTTGTGGAAAACCATAAATGAAATATCCTTTTAAGTCAATACCCTCCTGCAAAATTTTTTGAGCCACTTCTATAACATCTCCTGTACTTCCTACTTTATTGATCTTTTTTCTCATAGATTCTGATCCGGATTCTATGCCCATAAATAGTTCTCTGCAATTAGCCCCTTTCAATTTTTCTATATCATCTAAATTTGGCTTTAAAGAAAGCACATGCGCCATTCCTCTCCAACTCAATTGCGGATATTCTGAAAATACATGTATTGCCTGTTTTATACGCTGTTTATTGCTCAGAAATAAATCATCCAAAACCCTGATACTTTTCACCTCCGGATACATCTTTAATATATCGTTGATTTCATTGACAATGCTTTGTTCTGATCTAATTCTGACAGGAATCCCTCCGTTCACACTTCTTGCCCCTCCGCAAAAAGCACAGTTGTAAATGCATCCTCTCGATGTTACCATTGCTATTTCTCTTTCGCCATAATGATTTTTTATTATTTCATCGTGGAAAAATTTTCTATTCAATACAATATCTGAAATATCTCTTGGAAAAAATTCTGATTCTGCATTTACTCTAAAAACTTTTATATTTTCAATTTTTTTAATTGGTTCTACCTTTTTGTTATCTAAAATAATTGTTGGAATAATATATTCGCCATCACCTATAATAATATTCATTCTGTTCTTAAGATTCCATTTTACAATTTCCTCATAAATGCTGCCCACTACCAGTCCACCAATAAACCACTCACATTTCACCTTGGTCTGCTCGCAAATAGCCTTTACCAATTTATAGTTTTGGGTAAAAATATTTATTCCGACATAATCCGGCTGTTTCTCCTCTATATATTTAACAATATCTTCTACCGACTTTCTTTGTTTCATAGCATCCAGTATTTCAACCTGAATCCCGGCCTTCTCTACATATGTAGCTATATATCCAAGTCCAAGCGGTGAAAGATAGTTTTCTCCTTCTGCGGCAGCATCCCAAAATATAGGAGAATTAATAAGAATACATTTTTTCATTTCCTTTTCACCTCTTTTACAATATATTCAACGATAGTATCTACATTTTTATCCAATTCGGTACAGTTATTTATTTCCAAAACCGATATTCCATTTTTCTTCAATATTTCTATTCCTTTTTCCATATAATACAATTCTTCATCCGATCGATTATTCTTTTCAAACCTTGTTAGTTCAGCACGATCAGATAATCTTTTCTGAAGAGTCCCCACATCAGCCATAATCGTAACTTGAAGATCCGGACGTATTATCAGTGCGTTTAAATCCATTATATAATCAGCATTCACTCCATCCATTCTTTGCAATATCAATGATGATAAAATATAACGGTCTGTAATGACAATGTTGCCATCATAAAGCATAGGTTCAATTTCATTTTTAATATGTTCATATCGATCTGCCGTTACCATACAAGCAATGCTTAGTCCCTTGTGTCCTTCTGCATATTTTCGCACAAATTCTCCCAATATAGAATTTGTCGGCTCCCTGGTCACTTTCACTTTATAGCCCATCAAACCCAGTTTTTCTGCTATTGCATTAATAACTGTAGTCTTTCCACTGCCATTAGGTCCATCTACCGCCACAAAATAACCAGTATTGTTCGTTCTGCTTTGCATTCAATTTTCCTCCTTCGTTAATGTACTTATATAATATTTATGGCTGAATATCTGTAATTCTTACAAATATTGCTTCCGGTCAAATAAAGTCATTTTTTAATAAAAGTTGGGATTAAAAACTCGAATCATACATATATAAGAATTAATTAGATGCATAAAAAAACTTCTATGCTTTATATCCACAATAGCATAGAAGTTCTTTGATTGCAATTACATTTATTGGAAAATTACGCCTTCTTAATATGGAAGATCACGCCGCTCTTGGGGTAGATCCACTCGTCCTTGATCGCAATGTCATAGAGGCCGGCTCTCTGGATACAGGCTCCGACATTGGCCGTGCTTTCCTTATTGAGATAGGAATACATAGTGACATCCATTCCGTTCTTGTATTTCAGCTTGATATGGGGTTCCTTGGTCGGATCCACCAGAGTCACCTCAAAAATAGAGTTCCATACCCGGGGCATCTTGAAATAGATGCTGACCAGATGCTCCCCGTTTGCCTCATTCCGATCAAAATCCAGCTTGAATTTCAGGATAAAACCGTTGCTCTTGCGTTCTACTTCGAATTGCGCTTCGTCATCATTATCTCCGCTGTTGTCAATTCGCAAGATCGGCATGAACAGGTCATTGATCACATCCCGTATCTTATCCGCGGGAATACTGTTGATGAAGTCCACGGCTTCCGGTTCCACCACCAGATCCTCATTGAAAATGCTCTTGGTGAAATCCGCATCCTGTCCGGTCTCCAGCAATCCACCGTCCAGACTCTTTTTATCATAGGCGAAACCGAGTCTGATCACATCGCCCGTGTAGTTCTCGTCTGTTCCTCCCAGACACTTTACGCTGAACTTCAATTCCTCATCGATCAGGTAATACTTTCCGTCTGTGGCTCCGGGGAAACCGGCTTTTACATATTCCTCCGTCAGATTCGGCTCCAGATTGATCGTGTAATCGAACATTTTCCGGATCCTGGCGCCTCTTGCCCTGTCAAAATATTTCTCCATATTGGTAGAAAGCATATCCACCGCATCTTCATCCTTTATCATGGAGGTAATGGTGGATTTCAGGAAAGTCTTTTTATCTTCATCGCTGAAAGAATCCAGGATCTCCGGCTCTCCCATCAGCGTCTTGGTGATCTGCTGGGAGGTCTCTCTGGCGTAGGCATCCTGGGTCAGCTTGTTGTTCAGTATATCGAATAACAGAAATGCTGCCAGCACACCGATAAGATTCCCCACAATATTATCAATGAGATCATCCAGTGTGTAACCGTTCTTCAGTGCCAGATAGGTATATCCCACAAACACAAGTAACAATGCGATCAACACCAGTACCATCGTGGCAGACAAGGTGTCCATCACACTTTTTTTCTTCTTTTGTTTCTGATTATCCATGAATTTCCTCCCTCGTAAATACACCCTCATAGATGGCCGGCTGCTTCCTGTAATATGCCCAGAACCGGTCACCGTAGTCATAATGCCACCACTCGGACGGCAGATTGGTAAATCCCGCATCGATCATAGCATAATAAAGCAGACGGCGGTTTTCACGGACCTGTTCGTCCTCTGCCCCCTGTACATGCTCCGCGGTCTCATAATACGCTGCGTAGGTCTTATCCGTAAAGGCATCAAAACCGCACCCCATCGGGAGTTCTCTGCCCTCCGGATCCAGAAGCGTCAGATCAATGGCTCCTCCGGTGGTATGGGCAGGAGGCACCTTTGTATCCGGTACCGGATCCGAGACAAATTTGCAGATCGCAGCTCTCCTTTTTGCCTCCGGCAGCTCTTCTAAATGAAAATCCCGGATGATGTCCACAGAATACTTTTCAAACAATTCATGCTGCAGCGCAAAGGGGCGCCAGGCATCCCAGATGCGGAACCGGTAACCGTCCGGCAGCTTCCCCGCCGCCTTCACCAGCCTCTCATACATCTCCTTACGGACGAAGCAGTTCTCTTCCGCATGGTCCATATGTAGGATCGGATACAGCATTTTCACATCCCACAGATCACAGCTTTTCAATTCTATAAACGCAGAATCCACAAACGCACTGTCTATATAGCGCTCCGGATCTTCCATCGTCGGTATCGGCCTCATGTGATCAGCCTCCTTATTATTTATATTTATCATGCATTATTTTTAATTCAATTCTAACTCGTATTTAACTCATTTCCTTTTGAGTTAAAATGAATTAAGAATTAACAACTTTATACTTAGAGTATTTTCCCCCACATAGCAATTCCAACCGACCCTCTGCTTGAAGTTTTTTTATAACTGTATATGCCTGTGAAGGAGTTACTTTCAACAATTCAATCACATCATGCTTTGTGATAATTCCATTCTGAGTATTTGCCAGCTTCATTACTAATTCAGGATACCTAATACTGTCTATGTCTGTCTGTCGAACATACTGTATTGCTTTTTTATTCTCACGATAAATCCTTTTTCCAAGCATGCAAGTGCGATTTTTTCCTTTTCCGGATGCTTCAACCAGTCCTGACTCAATCATAAACTCAATTGCCGATCTGATCTTATTTTCTCCAAGATTTGTCAACTCAACAATCCGTTCAACAGTACATCTTCTTTCATTATTAAGAACCGACAAAATCATTAACACATATATTGATAACGGTTTTCCCTGTCGATTTTGTTCATCTGCAACAAATTTTGCAAATGGTAAATCTGCTTTTGCTCTTTGAATAAATAATTTAACAGATCTGCTTGTAGATTCTGAATAGTCTGGCCAAGGTCTTCCAAAGAGGATAGATCCTTCATAAATTCTATCAATTCCTCTTCCCGTTTTCTCAGCTAAACCAATTCGCTTCATTACATCTGCAAGTGCTGGATTACGTCCATGTGGTTCTACTGTAAGAAGATTTTTTAAATTAACTCCATCTATAAATCCACCAGGATTACTAATAGTCATTCCTTCATCATCTATCAAAACCCTTACCGCACCAAGCATAGTATAATCCCTATGACAAAATGCATTTACCAAACCTTCTCGAAAAGCAGACCAGTCAAACTCTGGAATTGGAATTCTGAACAAACCATACTCTGTCTCTCTTTCCGGGTTCCATGCTTTGACATATGTCTCATAGCTTTCGAACAATTCCAGAAGCGGTTTATTACTATCCTCATTTACGCGGACAGCTGTCCCCTCTAAAACCTGAAATGCAGCTTTCGCTGTTGGTATCAACTCTGCAATGCGTTCTTCTTTACCAATTAACAACATACCTGTAACTGTTGGAACATATTTACCAGCAACATTTGTGATAAGACGCAATGCAATATCCAATTCTTCATCCGGTAAAGAAAGTAAAGATTTTTCTCCTCCAGATCTATTCTGGATTATTCGCCGAAGTCTTACCCTCTGATTGGGATCCAGATCATCTAAAGTAGATCCTGCCAAAGGCTGAGCTGAATAATCAAGCATTCCAAGTTCTGCAAGTCGAGATGGTATCTCATATGAATACATCGGTATTACTTCCGGACTTCCATCCAGCTTATTATGCCTTCTTAATATTTTCCCCGATGCAGTAGATACAACCCCTCGACTTCTAGGTACTTCAATTTTCAAAACATCCTTATCCTCTTCCGTAATTATCTCTGCCCTGACAGCTATAGGCGGAACAGTACTATTAGCGATCAGAGCGGTTACCCCTATAGGATCATTATGCTTTTTATGAACACCAGTAATTGTTCCATCATCTTCAACGCCAAGGAATAGACATCCACCAGACGTATTTGTCATTCCAACAATTTCTTCAATAAGATCATGATCCGGGTAACACTTTAAGTCACTCTTGAACTCGACATCTAAACTTTCCTCTTTAGGGATTGTGCGCATTGCAATCACTCCTATCATTTAATTCAACTATAGTCTAACTCGTTTTAACTCGTTTGTCGAGTTAATTTTTCTATTTAACTCATTTTTACGAATTAATATACTATGTGCAATTCTGATATTTATATGTTTACTGTCTTCTCATGAAAATAGCGAAGCCCCCGCAGGTTCTCCTCCCGATCGTAGGTCTCACAGATTGCTGCAAATTCCTGTTTGCCATTTCCCGCAAGGCTTGTTAAAATAAGGATATGAAAAAGAAAAATTTATGTAAAACGTTAGTAAAAACCATATGTATCGTGCTGGGGATCCTCATCCTCGCACTGTTGGCTTACATCGTCTACCTCTATGCCAGTTATTACAGGATCGAGGACAATCAGGAACTGGTGGTGGAGGCACCGGTTGACGATACTACCACAGGTGCGGCTGCAGTGCTGGCTACGGATACGGAATATTCTGCAGTGACCTACAACATCGGTTTCGGTGCTTATCTGCCGGATTACAGCTTCTTCATGGACGGCGGTACCTCCTCCTGGGCGGAAAGCCCGGAGACCGTACAATATGCCATAAACGGTGCGGGAGAACTAGTGAAGTCATTAGACCCGGATTTTGCGCTGATCCAGGAGATCGATCTGGATGCCACCAGAAGCTATCATACGGATGAGTACGAGATGCTGCGCAACATTCTGCCGGAATATACTACCGTATTTGCGCAGAATTATGATTCTGCCTTCCTGTTCTATCCGTTTACCCAGCCCCACGGCAGCAGCCGGGCAGGACTCGGACTGTTCTCGAAATATCCGGTGTCTTCCGCCCTGCGCAGAAGCTTCCCCATATCCACTTCCTTCAGCAAGTTCTTCGATCTGGACCGTTGCTACAGTGTCTCCCGGATCCCGGTGGACAACGCAAAAGAGCTGGTGATCTTCAATCTGCATATGTCTGCCTACGGCAACAGCGACGCCATCCGCAAGGGACAGATTGAGATGCTGTGCAATGATATGGCAAAAGAATACGAAGCCGGCAATTACGTGCTCTGCGGCGGCGACTTTAACCACGACCTGAAGGCTTCCGAAGAGGATGCGGAGAACTGCGAGTCCTGGGCATTTCCTTTTCCGAGAACGGAGTTGCCGGAGCATTTTGCCTTCTGTCTGGATCTGTTGAGTTCTGAGGAGAAGGAAGCTCTTTGGAACAGCGCCAGAAATGCGGATATGGAATATGTCCCCGGTGTAACTTATACCGTAACCTTGGACGGATTCATTATCTCCGACAATATCGAGTGCCTGTCCTATGAGAATGTAAACACCGGCTATTCCTACTCCGACCATGATCCCGTGAAGATGGACTTCGTGTTAAAATAGTGTCAAGATTTACAAAGTCTGTTGACAGTGTTTGTCCTTTTTTTGTAGAATGAGAGCACAGTTAAGAGGGAGTAGTTCCCGGATGGTTTCTGATAGAATGGTAACCCGGAATGGTAACCGAAGGATACACGAAGCTGTCCGGAATGATAATCGTCATCACGTCCGTCGGACCGGTTATTATTGTAAGCAACGAGACTTTTATCGATCATTTTTGATGCGGTAAGAGTCTCTATTTTTATACTTTTTTATAAGGATATGTGAGTCACCGCAGGAAAGGACAGCTTATGGAATACATATTGTTACTCGTAGGATTTATACTTCTGATCAAAGGTGCGGACTTTTTCGTGGAGGGAAGTTCCTCCCTGGCGGGGATCCTGAAGGTCCCCAGCGTCATCATCGGTCTGACCATCGTCGCCATGGGCACCAGTGCTCCGGAGGCCTCCGTCAGCATCAATGCCGCACTGGCTGGCAGTAATGATATCGCCATCAGTAACGTCGTCGGCTCGAATATCTTCAATGGTCTGGTGGTCGTGGGTATCTGTGCATTTCTGCACAGCTTTATGCCCCACGGAGAGATCCTGAAGCGGGATATGCCGTTAAATATCCTGGTAACTGTCGTATTATGTCTGATGTTTTTAGATGGCAGCTTAAGCCGCATTGAAGGCGCTGTCCTGTTACTGGGCATGATCGTATATCTGGGATTTATGATCTATTCTGCCCGGAAAAACAGAGAAGAGGGCGAACCCGGCAAGATTCTCTCCCTGCCCCGCAGCCTTTTGTATATTGCCGGAGGTCTGGCTGCCGTTATCTTCGGCGGTGATCTCGTCGTGGATAAAGCGTGCATCATCGCTACGAATTTCGGTGTCAGTCAGAACTTCATAGGACTAACTATTATCGCCATCGGCACCTCCCTGCCGGAGCTGGTGACCTCCATCGTTGCCACGAAAAAGGGAGACAGCGGACTCGCGCTGGGCAATGCCATCGGCTCCAACCTGTTCAACATCCTGTTTATCCTCGGAATGTCCGCGGTGATCAGCCCTCTGCATGTCCTCGGAGAGTCTGTCATCGACACCGTACTGCTCCTTGGCAGTGCCATTCTGCTCTTCGTATTCGCCCGTACCGGCAGACGCATGACCCGCAGTGAGGGGGCTGCGTGCGTGCTTCTGTATGTTGCATATACGGCTTACCTCTTCGTGAGGTAACAGTGCGGCTATAGCCGCACAAAAAAGCGCACCTAAGGGGAGGTGCGCTTTTTTGTGCTAATATCCTCTTCCGCCTTGGGAAGAATTTGCACTTTATACATTATTTTCCGTTATACCTGCTTTCCAACTCTGCGAAAAAAACTTTGTAATCTCTACCTTTTCCGCTCAACATATCTTGATAGCTATCCATTACTTTCTGGCGAACTACATTATTATCTACTTTGCTATCCGAATCGACAATATGTCTGTTCCCTTGAGCCATTACTTCCATAGCCTACATCCTCCTTACCTTAAAGTCAAATCCGGTCTAATATGTTCAACGGTATTCTCACGCATTCCGATTTTATTATATCCGACTCTTCACGTTTAATCAACATATAATCACTGAATTCAGATCTCATGTAATACAAAAGAGCACTCCCACATAGGAATGCTCTTCATTATTTGTGGCAGATATCTCTCCACTGGCAATCGCCGCAGATGACCTTGCCATATCCCGGCTGCAGAATTTTCTCTTCCACGATCCGTTCAAATTCCGCAAAGGTCATTTCCTGCCCTAGCTTTAATCCGGTGTATTTCAATACACCCGCATCATACCGGTCTACCTTCTCCGCAGACTCGCAACTGCCACCCTTATTATGCGGGCAGGCGCTGCAGATCTCATCCGTCGCTCCGACCAGCTGCAGGAATGACGGTCCATTTTTTCCCAGAAGCCATTCCTTCACCTCCGCCATATGCTCAGTGAACCCTTCACTGTATCCCTTCCCTTCGAAAAAATACAGGCACATGCCGTGGTGCGGACGGATCCGGTAAGTTGTTGTCACTTCCATATCCGGCGTATCCTTTATTCCTGTCCGTTCAGCTTCAGAGCCTTAGACAGTCTCTTGCTCAGAGTCAGTGCCAGTGCGATCTTCACCAGATCCGGGATAATGAAAGGAATTACACACCAGCCCAGTACGGTAGCCAGACCGACAGCTCCGGAATTCTGCGCATACACAACCATGAACCATACCGTTCCGATAGCATAGCACACGATCAGGCCCAGTACCATGGAGATACCCAGCACCCATGTCTTACGTCCGAACAGCTTCTCAATCAGCCACATTACTAATGCAGAGAATAAAAATCCGATAATATAACCACCGGTATTGCCCAGCAGAACACCGATACCACCGGAGAATCCGGCGAATACAGGAATGCCTACCGCACCCAGTAAAATATAGATCAATACCGCAAGGCTTCCTCTCTTACCGCCCAGTACGCCGACTGCCAGGAATACTGCGAAGGTCTGTAACGTAAAAGGAACCGTCATCGGGATGGAGATCCAGGAGCAGATCGCGATCAGAACTGCAAATACTGCAATGTACACCATGTCATAAGTCTTGCTACGAGTTGTTGTCTGTGTTGTCATAATAAAAAACCATGCCTTTCTGTCAGATGTTTTTTTGTAAAAACCTCTGTCAGAATAGCATGGTGGCTTTCAATTGTCAACCATTTTGTAACATGGTTGACAATTGAATAGATTCTCTTGTCAGGACTGCTTCATCGTCTTCTTATTCCGGTACATATCCTTATCTGCACGCTCACGCACCTTCTCCGGATCCGTATCATCCGCCGTGAATACAGCATACCCATAGGCAATTCCCACGGGAACGGGAATGATGTTCTTATGATTCAAGATCTCTACATCCTGATCGATCTTATGCATCACACGTTCTATCTTAAAATATCTTCCCTTCGGAATGATACAGCAGAATTCATCCCCGCCAATGCGGTAACATTTCCCATAGCGTTCAAAATTGTCCTCTATGATATGTGCTGCATTGATAATATACTCATCCCCTGCCCTGTGACCATATTGATCGTTGCACTGCTTAAGATTGTTCAGGTCAAAGGTCACTATGACATACCCTTCAAAATCCCCCTCGTTTTTCACAAAATAATCATAAGCATTTCGATTATATAAGCCGGTCATGGAATCATTCAGGGCAAACTGTTCCAGTTCCTCCATCCTGCGACCTTTTTTCAGCCGGGCAACCGTCTGTCTGGCGGATTCTATTCCCAGCACCACAATAAAGAGCAAGAAAGAGCTTCTGCCAAATACACCTACGGCGTTACCGGCTTTATAATAGCCGCCCACATCTATAATAGCAGCAAAAAATACAAGCAGCAGTGCCCCTACACATGCCTTCAGCCTCTGATCCAGCTGCCTTCTGACAATTTTGCTGCAGATGACCACCAGTAGGTATAGAATCGTCAGAATGATCAACACATGCGTCATCCACAGGCTTCTCCGGAACTCATATATCTCTGTTGCATTCAGTATATGCGTCAGGACGATCAATGCCAGATTAGCATTACAGATAATTCTACAAAACCAGTCATCCCTGATCTCCAGAAAGCTCTTCACAAACAGGATACAGGACATCGGCAACAGCATGAGCGTAGCAAATGCCAGATAAGAGCATCCCTGCCTGTTGGCCAGGAGCAGCGTTGCCACATCCGTCTCATTGGCCGACCATGTTCCCAGCAGGATGGAAAAAATACCCAGATACAATAAGGTTCCGTCGATCCGGCTTCCGCAGCGGATAACGATCCAATAAATACTAATATACAATCCTATCAGTATCACCATCATGCTGATGAGAAAGGCAGGCATTGCCCGGCGCATCACCCCACGATAAATATTATAGCCGCCACCGATATAAAACGTCTTCTGCTGACCTGCCGCTTCCGGATAACAGGGGGTGAACTGTACCTGCAAGCTGCTCACATTACTTGAAAACCTGACAATATTCCAGGTCCAGCCCGGGGTATTTCCCCATATGCCGGGCACAGCATCCAGCCGATAGATCAGCTTCCCGTCTGCATACACCGCAATCTCCTGGTGTGCCGAATAGAACACGATCGAGTTCGTCTCATCATCGTCCTGATCCAATATAAAATCGTACAGCTCCCTGCCGTCATCCAGGACGCTGACTGCGTCCGGCGTACATGCCTGTAATGACTTTACCTCCGGCACACTGCCTGAGGTGCAGATCATGCACAGAAGCACCATAGCAAATACGACTGATACGATTATAATAAGCTTTCCCTGTTCCTTCTCCATTACTTACCTCGATATCCAACCGTTTAGTACTATGGTACTAGCTTTCTTACCATTTGTCAACACAGGGTCGTATCAATCTCATGTTTGAAAATATTATAATTCCGCTCATCCCGGGGGGAACAATAAATGGCCAGCTCTATCGTCTTGAAACACCTTCTGTATCGAGCGATCACATGGGAAAACGCAGCTGCCACAGCCTCCGGATCATTCTCAAAAGCTCCACAGCCGAACGCTCCCAGAATAACCACTTCATTGCCGCCCGCCACAGCCACATCCAGGATCCTGGTCAGGCGTTTCTCATGCAATGCCTGCTGCTGTGCTCTCGTCATCTTAACAGCATTATTACCGTCTCCGGGATTCATCCCATTGGCCGGAAGCAGACGCAGATTCGGTGCTGCACAGGTGATCACATTCACAGAGTACCAATCTTTTTCCGGAAGCGGTGCCGGTGCCGCGGTATCGGATTTGAATACAATGACTCCCGGCGTATAGATGCAGTCATCATTGTGGATCGGATCCTGCATATATCTGTGCGGAGAATAAAATCCAGCCCACATTTCCTTCGTATTCAGGCAGAAATACAGCGTAGAACAACGGCACAGACATTCCTCCTGGGCAGAGCTTCCCTTGGTCACACCACCTCCGGGATTCGTCGCTGAGGCAAAATTGTGCACACACACCCGTTCTCCCGGATATCCCGCAGCCGCTTCATAGCTTCGCTTTTTCGACACGATAATTTCCGCATCCTGCTCATATCTGTCAAGATTCTGTACAGCCTCCGGCATCAGATCTATGACTTCCATCATCTCCGGAATCAGCACCTGTTCTGCCACAGAGCGCTCCACTGCCTCCTGCAGTCCCGGATCTTCCTTTACTCTTTTTTCTGTATCCTGAAAAATTCTGACATTCTCATCCCTTGCCATGATCCTTTTCTCCTTCCGTCTGGTCCGGTACCGACACCGCAGATGCACTTTCCTTCTGTTCCAAAATCTCCAGATAATCTGTCAGCAGATCCGGTGCGCCGGAGCGCCCCGTCCCGGCATTGATCCGGTCCTGCAGCGAGCTGCCACAACAGTGAGTGACCACATAATCTACCTCATAGTGATACCGTTCCAGATTGCGCAGCCCCTCCTGTAATTCTCCTTCTGTCGGCAGCTCCTGGGGCCACCAGCTTTCCCGCCATGCCATTCCTCCAGCGGATATTCCCCGATCATATCATAGTTTTCATGGTTTCCCTGTACCCACAGAATGGTGTAAGGTTTCTCCGCAAAATTTTTACAATGATACTCAAAAGTTTTATCCTTCGCCCAGCACAGTCCAAAATCTCCGCAGATAATGATGTAATCCTCCTGCGTCAGCTCCATGCTGGCTCTCCGTAATCTTTTGGCGGAAAACCTTGCGAAATCCCCATGCGTATCTCCCGTTATGTAAATCATACTGCTCTCCCTGTGCACTTTCTCTTCCATTCCGCACTATGCGGCATTTCCCCAGATATGACTAGAAGAGGGCACCAGGTCCTCTTCTACCAAAAGCTCCATCGGGCTTACACGATACAAAATAGCTAAAGCAATCAAATTGTCGGCCTGGGGAAAGCACTTTCCGGCTTCCCATTTATACACGGCCTGCGTGGATTCAAAGCCCATGTATTCCATGACCTGCTTCACGGAGATCTTCCGCTCCTGACGGATTGCTCTCATCCGTGCGCCGCTGGCCACAATGTCAAAATGCGGTCTTTCCATCATACGCCTCCTTCCGATGCCGTACAGCATCCAGTTGCATATCAGTCTTTCCGTAGACTTTTACTATAATACAAAGAATCTCTTTTGCCTATTAACCGTTGGTTAAATTATCACAAAATTTCCTACCAGTACTGTTCTCCCCAGTATCTGGCCAGAATCCTCTCCATGTTGGCTCTCCCCACCGGGTTGGCCGTATGGAATGTCTCTCCGGTCTCTACAGACCGGTATTTTTTGATCGTCGGTCCCTCTTCGACATCCATCCACATGAAACGATGGCTGCAGGAAGGACAAATCACTTCACGTACCTGCATTTTTGTTCCTCATCCTATGGGCTCTCTTGCTCTCTCCTTGCTGTAGGATAATATTAGCATACTGCATGGAAAGAAATACTGTTTCAGGTAAAGTTTACAGGAGTTATTCCAATCATTGTGTGTGATAAACTTCCATACCTGACTTGCCAATGTTATATCACCACACCACAACAATGATCTACTTCATGCTGGATGATCTGGGCTGTCCAGCCGGTGTATTTGCCATGCTGTTTCCTGAAATTGCTATCCAGGTAATCCACTTCAATCTCTTCGTATCTCGTGCAGGGTCTCACACCTTCCAGTGACAGACATCCTTCCTCTGTCTGGTACGGACGCAGCTTTTTCGTGATCACCGGATTGATCATGGCAAACTGAAACGGGCCTGCTGCCACTGCAATAATATTTTTCCGAACCCCTATCATATTTGCCGCCATTCCAACACAATGATCCAGATTCGCTCTCAGAGTATCCAGCAGATCTGTCACTACCTGTGCGTCCACCTCCGTGGCATTCTCGGATTTTTGTGCTAAAAACATCGGATCTCTCATAATTGTTTTAATCATTGTCCCATTCCTTCACGTTTCCTCAGTTCCAGCCCTTCCATACCTCCGGTTGATAACCGATGGTAGACTGTTTCCCGTTTCTGACAATCGGTGTGCGGATCACCGATGGATTTTCCAGCACCTTTGCCAGCTTGTCCTCCTCCGCAATGTACCGGATGAGAGCCAGCGTATCCTGGTCTTTCCCCTCCCAGTTGACCATGTTCTCCAGGCCGCCGTTCGCCTGCGCAACGGAAGTAAACTCTCCCTTGCTCATGCCTTTTTCTTTCATATCTATGAACTGATATTTGATGCCGCGCTCCTTGAAAAAACGCTCGGCCTTCTTGGTGTCGTTACATTTTTTCGTGCCAAAAATCTGGATGTTCATTTGAATCTCCTGCTATCTTATTCCATACTTCTCCTGCATTGCATTCATTACTTCCGGATCATACAGCGTTGCAATCTGGTCCGCATCTCCTCCGGCACTCATTTTTGCAATCAATGCAGCCCTTCCTTTAGACCTTCCTGTAACCCCTGTTGTAAACCCTCTTCCCTTCCACACTCCCGTTCAGCCTTGCGGAGCTTCTTTTCTTCTTTTTCTTTGTCATACTCAAATATACTCACTTTGTATACCTCCGCCCGATTTAGTTATTTTTCTCAAACTCTAATGTCTGTCTGATACTGTATCCGTCCTTTTTCAAATCAGAAAACAGTGCATTTATCCTGGCCGGTGTCACGCAGATCAGGTTCATGGGATGCTCTAATTTTTTCAGTGCTTCCAGTGGAATCTTCTTATATTCCGCGTGGGCATTGTAACTGTCGGAAAACGGTTCTATGATCTCCGCACGGCCCATAATCTGTAAACTTTTCAGATTACCGAATCCATCATACTTGTCAAAAATGGCAAGGCTTACATTTGCATTCTTCTCCAGACCTATGAACTTCTCCCCGCCTTCGGAAAACATCCAGAATTTTCCATCGTGGTAACTATACTCTATCGGCGTGCATCTGACATAATCACCGCTTCCCGTGGCAAGCGCACAGGTGTTGTTCTCGTGAATATATTTTTCTACCGCCTGCTTCAGTGCCTCCTCCGGCATGGTGATCTTTTCCTTTTTGTTCCAATATTGAGCTGCCTGTTCAAATTGTTCGTGGGTCATAATGCCATCTCCATACTCCTGAAATTCACACTTTTATTCCAGAAAAACTTAATAAAACCCTGTTCTGTATATCCCTTTAAACTTTTGTGTCAAATCTTCGCCTTCTGACTCGAAAGCATGCCTTACGGCCTTATTATATACCAGTTTCCCCGTTTCGACATCATATTTTCGGATTCTGCTGTTATATACGAAAATCAGCCGGTTGTCCCTCAGCAATATTTTTTGCAAGCGTTTGGTAATCACTCCCTGATGTGGAATGGGTTCCAATTCCCCTCTATATTGCCACTCTCCGTTGGCGAACCGAAACAAAAATACCCCGGCCCCCAGTCCTCTTGCCACCAAAAGTAACACCATACCGCTGCAATCAAAAACAGCCCCGCTCATGTATGTCAAAAACATTCTGGAACAGCTGCAACTATTTGCTGTTCTATCAATAATATTGACCTTCCTGCCCTCGCGGATAACCTGCCACTTTCCATCCTCAGAGGAAGCCAATACCTTCCGATGCTTAACATTTGCCTTGGACTTTTCCCTCTTATTATCCGCCAATAATGTTACAGGAATCGTATCCGTCCGAAAAATTGCGACTTGATCTTTATTTATCCCAAAGGTATTGATAAAAGTCTGTACCCGCTCCAGATCTCCATTTCCATAACAGCCAAAGAACCATTGCATCCGCTTCCTGTCTTTATTACACTTTATGATCTCTGCAAAATAATCCCAGTCCACCGGATACAACGAATGCCCTATGGTGACTATCTGCCGGATATCCGCTAATCCATCAAAAAAAGGCTGATTGCTTCGAATAATCTTCTTACATTTTTTCGTCAATGTATCATCAGCCTCCACAACCATCTGCAAAGCGATCTGCTGCACATCGTATAATAGCTGGGCATGCTCATCCAGATTATCGATTGCAGAGTAATCATCTTCAAATTCATAGGCCGCATCATTGGCTCCCGGAATATGCCCCAGAATCAACCTTTGCCGTCCCCTGCCGGTCTTCTTCCGACAGCCATGGATATAGCAAATATTCCCGGCATCCACGCCATACAAATCTTCCACGAATTCCGTATAATTAAAATTTAATACTTTCCCACCTTTGATCACATTGCGCAACGGCCTGTCATTCGTATTGGTATGCAGACTGCCGATCCATTTGCGGAACCGCTCCATTAATTCCGTCGACATGGAAATAATCGGCTCCACCGCCATTTCTGCGGACATATAGATTTCGGCCGCACCTGCACCCTCATCGTACGCCCCATTTATGTCCAGAAAATTATCGATGATGTACGGCTGACACATAGCCTCTATATTGATCTTCCCCAATGCCCCTTCAAAATCCGCCCACAGGTCATCGGTTTTCAGATATTTTTCCAGATAAAACCGGACCGTACTTCTCTTTCCCAGAGTCCTGCTGAAATCGTAATAGCTGGATCTGACGCCATGCAGCATATCAAATCCGTTGCCAATCACATAAAGAGAACCCTCCTTAACAGCTTCCCCCATCTCTTCCAGAGATAATAGATTCCATTCTTTCAGATTCTCTTCAAAATTTTGACTGCGTTGAAATTCTTCGTTGGTCATAAATAATTTTTCTTATCCTCAAGGCATACAGCTTTTGATCTTATCAATCAGTGTCACATCCGCCGGAAGCCACTGTACGGACTCCAGTTCTTCCTTCGTCAGCCACCTGGCGGCTTCCGCCTCAAGAAGCTTCAATTCTCCCGACGCAACCTCACACCAGAAACAATCCATGGATAAATGGAATGCCGGGTAATCGTACTCTATGGTGTCTATCAGGTCTCCGACTCTGACCGTAGCATCCAATTCTTCCCGGATCTCTCTGACAACCGCCTGCTGTGGAGTTTCTCCGGCTTCGATCTTCCCGCCGGGGAATTCCCAGCCACCTTTGAATTCTCCGTAGCCTCTTGCAGTGGAAAATATTTTAGTTTTGTGCTCTATGGAATCGCAGATTACGGCTGCGACTACGCGAATGGTTTTCATACCGCCTCGTTCTCCTTTGAAATATTGCTCTGTAAATATCTTAATAAATCCTCGCGTACGGGGTGATGCATTTTCATGGTCACCTTCGCGATCGGTTTCATTTTACCATTATTGTCTTCCTTCTGGCTATCTGCTGATTCCACAATGTCAAACTGTCCCATATAATAAAAATCGGTCTCTGCATCACTCTTTTTCACCAGCAGATGTTTTCTCGGAGCCGTCAAAACCTTCTGCATATAAGGACTGCTATTATCTTTACCAATCTGAGAATCCCACTTGAAAATCAGATTATCTTCAAAAGCATCTGCATAATCCGGCTTGCCATCTGCGTAATTTTTACCTTCCTCGGCTTCTTCTTTATGGTAAGTAATAAAAATGAATACATCGTCACCTATCCGACTCATTCCATACATTGTAGAGGACAGATCTTTGCCGCAATTCATCAACAGACTCACATCTCTTCGGGAATACTTCTCATATAATACAAAAGGTGTATCTTCTGATTTACCCCTGGTATATTTATCCTTATATCTAGCCAGTCCAACTTTGATAATGTCCCTGATCTGAGCATTAAACTCTTCATTCTGCAAGCATCTCTGATAAGCTTCCACACTCCTCATAGTACGTTCTCCGTCAGGGCGCAATATGTTCATAAATTTATATTTCTGGTATTCATCATCCTTGCTAACAAAATGTCCTTGCAGAACTTTGACGGATTCCTCTACTTCCTGATCCGTTATAAAATAATCATACTCATATTCAAGTTCTCTTCGAACATCGCTGGTCGAGATGGTATCTTTGTCTAGAAATTCTTTTAAAATGCATAACTCACTAGGCCTGACTCCACTTAAAATGGTCTTAGACAGATATTCCAATATCAGCTTTTCCTGATCATTCAATTTACAGGAGTCCTTTCCCGTCTCAACAGCTTCCAGGAACTGCCAATATGTCTTATATTCTTTGATAATTACCAACGGATCAATCTCTCCCTGCTCATAGAAGTCATACAACAGGGGAATTCGTCCAATTCTATTTTTCAGAGAAATGTAGCTTTCTCTTATAATCGATTTCATTCCTCTGATCTTATCGATAGAATGGAATATTTTTTCTTTTGCAATTTCATCAAAATGTACTGTGGATGCTCCGGGTATCGTATTATTCCCAGATATCACATATTTTCTGATCGTATCCGCATTATAAGTTCTATCCCCGGACAATGCCACCGGAATCATAAAATTGTTATTATAGTTTCCAATAAAATCAAGAATTACCACGTAGTCCTTGTTCTCGGCTTTTCTAAGTCCTCTGCCAAGCTGCTGTATAAATACAATAGGAGACTGCGTGGGGCGCAACATGATCACTTGATTCACTTCTACGATATCTACACCCTCATTCAAAATATCTACTGAAAAAATGTAGTCCAAAGGCTGCATTTCATCTGTTGCATCCGCTTCGTTCATTGCCAGACGTTCAAATGCTACTTCTCGTTCACGATCGGTATTCTTGCCGCTTAGTGCTACGGTACGGTATCCCAGTCTATTGAACTTTGCAGACAGCTCCTCGCATTCCCTATTCCTGCTGCAGAATATAAGTCCCTTAACACGATCACCGCTGTATCCATAATATTTCGCCTGTTCGATGACATGTCTTACACGCTCGTCACCGGTTAATCTCCCAAAATATTCCTCCGAAATATTTCTCGCCTTGGCTTGTTCATCCGTTATCATGGAAATATCACTAATTCCAAAATAATGAAATGGACATAGCAAATCCTCTTCCATCGCCTGCTGCAGCCTGATCTCGTAAGCAATCTGATAATGGAACAATTCGTATACATTCCTGGAAGCATCCCCATCGTCCCTCTTATCCGGCGTTGCTGTCATACCCAGGAATAATTTCGGTTTGAAATACTCCATGACCTTCTGATAAGTATTCGCCGGACTATGATGCGCTTCATCTAAAACAATGCAATCGAACTCTTCCGGATCAAACTTCCTCAAATTATCCGCTTTGTGAAGAGTCTCCACCATAGCAAAAATATAATCTGCTTCATAATCTGAATATCCTGCCCCAACAATGCCCATTGACTTCTTATCTTCAAATACTTTTCGGAATGATGTCAACGCCTGTTTAGCAAGGGTAGATCTATGTACCAAAAACAAAACACGCTTAAATCCTAGCTCTCGCATGGCAAAGGCCGACGCATATGTCTTACCTGTACCAGTAGCAGAAATCAGCAGTGCTCTATTTTCTCCAGCATCCACAATCCTACGAAGATTCGTAATAAACCCTACCTGCATAGAATTCGGTTCCAGCTTATACTTCTCCGTGGAAGATATCTCGTCCCGTTTTGCTATTTCCCTCTGCTTTTTGATGATCTCATACTTTTGCGTATAATTCTCATAGAAATCATCATAAAAAAGTGCATACTTAGAATCCCAAAGCTGGTGGAATTCCTTTACGATCTCCATCGCAATTTCACCCTGCTCTGTGGAAACAATTTTGGTATTCCACTCCTTATTTTTCGTCAAAGCAGCACTTGTGATATTGGAGCTGCCGATGATAATACGATAAATCTCTTCCTTCTTAAAAATATAGCCTTTGGTGTGGAAGCCCTGGTCTGCCCGATCCACATCATACATCTTCAGAGTAACATTGGACAGTTCCTGCAGCTTCTTCAATGCTCTGGGCTCGCTAAAGTTAAGATAGTTTGTCGTTAAGATCTGACCCGGAATCTGCCTCTTCTCCAGTTCCTTCAACGTCTGCAAGAGAGGCGTAATTCCGCCCATAGTAATAAACGCCACGCTGATCTGGAATTGGTCACACTTCATCAGCTCATCTTCTATGACGGAAATAACTTTCTTGCCCTCTTCCGGATTATTCGACACGAAGGCAGGCTTGTATGCCAGATTGGCAGCAGCTGTACCGTCAATATATGCAGTTGTTAGGCCTTCTTGCAGTTGTGTAAGAGTGGTGTTTGACATGGTATTCTCCATATTTAACATTTTCTCCATATTTCTTCTGTATTGCATGATTTCCGGATCCATTAATCGTGTAATCTTGTCCGTATCTCCTCTCTCCATTTTTTTCTTTATTCAGGTTTTTATTATTTACGACATCCTGTTCACTCTTTCGAACAGTCATATACGGAGGGGGTATATTTAATTATTCCTCAATGTATTTTTTTGACAACAAATCATAAACTACACTAACCAAATTAGTGTCAAATGGATTCCCTTTAAACATAATATAATCCGAGTCATCTTCTTTGCTATCATCTTTCCCGATCTGCGGTATTGGTACTTTCTTTCCTTGAAATTCTTTAACAACCTTTTCCTTTAACTTTTCATATTTTTCCTTATCACTATCATCTTCTTCATTTACATCAGAATACACATTTAATATTGTTGCGTAAATATCAAACGTAGCATCTCCCACTCTAATTATGACATCAGTAAAAATATCTGAATCAACCTCGGCAACATATTGCTTGGTCTGATCATCATACGAAAACGAATGGTCTAAAAGATACTCTTCAAATTCACCAGTTGTTAATACACCATCCTTTTTCTTCTGCAGTAACGTAAACAATTCATTCGGTTCTGCACTTATTAGATTATTCCAAAAACTATCACCTTTGCTGTCATCAGTCTTATATTTTTCGTCTGGATCATATGTACTATTCACAAGCGAGACAAACCCTTCCATATATTTCCGAATAGATGTAATCACATCGTCTCTAATTTCAAAATCCGAATAGTCAACATCCAATTCTTGTCCGGTAAAGTTTTGAATAGACTTCAAAACATATGACACAAATGACCATCTATTATTAGCCAAAATGATTTTGTCATCTTTATTATCTACTTTCTTTAATTCCTTATTAAACTCTGCATACACCTTATTCGCCCAGATAATAGCTTTGTAATACTTAGCATATATAAAATCTCGCTTTGTGCTTGACGATGATAAGGCAAACTCTTCAAGAAAATACTTCGTATTTAGCTTCTCTGACCCCTTTTCATAATAAAGTCCAGAGGGCCCAACATTCCTCGCATCGGTTGGATTCATTAGACATGAATATACCAACTGTGCAAATAAAGGTAATTCTATAGTATTTTCATCATACACTGGTGCTCCGCGCTTTATAATATATAAATAGTCTTTCTTTGCACGCTCTCGAGCAGTCATATAGTCATTAAAAGCAGATATGAATCCTGTTTGAAATGCTATATCCTCTGATTTTATAGGTTTTTGCCTATTTAAGGCTATTGTAATATTTCGTTTTGTGTGTTCATCTTCAGCAGTAATAATCCTTAATAATACCTTAGCCTCATCCTTTGCTTTTTTTACTTTGTCCTTATCATTTCCACTTCCATAGAATATCCTCGAGGCTGTCGATATTGTCTGCGCCCCATTGATTACAGAGAAATTTAATCCATTATCATTCCACTGCCTAGCAAGTATAACCTTACCAGCACTTTCCAATTCAATATCATCACTACTGGTAACTATAGTAATTCCATTGTTGTAATACCAAAACATACCAGGCTCTTCAAAAAGCGTGTCTTTCATGGAATCTTCTAGACTCATTTTATCGTCGATTCCATACCTAAGATTGCTTGCAAATAATTCATCCCCAACCTTATTATATATATCAACTAGCTCCGACAAAGAAACCACGAATACATATCCTCCAATTGTGGTTTCCTCCTTTTTTTCTGTATCTGACATAACATTAAGATTTGTACTAGGCTCCGGGAATAACAATGAATTCACTCGGGCTACTTTTAATTCTATCGGTTCTTTGTCTGCTTCAGGCATAAAAACAACATCAAAGGTGAAATTTTGCCTCGAACACTTTGTTTCTTTACACAAAGATATTTTGCCGTCTTTTATTAGGCTTGATAATATCATCTTCTCATCTAAATGCTCTACCAAGCCCACAAGCTGCACTTTACGAAACGGCTTTTCAATTCTGTCATTAATGCGTTTCTTTATATCATCGAGAATAGTCTTACTCTGCGATCTATCAAACCAAAATACGACGATACGTTTTTCAAGGTCTTCCCCTATATTTACGTCAAAATGAATACAAGTCTCGCTCTTGTTTAATAATGCATTAACACACTGTTTGTGTTCTTCTTCCTCAAAATAAAGATCGTCCAGTTCTTGTGCAAAATACTTTATGTTTTTTAAAAGCATGTTTAGTTTTTCAGCTTTTTTTTGTTTCATTCTCATTATCCTTGTCTCCTAGTCTGCTCTGAACATCGCTATCAATTATACTCTTTATGCTATTTGGCAAATCGTTTATGAAGCCATTCAATATGTCATTGTAATCATCTATCGCATTTGTGGCACATTCGTTTTCCCCCGCTTCTTGTAGCTTCTTCCAATAAGCTTTCAAGTGTTGTTTGTGAATAACAATATTCTTCTCTATGAATCTAACCAGTTCTCCAACCGTTTCTTTTTTTCTCACATAATAATCACAACAGTTTGCAAAATAATCATATTCTTCTTGTATATCCGCTAAGGCTGCATCTGTTGTCCCCTTTAAGCTCGGATCATAAGCATTTAAGCGCAAACATCTCGCCTTGATCTCTTCTTGCATCAATTCGACTTCTGGATATACACTACCAGTGTATATCCCAAACAGATACCTTAATTCATCCCTAATTTTGGCTTTTGCATTTTTGGATATCCTGATGCCGCACATTTGATAATATGGGATTGGGACTGGTGAATCTCCAGTGAACAAAACAAACGCCCCTTGTTGAGCAACAATTCTCTTGTTTTGCTTACAATGATCAATCAGAATATGGTGATGTGAGAGGAATAGAGAATTTGACAACTCATTTCCGCCCTTTAATGCATTCAAATAGATATTCTTAGTATTATTTGACTCTGGGCTATATACCTCATCAAACTTTAAGACATATACAATTCCATCTTTATCATCTGAGGCAGCTTCATCTTTATAATAGTACGGAGTTACTGCAAAATATAAGGCAATCAAGGAATTGTATGTTACGTCCAACAATCTACTCGGAAATCCATCATGCTGAGCATCTATAGCATTGTGAAGATAGTCCTCAGCATTAGATATATTACTTTGTCTCATGGCCAAAAACATATTGGTTTCATAATTAGGAGTTTGCTTTAAGGCATACCCCCTATATATTGTTGGAATACACGGAGTACTGAATTCTTCAGTTTCTCCTCTATAAACCATAAACCAATTATCATCGCGCCATTTTTTTTGCAAGCGCCTAAGCTGTTCTATGTAGCTTGAAACACTATTAATTGTTTCAAGTCCATCTGTTATTTCATCATTTATTCTCATAGTACCCCCAAATAACTAGTTTCTATTATTATGTAGCAAACTGTTAGTTACGCTATACTCCTTATAACCGCCAATTTTGGCATAACTCCACAACCTCATCATTGTTTCAGCTGAATACCCTTTCATCTGATCAATGACAAATTCATTTGTTTTTGTGGCAATCCTCTCGTTTCTATCTAATACTCCTATCATTAATCCCCTACTAGGTATTTTGTCACTTTTCTTCGAATTGCAACTTTTACACGATAGTACAAAGTTCCATATCCGATCTTCCCGTACCAATTTCCACGGAAGAATGTGATCAACATCAGCCTTTTCTGACAAGGATTTTCCACAATAAAAACATTTATCTTGTTCGAATTCCTTTCTAAGAATCTCTCTGTATACATACAGATTATTACGTTTAGGTGTAGCATCATCAAGCTTATCTAGAACTTTAACCAAAACACCGTCCGAATTGATCTTTTCTAAATATTTTGCCCATGCGTAATAATTTAACTTATCTAATTCAAACTTATATTTAAGCAGAAACTCATAAGAAACCGGATTAATCCAGATCACCTTTTCCTTAAGATCAAAGCCATAAAATAGACCATCAAAATCTCCATACAATGCCCCAACAACATTCCTTTTGCAACTATTAATAGTTTCTGCAATTATCGCATTCCTGTCGTTGTCACTAATCGAAGAAAACTCTAGTCCCTCTATTGCGTTAGTCTTCGCAATTGCATTGTTGAATACGATTTCCAATCCACTCAACTCGCCACTACCGTTGTATCTCATTTGCTTTAAATGATATTTTGTTACTAAATTCCAATAGTTTTCAGCAAACCGAGAGAATAATGTTTGAAATGTTAATTCATACCCTCTATTTGTAAGCTCACCAGAAAATAGCGAGTCTAAAATTGACTTAAGGAAGCCAAATTTATAGGTGCTAGTTTTTTTACAGGACTCAGAAAACACATAATTAGCCAAGGCCCAAAGTTCGTCTTCAGACGCAATATATTTTTTTATATCGCCATGTGTAGAATTCCACCCTGCCATAGTTACCTCCCTTAAGCTAATGATTTCGCCACTTCAAGTAATTTGCTGAATTCCTGAAACACTAAATCTGGATTTATATTATGCCCCCAGCTTATTCTAAAAGAATTCCTTACAGAATCTTCAGATATTCCCATAGCACTCAAAACATAACTCGGTTTATAAGAACTTGAATTACATGCCGAACCATTTGATACTCCACAAAACTGTTTTGTTGCAAGCATGAGCGCTTCGGAAGATACTCCTTTAATTTCTATATTTAGTGTTGAAACCATTGTGTTATTCTCATCTCCATTTATAGAATAATCTAAGGAAGATTCAGCCAATAATTCTTTTACAATGTTTCTTATCTTTATATTCTTATCATAATTTGTCCTGTATTCTAACTCCGCTATACTACAAGCTTCACCTAAGCCTGCCACCAAAGCAACCGGCGTCGTACCTGGTCTGATTCCTTTTTCTTGTTGTCCCCCATACGTTATATTTTTCACCGGAGGAAGCTTATAATGTTTCTTTCTCAAAATTAGTCCGCCAACACCTTGTGGACCACCAAGTTTATGCGCGCTCATGGACATCATGTCATATTTTAATTCTTTTAACTCATCCACAAGTTTTCCAAAACTTTGTGTAGCATCCACGTGAAAATAAGTCCCGGTCCCAGCCAATGCATCTCCAATTTCTTTCACTGGTTGTATAACTCCGGTTTCGTTATTGACATGCATGACCGAAACAATAAGAGTATCATCCCGGACTTTTGAAAGAACTTCCTCTGCCGATACTCTTCCATCCGAGCCGGGAGCTATAAAGTCCACTTCAAACCCGCGCTTTTGCATTGCTTTAGCGGTTTCTAGAACAGCTTTATGTTCTATAGCAGTCGTGATTATGTGCATCCTTTTTTCGGATCTTCCATATTCTTCGAGCCCCTGAATTACAATATTATTGCTTTCTGTAGCACCGCTCGTAAAAAACACTTCGTCCTTGTTTATTCCTAAAATGGACGCGACTTTTCCACGTGCATCCTCGACGATTTTCCGCGCATTATCACCAAAATCATGCGTTCTGCTATCCGCATTCCCAATCACGTTCTTATAGACATAAATCATCTTTTCAAGCACTCTATCATCTATCGGTGCTGATGCGTTATAGTCGAGATATATACTCATTTCTAAGCCTCCAATGCTAGGTTTAATAAATCATTTAGATCTTTAACAAAATTAGTTCCCGAGAGATATGAAATACCTCTTTCCAAGTGTAACTTAAAGTATTTGGATAAATTCTCTTCTGTTGGTTCTATAGATTTTTCAGCACACCATTCAATAATTAAGGCCTCATAAATCTCATTAAATTCGCCAGAAAATGTATACCAAGACATTTCAAGGTTACTATCCGCATTAATAGGAATATCTGTAGGCACAGTGTCCTCATGTAATGAATAACATAGTGCCCAACGGCAAAGGACATTCCAGTTCTTTATTCCTGTTTTTCCTTTTAATCTTGACAATTTATCTTTTGACTGGCTAGATAACTTAATTTGCTTTACAATCATTTTTCTCTCCCTACAAAATAACCAGTTTCGATAGATGTAGACTTTGTCTCTTCATCATAGTTAAGCGTAAACTCATCCCCTACATCGTCCTTCATCATTTCATATGTTTTCATATCTATTTCCGAATCTGTAGAAAGAATAATAGTCTGATCACTCGCCTTCGGGAAATATACACTTACCATTGCCTGTCTATGCAAAGAATCCAATCTTGACAAAGGAGTATCAATAATTACCGGTAAACGCTTCTTGGAACATATTGCCAAGGACCACAATAAGGCAATAACCATCATCTGCTTTTCTCCGGCAGATAAGGATTTTCTCGGAACCTCTTCGCCTTTTTCATTAAGATAAATCATATCAAGAGAAGATGCGTCCATTTTAATTCTATCTATCAGCGATTTTTTACTAGCCAACAGCTTGTAGCACTTTGTCATGGTCGATGCAACTTCATCCACCTTACTTGCTTGAAGGGCAACTCTATATTTTATAATCACACTGTTTGCAATATTCGCATACTTTATAATTCTGTCTCCATCATCATTCAATTCTACTTTTTTCAGATATGACTCAACTTTTCGATTAAAATCTGAGGCAGTGCTTACAGCTAATCCTTTTGCGGTCCTACGCTTTTCTTGCATAACATCGAGTTTTGCTTCGATCTCAGCCTTTTCTTGTTCCAAACGCTTAATCTTTTTATATAGAGTAGCAACTGCTTTTTCATCAATATCTACTGATAAATAGCTTTCTATCTGATTTGCCTCTTTTTCAATCGTCCCTACATCTGTTTGTGTTGTTATCGTATCAAGTTTTTTATTCAATAATCTCTTATCCAGCAATAACTGTAGTTGCGCCAAACCAGAATCGGAAATATTATAATCGTAATTGGACTCTTTACCCTTATACTTCTTCTCAAAAAAATCCAGAAAGAGATCTATCGCTTCGGAATCATGCCCAGTCTTTTGAGTATAACTTGACAGTTCCTTTTTCATTTTATTTAAAGCCACTTCTAAGGTCTTGCGATCTTGAATAATCTCAGCTTTTTCTCTGATATTTTGTAATAGATCCTTGACCAGCAACAAAGGCAACTCAGACCCAGCAGCTATCATGAGATCATCATTTAATGCCTGTACTTTTGCATTTAGTATAGATCTCTTATTAATCATGTCCTGACGTTGAGTTATGAGATCCCCGCCTTTAACGACATACTCTTCATTTGCTTTATCGAGATTTTTTTGAATTAATACGCTTTTTGCTTGCAGTTCTTCGATCATCGAATCAATTTCCTGCAGTTTCTTATTAGCATCATCTTTCGCCGCACGTAAGTTTTCAAGTTCTATTTCCTCTTCCTTATTAACGCTATTTTTGGCGGTTCTACTGATAATTCTGGACAAGTCATTTTCTAGATGATCAAGCACTGTAATCCCAAGTAACGCTTTTATTGATTGCTTCATCTGTGCACTAGTGTTTTCGCCTGCTAGGGTAGCGATTTTTTCTCCATCAAAGAAAAAGAAACTGGAGAGACCACTAGGCAAGACATTCTCCATGAACATTGCCCAATTATCAGTCAAAAACTGATTATACTCGTCATCCTTATATACAGAGGTCTTTTCTGTTGTTCTACTCGTCTTAGCATCCCACTCGCGTCTTACACGATACTTCTCTTTTCCCTCCTTATCCATAAAAAACGTCAGATCTACATATGTTTCCTTTTTACCATCTGACATATTTACATGATCTCGAAGGTATTGACCATATGAAAGTCCATCACTTTCAGAGTAGGCAAATGAATTCTTACCATAAAGAGCAAGAAGAACAGCTTCCAAAAAAGTGGTTTTGCCTCTGCCATTTAGTCCGCCAATTAACACTATTGGTTTTTGAGCGGTAAATTCAAACTCATTAATTCCTGAGTACACGCCAAAATTATATAAAGATAATTTGCTTATTATCATTACTCTGTTCCTTCCGGTACATCCTCAAACTCTCCGCCTTCTTCTTTAATGTTGACAAAGAATTTCTCGTTGTACTTGCCTCCCATGTCTTTCTTCCTTTGAAGTTGCTTACGATAGTAATCCGTAGCATCATCTTCATCTGCATAAAAGTCTCTTTTGATACACTTTTCTAGCGAATCAAGTATTCCTTTTCTATCATGCATACTAGTAGCTCTATTCTCTACATCGATCAGTCCAGCGATCATTTCGAGAATAAGATTATCTCTGACATTTTCTATTTCAGCCAGATCTTGGTTTTTATTCGCATTATCAACTGCTTCAATCGAGTTTTTGTATTGAGAATTACCCACAACATCATCACAAACTTTTCCGAGCAATTCCCACTCTTTATGTCCAAATGTTTCCGATCCAATCCATTCCGGATCATAAAACTCTTTTCCAGTTACTTCTTTATATATTCTAGGTAATGAGTCATCAAATTCATGTTTTTCAAACACCCAAATTCGCCTTATACACCTTAACTCAGGCAATGTTATCAATTCGTAATCCGAAAACTCTTCGGGTCCATACATATTTATTTCTTTTTGGTTTTCAAGCAGTTCTCTAAGCCATCGTTCCCGCCATTCTTTTAGATATGGACCATGATGAAGGCGCTCATAGCTTCCTTGCAGATAACCTTGCATCTTCTTAAAACTTCTTCGGGTTCGGTCCATAGCTTCATCACCAAACCTATTCCTAAATTCAAGCAATGGAGTCATCCAGGCCTTCTCGTCATCATTTGAGATCATTGCCTCCATTGACTTGTCTTTTTCCACCATTGTGCAGACCCAACAACCAAATCTACTCTGTCCACATGTCGGAAGGTTCTTTTCGGTCATCATAGGGCATTCTTTATCTTCGGACGCGCTCATATACAGCGTCTGTAATTCATTGTTAGACAAGCCCCAGGGATTCTCATACTGCATTAGAAAGACCCAAACGTCATTGTTTGTCCAATCTTCAAGTGGCGAAAAAACAAGTTCATTGGCTAAAGTCGGGTTCGGGCTAAGCAGTTCCCTTACACGCTTTTTCTCATAATACGCCATGGTTTTAGCACGATTGGCGCTTTCCGCCTTTCTTGTACCCAAAACAAGGATAATTTCGCCATGCTCAGCGATTTTATCCTTCACAAACTTGTTAACCGGTTGTATTTTAAGCCTGTCAGTACACCATCTTAGTTTTTTTCTCGGGAACGGATAGCCACGACCTATAAAATTAACCCAGAATGTGTTATCTGCTTCCGGTGTAAGCCTATGAGTAACGAATAAAGTCTCCACCTTGGATTCCACCATTTTGCTGGCTTCATCCATCATTTTTAAGGATTTACTTACCCACTTTTCTATCACTGGGGATTCAACCATCGTATCTGTATTGATGACATGTACTACTTTTGTTAGCTTTTCAGGAGGCAGTTCCCACAATGCGAGCCATGTTAACTGCAATGTTGCAGTACTATCCTTTCCTCCCGAGTAACCTATAACCCATGGAATATCATCTGCCAAATAAAGGTTTCTTATTGTTTCTTTTAACCCCTCTATCTTTTCTTTGTTTATTGTTATTCCTGATGTCATACTTCATCTTCCTTTAGAATAATAGTTTTTCTTCCATTGCAAGTTCATCATCAGTGAGTTCAATGCCAATGGATTTCTTTATATAATTTGTGGCGTACATAATAGCGCTTTCATTATTGATAATGCGCCCGTCAGCTCGCATCACTCTTCTCTTCCACTCGGAATCACTACGTTTCCAATTAATGCTTCTGAGTTTTGAAAGATACTCGTCCATATCCTGTACATTCATCTCCCATAGACAAGCCCCTACTCTTCCAAAAGCTTGGATTATAATTGCCTGAGTAGCCACATATAATTCACGTAATTCCTTTTTCGCTAATTCCTTTCTAACCATTTCATTCCAAGGTTCCATGTACGTCACAACGCTATTCCAAAATTCAAAAATAAAGGTTTCGAATTTCTGATCACAGTTATTCCGTCGTAGTATTTTCTTATTCGCGGTATAAAAGGTGTTAAGTGTAAATAGAGCTGATGAAAACTTTCCAATAATATCGCGTTCTTTGTCCACATATTCATCTAAGAACGGAATTCTTGAAATAACATTTCGTGTTGTAACCGCTACCTCATCTCTGGAATCATACAATTCGGCTATAGAATTAGATGTCTTAACAGCATGTTTATTTAAATCGGTAAACATTTGCTGGCTTCGTTTAAGTCCCTTATCCCCATAAAAGACAACGGAAATGGTTTCGTCCCCAATTGATTCATCCTCCTCAAGGGCAGCAACAATCGCCGCTTTTCTATGTTGGCCGTCATTCATTAAAAATCTAGCATCTAAAGAGACCTCTAAAACACCCACATTTTCTTGATTTGATTCTATGAAATTGTATTTACCATCAATCGAAGCAGCTAATGCAGAAAACACATAGGAGTCCTCATTGTTTAAAATATACTTAGTTATCTCCGGAATCCTAGACTCATTCAATCTTCTTTGCGCCCTATATTCGGGTAATACGCAGTCCGTATCTTCCGGAAACAGCTTTCCAAGCATTTTTAATGGAACCATTCCGATGTAGTATTCTCTCCCTGCTTGAATCCCTTTTACCACTGGAAAACGATAACAATAATTCATATAACCTCCACTTAAAATGACCTACTTAAGTAGTATACTTAAGTAGGTCTCAAAAGTCAATCATTATATGCAACTACACCCGAATTTAAAACAAAAACTGCTATTCATTCATCTCATCAATTATAGAGCCAAAAAGACCAGATAAGTCTGTTTGAACGGTTTTTATTTCAGGGGAGTACTTTCTGACGTACTCTATGATCCTTTCAGCACTAGTATACTGACCTGTAAAGACTTCTTTGACAAAAGCATTCATTCCGGCTTCTGCATACTCTTCAAACATTTTATATTTTTCATCTTTGTTTTCATCTAAGAGTATTTTTATGTCTTTAGTGCTAAGGACGGCAATTACATTAAGATAATCCATATCGTCCTTAAAAATGTGCTCTTTTATTGCATCTCCGCCATATTTAGTGACTGGTATCCTTGCTTCATTCTTGAAACCAATCATAATAGCTAGAAGCATTACATCTTTCATTGTTTCAAAATAGCCTTCTTTTACCAGATACTGGTAGTATGGCTCCATCGCTGCAGATTTACCTAATGCAGATTTCACCTCTCTTTACCTCCCAAACTCTGTATATTCATCATCATTTCCTTCATAGTTACCATCATGCATGTTGTAAACAGTATGAACCCGTTCTGCTATGTTCTCTTCTACAGTTCCTCTCCACTGCTCATCTGATATAATCACAATGACTTGCGAAGCCAACTGTGGAAGTCCCTTTGCAACATTTGCTTTATGAGTAGGATCTAAGTTGCCAAATGCAGAATCCATTACGATCGGGAAATCTCCACCACTAAAATCGGTAATTAGATCACTCTGGGTTTTCTCTTTAGCGTAGGAAACCAATGCCCCAATAAAAGCAAGACTGGTAATCTGTCTCTCTCCAGTAGATAATATCTGCGGTTGATGGCTAACCTTATTTCGTATAGTCAACTCAAAGTTTTCATTTAAACACGCTTCACGATCTTCTTTTCGAGAAATATTGGCAAAAACATGCTTAATCTTTTCATCCATATCTTCTCTTGTAATTTCGATGAAAAGTTGCCGTATTTCTTCGTTAAGTCGTCCAACCTCAACAGCCATATTGAACGCTTCGCTAAACCTATCCTTATTGCCTTGCTTAGCCTCTTCGATTTTTATTTTCGCCTCGAGAGCTTTTTTCTTGCTCTCGTTGCTCTTGATGTTTTGAGTATAAAAGTATTCCTGCTGCAAACAATCTTCCTTAATACTCTGCGCTTGTTCGAGCATCGTCTCATGGCTGGCTATTAAATCACCAAAATCATTAGCAAGCTTCTTACCTATTTCTTTTATGCTCTTGTCAATTTCTTCGATTCTTCCAGAAAAACCCAGAAGCTTACTAGCATACGCATTTATGCGATCATAAAAGCCTTTTGTCGTTTCATTAATTTCATTAGAATCAACAAACGCTCGCATAGTAATGTATGCATTATCCAGTTCTTCTCGTCCAGCTGTCTCCAAGAGTTTCGTAATATTGCTATGGAACACCTCGCCCTTTATAAGTTTCTGTCCACATATGCATTCTCCGGACTCTAACAGGTCATGTACAAATTGAACCTTTATATCCGAAGGCAATTCCTTCTTTTTCCTTTTTTCCTCAAGGAAATCAGATATCTCTTGAAACCGATCAGATAATAAGAAATATTTAAAATTCTTAGAGATATGCCGCATAATATCCTTGCGTTCTCTATCTTCCTCATCCGTTATTGCTTTCTTTTCAGCCTCTAACTTATCTCTCTGAAGTTGCAAATTTTTAACTGCCTCAGCATTATGTTCTTTTAAAAATCTAGAACATTTATCTATTTCGGCCTCTGCAGCCTTACGTTTTGCAATCAATCCAGGGTTTTCTTTTGTACCATCCCCCTCCAATTTTTCCTTGTCAGCTTTAATTGCCGCTTCCGTGTCTTCAAAATTCTGACGTAATGTTTTGAGGGTTTCATTTTTTGCAACATTCTTTATTTTCTTGTTATAATCGCTCTGAACTTCACTCGTAGCTTCCTCTATTTTCTCAAGCGTAGTTAATCCGAGTATGTCAAGTATTGCTTTACGGATTTCAGCTCTACCGTCTATCTTCGCAAGGCGATCTATACGCTCACCATCAAAGAAAAAGAAGCCTTTCAAGTCACTTGGAATTATTCCCTCAAAGAATGATTTATCTGTAATAGGCATACTAGGATTAGCCAGATCTATAACTGAAAAATCTGGATCACCTACTTTGACACATTCGTTCTCACCGGTTTTCTTAAACTTTTGATACCGTGAAATAAGATATGTATGCCCGTTATCACTAATGGACACTTTAACTCCAGCACTCTCTAATTCGCCAACAGCCATCTCACTTAAGCGACGCTTGTTTAACATTTTGTCCACAACAAGAGGATCTTCGACAACGCCGTAAAAAGCCCAAGAGAAAGCACTCAACAAAGTAGTTTTACCAGTACCGTTATCGCCTTTAATAACAGTAACATTTTTCTTATCGTCAACAGAGAACTCTACTTTGGGACTTTGATAAATCCTGAAAAAATACGACATTTCAATCGAATTAATTATCATCTTTTTGCACCTGCTCCATGATTTCTTTGTCGATCAAAGACTTCATTTGCGCCTTTCTTATATTTTTGATGTTCTTTTCTTGTGATAAAACTTTTTGATAAACCTTTTGAACCGCCGGGTCATACTTGCTCAGTATGTCGTTCAGTTCCTGCTTTTTGTTACGCATTGTCCATACCTCCTGAATATTGTCTCCATTTTTCCAAGAAACTTGCGGTGACCTCAAGCCCATTCTCTGCAAGATTTGCAAACTCCTGCACTCGTTCAAATTCTCTTGATATCACTTTTAGTTCCATTTCTTTTTCATCAGGTGTTAAAGCTGAAACATCTTGAATCGAAAGCGACGGAATTACAATAAAATCGTATATGTACGAATATTGTTTTCCAGCAGCTTTACGTAAAATACGTCCTCTTCGTTGAATGAACTCTTTGGGGTTGGTTCCGCTAGACATTATTATCGCAGTTTCAAGTTGAGGAATATCTACGCCCTCATCAAGACATCTAATTGCAATTAGTGCTTGGATGACTTTCTTCCCAAAGAGATCCAGTATATCTCTTCTTTGCTGCGGATTCTCTTCTGCTGTGAATTTGGCAGAAATAATCCCTTCTTCATTATTTACTATTTCATATACCTTATCAATGTATTTGACATTTGACTCAATCTTATCTCCGCAATATATTATGAGATTTGCTTTATCCTTAAATTGTGGCGCCATCTCTTTTAACTTTATCAACTTATTCGAAGCTGAAGCCAATATTCGACCACGCTGACTTAAAAGAGCCTTTAGTGGAATGTTATCGTCATCATCCAAATCATTTCCAGCCAGCATCATGGCTTTACTGATTTTTTTAGATACCTCATAATAATCACTTTTTTCCTCATCCGTAAGTTCGACATAGATCGGATAATAAAAATATCGTGTCAAGCAATCTGTTTCTATCGCTTCTTTCATAGAATACTCATATATAATTCCTCCAAAATAGGCCTTTAATTCCTCCATTTTGGCTGAATTATATTTGGTCATTAATGTTGCAGACAATCCCAATCTGTATTTTGCATTTTGAGGTAAGGACTGACGCATCATATCTGAAGTCAAATGATGCATTTCATCTGCGAGAAAAATATAATCTCCTTTGATAGTGGCTATGCATCTCTGAAAATCACTCGAAATAAGCGTTTTAGTCGTAGTGATCAAAAATAACTTATCCCTAACATTTTCATTGAATAATCTGATGTTTTCCTCGACTCTTGGTAACCATTTATTTTTTGATTCATAACATGCTATCGCTGATATTTGAAACTCTTTGAGGTCTTCCAACCACTGTTCTAAAAGGACAACATATGGAACCACAACGACCAAGCCACATTTGACTTGATTAGAGTAATAAACATCTAATATTTTAGTTACCGCCGCCAAACTAGTCTTAGTCTTACCAGTACCGGTTGCCATTTGGAATATTCCCCGATTGTTATTCTTTACCCAAGCAACAATTGCGTTCTTCTGATATTTTCTAAGTTCCAACCATTTAGGAATAGCCGGCCTAGAAGGCATATATACCGTCTCTGGTTCACAAACAAGTTGCGGACTATTTTCTACATATTCATACGTATCCGCTTTAATTGGGCGTCTAATTTGAACTAATGATTCCTTGACAGCATCCGGTATTGGAATTGTAGACCATTTATTGCTGTCATCATCCCATATTGCATCAAACTGCTTTTCTCTTTGAATAGCCCTTCTAAGTCCCTCTGTTTCCCAGGAGCAATCGACTTCGATAGATTCATAATTATCAATCATCGCCGTCTCGCTCTCATTCATAGATCCTCTAAAAGTAATTCTGTTACCTTCTTCATCTATCAAAACAGAGAACTTATCGTGAAATATAGCCTTCTTATTATTTTCCTTTTTTACAACTACCCTGATATCTAATCTTTTTTCGAAAATAAGCCACGATAGAATATTAGCTCCATCATCATCCTTAATTTCATCAATGTTAAACATTTCAACGATGCGTTGAGCCGCTATGTCTTCTTGCGCCTTGTATCCTAACTCTATCGCTTCATAATCTTCTTTACTAAACAGCGGTGAAACTATTAACCTCATGTTTCCACCATTGTAATAGAATTGCTTCAATCCTCTCCCCAAAGTTGCCAAAGCAGAACTAGAAAAAAAACCTGCGGCTCTCTTATAAAGGACGGTCTTAGGCAAAGCTATTCCATAAAACTCTTCAGGAATATCGTCACTATCCGTGACATATAAATCTTTAATGGTTAATTCTGTAAAACCCATAAAGAAAACCTCACATCCTATTTAAAAAATAAATCCATAATGCTTTCGTTAGAAGAATTATCTTCTTCAGTCTCAGAGAGTTTTTGAACCCACTCAATGAATAGCCCGACAATATCAGCAATAGTTCCCTTTGAAATATTAAGCCTGCTGGAATTATCACTAAGCTTTCTAAAGTCAAGTTTCAAAAGGTCCCTCATCAAAAAGCAATCATTCAACCCACAGTATTCAACAAATTCTGTGTATTTATCATTCCAATAATAATTCGCTATCATTATGCTTGATCTGTTTATCTCTTCCTGCTTTTCTATAATTATTTTGGCAAAACGAGAGTTACCCAGATAAACCGCCCCTGTCTCACTATGCCAATCAGAGGCCAGAACAATATAATCAAAAATATCATCATATATTAGCTCTTTTGACTCTTGAAGAACATAAACCACCCGCGACTTATCGAGAAAAAGTTCATAATCACTTCTCAATGTACTTATCAGGTCGCGTATGCTTATTCCGCCGTTTTTGTTTGCTATATGGGTTATTAATCCCAATTGAGAGAGATCATAATCCTTCCTTGTAGCTATGTAAGCATTTGCGATTCGGCTTGTTTTATATCCTTCCTGCGCACGAATTATTGAATTCAAAATATAAGCATTGTTATTTATAATCGGTAAATCTTCAAGTATAGTGCTTTTTGCCGTAGCCTCCACTGAAAAATACTCTGTATCATCCAATCTTGATAATACCTCTTGCCCAATGGCTAACAGTTCCTCCTTTGAATTAACGGCATATTTTTCAGCGAAATAATCAAATCTGTAAAATACATCTCGATCTACTTCAATTAATTCTAAAGAATCCCTCAAATCACTTAACGCAGCATAAAAAGCCTGTATGGACCTGATCCCCTGTTTAAACTCATTCAAATCCACGCACCTGTCTTTTTCTAATATGCTTGTAAAGAAAGCATCAGCAGACGGATAACTAGAACTAATAACATACTGGGAATAGACCTTAAACCCAAGTTTTTTAAGAGTCATTGCATTAATTGCATCTAACTTAGGGCACTTTGACAACTCCCGATATTTTTTTACTATCTCATCCCAAAGATATACATCTTCAGTCAAAACAGACCTGAGCATTAAATACTCTTCTTCTCTAAGTTCCTGTTGCTCAAGATCAAACAATCCATTGTGATAGTAAACATCTATCGGCTTAAAGAAATTAGCAAGAACGGTCTCGGAGCGAACTCCGTACATTTCTTCATATGCTTTCGCCAGATCAATGTTAGAAATAGGCGCCATTTGAAGAAGCAGTTCTTCTACCTGCTTAACTCTGTCCCCATCCCCAATCGTAATAAAAGGCATTCGCATAACGGAAATCTCATACTTAGCAGCATCGGCAATTCTTTTTCTTATTAAGTTATGAAGCTCATATTCGTCACGAATGTCATACTGTTCCATAACATCCTGCCAGTCTCTCATAAGTTTGAGCGTAGATATCTCCATATTCTGATACCTATGTATATCTATAGATTCAAATAAACTATCTAAGTCTACATCCTCGGTATCATAATATCTAATCTTATGCCCAGCTTTCATTAAAGAGTATGGATAATCCGTGATTCGCGCCTCAAAAGCTCGACTATTGGGAAACAATAGATTTTCACGATCATCTAACTCATTCTCTTTTAAAAAAGCTTGATAAAAATCAGCGAATTCCTCAACTGTACATTCTGCTTCAGAATAGAAAGTCTTCAGCAAAGTTTTTAATAAAACATCTCTTTTAAGCGGAATGCACTCTCCATCCAGTATAATAACCTTCCCTTTAAATGCTACCGGTACACGCTCCTTAATCGCCGAAGGTACCATATTATCATTTAAAAAAGTCTGTACATCCTCTATTCCTCTCTTATGAGCAAATAAAAGATAATTCACCTGAAAAGAATCGAGTGAAAACAGAGTGCTAAACTCTTCTATTTCAAAATCATACTTCTCTATAAAAATGGCATAATCTTCTTCATAGAGTGTAGGACATTTTCTCAGAGCTTTTGTAATGAGCTGTCTGACACGTTCTCTTGTTAATCCAATTTGATTTCCTATCTCCTCTAGGGTCATTCCTTTACATCGGCCCTCTATAACTATTCGAGAGTTACCTTCTAACGAATCAACCCATTCATTCAAAAAAACCTTATATTTATATAACTTTCCTGACACTTCCCTCACCTGATTTGTCAGGATCATATCCTCGAGAACTGCCTCGATAATATATTCATACTGCCTATTTTGTCTCGATACTAAGGACAGTAGAATCCCCTTGTCTATTCCTTGATAAATTCTTTCCGAAACAGAGTCCTTTATCACATCTCGAAGCAAAGAGTTAATTGGATTAACCTTCGCCATTTCCAACATAAAAGATTGGTTATCTACTTTACATTTATCATTGCGGTTAAGAACATTAATAACAGCAATCGTAATTTCCTTTTCTTTGGCCTTGATAAACGAATTCTCTATTATTACTGAGAAAAAATCTGTTATGCGGGCAACCGCATCTTTCACTTCTTCTTCGTCGTAGAACAATTTACTTTCATTGATTACGATTCTTCGTTTAACAGTCTCAAGAACTTCATCAATACTCTTCTGTCCAAATCCAGATATTTGAATTAGCTCACGATACTTCATAGATGCCAATTCTCTCAACGATGAAACCCCATGGGCGATCAATCCGTTGTACGTTCTAGTGGAAAGTTCTAAATCCGTAAATGAAATATCTTCACAATAGTCTTCGCTATCTCTCTGAAACATAACAGACGAAAAATCTATTCTTTTTCCCAGCACATATTCACTGATTGTAAAACCGCTAAAATCGTTAATAGGCTCATCAGCCCCCACCGACTCCTGCGTAGAGTTAATTTCTGGGATTCCACCCATACCTTTTTTCTGACAATAATCTAGTATTTGCTCACGACTTGCCGTTCTTGCAAATTGTATTATTGTCATTAGTTCTTGTTCACTCGTTTTGCCAAAATTACGGATTTGCGAAAATTTATCTGGAGCCTCAATCATTACATCTGTGAGCGTAGCATAGCCGCCGCGTCTCAAACAATTGTAGAGTCGAATAGACATAGGCAAATCCGCCAAATCAATATCCGCTGTTTTTGCGATCAACTCATTTATGATAAGAGTTTCCTCCATACCGTCTTCTCCCTAATTACTTTAAAAAAATGTCCTCTATTTTTTGATTTGAATCTGAACCTTGATTACAAGATTCATCATTAAAATACTCCTTCAACAGTCCATACAGCTTAAACAACTCATCTTCCGAAAGAGTTATTCCCTTACTCATCTTGTCATGTTCCGGATTCCATTCACGAATATCAAACTTGCCACCCTGGCCATTCCAATTAACTATATTTAATTCTTTTTCCCAGCCTGAATCATTCTGGGATAGCACACCTATCTTTTTTCAATTTCGTACTTTATCTCCATATTCACGTATCTCCCTCTGCTTAGTCTTCCTCAGATACAATATCCATAATGTCATTAACATTGCATTCCAATGTCTCACATATACGAACCAAAACAGCTGTACTTACATTTTCTCCCTTTGTGAGTTTGGCTATTGTGGATGAGCTAAGATGAGCCGCCTTACGGAGATCTACCTTTTTCATGTCTTTATCAATTAACAGTTTCCACAATTTTTTATAGCTTGTGACCATATTAATACCTCGTTTGAATCAATAAGACTATAAATGTTAATCAGTCCTCTTGATTTTATCATATAAACTGCGTAGTCACAATCTAAAAGTTCGAGTTTACGAACTAAATTTATTTAAATGTGGATGTTAAGTTCGATTTCTTTTTTTATAAGACATGATGTACTACATGTTCTTATTACCAATATGAATATATTTATAAAGGATTGCTAACTGAAACGACTGCATTCCATATAACAGTTAAAGGCGCATATTAGATCCGGAATTCTTTTTGCAGGTATTTCAATGCCCGCATACCGTAGACATCCGTGAAATTCTGTTCAAACAGCAGCTCCAGCGGCGAAGAGTCCGCATGCTCTCCTCTTTCTGAGATTTTTTGGGTAGAGTACAACACTTCCTGTCTGCTTTTCTGCAGGCATTTTTCTATCGTTTCCGGATCGAATCCCAGGAATCGGAACACTCTCCGGTATATTTTCATATAGTGGTTTTGTTTATCTGTGATCAGTGTATAAGGAAAAATCTGCTCGCCATCGCGGCAGGAGCAGATTTCATCATCGATAATGACCATGTCCACTCCATCATCATAAAAGCGACTCACACCGCCATTCGGATAAGTCACTGTCTCCCGGAGGACATAGTTCGGATATGTAATTAAGAATTGATCTTTTTCAGGAATAGATTCAGCCATCTTTCTTCCCTGTCCGGTCGTACATCTTCTGTCAGAAAGTTCCGCAGCTGCTGTAAACTTGTATGTTTTTTCAGCAGCTGCTCCAGTTTCTCTTCTGTGAAATCCAGAAAATATCTGCCGTTCCTTTCCCCCTCAAATACACCATGCTTAAATGACATGTACAAAATGCCCTGCGGCTTCAGTGCCTTCTCGATGCGATATAACACTTCATCCAGTTCCCCATAGGATAAGTGCAGCAACGATGAGCACGCCCAGATACCGTCATACACTTCCGATGCATCCAGCTCTTGGAACAACTGGCATTTCACCGGAATCCCCGTGTACTCTGATGCCAACGTGCACAGTTCCGCGGAGCCGTCTATCGCGTCTACCCGATATCCATGCTCCAGGAAATATTTCGTATCCCTTCCGGAGCCGCAGCCCAGGTCCAGGATCTTCGCCCCTGCAGGAAGCCCTTCTATAAATTCATCCTGCATTACATGAAAATCTACATTACGCGTGTTCTCCACAAAATCGGCGGCATTTTGATCATAATATTGAATTGTCTGATTCTTTTTACTTTTTTCGCTCATTTAAAAGTATCATAGCATATTTTCAGGAATACTGCAATCTATGTAAAATTGCTCCCTCTATTATATATATGACAATATGCGACAGAATCTTACAAACTTTTTTAATCTTTCAAGCAGCCAATTGGAACGATCTTGACTCCCATATCCGTTGTATATGCCATAGGTGCATTCGCACATATCACAATCAGTGCAGATGGCTCCCTATAGACAGCTCGTGGATGATCCACATTTTTGATGGCACTTTGATTATATTTTTGAATCACTTCTTTAAATTTTAAGAGAGATTTTTCAGCATCAGGTATCTTGTTGGCACCTGTCTTAATCTCAATAAGCGCATATCTTCCATCTTCCATTTGATATACAGCGTCAGCTTCCATCCCTGTATCATCTGTATAATGGAGTACTCGTGCATTATGATTTTCTGCATATACCAGCAGATCTCTTAAAACCAAATTTTCAAAAACATGACCAAATAAATCTAAATCATTGTAAAAATACTCCGGATTAATACCAAGAGCCGCTAATCCGATAGACGGATCAATAAAAATATGCTTTTTCGCTGTCCTTATTGCCGTTTTTGAACGAATCTGTGGTGTCCAGGCATCAATATCTTTTATAACAAATAAGCTTTCCAGCGCATCAATATATGATGCAAGTGTTATATCCGTTACATTTTGGGTTGCCTTAATATCGGCATAAATACTTGTTCTCTTTGCGGTAGTTGCCATATTTCTTGCATATGACCATAATAGTGCTCTTGTCCATTCGGGATTTCTCTTCACCCCATCAATAGCTGTAATATCCTTATGGATAATTTGCCTATAATAATCTTTTGCAATTTCCAATTTAGCGCTATCTTTTGATAATGCCAGACACCTCGGCCATCCACCTCGGCACACTGCAAAAAATAACTGTTCCAGATTTGTCTCCGACATAATTCCATCTATATCATAGTTTGGATCTTCAAGAATTTTTGCCAAAGATATTTTCCCATTTGATTCACCTGTTTCCCATAATGTCATGGGATACATTGTAATTTCCGTTATTCTTCCCGTTCCCGTATGGGGGGTATCTATCTTTTTGCTCGCCGAACCTGTCAGAAAATATTGTCCAACATTTTCCGGATGGTCGTCGCAATCTTTTCGGATAGTTCCCCATATTTTTACAGCATCCTGCCACTCGTCAAACAAAATCGGTTTCTCATTTTTTAAAAAAAGCTTGGGCGCCGTCTCTGCCACAGCAATGTATCCATCTCTTTTATCCTCATCCTGGAACTCAATAACCGTTTTGCAACGTTCCTTGGCAGTTCTCGTTTTACCACACCCTTTCGGACCAATAATGCTTACCGCATTAAACGCTTCTGTTTTTCTATCTATTTCATCGTCTACAACTCGCCTGATATATTCCATATGCTATACACTCCTTTTACTGCTAGTATAACATTTTTTAAATAATTTATTCAAGTTTGTTTTGTATTTTTCGGCAGTTTTATTTTGTATTTTTCGGCTATTTTGTTTTGTATTTTTCGGCAGTTTTATTTTGCTTTTTTCGAGTATTGTGTTTTACCAGTACTCCTCTCTCCAGTACCTCGCCAGCACGCTCTCCATATTCGCTCTGCCCACGGGGTTCGCGGTATGGATCTCCACGGGGTAGAAGACCGATCTCGATGCCGTTTCTCACATTTCATGAGCCATATTTTTGCATTTTTTCACATTTCATGAGCCATATTTTTGCATTTTATCACATTTTATGATCTTTTCTATTCAAACACCTTCGTCTCGCTGGGTGCATTCTCTTTCCCATTAAAATACGATGCCTGCTTCTAGTTTGACGCTTACTTCCCATCCATGTCTTCCACCAGATCTGTTAATATATTCTCCTGATACCCCGCCTTTTTCTTCTTCCTTACCTCTTCTGCCGTCTCACGGAGAATCGGATTCTCAACGGTCTCCAGCTTTTTCATAGAAATATTTCCAATCACTTCTTCTGAAAGACTTCTCTCATAATCTCTACGCGCCATTCTCCACACACGGATCCGGTCACCGTATTTTCTCCAGAGTCTGTCGGCGATCCGGATTCCGTCCGGATCGATGTCTCCGCTATAATAGATTTCTGCCCCACTATCCAGTAGAAAAGGAATCAGCTTCACTGCAGCGCTCCGCAGCTGTCCTGAAGTACATAGTAATGTCACATTCTTTTGTTCCAGGTGCTTCAGCAGGTAGCTGAACACCATCTCATTTTCTACAATATAAACCCTATCTCCTGTCGGTTGTACCGCTGTCAGCTCCTGCAGATTTTCCATGGTAACCGCACAGGGCTCCTGTCTTCTGCAAAAGGCATCGTACGCCGGGTGCCAGTCACCGCCAATCTGTAATCGCAATCCATAGATATGCACGATAGAGGAAATATTATCCGGTACAATACCGTTGGATAGTAGTAATTCCCTCCACTGATGAGCGTTTTCCGGATAATCTGTCCTCGCAGCGTAGCACACTCCATGGACTAATAATTGCCCCGCAGTCGTTCCCTGATCAAAATAGTGAGGATTGCCGGATATCTCCGCGGAAAATACTGCCAGAGGATATTCCTCTTGCGTCTCTCGAATATCTTCCAGCAGAACAAGTGCTCTTCCTACGGTTTTCAACAGTTTTTCCGTCCGTTCTCTGTCTCTTCCGTATTCTCTGATCACTGTCTGATAGCCATACTTCTTTTTGGAATACATTTCCCGCAGCCAGGAGACAACAATTGAATCCGGACCGGCACCCTCTGCCAGACAGCCTTCCACCGTTTCAAATAATTCCGCCCTGCTACGCTCTTCCTCCATCCGCATCTTCTGCGTGGTTATCATTTTTCTGCCAAAATATGCTTCCAGAACCTCTTCGAAATTTACAGGAGCAAATTTTGTGGATTGCAGTCCTTTTTCAAATTCCGTAAAAGGAAAACGTATGGCATCTTCATAAAACGTCTTTCCGAGTATCCCGCCGATGGCTCTCCGTTCTTCTTCGGAAGTATGCTTCAGTGTAATGATTCCTTTTGCTCTTCCATAAGAATTCCATTTCTTTTCAAATTCCGAAAAGCACCTTCTGTACGCCGGATTTCCCTTAAAATATGCCGCACATGCTTCATTATTGTTCATCCAGAATCCTCTCATGTCCGTTCCATGTATACCGGATCACCGATACCACCTGGGAGTTCTCCGGGCGGTGCAGTTCCGCGATCCGAAGACCTTTGACCGTCTCAAAGCATCCCCACAGAGCCTGGGAATTCATGATATAATCAAAATCCAGCTTATGGACCAGTTCAAACATACTTTTGATATTCTTGTCATCGACACCGGCAAATGCCTCATCCAGTGCGATAATTCTGGGGTGATCTTTATTATCCGCCTTTTTATACTGTGCGTTTACTGCTCCGAACAGCGGCACATACATTGCCATTGCTTTTTCACCTCCACTGAACCGGTTAAACGCAGCATTGGTCAGTGGCTTCTTCGTCTCATCCCCGCGCCGGTAAAACATCTGGAATTCAAACCATTTCCGGTAATCCAGGGCATCTCTTACCAGCTCCATGTAATTGATGATCGTTCCCGTCTCTTCCAGTTTTGCCTTTTCTGCACGGATTTTGCTGCGGAAATGACCTGCTACCTTTTCAATATCATCCAGGGTAAGCAGCTCTCTGTCGCGCAAAAGGATCTGCTCCAGATCCGCCGTATCCAGTTCTTTGTCATTGTCAGCTTTGCAGGGCTTCCATTCCAGCGAAAAGCGAAGGCCCATAGAGGTATCGATCTCCTGCATGAGCTTCGACATGTCTTTTGCCCATTTTCTGCTCTCTGCTATGCGGTCCGTAAGCTGCTGGCTGATCGTCTGGGACAGGATATCTTCGAAAAGCTCCCGGTCCTTTTTCTGTATCAGCAGTTCCGTCTCTTCGATGGCGGTCTTCAGGATATTGTAAAATTCCTCCAGATATACTTTCTTGCCATTCCAGACAGAGAGAATACGATATCGCTTACGTATAGCTCCCACAATTTCTGTATCACCAAAGCACTCTTCTATGGACGTTCCATAGCTTGCAAGGCTTCCATTATGTTTATGATATTTATCATGCAAAGACTGAAGCATATCAACAGACTCTCTATTCTTATCACTGTCACTTACTAATTTCACTGCCTCTTCGGCACATTCACAGACCGTGCGGCCTTCCCGGTTCAAAATCAGTCTCAGATCCAGTTCCTCTTCAAAATAGCTTCTGAGTGCCGTTTCCTCCATAATCAATCCCTGCAGTTTTGCTTTTTGTTCCGGAAGGTCTTTCAGCAAGCCCTGCAACATTCCTTCACGTTTCGCCATCTCTTTTTCCAAATCATTTATTTTTTTACTGATCTGTTCCAGTTCTTCCTTCACCTGTTTCAGCCGGTTTGCCTTTTCCAGCAGTTCCGGACTCCTCAGATACTCTTCCAGCTGGCGGATCTGAATCTCGCAGGCCTTTGCACGGGTACTGTAAGTTCTTTTTTCCGTATAGGCTTCCTCCAGATCATCGTTGTATTGGTCTATCCGTTCTTTTTTATCCAGACAACTGATCTGCTCCGTCTGCATATGGAGTAGTTCACGTCTTATACTTTGCCATATCCTTCCGTATTCTTCCGCTGCGCCGCAGGCTTCCTCATAAGCCTCTGCCGTTCTTCCATAGGGCAGCATTTTACAAAGCTTCAATACCTCCTGATATTGCCGGTTCTTTTGTTCGGAAAGCCTATGCTCCTGAGCCTGCTGTTTCAGATATTCATTCTCCAATGTCTCCAGAATACGTTCCAGCTCTCTTTTCTCCGACAATGCGATCTGAATCTCCGAAAAATCGGGGATCTCCTGGTATTCCGCCTGTAACCTGTCCATCCGTTCCTGTAATTGCGTAATTTCAGCATCCCATTCTGCTATGGTTTTGCTGATGCTTTCTATCTGTTCCTGCAGTTCCCGGATTTTTTGTTCTTTTCTCCGTTTTCTTGCGAGATATCCTACATATTCTGCTGCCTGCTTATGCGCTTTACCGGCTAAGATTCCCTGCCGGAAGCTGCCGTCTGCACCGAAACAGATTCCCTGTGTCGTCCCTTCTTCGTCATAAATGTTACTGAGGATTTCCAATACCGGAGTTCTCAATTCCTGCGGCAGATCATCACTTACTGTCAATCCAAAAAAGCGGCTGTTGCCCTGTCCGTCTGTCTGCAGAACCGCATCCAGAAATTCCGGATGCTCCGCTCTTATTTTCGCAAAATCTTCCCTCGTCACCACCAGCGCATCCAGCATTCCGGACATCTGTAATTGTGCCTCCAGCCTTGCACAGGCTGCCTCATCCAGCTCCTTTGCGAACTCTACCGTTCTGTAAAACGGAATGGCCGTGATTCCCGCCTGTGCCAGGGATGCCCTGGATTTTTCGACTGCCTCATCCCGTTCCGGCTCCAGTTCCCGCTGCTCCTGCACCTTCTTCAGCTGTTCCCGGACATCTTTTAGAAGTTCTACCTGAATCTCCCTCTGATACTGTTTCTCATTCTTTTCGTCTGTAAGCTGCTGACGCTGTCTTTCATAATCTGCACGGAAATCCCTCTGTATCTCCACGCCATCCGCTACGGTCTCGTATTGTCTTGCTTTCTGTTCCGCCTGTAGGAGGATCTCACGTTCCGGATGCCATTCCCCGGAGGTCTCCGCTCTGCGAAAGATTTCCGTGATCCATGCATTGATTCTGTCCGACACCTGTTCTTCTACCATCTCCAGCCGTTGTTCTTCCTCCGCTTTTTTCTTCTTCGTCTCTTCCAGAAGACTGGCGGCTTCCTCGTACTGTCCTAAGATCAGCTCATATTGTCCGAGAGCTGTCCTTCCTGATGTCAGTTGATTTTTCCATATTTGCAGCTGCTCTGCAATCTCATCTCCTTCTTCGTATTCTTCCAGGCTGATTTTCTCTTTCGCCTTCTCATGATGTTCCCATTGCAGGATTTCCTGCTGTTCCTCCAGTTCTTCCCGCTTTTCCTTCAAGGTATCCCGGCGGAGTTCCATCTGTTCCTCCAGCTTTTTCAGAGTCATCTCTTCATCCCGGATCCGTTCCCTGCCATCCTCGATCTTTTTCTCCCAGCGTTGTTCTCCATCCGCAGCCTCCTGATACTCTGCCCTGAATTTCTCCAGCTTGCGGTCTGCATCCTCGAGTTCCGGATCCAGAAGCGCATTGTGCTCCGTTTCTTTCAGCTTTTTCTCTGCCGTAAGTCTCTCCGTATCCTGTGCTGCCCGGCTCTGTTTTTCCTGTGCCTCACGCTGCAGCTGTTCCTTCCCCTCCAGTATTCCCTGTTCTCTCTCCACTTCCTGCTTCTTGTTCAGGTAACCCTGAGCCTTTTTTGCCAGCATATACTGGTTGTAACGGGTATATTCATTGCGGATGATCTTCACATCATCGAAAGCACGGTTGAGCATCTCCAGACTATCCTGGATCTCATCCATCTTTTCCATCGCATCTACCATAGGGCGCAGATCCTCATCCGTCAAAGTCTGGAGGGAATCATTCAGAATATCATATACTTTGGTGGGTTTAAACTCTTTGGAAAGCTTGGGGGCCCGCACCTTCACCAACAGTTTGATGAATTGTTCATACTGTTCTTCCTTACGGAAACCGAAAATATACTGGTTGACATGCTTCTTGTATTCCGACAGACTGTCTGTGAAAAAATTGTCTTCGCCCAGTTCTGCCTTCATCTCCCTCTTGTCCCGGGGAATTTTGTTGGATCCCACTTCCTTATACAGCCACAGATCATATCCCACTCTACGCCCGTCCAGGAGCACAAAGCCCCAAAAATCCATCGGTTTCCCGCGTTTAGCTTTTTGTCCGATTCCAATGGTGCGATACTCTCCGGAGTCCTCTTTCCAAAATTCCAGGAACAGATAACCGGTAGACTCCTCCTTGCCCTCTTCTCCCAGAAAATAGTATTCCATCCGGCGGTCACTGGAACCAAACGGATCCAGTCGGCTGGGAGTACGGTCTCCGTCCAGTACAAACGGAATAAAGCTCTGTGTCGTGATGGATTTTCCGGAGCCGTTCTGTCCGCGCAGAAGCAGTTTCCCATCCTCGAATTCAAAGTCCTCTTCGTCATATAACCAGAAATTCACAAACCCGATCCGGTTCATTTTCCAACGTTCGTTCATTCTTCTCCGTCTCCTTTGTAATCGGAAGGATACTGTCCTGCCAGCCTGCCCACCGCAGGCAATACAATGATCTGTTCTTCCTTGCTGCGCACCATCATCCAGTCCGTCATATACTTTAAAATGGTTTCCACAAGCCTGTCCTCGTCCATTTCGCAATATTCCTTGCTCCATGCATTCTTCCACTTGTTTCTACAGCTTGTGATAATCCGGGAAAATTCCTGCTTTGTCATGGCAATGCATTCATCCTCCTGTAATTCCAGTTGTCCTTCTGCCAGCTGCCTCTGTATCTCTGCACATACGATCAGGACGCTTTCCGAAATCTGGGCATCCCTCGGGTGCACGTTTCCGTAGCAGTCATCTGTATCCAGTGTAAGAAATGCCGCATTACGATAGATATCCAGATTACCACCCAAATTTTCCCGCAAATATCTGCCGACCCATTGTCTCTGATTTTTCAAATATAAGGCATCAGCGTCCTCTGTGCTGTCCCAGTAAAGTGCCGGACAGACTGCCAGCTGCCTGTATACCCGGTTAATACGTCGTGATCCTCTGTTTTCCTCAAATTCCTCAAAATCTGTCTTTTCAAAATCCTTCCAGGATTCATATCCGGAAATGTCGGTAGTAAAGCTACTGGTAAAATATTTCGAATAGCCTGTATTTTCATACAGTACTTCCTGCCCGGCTTCCTGGCTGAAGGATTCACTTTTTCCTTCATACACCCTGAGCATCTGCAGCCGTTCCATATACTGCAATACCCGAACCAGTGATTTTCTCTGTGTAAAGGACGTCCAGTCTACCGGCATGTAATTTTTCAGCTGTGTCTCCACATAGTCGATCAGTTCCGACAGCAAAAACTGCCTGCCCTCCTCGGCATCCTCCAGATACATCAACACCACACATAGTATGCAGTAATCCCGAATGTCCGTAAATTCGCTGATTCCCATAAATGCTTCTGCATGCGCCGGTCTCTTCTCCAGCTTTAACAGCTTCTCTGTATGTATCAGCTTCCATCCCAGTTGTTCTCTGATAAAACGTTGAAAGTTCGGAATATCCCGTTTTACTTTATAGAAAGTCTCCTTGTCACTGTCCCGGCAGATCCAGAATTTTTCCATTAAGGTTCTGATTTCATTCATATTTATTTAAACTCCAATGTATAATCCGGCATTTTCAGATCGCCGTCTTCGCATTTCAGTACACAGCTGCCTTCCTTTTTCCTCAGTTGATACTCCTGTCCGTATTCCGTCCGTCCCATCTTCTCCGAGCTCATATTGGCCTGTGCGATCCACTGCAGGAAAATAGCCCGTGTGTCTTCGGAAACCACTTCGTCAATCTCCGCAAACCGGATCTTCTGCTCCCTGATATACCGGAGTACCACTTCCTTCTGCTTCTGCGCCTGTCGCAGGTAGCTTTCCCGCTGTGCCATTTTTTCCAACGATTTATCAGCAAAACCTGTTCTGTCCTTTCTCTCACGATACCCTCTCGTGTGAGGCTTCAGCAAAAACAATGCCGGCTCTTCCTGATAAACACTGTTATTAATACCATCCTCGTCTCTCGGAATATTAGTCTTATAATGCTCGATCTGCTGCACTCCGAAGACATGGGCTGACAGTTTATGGGCTTCCTCCAGATCCTCACATTTCAAGAACAATTCCAGAAATTTTTTATAATCATCCTTTCGGCTGATGCCCCAGTTCTGGACCTGTACGATCAGGGCTGCATTTTGAATAATATTGCGTATAATATCACTGGTGATCTTCAATACTTTTTTAGCTTCGCATTCCTGTCCCTGTCCGTCCACGAACCAGTTTTTCAGGGAATACCATTTTCCGTATACATTTTCCCGGATGCTTGGCTCAGCATTTCCATGTATTTCCAACAGTGCATGGGGAATCTCCAGTTCACTCGCCACAACCCAATCCAGAATCGTATTCTCCATGCGCTCCGTATTCTTTTCCAGCAGCTGTTCCATCCGTTTGGAGTGCCGCTGCAATTCCTGCACAAATTCATTCAGGTATTTGATAAATTTGTCCTTATGAACCATGAATTCCACTGATTTCATCAGTTTTTCCGTTTTCCCGGAGTAAAAGTCCCGCAGATAATCCTGATAGTTCTGGTTGAGCCGTTTAAAATCCTCCTGCAGCGTCTGCCACCATTCGTTCACCATCCGAAGCTCTGCATTCTCCATGTTCTCCGCCTCATCCAGACTTCTCTCCAGACGGACAAAAAAGTTGGTCGACAGATTTCCCGATTCCAAAAATAAATTTTCCAAACGTACCGTCAGACGCTCGATCTCCACAGCATATTCCGACATCGTATAGCGGTATTGCTTATTTTTATAATCGGCTATTGTGTACACTTTGCCCGGATCCTGTATCGGTGTAAGATTTTTCCACTTAACAAGCGCTTCCAGATCCTGAACCAGCTGCTCCATGGAATACGCTTCGAATGCTTCATCCTCTTTTAAGAGCCTGTAAATATCTTCTTTATACAGCTGAAAATGCATCTTTTCGTATTCCCGGTAAAAGCATCTCATAATTTTCCGGTATACCGGTGCATTCTGTACCGACAAGTAGGAAGTTTCGTTGATCTGTTCAAAATGTTCCATCCGTTTTTCCTCTCTCAGGCATCTTATTAAATATGATTATCTATATTTTGTGTCCAATTTTCAGTACTTAATTTATCCGCTTCCATTCCTGCAGGCTGTCGATCTCGGTCCCGCAATATTCACACACGCCTTTGGTCACATCGATATTGGCGTCGCATTTAGGGCATTTGATCACGTGGATCCCGCTGTCCAGGGTCATGACTCTGTCATTGTGGCTGAGGGAGAAGGTATCCTTCTGATATGCGGATGTGATCCGGCCACCTCGCAGATACACCAGTCTGACCTGTAACTCCACATCCACGCACAGTATGCCATTCTCCACATGCTCCTGCAGCCCGGTATAGTCCATAATGTCGTAATCAATGACATCCGGTCGGGAATAGTAGCGTCTGCCGGCTTCGTAGTTCAGGTTATTATAGAACCGCTTTTTGTCGATGCCGGTGGCGGTCCAGAATTCCTGCTGCTGACGGTTCTGTTTTTCTTTGTATCGTCTGACAGGCCCCAGTACCGCATAAGCATCGCACAGGTAGAAAAAGTAATAGAGGATCATAGCCAGGATTGTGCTGTAGATAAAAATCTTGCCCACATCATAGCCATTGAAGGTTCTGGAGGTATTTATGATCCACAGGCTGCATAGCAGGAATGATACGATGTAATCTACCACTCCTGTGATGATCCGGTAGACCGGGCTTTGCAATACCAGGTCATAATGGTGCTTGCTGCCCAGCTCCTTGTCTGCGTAGTCAATGTTGGAGGCCGCATCACAGCAGGGACAGCCGTTCACAAATTCCTTTACTTTGCCGGTAAAGCCGCAGTTCTCACAGGTATGCTGTGCCTCTTCATCCATTCCGGATACATAGGTATACTCCATGCGGGAATCGAAGATTTTCTCTGTATGGAGCAATTTCCCCTGCCGGAAATACTCTTTGCGGCATCGGATACCACTGTGCACATCATCCTGACAGGTTCCGTCTGTGGATCGGTATCTCAGGGTGCCATCGACGATGTATGTAGTCTTGATATTGACGCCGCTTTCTGTAAGCCTGCGCATTTGAAGTGTTTCGGATATGAATGCCATTGCTTTCGTGTCCTATCTGTTATTGTTGTTATTATTGTTGTTATTGTTATTATTGTTGTTGGAAGAGGAACCGCCGCTGCTGCCGGAGCCTGAGGATGGTGTGTAATGGGGGAACACTTTGAATTCTGTCCGTGACAGCAGGATTCCGTCAATGCTGCTGTCGGTGCAGTTCGCCATGATCACCTTCTGGGTTTTTGCAGTATTCTGCCCAATGATGAGGGACAGATTCTGTCTGCCTCCCTTGATGAAAGCCTCCGGCTCCTGCTCCAGAAAATGGTAGATTTCCCAAAGCTCCTCCTCTGTTACCTCATAATATTTCGTCAGTTCCACACAACGCTTCATGCGGATCAGTTCTTCATAGGTCTGCGGTTCAAAATTCATGGAAAGCCTCCTTGTCATTTTTTTGATCCAGTGTCAGATAGTAAAATTCAATGTTCTGAAAGGGGAGATTGATGGCCTGTATATGGTAATAGGCATTATTTTCCTGCTTCCGGTAATGGCAGTCTCTCAGCTCCGTAGTGGTGCACAACAGATTGTTCGGGCTGTCCATGGCATATTCCTGTGCATATTCGCGCAGGAGCCCGGAAATATCATATACATACCATTCTTCTTCGTTGTCCCCGGAATGGTCCAGCACCCCTTTATAAATCTGATGCGTGGCAATGTGCCGCTGTTTTGTTCTCCCTTCATCCCCGTAAGTCACGGGATCTCCGGACAACAGCATCAGGTACAATGCGTTGTTCTCCGGATAATCGCATTCTTCCTCCAGCATATGCTTTTTCATGCGCAGCTTTACCGTACTGATGGGCGTCAGATATAGGATCTCCCTGGACTTCCTAAGGATCTGGGAGATCAGCGGATATCTGGTTCCATCCACGTCCAGCTCGAACACACCGCTGTCATAGATATATTGTAACTTCGCATCTTGTGCAATGATCTGTTCCAGCGCAGGATATTCTGTGGATGCTTTTGCAGGCAGATACTTTTCCGGTTCCTCCAGACGCATTTTCGTCACATATTCATATGCCGTCTCGTCAGCAGAAGCATCCGGGGCATAGCCGCGGTCCCGGTACATCTGCTGTTGCAGCAGGCAGGTGTAGCTTTTGCCGGATCCATAAACATTTTTCACAAAAGGGCAGCCCGTTTTGCACAGATACAGGTAAGCGCACCTCGCACATTCCTCGGGAAACGGTTGTCTGTTATGGTTTTGGAAGATCTTCCGTGCAGCGGTTTTCAAAATGGTGTCCACCGTGTCACGGTAGATATTACCGTAGTAAAAATCTTCGTTCTTCTGACCTCTGACACAGGAATAGATGTCTCCGTTACGCTCCAATAGGAAAAATTTCTCTCCACAATTATCGCAGTTGGTGCAGTATTCCGGTCCGAACTCATCGAACCATGCACCGTTGACCCCGGCATCCAGATTGGTCCCGTCAAAAGCCTCATGCATCCGCCGGTAGAAAATCAGCTGTTCCTCTTCACTCATGTGATGCAGCAGGCCACAGGAATTGTAGTCAAACCCTATCATGAAATTAAAATCATTCATATCCAGGCAGGTGTTCCGGTCCAGGAATCTGATATCCTCGATGATCTGATCCAGCTGTTCGAAATGCTCCCGAAAGATCGTGGCAGATACTTTTTTCTTGTCAGGGATCTCCTCCAGGAGTCTGATATTATCCAGTATCCGTTCCAGTGTGCCCTCTCCGCCCTTGGTCACCCTGTATTTTTCATGCAGGGAAAGCGGCAGATCCAGGCTGCCCGATATGGACACGTTGAACTCACGGATGGTCTCGATATGTCTGTCCAGTCCGTACAGATTCGTCTTGATGTGGGGATGCCCCACCCTGAAGCCGGCATCCGTGATGAGTTCACGCTTTTCCTGATAGTAACTGCTGATATATTGGATCAGGTCATGGAATTCCCGCTCCTGCAAAGTGGTCACCTCGCCGCCGTGCAGGGAAATATTAAAGGGTACCACATCCGCTTCACGGAATTTCGCGATGGCATATTGCAGGGTCTCCAGGCAATCTCCGCCCCGCAGGGTATCTACGGTGTTGTCCTCCAGATAACAGTACCGGCACTGCATGTTACATGCCATGGTCGGCACATATAACAAATGAATAAATTTAGTATTCATAGTAATCGATCCTTACAGGTGTCTCCTTGAAAGCACGCTCATTGACAGATACGCCCCGGGGCAGTGTGATCTCCCGCAGAGAATCACAGCACCGGAAAGCAGAAGACCCGATCTGCTGCAGCCTGCTGTCCGGGGAGATCACCACCTCTTCCAGACTGGTATTTCCATAAAACGCGTGTCCGCCGATCCTGGTCACGTTATCCGGGATCTCTATGCGCAACAGGCTGCTACATTCTTCAAAGGTGTTGCCGCGGATCTCCGTCAGTCCCGCCGGAAGATTTACCTCCTCCAGGCTGCTGCAATGGTAAAATGCTTCCCCGCCCAGATACGTCAGATGCTCCGGCAATGTGACACGTTCCAGGCTTCTGCAGTTTTTAAATGCCTGCCCGCGGATCTCTGTAATGCTGTCCGGCAGCGTTACCTCTGATAAAAAGGGCATATTGGAAAAGGTGTTGCCGCGCAGGCCCACTACCTTCTCCCCCTGATAAGTATCGGGGATGGTCGCCGTAGTCATATTCGTCAGACCATAGACATAAAACCGCACATAATATCCGTCATCTGCCTGCTCATAGAAGATCCTGGGCTTACTGAACAACAGCAGTGAGCCTGCCACAGCCACCGCCATGAGAGCCCATTTTAACTTTTTGCTGTAATCCGGCACCATGAATGCCTTCACATTCATGACAATATTCGAGATTTTCTCCTGAGATCTGGATCTGATCTCCTTTTTCAAATATTTTATCAGCTGATAACGGCTGGTCAAAAATGCATATACCGCCAGGATGATAAGTCCGATCACATAAGTTTTCATCGGAAAATGAAAGAAAAACAGAGATATGTATACGAATAACAGAACCGCCAAAACGGCATTCAGTATGTTTTTTCTGCGCAGCATATCCTCCGGGATCAGATTCTGTTCTTCCGTGATCCCGGCGCGCTGCATTTCACGCTTGATAAACCCTTCGACACAATCCTCCTCGGACATGGCAAACAGCGGATCAAAATCCTCTACATGCACTATCCTGCCCGTTACCGTTTCGTCAGCTGCCGGTGCATGGATCACCGCCTCAGCTGCTGTCTGCACCTTTTCCTTCCCGGACTGTTTACTTAGCTTTTGATTCCATACACCCTTTTTCATGGCAATGGGTGTCACAATAAATGCTCCCACGAACACCGCCATGAAATCCACGATTGCGATTCCTGTGGTAATGAAGAAATCAAAAAATAATAGTATTGCAATTCTGACCCCAAATAAGGTCCAGAAGATTTTTCTGCTGTTGTCCTTAGAGATCAGCTTCGACAGCGGCAAAAGCACAAATACAGACATATGTATTGTCACAAATGCCTCCATAAATAAAGTCATTCCCATTCCCATACCGTTATTTTCCCTTCTTTTCTACTGTGCATAGCACCTTTTTCGTCTCCAAAACGATGCTTAATCTTATTTTGTTTTGACACTTACCTTCTTTCCAGAAAATGCAATTCCAAATTTCAAAATATCCTGAATGCCATCTTCTTTCATTTCAGCGTCATATCTCTTCTCATCAATCTGAATTAACGCTTCATCTGCAAGCCCTGAAAGCTCATCTGCACTCAAGTCCTTTTTCCACTTAAGCTCCATAATGATTCCAGGATATCTACCTTCTCTTGGGAATAGACTAATATCATATCGTCCATCCCCGGACTCTCTGTTTGACTTAATCTTATACTGATTATCCATCAAAGCGATCAAACCAAGAACTAATCCATGATAAAATCCTTCTGCGCCAGCATCATAGAAGCTGATGGATTTATCCATATATTCAGCAATTGCTTTCTGCAGTTTCTTATAATCATTTGCATAAAGACTTTCTGCAATCTTATTGGCGGTCGTTCTTGTGATAGCTCCAATCTGTAACAGGTGCGATAATATTTCACTCTTATATACGGCTGCAATCTCTCTGTTCGGAATGGATACCTCGCACAGATAAGAACCATCTGCCTGCAATTCTTTCTTTGGTGTTTTCAAATAGCCAGCTACTAACAGTAAACTGTAAATATTTGCCGGATCCTCTGAAAGAGATCTATAAACAACATTCTGATCAATTTGGGCAATAACTCTTTCGCCTTGTAGCAAAGAATAAAGTCTTTCAGTAATATCATCCGTTGCCACCTTAAGGACATCTTCCAGAATTTCACTTTTTCCTGTATTTACCCAATAGGCCTGCGGAATGCAGCCTTTAGAAATATAATTGATTACTGACCACGGATTATAGATCTCTGTAGATCCAAATAAATATCCGTCATACCAATCCTTCAGCTCTGCTTCTTTATCCAGGGCACCATAATACTCCAGCATATCTCTGACTTCTGAAGCAGTAAATCCAAAGAACTGATCATACTTTTCATCCATCACAGAATTCACTGTTAAATTATTCAGGCCACTAAAGATGCTCTCCTGAGCAATCCGAAGAATACCAGTTAGGAATCCATAAGTTAGATTCTTATTATCCTTAAATGCTCCAGAGAAGAAATTTCTCATGAATCCAATTATTTCATCATAAAAATCCTTGGAATAACCTTCTTGAATCGGTGTGTCATATTCATCAATAATAATGATTGGCGCTTTACCATAATGTTTTGTAAGCATCTGAGATAACTTTGCTAATGATACAGTCAAGTCAACTTCTGAGGCCTCGCCATTTATGATTTTCGCAAAATAGGTCTTTTCATACTCTGCAAGTCTATCACTATCCGCAATCTCCTGATGTCTTCCAAACTCCTCCTGCAAAAGATCTTTAATCTTATCAAGAGTTGCTTTCCAGGAATCAAACTTAACATCTTTGAAAGTAAGGAATACAACTGGATACTGTCCCTGCTGTCTGCGATATTCTTCACCGCATCTCCAGATTGCTTTATTCTCGAAATATTTACTTGTATCCTCCTCTGAAATCTCAAAAAAAACTCTGAGCATATCCATGTTCAATGTCTTTCCGAAACGTCTCGGCCTTGTAAACAAAGAAACCAGTGGCTTCTGATCAAGGAATTCCTTTATAAGCAAAGTCTTATCTACATAGTAATAATCTGCCTGTGCTCTGACATAATCAGAAATACCAATAGGTAATGACTTATTATTCGCAGCCTTCTTCTTTGCGTACTTCCCTGAAGAAACTCTCTTATCAACAGGTCTTACTGCGTCATCCGGAATAAGCCACTTTCTTCCTTCTTTTATAGCACCTGGGATTTTTCCTTTATTGCACAAATCATTGATTGCACGTTTTGAACGATTCCATTCAATTGCAAATTGTTCACTAGATTTCATAACCCCCACATCTCCTTTGAAACTAGAATTTCCTATTCTGCTCAAAGTATACATTATTTCGAGCAAAATATCAATTCTGTTTTGGCTTTTTGCTCGAAATTACACTATTGTGCTTGAACCAGTGACAATACCCCCTACCCTGGCTCTCAAAACTTATATCTCTTCATGATTATTCGCTCCTTTCGTTAATCCTAAAATGTATGAACAACACTAAACTTCGCAAAAAATCGGCATCAAATCCATTTCTGAATTCAACACCGATTCTCTGCTTTTCCTTTTTTCTGTTGTAAGCCTTTCCACTCGGAACTGATGAACCGAGCATTTTAGCCTTGAAAGGGCTATCTGTTTATTCACTTTTCATGCGCTAATCTGCTTTGTTCTATTTACATCGATTACGATAATCTCATCCATCGGAACATCCAGCACTGCTGCCAGTACAACCAGATTATCGATTGTAGGCATGGCAGTCCCGTGCTGCCACTTGTAGATGGCCTGAGGAGTCGCAAATCCAAAGATATCCTGCAGGTCTCTTACAGTCAGACCTGCTACCTCTCTCAGTCTCATGATATTCCTTCCGGTAGCTACCATATCGATGGTAGGCATAGTAAACATTTCTTCCTCCGTTTCTGCTTCTGCAGGTGAAGGAAGAATGCCCTCCACCTTAATCAGAAGCCTTAAAATTGTATATAGGTTTCATCACATCGATTACATCTACAGACTCTCGGATCACATCAATGATGTCCTCCAGACTCTTGTATGCCATCGGTGCCTCGTCCAATGTATTTTCATTAATCGACGTGGTATAAATACCCTTCATTGTCTCTCTGTATTCATCCATGCTAAGATTTGCTTTCGCCTTTGTTCTGGACATAAGTCGTCCTGCTCCGTGAGGTGCAGAATAATTCCACTCCGGATTTCCTTTTCCAACAGCAAGCACACTTCCATCTCTCATATTTATTGGAATCAGCACTTTCTCTCCACTATGGGCTGCTATTGCGCCCTTTCTCAAAATCATTTCATCTGTATCAATATAATTATGAATTGTATGGAAGGCTTCTCTGCCAGCCATCCCGGTTCTCTCCAGAATAATCTCAGCCATTTTCTCTCTGCTTCGTCTTGCAAAAGCCTGGCAGATTTCAACATCGTGAAGGTAGTCCTCAAGATATTTTCCTGATAAGTAGCACAGATCTTCAGGCATACTTGTCTCAGACTCATATACCTGCCAGTGAAGCTGTTTTAATGCATCCTGAATCTCACTTCTACGTCCCTGCTCTTTATAGGTTCTGATAATCTCATCACGCTTCTCAAGATAGTCCCCATAGCCTCTGTCTAGGTTAATCGCCAGCTTCTGATAAAGCTCTGCAACCTGCTTACCCAGATTACGTGAGCCTGAATGAATCACAAGATATTTGGTTCCATCACCCGCTTCATCTATCTCTATAAAGTGGTTACCACCACCAAGGGTTCCAAGTGAACGCTCTAATCTCTTTGTGTCCTTCAGTTCTCTGTAGCAAGCAAGTTCTGTCAAATCAAATCTCTCCTGGCGACCTTCCCACACGTTCATTCCCGATGGAATAAAATGTGCAGCCTCATCAACCTTTACAAAATCAATATCAACCTTGCCTAAGTTCACGGTATACATACCGCATCCGATATCAACACCCACTACATTTGGAACAGCCTTATCAGTAATTGTCATTGTGGTTCCAATAGTGCAGCCTTTACCGGAATGAACATCAGGCATGATTCTTATTCTTGATCCTTCCGTCATCGGATAATCACACATACGTCTGATTTGTTCTATCGCTTCATCCTCTACTACTCTTGCATAGCAGATGGCTGTATTTATTTTTCCTTTGATTTCAATTAAATCCATGCTTCTCTTACCTCATTTCTGTGATATTTATCAGGTGCTCTACCATTGAGCTAACGGAGCATAACGCAGAACTGCCTTACCAATCAGGCTTATATCTGCAAAAAAATACCGCCTACCATGTGCATCCACACAAGATAAGCGGTTCAAAATCTATGTATCCGGTTGTCCTCTCCTGTCCCTACGACAGGCCTACATCCATCACCACAGCATTCCCTTCAAGCTTATTCTTATCTGAATACACAAAGCTAAAGCCCCACTCTTTTTCATAATCGAGTGCTGCATTTTTCAAACTTTCCGGATATAAATAACTTGATCGAATAGCTGTGAACATTCTTTTTTCCTTTCTCAGACCCATCACTTTGGATCCGCTTTTCTTTCTTTGTTATCAACAGAATACCACAGCAACATTAGTTTGTCATTATACTTGTGGTATAACTTCGACGCATCATAGTGTAATCAGCCGAATTCTTATTTTTGACCATGAAAAATCATAGGTGAATTCTTTTAAAATCCACCGAAATCCATTGAAACTGATGAGTGCACCAAGTATCAGACTTTATTTCTTTTCATTTTTTACCTGTTCTGCCTTATCTCCATAAACGGTACACTTGTTCCGCAGTATCCGCCAGGTTTCTCTTCGCATTTTCATTCTTCATGGCTTCTTCCAGCGTGGTAATGCCTCGTAAAACCGGGAAGAATGCGTCAATTCCATGCTCGTTACATTCTCTTGCATCCCGTTCTACCGATCCTGCAAATGCGATCACTGTCTTTCCGTATTTTTTAGCCAGCTTTGCTACTCCGATCGGTGCTTTTCCCATCGCCGTCTGTCTGTCCAGTCTTCCTTCTCCCGTAACTACCAGATCCGCATCTTTGATATATTCTTCCAGCTGTGTCTCCTCCAGTACGATCTTGATCCCGGATTCCAGCACTGCATTGGTAAATGTTAAAAATGCAAATCCCAGTCCTCCGGCAGCTCCGGTTCCGGCCTGTTTTGCATTTGCTTTCGGAAATTTTTCTTTTGCCAGTGCCGCATAATATGCCAGCCATTTGTCCATCTGCATGATCATAGATGGCGTTGCTCCTTTCTGCGGTCCGTAAACAGCACTTGCTCCCTGCTCTCCACACAGCGTATTTGTTACATCACACGCAATCCGGAACTCACATTCTTTCAGTTCTGGTATCACATAGGTATCCGTGATCGTCTCCAGTTCTTCCAGACCTCTTGCACCAAATGGTACCGGCTGTCCATTCTTGTTCATGAATCCGAATCCAAGTGCCTGCAGCATCCCGATACCTCCGTCATTCGTTGCACTGCCTCCGATTCCGATGATAAATCTTCTACAGCCTTTTCCAATCGCATCTTTGATTACTTCCCCGACACCGTAAGTCGTTGTGTAAAGTGGATTCTTCTTTTCATCCGGTACCAGTGTAATTCCCGCTGCTCCTGCCATCTCAATTACTGCCGTCTTGCTGCTTTCAATGATTCCATATTCACAGACTACCGGTGTTCCAAGTGGTCCCGTCACCTGAATCTCCTGTTTCATGCCATTCATTCCGGCAACAAGCGCGTCTACCGTTCCTTCGCCTCCGTCTGCCAGCGGTCTGATCTGCACATCCACATCTGAATCTACTCTGTGTATTCCTTCTGTTACTGCAAGTCCTGCTTCCATCGAAGTCATACTTCCTTTAAATGAATCGATTGCTGTTACAATTTTCACAGTTTGCTTCCTCCTCATTTTCACAGATTTTCGTTATTTGTTTTGTGTTATTCGCTGACTGTTTCCTACATCTAGGTCTTTTGGATTTATTCATACTATAACAAACTTTTCCCGTCATTTATATGTCCTTTATAACATATTTTTTTAAATCATAATTCTTTTTTCATTCTACGGAACACCACGGAATAAATCGTTCGTCAAACGGTCAACTTCTGTTGACCGGTAGTCAACTCAAAAAGGTAAAAAAAGAAAAGACGTATGAAACCAAATGTCTCATACGCCTCATAGGATTTATGATTATAACTTTGTAAATTCATCAAGCTGCTTATCTACATCTCTTCCGGAATACATAACCCGAATCACTGTAACCAATTTCTTTGTCTTATCGGGGATATAGAAAATAACATAATTATCAACAGGCACAACTCGTGTATTTCGACTCTCCCAGGGCTCTCTTTCATATTGCCGGAACTTCTCCGGATACTCTCCTGAGGAAAGGATTTTTTCTTCGATCCGGTCAAGCTGTCCGGCTGCATTCTCAGGCGAAAGAAGATCAAATGCTATATACTCAAAGATACCGCGAAGATCGTTCTCAGCCTGCTCCGTAAAGGTAACATCATATTTCATACATTATAATCCCTTCGGATATCCGCAAAAACCTGAGCTGCAGATTTGGTACGCCCTGCCTGCATATCCGCATATCCTTTCTCAAGTTCCATGTCCAAAGTCTCTGCGTTCATTCTCGAAATATCAACAGGTCTCGCAGTTGGAATCTTTACCTCAAACGGAAGCCCCCTATTTAGAATGATCTGCTTATAAAACATATTGATAGCATTAGATGCCGGGATCCCCAAAGTAGCCAGAATTTTCTCAGCCTGTTCTTTAACATCCGGCTCTATTCTTGCATAAAGATTTGCTGATTTAGCTGCCATATCATCACGCCCCTTTCTTTTACCCATATTATAAGTCAATGTACGGACAAAAGCAATACATTTTCCAAATCAGTGCCATGATCTGCTTCAAAAGAATCTCTCTTACAGACTGATCCTTCACATCTCGCAACAAACCAAGCGCTTCGTCCGCAAATCCATCATTATTATCTGCAAAACCCAGCAGATAATTCGGCGTAGTCTGAAGTACTTTGGCTATCTCTGCCAGACCGCTGGCTCTCATGTAAAATTTCTTTTACATAGCTTAATTGCGGTCTATTTAGCTTGTTTCCTGACTACTCAGGAAAAATATTTCTACCCTCGCCCCACCTGTATTTTCAGAATTTGAAAGTTTAATACCTCCACCATATTTTTCAGCCACAGTTTTTGCAAAAAATAGTCCCATCCCATAATGGGCTTCGCCATTTCTACTTGTGTCATCCATAAAAAACTGCTCTGTGCCATGCAATAATGCTTCTTTTGTAAATCCTGATCCGCTATCCTCCACAATGAATGTCAGCCGGTCATCCTGCTCCTTTGCGTCAATATAAATGATTCCATTTTCTTTTGTATGCTCCACTGCATTCTGAATCACATTCATTACGGCCCGGAACATTGGATCATAAGCAATCGTTACCTTTTTATCACTTTGTCCCGCCTTCCAATCTATTTTCTGGTGATAGATTTCTACCAGTCCGAGTGCCTGTTCCTTTATATCTGCGAAAAAATCTTCTAACCTCACCGTTGTATAGGTAACATCACTGCAATTCCATGATTTTGTGACATCTATCAACTGTTTTACATAACTTTGTATCTGTGTTGTGCCGTTCAAAACATAAGTGATATTTTTCTTCTGTTCTGTGGTCAGTTCAGTCTCTGAAAGTAGTTCAGCATTTCCCCGTACAATCGTAAGAGGTGTTTTAATATCATGCGCCAAAGCAGACATCTGCTGTTTCTTTTCCTGCTCTGTTTTCCACTGCTTTTCTAAAGATTCTCGCAATGCATCTCGCATATCATCGATTGCCGATAAACAGTCATCAAACTCTTTGATACCGGAACAGGATGTCTCATATTCCAGATTTTGATCCTTTATTTGTCCGATTGCGTCTAATACAGGCTGCATCTGCTTTTTGATTCTTTTTCCAAAACGTATGGACGGAATGATGATAATCGCTACCGCTCCAATCACAGACATAATACTCATCACATTCTGTGGTCCTATAAAATGCTCCCTCAAAAAAGCTGAATGATATTGAGGTGTCAGGCGATATTGCAATACAACATATTCATTTTCCCTTACAATTACTTTATAAAAATATTTCCCGGATGCGTTTCCGTACTTTGCAACATTCCATGCTATCTGTTCGTATTGTTCTGACAGATCTCCACCTATTTTCTCTCCATTCTCTGAAAAGATTACATAATCACAAAGTGCGGGAATCATCTCAGCAGTCACTTTATCTGCACGTAGAATCGTATCATATGCTTCATTAATCTTTTGCTCTGCATAATTTGCCGGATAAATACAGCCCACACTAATCAAAAGGCACAGCAGCAGCCAAGCAACAATCACCAAACCAACTAATGATCCAAGCATGACCAGTACATATCTCATAAAAATCCTGCTGAGTGCATTGCTTCTCTTTACTCTTCCCATTTATATCCAATCCCCCAGACTGTTTTTATCGGTGTATAATCATAATCCGCAAATTTTGCTCTTATATTTTTGATATGCGTGATTATAGTACTGTCATTACTCTCATTGTCAAAGCCAAAGACCGCTTCCAATATCTGTTCCTTCGAGAAAACCTGTCCTCTGTTTTTAGCCAGAAATTCACAGATTTCGTACTCTGCTTTCGTAAACGGAAGTTCTTTATCATCCATCAACAGTTTCTTTTGAGACATCTGAATGCAGACTCTCCCTAAAACCATCCGGACAGAATGTTCCCTGTGCTCTCTTCTAAGATGTGCATTGATCCTTGCCCGAAGTTCCATCACTCCAAATGGCTTTGAAATATAATCATCTGCTCCTAAAGAAAGTCCGTTTACCAGACTGTTTTCCTCCGTTTTTGCCGTAAGAAACAAAATCGGACAATCCACAAGTGCCCTGATTCTTTTGCATAATTCAAATCCGTCCATTCCAGGCATCATAATGTCCAGTAAAATCAGGTCATAACGATGTAATTCTTCCATATTAATTTTTAGTGGATTACTTACTTTGGTAACCAGATGTCCATCCTTATTCAAAATGCTTTCTATCATTTCCAAAATTGCCGGTTCATCATCAACTGCCAGTATTTTTGCCATAGTTTCCCTCGATTCTATTCCGATATTCTGTTTCCTTCCCAGTGGTTTACCCACCAAAAATAGTATACCATACTAATCCCTGTAAATATTAAGCAACCTGGTATGAATGACAACCATTCACCTACACTAGTTTCTCCCAATACAGATTGCAGATAAGTATATGGTACTCTACCCGTCCAGCAGACAAATACATATTTCCACACATAATCTCCAAGTCCGGTAAGCATCAATGCACTAATTAGTCCTGATATAATCCCTGCTCCAATGGATACCCCTTTTCCAAACTGAAAAGCCAGAATCAGCTGCCACAGATAAAGTGGAACACTGCTTCCCCACAGCAGCAATGCTGCAAATATACATCCTTTCATGATTTCGATATCGCTTGATGCGATTCTTCCAAATCCAATTCCGAATATGATTGCTGTCAATAGGATAGAGCACAGACACAAAACCAGTAGCATCAACAGTTTCGATAAAAATGCTGCAGGTTTATCCGGTAAAGACAACAGATTTTGAAAATCACCTGCATTTTGTTCCTGTTCCATCACACTTGCTGTAAAAATTCCAATAAGTACCGGAAGTCCTGCTCCTATTGCCTGATAAAATGCAATCACTTTCATATTTTCATTCCATGGTGAAAAAAAGTAATATATTAAAAATATAACGCTGGTTATAATCGGAATCAGTAAGTGTGCCAGAATCACAGATGTTCCTTTCATCTTTCGCAAGTCTGCATTAAGAGATCTTCCAATCATCTTATTTCACCTCTCTTCTCTCAAACCATTTCAAAAACAGAACCGTTACAAAAACAAACCAGATGATTGAGAGACACATTCCCGGAACAATGACTCCCGTATCCAAAAGAGGATTCCCTGCTTCTGCGGCAAGTCCATTTGGTAAAATATGGAGCAACGGGCACATCATTCGCATAGGGATTGCAGAAACAAGTACATACCAGATTCTGGTTTGTGATATTACCACACCGCTGACGGTAATAAACAGGCAGACGAACAGGTTTACAATCATTCCAAATCGTTCACTTAAAAATAAAGCTACCGGAATCTCCCATAACTCAGAAACCGTCAGAAACAATACTGCAATCAACGCTCCTCCAACTGGAACATGTGTCGTTAGAAGAAAGCCTCCAAGCGTTGCTCCTACAAACACAATCACATTGGAAAACAGAATCATGCACCCAATATAAATAATTTTCCCCAGCAACAATTTGCTTCTGTCTGTGGGAATAGTCATTAAATGATAGTATTTTATCTTTTTCTCCTGCGCCACAGAAAGATAACAAAATAGAGCAATCATCCCCGGCAGCAAAAGTGTATACCACCAGTTCCAAACACTTTCTGCATAAGCATTTGTCATCCCAAGAGTAAATATAAATGCCATGACAAATGTAAGAAGAGGAAATCCCCAGATAAACTTTTTTCGCATGGTTCTTTTGGCTTTTTGATGTTCTGCTTTTATAATATTAACCATGGATTTCACCTGCTTTCTGGTTTTTTCTTACCACATTCATAAACAAATCTTCAAGATTATCTCCCTGCTTTAATGCTCCTTCGTATCCTAAGATTCCACCTGAAATAATCCCGACTTTATCTGCAAGTAACTGTACCTCTGAGAGAATATGACTGGAGAGAATTACAGTGATTCCCTGTTCCGGAAAAGACCGGATCAGCTCTCGTAATTCCTCGATGCCTATTGGATCTAATCCATTCGTAGGTTCATCCAATATCAAAAGTTCCGGTTCTCCAAGCAATGCCATTGCAATGCCTAGTCTTTGCTTCATCCCCAAAGAAAACTGTCCTGCTTTCTTCTTTCCGGTGTTTGTAAGTGATACAATCTGCAAGACCTCATCAATTCTGTTTTCATCTGTACCAAGCAATAATTGTCTTACCTTCAAATTCTCTCTGGCGGAAAGATTTTCATAAATAGGCGGATTTTCAATTAACGCTCCTATTTTTGATAAATCTTTCCTATCCAAAAGTTTTCCATCAAAGTAAATCTTTCCTGCAGTTGGTTTCATCATACCGGTCAGCATTTTCAATGTGGTAGATTTACCAGCGCCATTCGGTCCAAGCAGTCCATAAATCTGTCCCTTTTCGATATTAAGTGAAACATTATTTACCGCTTTCTGTTTTCTAAAATATTTACATAGATTTTGTGTCTGTAACATCATTTCCATCTTTACTATCCTTCCTTCTATATTTCATTTCTTACTGAAATATAACCTAACAGAAAAAAATAAAGATTTGATGAAGATTTATTCCCGTATGGAATAAACCATCAATTGAATATCATTATCAGAACTCGGCTTTCCACTGAAATCAGCAAAGCTGTTACAAATACGAAGTCCTAATTTACAGAATATCTCCGTGATTTCATCCAAACTATATAACCTTATAGGATTTCCTTCTTTCATTTCAGGCTTCCCACTCGTGTCCTTTCTCACATCTCCAAATCACTTTCTTATGAGAACCAATAGAAACCTCTGTCGGTTTTATCTTATTCTTTTTCGACCACTGTTTTACCAGTAATGGCTCTAATGTCGCCAAATCGTTAATACCTGCAATCACTCTCGCACCGGAACATATTGGGCATTTTTCTCCATTAGAACGAGCCTTGACGCTTGTCTGCCATTCGTGACCGCAAGCACCTCTCCACCATACTTTTTTATTTGAACCGAAAGTAATGTTATCAGGTGTAAGCGGTAAGTTCTTCTCCGACCACTCCGAAACAAGCTCCGGGTGTACTTCTGCTAAACTGTTGTTCATAGCCAAACCTCAACCTCCTTTTGCTTAGAGTATATGAAGTTTTGGCTTTATCTTGTAGTTTGCGAATATCCGTATAAATAGAAAAAGCCCTTTGAGAAAAGGATTTCTCCTCTCTCAAAGGGCAAGTTGGCAAACTGAAATTTGTCTGTCTATACATAATCTGATATTTCAAATACACATTCAGAAGCTCCATTGACAATTGTATCAACAATAGTAACTGTTACACTCTTTTCAAAAACCTCAGAGAACAATCGCATATACCAACCAGCAGAACATTCACAATACTTTTTATTCATATTCTCAACTTTTTTAGGTATATTACAATAACATTTTTTGTATACAGCAATAATCTTTCCATCAAAAATATGTAAGTTCCTTCCGCCAATATCTGCTTCATTCAGAAGATTCAAAAATTCTGCTATATCGTTAGATTTAGCGTATAATTTTTTTGCTATTTTTATAGCATTGGTTGACAAGCAGCACCCACCACATTTTCGCATAGTATCAGTCATATATATCTTCATACTCTCAGTGGTATTTAAAAGCTCATTAATATATCTTGCCTGCTTAAGCGGTGTTGCATTTTCATCAATAATTCCAATCTCCGAACAAACCGCAAATGCATTTTCAGAATCCATATTATCTACTATTCTTTTGGCCTTATTCATATCATATCCTCGCAAAGCATATTTTTGTCCCGACATATTTTGCTCTCTTTTGTCCAATTACACAACTATCGCAGATATAATCACAAGGCATTCCTTTACATAAACAATTAGTAAAAATCAAATTCGTCTCTCGGTTAAACACACCAGCTTACTGAAAGTTTCTTTTTCTTGATAAATGGGGATTAGTTTTCCTTTTTTCCAATCAGCAATAACCACCTATGGTCAAAGCATATTTGTCCCTCCTTGATATAGGGATTAAAACCTGTTTTATCTCCACCATTCAAATCGTATTCCATTTTATCAATAATATCTTTTTGAATATCCTCTGGTGTACTTGTCAAATCCATCCAACTTTGTAGATTTACAGGAACAAGTGTTGTTTCTTCAAGCTGAAGCTCAAAAGCATCCTCAAACAATGCTTCAAATTCTTCTCTGCTAAGTATTCTTGTATGTGAGTTATCACGCATCGTTTCAATAGCGTCATTAGTTTCACGCAATTCTTCTGTAGTCGCTACCATATCCCAAATAACAAGTTTTCCACCTTTTTTCAAAACTCGTTGCATCTCCCGAAAAGGCTTTTCAGGCTCAACAAAATGGTGCAATGAAAGTCTTGTAATCACAAGGTCAAATGTTTCATCTTCAAAAGGTAAGCATTCCGCATTCCCCGATACAAATGATATGTTCTGAATACCTTCTTGCTTTGCCAGTTTTTTTCCCTGCTCCAACATTGCTTCTGTCAAATCCAAACAAGTAATGTCCTTAACATAAGGAGCCACTGCTCTTCCACATATACAGGTTCCAGCAGCAACCTCCAATGCATGTTCATTGCCCTTTGCCTGAATACTACGAATCAAATAATCGGTATATTCTGCCTTAGACATATGATATGAAGCAAATTTCTCTGCTTGTGTACCAAATGATTTTTTCACTTCATTATAGTTATTCATAAACTTTTATCTCGCTGTAAACTTCAAAGTTTCTGTTCCTTACAAACTTCGATTTATCTTTTTCTTTCTGAAAATGGGCAATTCCGCAATGGAACTGCCCATATATCTTTAAAATATGCGATTTTTAAGGCTCTGCACCGTTTCAAGCACCATTTGGTGTAAATTTGGTGTATTTGTGTATTTTCAGAGCTTTTTCACAAATGAAGTACATCCCGTTTTGTAAGGTAAAACGGTACTTCTTAATAGAGCTTTGCACCTGCCGGAATATGGTCATCAACCATCAGAAGATGGAGCTTTTCTTCGCCTTCTTCTTCGTGGATAGCACTGAGGAGCATACCGCAAGAGTCAATGCCCATCATCGCTCTCGGTGGAAGATTTGTGATAGCGATAAGCGTCTTTCCAACCAGTTCTTCCGGCTCATAAAAGCTATGAATACCGCTTAAAATGGTTCTATCTGTGCCTGTTCCGTCATCAAGAGTGAACTGAAGGAGTTTCTTTGACTTCGGTACAGCAACGCATTCTTTAACCTTAACTGCTCTGAAATCTGACTTTGAGAATGTATCAAAATCAACATCTTCTTCAAACAAAGGCTCAACCTTTACCTTAGAAAAATCAATTTTTTCCGGCTCTGAATTTGGTGTAGAAACTTCTTTAGAACTTACACCATTTTCGGATTTTACACCACCGAGGGTCTTCATCGTCGGGAATTTTTTTGATTGCTAAGCTAACTCTTGTATATCCTTGCAAACCCTTGGAAAATAGGCTTTCCCGGATTCTATATACTTGGTCACTCTTGGACGTTTTTTTGACTTTTGTGCGTCTAAAAGATGTCATTCGCCTTAAAATACGTCTTTTTATTTTAAGACATGTACTGCCGTGTCAAACACTTCAATACTAGATGAGTATAGCATATTTATCCCAGTATGAATAGGTATATTTTCAATCTTCAAAGAGTTCAATCGCAGGACTCTTTTCTAAAAAATATCCATATTTTTTGATAATTTCTCAATTACTGATTTGGTAACATCTGGGTTTGCTTCTGCATATATGTTCATGGTAGTCGATACATCAGCATGTCCCATTACCTCTTGAATTACTTTGATGTTGGTTTCATTCTCGCAAAATCTTGATGCAAACGTGTGTCTGAAGATATGGCAGGAGAATCTTGGAATCATAACAGGTTCTCTCTTCTCCTTTTTAGCAGCCACCTCTTCTTCTGAATTATGTGTATCCACAATTCTCTTGATTGCCCGGTTTACTGCTGCTGGGTTATGTGGCATCCCAAATCGGTTTGTAAATACAAAATTGGTCATTCCATCCACATTCTCAACGCAAAAGCCTTCCTGCTTCTGTCTCTCATATTCTTCCTGAAGCACATCATATACCTGCTGCATCATAGGTATTCTACGATTACCAGCTTCTGTCTTTGGCAAAGATACTCTAAACTCACATTTATATGAATCATCCGCTCTCTGGTAATAGGTCAAGCTATGATTGATATCAATGATTCGATTTTCCAAATCAATATCATCCCAGCGTATCCCAATTGCTTCTCCTATTCTGCATCCAGTTCCTAACAAAAATACAAAGAATGGATACCAGTGATAAAAGAACGGATTCTTTGCTACATACTCCATGAATTTTCTCTGCTGATCCACAGTCAACGCTCGCCTTGTTTTTCTGGCACCACCATTACGCTTTTTTACTTCACAGTATGCTCCGTCTACCGGATTCTTCCTTATGATATCATCTCTGACAGCAAGTTGAAATGTAGGTCTTAGTACTGTGTTAATTGTCTCAAGCGTATTAATCTGTAATCCCTGATTATTAATCAAGTCTGTATAAAAGAATAACACGTCTGAGTATTTCACATCTCTTACTTTCTTCTTGCCAAATGTATCACGAATAAAATGATTCCATGTATACAAATAATTACTGTAAGTAGTGCTACGCAATTCTGTTTTAGTTGATATGTACCTGTCAAACAAAAAGTTTACATCAGCTTTTCCTGCGACATAGATATCAAGTCCATCCAACTGGTCTTTTTGTAACTGTTCTTCTCTTTCTCGAAGCCTCACCAAAGACTTTGCATAAATGGTTCTTTTCTTGCCTAATGGATCAATATATACATATGAGTATCTTCCGTCGCCTTTTCTGTAACCCTCACCCTTTCTTAATACTCTGCCTTTACCATCTTTTCTACAAGCCATTATTCTCTCCTTTCCGGAGAAAAGAGCCTGTTCTACTGATTAGCCTGCTGCTTCATTTGTAATTCAACACCCATTCTAATCAATTGCGAAATGGATAGATTATGAGTCTCAGCATACTCAACCATTATCTGGTATTCCTCTTCTTTGAATTTAACAGTTACCTTATGATCAAAAGGTTTATCTGCTTTTGGTCTTCCAGTTCTAGCCATCTGTATGCCTCCTTCATATCTTAGTCATATTATACTTTTGGTCTGACCGAAAGTCAATACATTTTTTCTCTCTTGGCTCATTTTTCTCCATACTTGTTTGTATTTCTTCTATATCAATGCGTCATTTCTCATAATTACTTATAAAACTCGTCATCTACAATATGGAAAGTCTCCAGATATTCATCAATAATATCCAGATTAACCAACACCAGCTGATTCACTTTATAACATGCCTTTGCATCCTTCGCTAACTGCATAAACTTTGACACACTCATTGAATACATCTCTGCTCCTTCTGAATATCTGACAAATCTTTTATTATTAGTCTTTTTAGTTCTGCTGTCCATTTGCTAACTCCTCCATTACCATTTTGCGAGCTACAGGTAACAGATCAAACTGTCGTATCAATGCTCTGTCTATTTCTTCTCTCACGCCGGAATCCTCAATGATAGTTCCACTTTTTGCTCTAATGCAGCCTTTTGAAATTGTCTGTGCATCTTCAGGCATAAAATCAGATATCTTACTTAATCCAAATCCACTCACATCCTTCGGATTTAAAATCACATGTACCGGAATATCCTTTAACTTACTGCTCAAAGGGACTACTGACACCTGCGGTGCACCATCATGATTGCTTGCATCACATGAAATAATTATTCCTGGTCTGATTCCGCCCTGAATGCCATGTGGGTTTTTCCCAAAATCCGCATACACGACATCAAATTTATTATATTTACCATACTTTCTTTTTTCTGTTCGTCTGCTCATATCTATGCTCCCTTCTTGATGTGCATATCCAATCTGCCCTCATCTACAGTCACCACAATGCCGCCTGCTTCAATAACCAGTCCTACCTTAAAATAAGCATCGGCAACACTGCTGGATATAGCTGCCATATTCGCAACAACTACTCCTCTGATTTGCTTTTTGCGGATCATATTCACAATCTGATTCCACTGGCGATCAACATCTCTCTGCGAAAAGCCATTGCGTCTCATCTTTCCTACGATTGAATATTCTTTTCTCTTTACAAATTCATGTATATATTTGCTCTGCTTATCTTCAAGCATATTTACTTTTTCCAATGGAGCCTGCACTGAAAGATATTCTATGCAATCCATCTTTTTAATCTTTCTTCTCATTCTCTGCCTCCTATGCTGACTTCAAAGCCTGCTCTATCATAAAATCAAATGTCTTTTTCAAATAATCCTGCTTATCTGCAGGTAACCGCTTTAGTCTCGAATCTAATGAATCCGGTGTACATTCTATTGCAAGTAAGCTATTTGCGTCTGTTTCATAAACTTCCATAAGCATATACAAATTTTTCATGCTCAGGTTTCTTCCTCCTTGCTCCACCTGTCCAAGTGTCGAAACACTTATTCCAGTTTTAGCAGCAACCTCTTCAATGAGAAGTCCTTTGTCCTTACGGATATCACGAATCACCGGACCAATTTTATATCCTTCATATTTCATCGTCGTACCCTCCAATGTCCTGTGCCATTTCTCTAATCATCTCTACCGCCACATCTTCTGTCTCGTACTGACCAAGCCACTTCCCACTTGAATCATGTACTACTGTTCCGAATGCAGTCTGTGTAAATCTGCAATCCTTCACAGCCGGGACTTGTTTGTCCCGACCGGAAAGATTGTCTGTATTCTCTTCTCCTGAGAATCTTCTTAACATCCAAAATCCTCGGCATGTGAGGCTGTGATTGGCACTGGTCCGACTTCCAAAGAATATAACCACAATCCCTTATCCGTGATTGTTTTTACAAACTCCTCAAGATCCAGGATATCGTCCGTAATATCATTAAGACTTCTGACGACAACGACCTCTATATCATATTCTTCCAGCATAGCAAAGAATCCATCAAGATCATCTCTGTCATAATCTGCTGTTCTTGAACGATCGCAATATGCAAATCTGATATCTACTCCATTTGGCATTGTCTGCCTATTCATCTCATCCAGCATCAATGAAAGATTTGCTACTGCTCTACGTGATTTCAATAAGGCAATTCCTTTTGCAAACTCCTGAGTATCATTGTTTTCTACTACGTTAAAATCCTTCTTATTCATATTGTTGATCTCCTTTACATTTTTGATTTGTATTGGAGAGTATTGGCGCCTCCACTCTCGTGGTGTGCTGTTCTTGAGCACAGTTATATGATAATGCAAAAAGTCCTAGCAGTCGTGGGCGCTATCCGCATAACTACTAGGACTCTGAGTACCAGTCACTATCTCATTTCATTATTAATCAATTCAGTAATTTTTAACTTTAGATCATTTAAGCACTTATTTATGTCACTATCACTGATATTTCTACATAATAAATAATCTGTTGAAACATTAAAAAAATCTGCAATTTCAATCAATATATCAATTGACATGCCTCGTCTACCTTGTTCGATTTTTCTAACTGTATCAAGTGATATATTTACTTGTTCTGCAAATTCCTGCTGTGTCATATTCTTCCTTAATCTTTTGACACATTTTCCAGTTTGTTCTAAATCATACATTAATTTCTTTCCTTTCGCTTAAAACGAAAGGTCTTTTCTGGAAAAGCACCTATCGGAGCTGTGCTCTGATATCAGCGTAGCATTTTCCGTTCACAATTAAAATTGAATGTAAATTTCAAAAAATGGGGCAGCCTATTCTAACACCTCCATCAATTCCTTTTTATACCTAACATATAATCTCCTTGCATCCTTTGCAATTCGTAACTCATCATATGACGAAAATAGTTTTAGAACTGTTGTATAAAATAATGCTTGGAGTTTATTTTTTAATATATACTCTTCTACATGATTTTTTTCTCTCATAAATCCACGACTAATTTTTTCTCTAATAAAATATGTTTCTTTTTCTGATTCAAAATATGGTATTTCCTTCTTTTCTATATTTCTCATAATCGTACGAGCTTGTTTATTGTTATATTTTATTCCATCTTCAATAATCTCTCTATAAACGACTTTTACATGTTGCAAATATTCTGCTCCTAGTTCCCGACCAGTAATAGTATTTAATAACAGAATTAATTGTTGCACATCTTCAATATTCTTATTAAAGCGTTCTTCCTTTTCGTCTTTTCCCTCCAATATTATTGTTCTTAATTCCTTAGATGTTTCTATATCACAAATCCATCTCTGATTACATTGATACTCGTCTTTTACCACTTTACTATATGTTTCATCTTCCATCTGCCTTACAAGTAATCTCTGTATATATATTTCACTTTTACAGATATTCCTATAATTCAAATACATTAGATATACCGCAAACGAATCACATATGTTATGTTCCTCTGCTTTATCAGTTCGAGGTTCAAACTCCCTTTCCGTTTTCTCAGCATACTTCACTAGCTTACTCAATTTTTCCAATTTATCTTTTCTCGTCAGATTTCGATTTTCTATTAGCAAATAAATGATGCTTTGAAAATATATATCTGCAAATAAGTTTATTTCCTTATATAGAAAATATAACGCTTCTAACAAGTTATACATTCTATGATTTCTATTTTCGACCAATTGAGATATACCATTGCCAAAATTATCCATATAAGAACTATAACATTTTTCAAATTTCTCCTTTTCTGTATCATTGGTATGCCTTATTATATATCTGTAGTTTTTTCTTTCCTCAGCCGTAGCTTTTATAAGTTGATATCTGCTTATTTCCAAATTAGGAACAAAGGCATTCCTGTTATATTTCTTATATCCACATTCCAAGAAAAATTTCATAAGATAATCTAATGAATTATCAACATCTTCCTTTCTCAATGTATAGCAAAGTTTCTTATTCGGATTTTTTTTCTCTTTCTGTGCTTTATATACATTTTCAACAAAAGGTGTATTTGACTCCAATATTTCTATAAATTTATTGATAAAGTATTTCTTTTCTTCAATACTAAACTGATCCAAATCAAACTTGAACTCATCAATATTCATTATTGAATCGCACAGATTTGCCAGTCTATGATAACATTCCTCCGCATTATTATCCTTTTCAAATTCCTTTGTAATCTCATATAATCCTTCAATGTGTCTTGCCATATGTCCCCCTATATTCATTCCAAATTATCTAGTATACCTTTTAATATCTTCAATGCCATTTTCTGTTTTTGTAATGGATAATTCTCTAAAATCTTTATTACCTCGTTATTATTATTCTTTCTACCATTTATAATATAATCCATATCAGTATCATAATATTCTGCATATATATCAAGCAGTTCTACCGACATACTTCTACTTCCCTGCTCATTTTTTCTTAATGTATCTACCGATATATTTAACTCTTTTGCAACTTGCTCCTGAGTAACTCTTTTTTTTCTGCGTAATTCCTTTAATCGTCTTCCTACTTCTTTTGTATTATACATTATGCTTCTTTCCTTTCATACCTCCAATGGAAAGAAACACAGTTTTCTAACAATATCCTTTCGACAACTCCATACATTCAAATAAAAAAGCGCAAGAGAAAGTCCAGTTTTCACTGGTTTCTTTCCCCTGCGTCTCTGGTGCTTCCATCTTACGATGTGCCCTTATCAGGTGGGCTGTAATTTAATTTTCAATCGTTATATTCTGAAAGTTCCATTCTCAGAATGTTCCTTCATCATTCCCTCGGAATACTTCTTGAGTATCATCACTCGCTTGCATCTGTCACACTTAATTCCAATATTCTGAAGTGCCACAGCGGAATCATCACCGCATACAAAATATTCCATCATTAACTTGTTGCATTTTTTACATCTAATTTCTATAACATTTTCTTTGTTCAATTCAGTTCGCTCCTTATTCATACAAAATCATCAATCTACAATTCTGTACTCGTAAAGGAAAGGGAAATCACCTTTGCAAGCCTTTTGCCGGGAGTTCCGATGAATGTCTGCACATTCCCCGGCTTTGCTGATCTAAAGCCAACTGATATGAATTGTGCTGTCAGCACACAATCACATCAGGCTCCGGCTCTTTCCATAAACCACATATTGTTATCTTCATAGAAAAGGAATATTTCCTTTCCATCTACCACGCAGGTATAACGCTCTCCAACTCCACCAGCCCTTGTACTGGCAGCTCTGCGCTTGTCTTTTACTCGTGTAATCTCATACTTTCTGCCATCTTCCCATGTTATCTCTTTGGGAATGAGCAGTCCGTCCTTTGAAAACTCTGCAAGTACATCAACATATACCTTATTGCTCAATGTAATCACCTTCCTTACAAGATCGCTATTGCTCTGGAAGCATCCATCTTCCTTGCTATATAGCCTTTTTCTTCTAATATTTTCAGATGTGCATAAACACTTGAAGTCGATGCCACCCCTACCATCTTGCATATCTCCCTGATAGTAGGAGCATAACCATTCACACGCTGATATTGCATAATACTTTCATACACATTCTGCTGCTTCTCCGTCAATGGTGCTCTGTCTACCAGATCAATTCTTGCTGCTTCGCTCATGTTCCGCCTCCCTCTTTATCCAAAATACCCATGTGGATGTACTGTGTGTTCTTCTTTTGCATTGACTGCCGACAGAATCCTGTCCCGGTACATGAGTCCCCTCTGGATACTGTAAAATCCAAATCTTCTGCGTATCTCATCCACCGCTGAATCCATCTTCATCTGCTTTTCACGCTTCTCCACACTTGAGAACAAATCAATCTGTTCCCAATAATTATCTGTTACTAAGTCTGCACCTCGGACACCAACACTGCGGATCGGCTTGCTCCAGTTATAGTTTTCCTTAAATATCTGATAAGCATATGCAGCTATCTCTCCGGTGATATTCGTTGCATGGTCAATCTTTTTCTGACGAATAAAAGAGAATAACTCATTATCCCTGACACTTATCTCAACCACTCTGCACCGGAATCCATTCTCACGAAGTCTTGCTGCAACACTCTCAGCCAGAATATAAAGAACAATCTTTACATCCTCATCACATACTAAATCCTTTGGAGTCGTTGTGCTGTTTCCCACCGATTTGATTGGAGCGTGGGTATTCTCTAGCTTGACAGGTGAATCATCATAGCCATTCGCAAATGACCATAAGATACTGCCCATCTTTCCAAGGTGACTGTTAAGCACATCTTCATCTGCTCTTGCAAGATCACCTATGGTTTTAATACCAAATAATGCAAGCTTTCTGTTCGTACTTTTGCCAACGTATAGAAGATCTGCCACCGGAAGTGACCATGCCTTCTGCTTAAACTCACTCTTATACATAGTTGTGATTGCATCAGGTTTCTTATAGTCTGAACCAAGCTTTGCAAATATCTTATTGAAAGAAACACCAACACTTACTGTGATGCCAAGCTCTGACTTCATTCTCCTGCTGATTTCCTGTGCAATGAGCAATCCATCCCCTTTAAGGGAGCTGCTCCCTGTCACATCAAGCCAGCACTCATCAATTCCATATGGCTCCTGCCTGTCCGTATATTCTGCATATATCTCATGTGCCATTCTTGAGAATCGAAGATATAAGTCCATTCTTGGTGAAACAAACGTTATGTCAGGACAGACCTGCTTTGCCTGCCAGAGTGCCATTCCTGTTTTCACACCGTACTTCTTGGCAATATAGTCGGCTGTTAAGACAATCCCATGTCTTGCCTCCGGGTCACCGCCTACTGCCAGTGGCTTTCCTGCAAGCTCCGGATGATGCAGATGCTCAATCGAAGCATAGCAACAGTTGATATCTGAATGAAGTATTACCCTGTCTCCCATCTGCATAACCTCCTGCTGCATTTAATCTGTCACTACCATAACCTTTAGTCCAAGTATATGAGTAATGTTCCTTACAGGGCATAGTATAACCCCAAGAATAATCGACTGTCAACGGACACATGTGTCCTTTTTCTCATTATATTGGATTTTTAACTTGAATAATTGGCACTATTGCTATATACTATGGAGTGAAAAGAGACATTTGAAATCAACAAAATGAAAGAAAAGAGGCGTATGTATGTACTCAATCGGAGAAATCATTTCAACATATAGAAAAAAGAAAGGCTTGCTCCAACAGGATCTCGCTGATGAACTGGCAAAGGAAGGCATTACCATTTCCTATAAAGCCATATCCAACTGGGAGAGAAATCTTGCTGAACCAAGCGTTACCATATTTTACAAAGTGTGTAGAATCCTTGGTATTACTAACATGTATGAGGCATATTTTGGAGTAAATCCTGCCGATCCTTTCTCATCACTTACTGATGAGGGCAGGGAAAAAGCTATGGATTATATCAATCTGCTCCACGCATCCGGAATGTATGAAAAGCAGACTGCTAAGATAATTCCATTCCGTAGCATTGATATTTTTGAAAATGCTGTATCAGCCGGAACCGGTAACTTCCTTGTAGATGGACCGAAAGAGACTGTACGCATAGATGAATCTATCCTGCCAGAAGATACTACTTTCGGTGTCCGTATTAGTGGTGACAGTATGGAACCAGAATTCCACGATGGTCAGATTGCATGGATATTACAGCAGGAATCTGTTGCTAATGGAGAAATCGGCATCTTCGCTCTAAACGGAGAAGCCTATATTAAGAAATTACAAAACGATAAAGAAGGAATTTTCCTTATCTCACTCAATGAAAAGTATGCACCTATCAAGGTTAGTGAAAATGACCGCTTAGACATATTTGGAAAAGTTCTTGGAAAATCTGATGCTTCTGCTATTACAGGACATTGCCGATAAAATTGCAAGTCCTTTTTATCGGACACATTATTTTGCATAATGACAATAAGAAAATATCTATAGAACTGAAAGAAGGGATTTTTATGGCGGTTACCAATAATATAAGAGAAATACGTGAACAGCGAGGCATTTACCAGGATGACCTTGCCGCTGCTATTGGATACAGCACCAAAACTGTCGGCAGGATAGAGCGTGGGGACAGCACCCCATCTGCCGAATTTATGCTGCGGATATCAAAGTACTTTAATATGCTGGTGGAAGATGTATTCCATGTGGAAGATTGAGTCGGAGCAGCAATCCGGTTCACCTTCTATTTTGGACAGCTTTTCATGTCCTTATCAACAACTATAGTTTTTTTGATAAATGCTTGACTGTAAACCTTGTTTATAGCTTATTATTAAGTAAAATAGAGTTGCTCGAAAGGAGGGCATAATATGACTATAAAAGACGTAGAAGAGCGAACAGGTTTATCCCGTTCTAATATCCGTTTTTATGAAAAGGAAAAACTTATTGAGCCTTCGAGAAATGAAAGTAATGGTTATAGAGATTATTCTAAAAATGATGTGGAAAATATAAAGAAGATTGCATATCTACGTACATTGGGAATTTCTATTGAAGATATACGAAATATTATATCCGAAAAAGTAACATTGCAGGAAATGCTTGAGAAGCAAAAGGAAGTATTAAAAAATCAGATTACTGATTTGAATAAGGCGAAACTCATGTGCGAAAAAATGCTGGATGAAGGAAGTATTAGTTATGAAAAATTACAGGTAGAACAGTATGTAACAGATTTTCATGACTATTGGAAAGATAATCGAACTGTTTTCAAACTGGATTCAGTCAGCTTTTTGTATATATGGGGAAGTATGCTTACCTGGACTATGATTACCGCACTATGCTTGATTATTGGGGCTTTGTCTTATTCTAAGTTGCCGACAGAAATTCCAGTACAATGGAGTAAAGGAGTGGCAACATCCCTAGTTAATAAAAACTGGATTTTTATTTGTCCTGTTATATGTATCATAATCCGTTATTTATTAAAACCTTTTATCTATGCGAAATTGCAGATGAACAATTATTATGGAGAAATTATAACAGAGTATTTGACAAATTATATGTGTTTTATGGGTTATAGGACAAAACGTGTTGATGGGTTAATCCCATTCAACAAACGTTCTGTCATAATTATGTAAATCACTCCATACAATGGCATCGCCCCAACTAGAAAGACTTTTTTCAAGTTTATTCTTTTCATTCATTTTTTGATATATTGCCGCAATGCTTTTATCGGTTGGCATAACATTTATTATTTCAGACAATGAAAGCGGTTCAGGCGAGTGCATATAGCACCACCAGTAAACCGCTTTTATTCTTCTTTCAACAGATAATCCTCTATGATTTCTAAGCATTTCCCTAAGTCTGGAATTGACACTGCCTTCAATTCTGTTATTGGTAGAAGGTGTGTTAAATTTGTCCCTTAATTCTTTGTCCAGATAAGTAAACAGCGTGTTTTCCCTGATAAGTTTAATTAATGACTTTTCTGCTTTCAGTATCCGTTCATGTGTAGGACGCCTTTTCCATTTTCATCAACTGTCATTTCATTCAGGAAATCCTCATACTTATTTATCCATTCAATAAATCTTTTTATCCATAAATCCGCTTCTTCTTTTGTGTTTATTTTCAAGAGTTCTTTTGCCATGTTATATAGCTCTTTACCTGCCATTGAATTAGGTCTTGATGTCGTGTAACGCCTTACCTGGCAGAATACATGGAAAACGCATCTTTGGTGTTTTGCACCCGGCCATACTTTTTTGAGTGCCTTTGCAAACCCTGTTCCACCGTCAGATACAACCATTCTAGGTTCCGCTATACGTTTCATTAAAGCCGTCCATGCAGCGGCATATTCATATCTGCATAAATACCAGCCAAGGACATATTTATCATCACAACAGATTAAAATGCACGCTTTTCTTCCCAGATAAATACCATCAAGATACAAGACATCCCTGCTGTCCTCGACTTTAGGCGGCATAGGCCATATATTCCAATATTTAGCGGTTTTGCGTCTGAATGTTCTTCCATCTCCGGGCATTGATGACTGGGATTCCTTTCCAAACAACCAATCCAAGAAGATTTGCAGTTCTTTGGCAGAGTTGTCTATTTTGTGTGTAACTGATGAATTGCATTTCCTGCAAAGCCAACGTTGTGACCCTGCTTTTGTCTTTCCAGCTTTAATACATTTATTTCCACATACAGGACAATTTACTTGATTCATTTAATCTTCCTCCGTTGTTGCTGTTTCAAGGAAGATTAAACCTTGTTTTTCCCTTTATTTGCAAGGGATGCAGGTGTTTTTATCAACACGTTTTGTCCACCCTCAAAGTTGTTTCAAAAAAGATTGAACCGCCCCCAGCCCTTGAAATTCAAGGGCTGAAGGCGGTTTCTATCAACACATTTTGTCCTATAGGTCTATATGAATAAAAAAGCCCCGCCGCAGCGGGGTTTTTTTATAGGAATTTATCAAGTTCAGTCTCGACACGCTTATTTATTTTAACTTTAGGATTTTCCATAATCGTTCCTCTTGCGACAACCATTTTTACATGTCGTAATGCTCTGAGGTCATCGAGTGGGTTTTCCTCGGTTACAATCATATCTGCACATTTATCTTTTTCGAGCGTACCGGTAATATCACCGATTCCCGCCATTTCGGCAGCTCTTGCGGTTGCCGTATACAGTGCAAACGCATTGGAAACGCCCGTATATTTGTGGAAATAATACAATTCTCTCCAGAAATCATACTGTGTAATCCACGGACATCCGACATCATTGCCAAGAACGACAGGTATATCATTTTCAAGTGCCGCTTTCGCACATGCAATTATTCCCTCAAACACAACATTTCCGTTAAACTGTTCAACTTCAGTTGCGTTGGTAATCGAACGATCAAACAATGCATACGGAAGTGCAGGCGAAATTGTTGTGCAAAGAAATGCTTTTCTTTCCTTGAATAACTTAATTGTATCATCATCAATTTTTGCACCGTGTTCAATTGAGTCAACACCATTTTCAAGAGCAACACGCACCCCCTGCGGAGATTCGACATGTGCAGCAACTAAATAGCCATTTTCATGTGCCTTGTCACAGACTACCTTTACCATTTCCGGAGACATTTTCAGTTCACCCGGAACACCTTTTTCTTTTGCGTCCATTACGCCGCCAGTAATCATAAGCTTTATCAAATCAACCTTTTCTTTTTCCGATTGCTCCAGATGTTTTAAGGCTGTATCTATACTGTCCGCCGCAACAGCAACAGAGCCAGCCATATGTCCGCCAGGCACGGAAATCCCTTCATTAGCGGCAAGTATTCTAGGTCCCATCTTTGTTCCTGCATTAATCTCATCTCTTAATTTTGTATCAAAACTTCCAAGTCCGCCAACCGTTCTTATTGTTGTCACACCGCTCATAAGCTCTGTTTTTGCAAATCCGGCAACCATACCGTATGCAATTGAACGCATAAGTGCATTTCCCATAAGTATTTTTACAAGTTTCTCATTATCACGCTGTTTTTTCTGCGGCTTGCCATTACCTGCAAGGTGAACATGCATATTTATAAGACCGGGCATAATATATCTGCGTTTTAAATCAACTTTTTCATATCCATTCAAATCCGTGCCTGCCTTGACAATATCCTCAATTTTATCATTGTCCGTAAGTATGACGAAGCCCTCTTTTACCTGCATATCTTTGGTTCCGTCAAGTATTTTTCCGTTAATATAAGCATATTTCATATTTTTATACCCCGTGTTTTTGAAATGTTTATTTAATACCAATTAATCAAAATCTTACGCACTGATTGACTTTCCTGTGTAAAGCTGATAGTATCTGCCTTTTTCTTCCATAAGCTGGTCATGTGTACCACGCTCAATAATTCTTCCCTGTTCCATAACCATAATACAGTCTGCATTCCGTACCGTAGAAAGACGATGAGCGATAACAAATGAAGTTCTTCCTGTCATAAGTGCATCCATACCACGCTGTACAAGTTTTTCTGTACGTGTATCAATAGAAGAAGTCGCCTCATCAAGAATAAGAACAGGAGGATCTGCAACTGCCGCCCTCGCTATTGCAAGAAGCTGACGCTGTCCCTGACTAAGGTTCGCACCACCGCCGGTAAGCACTGTGTTATAACCATCAGGAAGTCTTTTTATAAATCCATCAGCATTAGCAAGCTTTGCGGCAGCTATACATTCTTCATCAGCTGCATTGAGTCTTCCATATCTGATATTGTCCATAATCGTGCCTGTAAAAAGGTTGGTATCCTGTAAAACAATGCCCAGGCTTCGGCGTAAATCGTCTTTTTTAATATGATTAATATTAATTCCATCATAACGGATTTTACCATCCTGTATATCATAAAACCTGTTAATAAGGTTGGTAATTGTTGTCTTTCCGGCACCGGTAGAACCTACAAACGCAAGCTTCTGACCAGGTTTTGCGAACATTTTTATATCGTGAAGCACGATTTTGTCAGGATTATATCCAAAATCAACTCCATCAAATGTAACATCACCCTGAAGTCTTGTATACATTTCATCTTTGTTTGCAGCATTTGGTTTTTTCCATGCCCACATCTCTGTCAGTTCTTCAGTTTCATGGATTTCACCATTTGAATCATAACATATATTTACAAGTTCAACATCACCTTCATCTGTCTCTGGTACTTCATCACAAAGGTCAAATACCCTGCCGGCACCTGCCATAGCCATTACAATACTGCTTACCTGCTGGCTTATCTCTGTTACAGGCTGTGTGAAACTCTTGTTTAATGAAAGAAATGCTACAAGTGTACCAATTGTAAGTCCTGAAAAGCCGCTTAATGCAAGCACACCACCTACAAGTGCACACAAAACATAACTTATATTTCCTATATTTTCATTGATAGGCATTGTAATATTTGCAATTTTATTAGCATTGTTGGCACTTTCTCTTAACTTGTTATTAATCTGCTTAAACTGTTCAAGACTTTCCTGCTCATGACAGAATACCTTAACAACCTTCTGCCCTTCCATCATTTCCTCAATATAAGCATTTACTTTACCGATATCTTTCTGCTGTTCAATGAAATATCTGCCAGATGCAGCGGAAAGCTTTGATGTCACAAAAAGCATAATTGCAACCATAATAACAGATACAATTGTAAGTGGTATATCAAGAACTATCATACTTACAAATGTTGATACAAGTGTTATAAGTGAATTAAGAACCTGTGGAATACTCTGGCTTATAAGCTGTCTTAATGTATCAATATCATTTGTATATACCGACATTATATCTCCATGTGCATGTGTATCAAAATATCTGATTGGAAGTGATTCCATGTTAGTAAACATCTCTGTACGGAGCTTTTTCATAGTACCCTGACCAACATTTACCATAATTCTGTTATATCCGTAGGAACATAAAACACCCACTGCAAATATTGCTACAAGTTTTAAAAGAGCCTGTGCAAGCGGTGAATAATCAGGAACTGCCATCTGGGTAAGAGGCACAATGTAATTATCAATAAGTTTCTGTATAAATAAAGTTCCACATAATGTCGTAAGTGCCGAAACCAATATGCAAACGACCACCATGAAACATGCCAATTTATAATTTTTTACTATATAAGAAAGAAGTCTTTTTAATAATAAAAGCGGATTCTTCTCTTTGTTCTCATTTTTATTTTTCATGTCTTCCTCCTATTCTCACTATTCTGCCGATTCGTCGAAATCGCCGCCGCCCTGCATCTGAACTTCACAGATTTCGCGGTAAACTTTGTTATTTTCCATAAGATTCTCATGTGTATCAAAGCCACTGACTTTTCCATCTTCAAGAACAATAATTCTGTCGGCATCCTGAATACTTGAAATTCTCTGCGAAACTATAAGCTTTGTTGTTCCCGGAATTTTCTGGGCAAATGCCTGTTTGATTTTTGCGTCTGTTGCAGTATCTACAGCACTTGTCGAATCATCAAGAATAAGAACCTTTGGTTTTTTAAGCAATGCTCTCGCAATACAGAGTCTCTGTCTCTGACCACCTGAAACATTAGTACCGCCCTGTTCTATCCATGTATCATACTTCTTAGGCATTCTCTCGATAAATTCATCAGCACATGCCTGTTTACATGCCTCAACACAATCTTCATATGAAGCATTGTCATCACCCCATCTGAGATTGTCAAGTATTGTTCCTGAAAACAGGACATTTTTCTGTAATACTACAGCCACCTGATTACGGAGTGCATCCATATCATAAGTTCTTACATCTTTTCCGCCAACACATACAGAACCTTCAGTAACATCATAAAGACGGCTTATAAGGCTCACAAAACTTGATTTTCCGCATCCTGTACCACCAATAATACCAATTGTCTCACCTGCATTAATATGAATATCAATATCATGTAAAGTATCCTCTGTACTGTTTTTTCTGTATGAAAAATTAACATGATTAAAATCGATTCTTCCGTCTTCCACTTCTTCATAAGGTTTTTCCGGATTGGCAAGGTCCGCTTTTTCATTAAGAACTTCTGAAATACGCCTTGCACTTGCCGCACTCATTGAAACCATTACAAATATCATTGAAAGTATCATAAGTGCCATAAGCATGTTCATTACGTAACTGAACATTGATGTAAGATTACCAGTTGTAATTGAACCCGACACAATAAAATGTGAAGCAAACCATGACAATGCAACAATACATCCATATACAACAAGCATCATAGTCGGATTGTTAAATGCAAGAAATGACTCGGCTTTAACAAATGTTTTATAAAGATTATCTGCCGCTTTATTAAACTTTTTATTTTCATGCTCCTCACGTACAAATGCCTTAACAACACGGATTCCTGAAATATTCTCCTGAACGCTCGCATTGAGTTCATCATATTTTTCAAAACCTGATGTAAAAACCGGTGTTACTTTATATATAATAAAGAAAAGTACAAATCCTAAAAATATAAGTGCAACAAGAAATATAATACTTAATCTCGGACTTATTATTACACACATTGTAATACTGCAAATCATCATGAGAGGTGCTCTCACAACACTCCCTATTATCATCTGATAAGCATTCTGTACATTAGTTACATCAGTTGTCATACGTGTTACAAGACCTGCTGCACTGAATTTATCAATATTAGAAAATGAAAATGTCTGTATATTTTCATACATTTTCTCTCTCAGATTACACGCAAATCCTGTTGATGCTGCCGCCCCATACTTTCTTGCCTGTATACCACAAAAAAGGCTCAAAAATGCTATAATAAGCATTATTCCACCATAAATACCAACCTTTCTCATATCTCCGGCCTGTATTCCTTTATCAATTATTGAGGCTGTTATAAATGGAATAAGAATTTCCAAAAAAACTTCAACTGCAGTAAATATTGGCGTTATAATTGATTCTTTTTTATATTTGCCAATACATTTTGCTAATGTTTTTATCATATTTTTATCATTCTCCCTTCGATTAAATTCACCTTATAAGTCTACAGTCAGCATGACTTGATACTGTCATATACTTTCTGCAAAAGATTTCTAAGCTGTCCTTTTTCATCATCATTAAGTGCCTTTAAAAGTTCCCTCTCATTTTCATCCATTGAAGCTCTTGCCGTCTTGCATATCTCCTCACCTTTTGCCGTGAGCTTTACATGTTTGATTCTTTTATCATTTGAATCATAAAACCCCTCTATCATCCCATTTTTTTCCAGACGTGCAGCAATTCCTGCCATCGTTGCCTGTTTAACTTCAAAATGCTTTTCAAGTTCTTTTAGCGTTATCGTCTCATCGGCTGCCTCGCTGATAGTTGCGAGGACCTTAATCTGCGAAAGGGTGACATCATTGCACATCAACGTATTATTAGCCTTTCTTCCAAGTGCATCGTTAAGTCTCTTTATAAGTTCACCGCAATGCAATGTTTCTCCAAACATATGCTCATTCCTTTTCATAAAATTTGATAAATAGTTTCTTCTAGATGCTCTAATATATTACAAAAATAATCGGCTCTGCGTCTTAAGCATCTGGCTCTTTGATGACAGTTATCTTCAAGTTGTCAACTTTAATCAATCTTTCTTGTCTGCATTTTGGACAATAAAGGGGATAATTCTCCAAAACAGTGTCCTTCCTAATTTTATTACGGGTTTTGCTCCCACAAACAGGACACAATATCCATTCGCATTTCATCATAATTAGTCTCTAATCCTTTCAAATCTCATTTTATATGACTTTTG